>VOFD01001639.1_pt1 | contig 35809 bp, 46 predicted proteins | sample 5384101 | NCBI WGS metagenome assembly VOFD01 (sample SAMN12384723, study PRJNA508395) | human gut metagenome | isolation source: healthy gut C | host: Homo sapiens
GTTAATGGTGAGCCTCTGATTGAACGTATCATCAAGCAGCTTCATGAAGTGGGAATTAAAGAAATCTATGTAGTTGTGGGCTTCATGAAAGAAAAATACGAGTATTTGATGGATGAGTATGGCATAGAGCTAGTAGTAAATGCAGATTACGCGGCAAAGAATAATCTGCATTCCGTTAAACTTGTAAAAGAGCATCTGGAGAATGCGTACATTATCCCGTGCGATATTTGGTGCGACCGAAATCCCTTCCATCAACATGAGTTGTATTCGTGGTATATGGTCAGCGATCTTGTGGACAACGAAAGTAACGTCCGAGTTAACCGTAAAATGGAACTTGTGGCTGTGCCAGAAAGCTCTGGCGGCAATGCAATGATTGGCATTTGCTATTTGGTGAAAGAGGATGCAGACACCGTTGCAGAACGCATTGATGAACTTTGCAAAAATCAGCGATACGACGGAGCGTTCTGGGAGGAAGCACTTTATAATAAAGACCGGATGATCGTAGCAGCTCGTGTGGTTCATTCTGCAGACGTTGTGGAAATTAACACCTATGAGCAATTACGAGAAATTGACAGCGATTCCAACCAGCTGAAAACAGATGCCATTCGGGTGATTTGTACAGCCTTAGGAGCAAAGCCAGAAGCAGTTACAGATATTACGGTTCTTAAAAAAGGCATGACGAATCGTTCTTTCCTATTTACCTGCAAAGAAAAAAAATATATCATGCGTATTCCGGGAGAAGGAACCGATCAGCTGATTAACCGCCGAGAAGAAGCTGCAGTTTACCAAACGATTGATGGAAAGCATATTTGCGATGATATTGCGTATATCAATCCGGAAAATGGTTATAAAATCACGGAATTTCTGGAAGGCGCAAGAGTATGCGACCCATTGAACTACGAAGATGTCAAAAAGTGCATGAAACGGCTGCGATACTTCCATGAAATGAAGCTAAAAGTGAATCATGAATTTGATATTTTCGGCCAGATGGAATTCTATGAAACGCTGTGGGAGGGAACACCTTCTGTTTATAAGGATTATGAAAAAACAAAAGCAAATGTTCTGTCACTAAAGCCTTATATCGATGCACATATTGGAGAAAAAGTCCTGACACATATTGATGCAGTGCCGGATAACTTTTTGTTTGTTGAGAAAGATGGCAAGGAAGAAATCCGACTGATTGACTGGGAGTATGCAGGAATGCAAGATCCTCATGTGGATGTAGCAATGTTCTGTATTTACTCACTTTACAATAAGCGGCAGGTGGATCGACTGATTTCTGCTTATTTTACAGAGGGGTGTAATGATGCAACCAGAATCAAAATTTATTGCTACATTGCAGCCTGTGGTTTGCTGTGGAGCAACTGGTGTGAATACAAGCGCAACCTTGGTGTGGAGTTTGGCGAGTATTCTCTTCGGCAGTATCGCTATGCAAAGGACTACTACCGAATTGTTCAAGATGAACAAAGAAACAGGAGGAAGAGTAAATGCCAAAAGTGGAAAGAGCCATCATTATGGCGGCAGGATTGGGAAATCGAATGCACCCAGTAACGTTGACAACACCGAAACCGCTGGTCAAAGTGAATGGGACGCGGATGATTGATACCGTGATCGAAGGACTACATAAAAACGGAATCCGTGAAATTTATGTTGTTGTTGGCTATCTGAAAGAACAGTTTGAAGAACTAAAAAAAGAATGCTCGGGCATCAAATTGATTGAAAATCCTTACTATGATACTTGTAATAACATTGCATCGCTTTACGTGGCAAGAGATTACATTGAAAATGCGATTATTCTGGATGGAGATCAGATCATTTATAATCCGGAAATTCTTTCACCGGAATTTGAACGCTCTGGCTATAACAGTGTTTGGACAGATGGTGAAACGGATGAGTGGCTTCAGACTGTTGAGAATGGCATTGTTACAGCATGTAGCCGGACAGGCGGAAAAGACGGATGGCAGCTGTACAGTATTTCCCGCTGGACCGCAGAGGATGGAAAGAAACTGAAACATCATCTGGAAATCGAGTTTGAACAAAAGAAGAATCGGCAAATCTACTGGGATGATGTGGCGATGTTCTGTTACCCGGAGGAGTATCAATTGGGTATCCGTCCTATGAATAGGGACGATATTATAGAGGTGGATAATCTGAGCGAGCTAATTGCTTTGGATGCCAGCTATAAAAAATATGTGGAGGAGAAGTAAATGAATAAAAAAAAAACATGGGAAAATAGACTGGATGATAACACTGGTTCCTTTGGCAATCGTAATTGCATTTTGGTAATAACAATGCTTTGCATGATTGCGTTTTATGCAACATCTTTTGATTCGATTGCATATACTGCAGCGTGCTATAGTTATAAAAAATTAGATGAAAATGAGCATCCGCATGTACTTGTTGAGCTTTTGTGGTGTGTCTTATTGATTGTACTGCCAATAGCACTTGTATTTTCTGAAAGTTCGATGGCCAATATACAGAGTATAAGTATTATATCTGCCTTTCCTATAGGTATTATAATGATTATTATGATTTGGAGTTTTATGAAGGATATAAAGAATTATTTAAGTGAGAAAAAAAAGAAAGAATAATATTAAGGCTGAATATGTGGCAATGCTATTAAGCTAGGTGTGGGTGAATCGGAATTATACAGCTGGAGCCTGTAGATGATGGTCAGCATATTATTATGGATTATTCAATCCATGATGCCATAGAGGCAGGATTTGATCATGTTGTATTTATTATCCGCAAGGATATTGAGAGAGAATTTAGATCTGTTATAGGTGATCGGATTGCTGCCATTTGCGAGAAATCTGGTGTTACGGTTGATTATGCATTTCAGGATATTGAGGATATTCCGGGGAGCTGCCGGCAGGCAGAACTAAGCCATGGGGAACAGGACAGGCCGTGCTTGCAGCTAAAGCCGTGCTGAAGACACCATTTGTCGTGATAAATGCAGATGATTATTATGGCAAGGAAGGCTTCCAGACAGGTTCATGAGTATCTGGTGAACGTAGGACAGTCATGTATGGCTGGATTCGTACTCAAGAATACATTGTCTGATAATGGTGGTGTGACCAGAGGCATTTTGCAAGATGGACGATCAGAATAATCTGACAGAGGTGGTGGAGACCAAGAATATCGTCAAGACTGTGGATGGTGCAGAGGCGGACGGCACAGCCATTGATACGGAGTCTCTGGTGTCCATGAACATGTGGGGACTGACACCGGAATTATGGATATGTTGGAGGCAGGATTTGCGGAGTTCTTTGAGACGGAGGTTCCTGGTGATCCACTTAAGGCAGAGTTCCTTATTCCTACATTCATAGGAGAGCTTCTGGATGAGAAGAAGATGATGGTTAAGGTTCTCCGGACGAATGATACCTGGTATGGTATGACGTATAAGGAGGATGTTGAGGCTGTTAAGGAGAGCTTTAAGGGGATGATTGAGGACGGTGTGTATGAGAAGGATTTGTTTGGGGATTTGTAGATAGGATGTTTATATGGATGTGATGTGATTGCCAGCCCGGGAGGGCTGGCAATTTGTGGTTATGGAGAATGCAGGTGAGTGTTGAGAGTTTACGTTAATGCAAATGCGTAGTATAATATTTAAAATATGATTAAAAACTAAAAACAAGGTTATATAAATATGAAACTATACAAACAATTAGAAATATTTAAGGGTATAACACAAACAATAATTGTATTGATTACGAATACTTTGACAACATTTATGATAATATGAGGAGGGGGAAAGTAGTTGGAAAATGAAAATCTAATTAGACTTATTGAACAGACTCCAGATATAAGAAAACGATTCAAAACAGAGTATATATCTTTGGGAAAACCAGCCGGAAAGCCTGCTATTCAGACTACATACCAAACGATTCATAATGATGAAAAATATTTGCTGTGGAAAGCAGAAATTGAAGCAGAACTGGAAAAACTTCCAGAGAGTAAAATAGTCCAAGATATAATTCATCTTTTTTTCAAAAATGGGGAAAAACTTTAGTGATGATTTAACATTTACTCAATTAGAAGCTAAATTAACAGTATTAGAAAAATGCTATCTGAATCTATGGAGGAGAATTGTAAGATGGACAAACCACATAAATTATTTATATCACACAGTAGTAAAGATGCTGATTATGTTGAAGCATTTGTAGGATTGCTTGAAATTCTGGGGTTAAGAGATGAAGATATAATTTGTTCATCAGTTCCTCCGTACTGTATTCCGATTGATAATAAGGTATACGAGTGGCTTGTTAATGAATTTCATAATAGTGACCTTCATGTGATTTACGCTTTTTCAAAGAATTATTATAGTAGCGCAGCATCATTAAATGAAATGGGAGCAGCGTGGGCAATGAAGCATAAATGGACAGGTGTTTTACTGCCAGGATTTCAATTTAATCAGCTGGATGGATGTATTGATAAGACTCAGATCTCAATTAAATTGGATGATTCAGATAACAGAACATTAAAATATAGATTGGCTGAGTTTAAGGATGAACTTATAAAAAGAATTTGAACTTCGTCCGATGTCTGAGGCAACATGGGAACGACATCGAGATAAATTTTTAGATAGAATAGCCAATATTACAGAAAAAAGGGCAGAAGAATGTAAAAGAGCAGAGGAGGAAGAACAACAATACGCGCCGGTAGTAGGGCAAGAAGATGTTGGTAGAATTCCAGTTGATTCAGCATTCCTTTTAGTATATGCAGCTGAGGGTAATGGACAAATATTCAAACTTGCTACGCTAGGTTCATCAGTTCAGGTTTTAGCTGATGGCAAACAGTTTATGGCTGATAATTCACAGAGAGAATCCGCTAGATGGCAAGAAGCTTTGGATAGGCTTATTACATGGGGCTGGGTTAAGCCTGTTGGTCTAAAAGGTGAGATATATGAAGTAACGGGAACAGGATATACGAAAGCAGACTGGTTGAAAGACGGCATGTGTATTGATACAAGTAAGGAACCGCTAGAAGAATTAAAACAGTTTGAAGTTTAAAAGGAAAGAGGTCTGTTAGAGGTACTAGGCGCAAGTGAACATTCTACAGGATACTATTAATTCTAGGATGAAGGCTGGGAAAATAGAAATGCGTGATGTATGACACAAGGACTGAGCGGGAAAGGAATTAAAAGCATTTCGTAGGTTATTATTGTAGCAATTTAAGATAATGAATGATAACGATAGAACTCATTTAATTATATAGTTGGAGAAAGGATAAATAGGATACTGTATGGGGGATAAATCAGTAGTTGATGTATTAGGTCGAGATTCAATAATACATGGATTGAAAGATGTTATATTCATGTTATCAGAGAATAGAGAAGGAAAAGTATTTGCGCTAGATGGTAAATGGGGATATGGAAAGTCTTATATTCTTGATATATTAGAAAAGGATTTATTGGTGGAACAGAGTGAGCAAACTGGAAGTTCAGGTATTATGTTTTTAATTATAATTGTTGGAAGTACGATTATTACGATGAACCAGCTATAGCTATTGTGTCGGCCATGCTTGAGTCGATAAATAGGCAATTAGATGCACAAATTCAAGGGGTTTTAAAAGATTCTTGGAAATGTGCAAAGACTATAATTGGTAATGTTGCTGGTGAATTTGTTGAAAAGAATATCGGTGTAAATCCAGTTGAAATATACAAGGATATAAAAGAAAACGGAGATTCTCGAAAGGCATCGACATATGAATTTGATTCTATGTTTGCTTTTAAAAAGACTTTGGATGATACAAGAGAGCAAATACAGAAATTAGCATCAGAGCAGACGGTGGTTCTTATAGTAGATGAATTAGATAGATGCATGCCACAGTATGCGATTAAAGTTTTAGAGAGACTGCATCATATATTTGATAATTTGGATAATGTGGTTGTATTGCTGGCAATCGATAGTTCTCAGCTAGAGCATTCGGTTAGAGATATATGGGGAAGATGTAGACACTGATAGATATTTAAAAAAATTTATAAATTTTAGTATTGCGCTTGATAAGGGACAAATTCAAGATACATTTTCAGAAAAATATAGTTTCTATTTTGACAGATTTGATCATACAGACGAAGCGATTGAAATGATAAAGGAAGTAATAAGTTTATGTAATTTAGATATTCGTAATCTGGAGAAAATTATTGAAAAGATTGATTTGATACATAGAATAGTGTGCAGTGAGACAGTTAACTCTGCGGTTTGTGTATTTGAAGTGATGTGGACTGTGCTTAGATTTAAGATAATTGAGGCTGATAATGTGGAGGAGAACAATGGTTTAAAATTAAGGAATTATTTAAGCCTGTATTGGATATGTAATTTGTCAAAAGTAGGATATTCAAATATAGATAGATGTCTTAGTAACAGTATAGTGAATTATCTTAAAGAATCATACAATATTGCTACTAAAAATACTATAACGATAACAAATAATGATATGTACAACGGAGTTATAAACACGATAAGAGGTTTAACTTGGTATTTGCTTGATCAAGTTTGTTCAGAACACAAACATTTGATATATAGTGGGGCGGCAGATACAGAGGTTCTTGTTAAAGTGTGTAAGGAGTTTTGTGAAAAAGCATTGGTTTTGTGGTAGGTAGTAGTATTGGGTTTGGAAAAATTGAAGATATTATTGTGATATATTGTAAATGGACAAGTCTCTGAATGGAAGTTCGTTAGATTTATGGTGAAAATATATGTGTATATACGTAAGTGGTTAGGTTGTAAAAGAAATTTATGGCGAAGTAATAAAAAGGAGGCGACAACTATATGTGCATTGAAAAGTTTTTAAAACTCTGGAATTGCCTAAAAAAAGTATTATGATAGCGATTTTGATATTTCGGAAAAATATGCTGAAGAGACAAAAATATTTATAGAAGGTATTAGAAAGATAGATGGTTCGGAATTCTCTGATAAGGGGAAAAAAGAAAAAGTAATACATAAATTTAGTCAATTGATTCCAAATGTTGACAAGAATGTTAGGAGAATTATAAAGATTTTTAAATATTATGAAGAGGCGGATTTAAAACTTGCGCAGGATGAATTTGATGCATTGATGGATTCTTTAGCTGGCTCAATGTTTGTTTCAACAATAGATGATTGGTGTAAAATAAGTACACCTGAAGGAAATTATTTTACTCAATTTAGAACTACAGGTGGACGAAATTTTTATCGTGTAAGAGGAGTATCTGGCAAGAGAAAGGATATTGAAAATAATCCTGATGAACTTTTTTCATATCCCCTTAAATAAAAAGTCATTAACAAATAATGAGCGATTTAGCTTAGCTGGTTTTCCTTGCCTGTATTTGTCATCAATGTTGCCTTTAGCATGGCAGGAAACAGGCTATCCTCAGAAATACTATTATTCAGAATATCAATATATAAAGACGAGCGACCTTGACAGGAAGATAGAAGATGAATTAAGATTTCTTGCTTTATATTCGCCGTTGGAGATTAGTAATTGGGGAGCCGCTGAAAAAATTGATAAGTTTGATTTGTGGATACAGGTTATTTATAATTGCCTGATGATGTATCCACTGGTTTTAGCGTGTTCTTTTTGTGAATCATAGTGGAAAAGGTACATATAAACAAGAATATGTTATTCCGCAAATGTTAATGCAATGGGTTATGCGTAATAATCATGAGATTCAAGGAATATCATATTTTACATGTGTGGATATTAGTATGATGCAAGGATCGTATTGTGCATATAATGTTGTAATTCCTGCTTTGAAACCTTATGATATATTGGGATATAGTCAGAAATTAAGAGATGAATTTAACTGGACGGTGCCAGAATATTTTGAGATCCCACTGTTTGATTCTAATTACAATAGAGATGACATGAAAAAACTATACAATTTCATTAGCGAAATAAGAAATTTGAACAAAATTGTTTTGTCAGAGGTAATGAGGTGTTATATAGATGATATTGAACGGATTTGCATATGTTTATATCATTTAATGTTGTCGGGTAACAATTCTGATATGCAGATGACTATTCATATTCTGAACTTAATCAATACTTGCTATCGACACCTCGATTCACAATCGATTGATAAACTTATTGAAGATGGAAGAAAAAAATAATAATTTTTTATCGGATTCGGATTTCGAGATAGCATGTTTGAACCTTAAAGATATATCAACAAAATTTCTTATACAAGATGGAGAAAACGATAGTATTGTAGCTATTATTAATAGATATAAAATACAGTGTGGAATGATTTTCATCATGAATCATTTATTGATATTGGTTATAGAAAGGGGAGTCATTTTATAACATAGAAAAATGGTGTCATGAACATCATTTATTGTATATCAAGCATGAAATTTCAGATGATGATGCCAATGAATTAGGTAAAACGATTGAGGAAATAGATACACCTTTGATAAAAAAAGACGAAATAGTATTAGTATTTATGATAGAGTCAAATATAAGCCTGTTGATTATATTCAGGAAGGGTTTGATCCAATGAAAGATGGAATGAAATTTCTTGGGGATATAGCTGGTCGTAAATGAATGGATGGAAAATGTCTAAATAAAAAATGATAGGTGTAGATGAATGAAAAACATAATGACGGAATAGCCTTTATACTGATCTATGATGGTAGGAAACGAAATTAAAGAATTATGGCTTTGGTTGTGCAAAATCAGCAGAGTAGCAATTACAGGAACAGCAGCAAAGATTACTTGTTAGAAAAAAAAGAAGTTGATAATTTAAATAAAATAAAAAACTATAGAGGATGTAACCATTATATAAGTATCATGGCGCGGTGATGTTGGGAATGAACAACACAATGTTATCAATACTAGGAAAGTTTATTGGTGTGCTGCATTTGAACTCGGGCTAGCGTATTGACAGCAAAGGGTATTTGAATATATTACTTTAATTACAGTAAGAGTTTACTGTAAATGTTGTTGCTACTTGATATGCAACTGAAATAAGGTCGAGTTCAAATGTTTCGAGACTTCATTCGTTAGAGTGAGGTCTCTTTTGTTAGGGAGAAAGAAATAGAAGTAGGACATTTTTATTATCTACAATATATTTAAGAAAGAAGTGAATGAGATGATTTTCAGAAAAAAAGAAGAAACCTACTGAACTCCAATCCCCAATAGATACAATCGTTGTTATTGGAAATGGATTTGACAGGTGGCAAGGGCTGAATACATCTTATGCGGATTTTAAGACATATTACCATGAACACTTGGATGAAATTTTGAAAAAACTCCATATCAAAAAACGCAAGTATGTCAGTCCTGACGGTACGGTCGAAGAATGGTCGGATGTGGAGTTGGTTTATGGAGATCCATTTGATCCGGGTGAACTTGATAACGAATTCTGGAATAACTTTGAAAACTCATTGGCTGATATTGATGCAGAACGAATTAATCTTTTCTTTGGAAAAAGAGAAGAGATCTAAAAAGACATGCGAAGGTCACTTCGCAATACAAAAGAATTTTAACAGAGGCTTTTTTGTGGATGGATCGCGTCAATTTCTATTACAAAGGAAGATACAGGGTATAGGTTTGGAGATAACTGTGTGTTCATCAATTTTAACTATACAGATACGCTACGAAAACGCTTTTGGCGTCGATGAAATGAGAGAATTTCATATACATGGTGAGGCAACAGATAAAAAATCTATTGTTTTTGGACACAATCGACATCCACAGGAACCGGAAGCGTTGCTTGCAACAATGGGTGGACGCTTTGGGGGATTGTATTTGGTGGATGAAATCTTATATGAAACAGATAAGCATTGTCAGGACATTATCCAGATCCTGTGCATGTTTCTGGCAATGAATGGAGTAATGAGTGAGGAGATTAAAGATATATATGTCTTGGGACAGTCGATGAGTCCTGTGGATATTGAGTATTTTGATTTCCTGATGAGATGCAGTAAAGTGCCGTTCTTGGACAATGTGGAAGAAGAATCAGGTGAACTTGAGGCAGAAGATGAATTGATGAGTTGAATGAACTGAATCAGCGAATGCAGTTCATAATTGATGAAATTGGATATCACAATACAGCGAATGAAAATGCCGCAAATGCCATGGAAAGATGGCAGCAAAGGGAACAAGCTGCGAGAAACGAGCAATATAGCAAAGAATTCCTTGAAGATGATTGGTAACCCAACAAAGACAGAACTGGATTCCGTAAGGTTGCTCCCAAAACAGAAGATGCGAAGTGGCATATTTCTTATTTCGGTGATACGGATAAGGAATGGAAGGAAATCGTGATGAAAGAGTTAGGTTGTAGTAACTATCAATTATATCCAAGTATAGATGAATGTATTTCTAAGTGGAAAAAGTGATTGTATTTGGAAGGTCATGTTCTGCTATGATAAAATAATCCACACACACACATAAATACCCAGGGGGGAGAAAAATGTACAACTACTCAAACCTATGTGACTACGAATTTGAAATATTATGCAAAGATATAATGCAGAAGAAACTCGGAAAGCCGCTGCAGATATTTGCGAGAGGCAGGGATGGCGGCATAGACATAACGGATGATACGGTGAAAAAGAACGTTGTCATTCAGGTTAAGCACTACATAAAAAGCAAGTATGCAGATCTGCTTTCGAGCCTGAAGAAGGAAGTTGCCAAGGTGGCTGAGCTTGCCCCGGATGAATATTATGTGTGTTGTGCGGTGGAACTTACTGCGGCAAATAAGACGGAGATTTATGGGATGTTCTCGGAGTATATGGAAGACTCTGGCAACATTTTGTCGCTAAATGATATAGATGAATTTCTTCAGAACCCAGAGAACGAGGATATAGTTCGGAAACATTACAAGCTGTGGCTTGAGTCCACAGGGTGCTGGGCGAGATTTATAACAGGGATATTTTTATAGACTGCGAGACGCTGCTCTACGATATAGAGAATGAGCAGAAGGAATTTGTCGAGACGACGGCTTACAGGCAGTGTATAGACATTCTTGAACAGGACAGGCTGCTCATGATATTGGGGATGCCGGGAACGGGCAAGACTCTGACGACCAAGATGCTGGCGCTTTACTATGCGGCGAGTGGTTACCGAATCGTATATACGACAAATGGGGATCTGCAGAGCATCAAGAAGGCACTGTCCACAGATAAAGATTCAAAGGAGATCATTTTGCTGGATGACTTTCTGGGGCAGTATTATTTCAGGATGAAAGATACCCAGGAAAATGAGCTCATGTCGCTGGTCAAATACATCTTAATGCATAAGAATAAAAAGCTCATAATGAATTCCCGGGTGACTATATTTCAACAGGCAAAAGAAACGTACATAGATCTGCACAGTTTTATTGAATCAGAGAAAATAAAGCTGCAATTTATAGATATGTCCATGATGACCGTCGAGGACAAGGGCAGGATCTTCAAGAATCATTTGTATTTCAGAAATATCCCATCGGACTATTATGCGCAGATAGTGAAAGATCATAATTACAGGAAAATAGTCAACCATAGAAATTACACTCCGCGTATCGTAGATTATGTGACAAGGGTGCAGAATTATAAGAGGGTTGGTAGCAACGGATACTGTGATTTTATAATGCGTTGTCTGGATACTCCGATGGAGATCTGGAGCGATGAGTTTAACAACAGGCTGCAGCCGGAGGACAGGATTTTTCTGACCTCGCTATTTTCACTTACAGATGTGAGTGTGGAGGAAGATGTTCTGCACAGGGTGTTCAATGCACGTATTGCTTCGCTTAGTTCCATAGACACGACAAAGAATGTGTGGTTTGGTGTTTTGACGAGGATGGAAGGAACATTTGTGAAGATCATCGCGCACAATGGCGTCCGTGAGATAGGTGTGCTCAATCCATCTGTAAATGATTTTCTGAAACATCATCTGGATGGAAATGAGCTGGAAGTGAATGAGATAAAGAAGAAGTCCACGGAATACCGACAGATTGTCCGCAAATTTGGCCCTGATATGAAGGATGTTATGTTGGCTGGGAATGCGTTAAGTTATAACTATGGGGATGACAGAGAAAAATATGCTGTTATTCTGACATATATATGTGAGCTCGGCATATGTAATGATGCGTACAGGGACATAGTTGGGGAATTTGTTCGTAAGCTGCCATTTTTTATTATGAGAAGAAGATAAACACATTTACAATACTTCCGATGTTGTTTAGGGAGCCTATAGCGGGATATTATGATTCGTATGAGCTGCTTTCAGCCGAGACATTTGCCAGACTGCTCATGAAGATGGATTTTGAAGATTTTTGTATTTTGCAGGATGGCTTGAATGAGAACAGGATCGATCTGCATTCGAAGGTGAATATAGATTTTTTCGTATCGCAGCTGGACAGGGCAATACGTGGGTACATAGATGAATGTGACCATGAAGAATATTACATGGAATATGATATGTATGAGCTGTTCAATGACAATATGATATTCAATGGAGAATATCAGGAGGTGGATACAGACAAAGTCGTTAAGATAGTTGCCGAGCGTGTACAGGAGGATATATACGAGGACATAATGGATAAAATGTCTGTATTTCCACGGCTCATCTCTGATAAAATCGATATATCGTCCTATGATGTATGGGTTGATTCAAGTGAGATTGACCAATACGTGGATGAAACTCTGGCAGATCCAGGGGAGCGGAATATTTATGATTATTATGATGATGTGGAATCATATTCAGGACGTCTGTCTGGAATGGACGAGCTGGATCTTATATTTGTGGAGTAGGAAGGTTATAAATTTCAGAATTAAAAAATATTAATCCCGCTTAAAAATATCTCTTGTATAAACTTTATCATTTACATCATCGAGACATGAATCATATCTATTGGCAAGGATAGCATGACTTTTTTCTTGAACTTCTTAAGGTCATTTACAACCTCTGAACCGAAGAATGTCTCTCCATTTTTTAGTGTTGGCTCATAGATTATGACCTTTGCACCCTTTGCTTTGATTCTTCTTATGACGCCTTGGACGGATGACTGGCGGAAGTTATCTGAGTTGCTCTTCATTGTCAGACGATATACACCTATGACACATTCTTTCTCCTGTTCAGGGGAAAAATCACCGCGATCACAGTAACCGGCCATGTTAAGAACCCGGTCTGCGATAAAGTCTTTTCTAGTTCTGTTGCATTCTACTATTGCAGATATTATATTCTGAGGAACGTCGTTGAAGTTTGCCAGGAGCTGCTTGGTGTCTTTTGGCAGGCAGTATCCGCCATAACCGAAGCTTGGATTGTTGTAGTGGCTGCCGATACGAGGATCGAGACATACTCCATCGATGATCTCCTTGGTATTAAGTCCTTTTGTTTCTGCATATGTATCAAGCTCGTTGAAATATGACACACGGAGAGCAAGATAGGTATTTGCGAAGAGCTTTACTGCCTCGGCCTCTGTGAATCCCATGAACAGAGTATCTATATTTTCTTTTTTATGGCACCCTGTTGAAGTAATGCAGCGAATGTATGCGCCTTGTCAGTAGATTCTTCATCGCATGACACGATAATTCGTGATGGATAGAGATTGTCATACAAGGCCTTTGACTCACGGAGAAATTCCGGACTGAATATTATGTTATGTGTATTGTATTTTTCCCTGACGGATGCAGTGTAGCCGACAGGAATAGTTGATTTGATAACCATAGCAGCATCTGGATTGACCTTAAGCACAAGCTCAATTACGGCCTCTACTGCTGAGCAATCGAAGAAGTTTTTTTACTGTCATAATTGGTAGGTGCAGCGATTACTATGAAATCAGCATTCTTGTATGCTTCTTCACCATCTAACGTTGCGGTGAGGTCAAGATCCTTCTCCGCAAGATACATTTCGATGTAGTCATCCTGAATAGGAGATTTCTTATTATTTATGAGTTCAACTTTTTCTGGAATGATGTCAACTGCAGTCACGTGATTGTGCTGTGCAAGAAGGATTGCTATTGACAGTCCTACATATCCGGTTCCTGCTACTGCTATATTATATTTTTTGTTGAGTACAGCTGCATTTGCTGTCTTTTTTCTCTTCTTCGAATAGGTCAATGACTTCGAAGTCTAAGGCTTCAGCAAGTGCCTGTGAGAGATTCTTGTCTTTTCTCTTTGTTGTGATGGTATCGACCATCTTTGTTGTGGATAGTTTTTTCATACGTAGAATCCTCTCTTTTAGCTGGTGGGTGTTAGGCCACGGTTGATATATTACTAGTCTGCAATTCTGAATGACGATTGCTGCGTTAATAACATGATGCCATCCAGAATACGGATGTTTATGGCGACAAGATAGCACTTTGGGGGGAGGGATTGTCAATGGGGAGGAAGATAGAGATTTTCGTTTGTAGTGGTTTCAAAGTATGCTATCATTAAGATAGTATATTTTGAAACCTTTTTAAATTTATAGGAAAGATTGTTCTATAAGAGGAGAAGATATGTTAGATATTATCGTGGTAGAAGATAATAAAGAGATTGGCAAGCTGCTTTTTGATTTCTTACAGAAAGAACACTATACAGTCAGTGTTGTTGATACGGGAGAAAAGGCGATTGCGTTATTTGAACGATATGGAGCCAAATTAGTGATTCTTGACCTGATGCTTCCGGGCATAGATGGATTTGCCGTATGTTCTAGAATCCGTGAGAGCTCCAATGCGCATATTCTGATTGCAAGTGCCAGAACACAGAAAGAGGATAAGTTAAAGGGACTGAATCTCGGAGCGGATGATTATATAGATAAGCCATATGATGTAGATATTTTATTGGCGAAGATCAATGGTATATTCAAACGAAAGTATGCACAGGAAGAGATGATCAGTGGTGATATTAAGTTAAATACTGTTATGCAGACGGTTTATCTTGCGATCGGGACGGAACCGGGCGGAGCTGGCAGCCGGTCGAGACGACAGCAAAGGAATTTGAACTGCTGAAATTATTGATGGAGAATCCGGGAGTGACGTTGAAGAAAGAGTATCTGTTTCATACCATATGGGAAGTGACAGTGAATCGGAAATGCAGACATTGACGGTGCATATCAAATGGCTCCGGCACAAGATTGAGAAAGATCCAAAACATCCGGTACATATTATTACGGAATGGGGAACGGGGTATCGTTTTGAGTAGATATAGAAGATTTGCAGCAGGTATTTTGTTATTGGAATTATGCCTGATCGGAATATGTAATTTTGTCATAGCCGGGTACGACTCCCACTGGGCACAGAAAGAATATCTCGTGGATGTCTCACGGTCAGCCCAGGACATGAGGGAAGGTATTTCGGCGAAAGATCTGGACATGGGGAAATATAACAGTCTTTTGTCGGTTAAGATATTTGATCCGGATGAAGTGTGTAATGAAGAATACCGGATAGAAGACATTAATGGTACATGGTATCGGTTCTGTTACCGGAAGAATTCAGGCAGTCACACGGTAATCATGATGAATGGAATGTTGATGGCTATGTGGCTGATATCTGCAGTTGTCCTGTATATGATGGGAAAGAAAGTCATTGCTCCATTTAATGCAATGGAATATCTGACCACAGAACTGGCAAGGGGTAATCTGTCGGTTCCGGTAAAAGCAGAAAAAGTAAGTTCTTTGGACGTTTTCTGTGGGGAATGGATATGTTGCGTGAGAAACTGGAATCAGATAAGCTCCGTGAACTGGAACTAGAAAAGGAGAAAAAAAACATTAGTATTATCTCTGTCACATGATATCCGGACACCGTTGTCTGCAATTGATCTGTATACAAAGGCACTTGCCACCAATTTGTATGACAAAGAGGAAGAACGGCAACAGGCCATTGCAGGAATCCGAAGGAATGCAGACGAGATCAACCATTATGTAGAACAGATTGTACAGGCGGCAAGGGAAGATTTTCTGCAAATGGAAGTGCATAATGGAGAAATCTATCTTTCAAAGGTGATACACATGCTTGTACATTACTATGTAGAGAAGTTGGAACAGCTTCATACAAGTTTTATAGTGGAAGAGGTGCCGGGATGTCTGGTATATGGGGATGAAGACCGTATGATTGAGGCAGGACAGAATATACTGGAAAATGCAATTAAGTACGGAGATGGGAGAAGCATACGAATATCATTTTCAGAGGAAGAGGATCATGTGCTTGTGTCAATTGCGAATACCGGACACACATTGCCACAGGAAGAGATGGCACATGTTTTTGATTCGTTTTACCGGGGAAGTAACAGTGAACATGTAAGGGGAAGCGGATTAGATTGTATATCTGTAAGGAGCTTCTTCACAAGATGGATGGCGAGATCTATGCCGGGACAGCGAAGGATAATGAATTTACGGTTACGATGGTTTTGCGAAAGATATAGTGAGATTGTATCATTAGATCGGGTGGGAGTGATCCTGCCCGGTCTACTTGTTTTATAGGCAGTAGATGATTTAAGGATTATTTAATAATTCTTCTGTTATGCTGGATACAAGAAAACAGGAAGGGAGTTATGTATATGTATCTCAACATATTGAAAAGAGATCTGAAGAGGAATCGTACCATGAATATAATCCTGCTGCTTTTTGTAATTCTGGCTGCAATGTTTGTGGCAAGTGGATTGAATAATGTGGTAACTATATTAAATGGAACTGATTATTTCTTTGAAAAAGCGGGACTGCTGGATTATATGATATTTACCCAGTCGGGAGATGGAGGTGTCGGGGAACTTCTGGAGCATTCAACATCCGTTTCAAATTTCCGGGAGGAACATTGCATCTGGGGATCAATGATGATGTGACAGTAAATGGAAAGAAGCTCAGTACCAAGAATAATACACTGGTGTTGCAGTCGTTAGAAAAAGATCAGCTGCATTTTTTTCTGCCGGATAATGAGCAGCTGACACAGGTAAAGCAGGGAGAAATCTATATCACAAGTGGAATGCTTGCTAAGAATCATGCAAAGGTGGGAGATATGCTCCGTATTCAGATGCGGGATGTGGATATGACGTTCCGGATTGCCGGAGAGATCAAGGACGCTTTGCTTGGATCCGACATGATGGGAAATACCCGGTTGATCATGAATAGTGAGGATTATCAGGTGTTTGCAAGAAGTGAGAAGGTAAAGACGTATGAAGGAAGGATCTTTCATGTTGCAACGGACGATACGAAAAGCACTTGCTTCCGAGCTGACCCGGGCATCTAACATTTTGTTTAGTTCAGATCGTTCCACGATCAAAATGGCGTATGTAATGGATATGATTGTGGCAATGGTCGTGTTAGTGCTTAGTATCTGTTTGATTATTGTGTCGTTTGTGATCTTAAGATTTGTGATCGCATTTACCATACAAAGGGAATATCGTGAGATTGGGGTTATGAAGGCGATTGGAATTAAAAATAGCCGGATTCGCAAATTGTATATAGTCAAATATTGTGTAATGGCTTTCATGGGAGGAGTGACCGGTTTTGCCCTGAGTATTCCGTTTGGTAACATGTTGATTGCGTCGGTATCTGCCAAAATGGTTCTTGGAAATGACAATGGCCATGGAATCAATGCAATCGGTACAGTACTGGTTATGGTGCTCATGGTATGGGTTGCTTATCTGTGTACAGGCAATGTAAAGAAACTAACACCGGTTGATGCAATACGGAGTGGTCAGACCGGAGAGCGATACCGGAAGAAATCCGGGTACCGCCTGGGACGTTCCCATGTGCAGGCATCATTTTATATGGCAGTAAATGATGTGCTGAGTGCACCGAAACGGTATCTGACCATATGGCTGGCCTTTTCCTGTGTTCCGTTATTATGTTGGGGATGGTGCTGGTATCCTCCACAATGAAGAGTAAGAATCTGATCACCTGTTTTGGAAAGGAATCAGACATCTATATACCGGATGCCAAACTGATCAAAATGATTGTTATGAAGGAGGATGGGAAAAAGCAGTTAAAAAGAGAATTACCGGTCAATGGAAAAGGATCTGGAAGAGATGGGAATGCCGGGCAAAGTCAGCATGGAAATCTGGTACCAATATTCCTGTGAGGTGGACGGAGAGGCCTATTCGGTTACTTTCCAGCAAAAATACGGAGACAAAAGCATCCGAGTATAGCTATACAGAGGGAACTGCACCGCAAAATGCAAATGAGATTGCGATCACGCCTGCCATTGGCGAACAATTAGGAATAGGAATTGGTGATACGATTACAATTGATTTTGGGGCAGAAAAAAAAAGAAAGTGTATGGTAACGGCGATGTTTCAGTCGATGAACCAGCTTGGCAAAGTCGCAAGACTGCATGAGGATGCACCTACCTCGATGGTATATGCCAATGCAATGATGGCATATCAGATTGATTTTGCCGACCATCCAGATGACAAGGAGATTACAAAGCGGGTACAGAAGATCAAACAGATGTATGATATTGATGGGGTCTATGATGCGGCTGGATACTGCGTGGATTGTATGGGAGTTGCGGATGTTATGGATTCTGTGATCCTGCTGCTTCTGGTCATAACAGGGATTGTAGTGATTCTTGTAACAGTGCTGATGGAACGTTCTTTTCTGTCAACGGAGATTAGTCAGATCGCGCTTTTTGAAGGCGATTGGATTTACAAATGGTGCTATATGGAAATGGCAGGTGTGCCGGTTCCTTCTGGTAGCGATAGTGGCGGAGCTGTGTGCTGTGGCGTTTGCGGTACCCGTTACAAAAATTGTGGTGTGATCCGATCTGGGCGATGATGGGGGCGACAGAAGTGCGGTACTGTTTTGATCCGATAAAGATGCTGCTGATCTATCCGGGCATTATTCTGGGAGTGACGCTGCTCACGAATGGAATCACTGCATGGAGAGTATACGCGATCCGTGGAACAGACTTGGCAAATGTAGAATAGAACAAGATGATAGCATAGAGAATGCTTGATGGGAAAATATGAAAAAAGATGGGAAAGGATGGGAAGACAGATGGGAAATATATTAGAAGTAAAGGATCTGTGTAAGACCTATGTGATTGATAAACGACAGAATAATGTATTGCGTAATGTGAGCTTCAATGTAGAAGAGGGGGATATGGTTGCTATTATGGGACCGTCGGTTCGGAAAATCCACATTGTTGTATTCTGTGTCAGGTATGGATCTTGCAACAAGTGGATCGGTTTTATTTGATGGTCAGGATATAATGAAACTGGATAAGAACACATTGGCAAAGAAGCGGTTGGATGAGATGGGATTTATCTTTCAGCAAATGTATATGATGAAGAACCTGACGATTCTTGATAATATTCTGCTTCCGGCGGTAGAGAGTAAGAAGTCGAGAGCTAGTCGGGCGGAGAAGGTATCCCGTGCGGAGGCACTGATGCGTAAATTATCTATTATTGATGTGGCGGATCATGATATTAATGAAGTGTCCGGAGGACAGCTGCAGCGTGCCTGTATATGCCGGAGTATGATCAATCATCCGAAGCTGTTGTTTGCGGATGAGCCGACAGGTGCGCTTAATCGGGCATCCTCCACGGAAGTGATGAATGAGCTGGTTCGGTTAAATGATGAGGGAACTACAATCATGATGGTGACACATGATGCAAAGGTGGCATCGCGCTGCAAGCGGGTGTTCTATATTTTAGATGGAACAATTAAAGGAGAATATACTGCACCGGCAGATGAGAGTCTGTCAGATATGGATCAGGAGCGGAGACTGAATAACTGGTTGTTAGATTTTGGCTGGTAGACTGGTAGAATGGTAGAATGGATGCTTGTTATATACTTTGAGAGGAAAGACTTGCCAGGGGAGATTAAAATGAAGCGAAGTGCTGGAATAGTAGGGGTAAGACGTTGTATACAACTGTATAAGCTTAAAGTATCTGAACTGACTGTCAATTTCATAGCAGACAATAAAACTATAGTGAGTGGCATGTCAAAGGAGATTGATTCATACGCTCATACGGCGAGCCTTAACGCTGGAGGATATATTATAGCCATAGTGTATAAGAAAGGAGCACTCCTCTGCATTTTCCATTTTATATATCCCCCATATATGATAAGATACATGTATATGTGCATTACAAAAGCACACGGGAGGTACACATCATGAAGGGAATTATCCTTGCGGGAGGCTCTGGTTCAAGGCTTTACCCGCTTACAAAGGTTACAAGTAAACAGCTTCTGCCTATATATGACAAGCCCATGATCTATTACCCGATGTCGGTTCTTATGAATGCGGGCATAAGGGATATTTTGATCATATCGACACCGGCGGATACGCCTAGATTTGAAAGGCTTTTAGGGGACGGACATCAGTTCGGACTCAATCTGACATATAAAGTCCAGCAGTCGCCGGATGGATTGGCTCAGGCATTTATCATTGGCGAGGATTTTATCGGCGATGACACGGTGGCGATGGTTCTTGGAGACAACATTTTCTCTGGGCATGGGTTTAATGAAAAATTGAAAGCTGCTGTGGAAAATGCTGAAAGTGGCAAGGGCGCTACTATATTTGGATATTATGTGGATGATCCGGAGCGTTTTGGTATAGTTGAATTTGGAAAGGACGGAAGAGTTGTTTCCATAGAGGAAAACCGGAGAAACCCAAGAGCAACTATTGCGTCACGGGGTTGTATTTTTATGACAACAGGGCTGTTGAATATGCCAAGGCGTTAACGCCGAGTGCGAGGTGAGCTAGAGATCACAGATCTGAACAGGCGTTATCTTGATGACGGTGAGCTGAACGTGGAGCTGCTTGGACAGGGATTTTACATGGCTTGATACGGGAACTCATGAGAGCCTGGTTGACGCGACCAATTTTGTCAAGACAGTTGAGCAGCACCAGCACAGAAAGATAGGCTGCCTGGAGGAGATTGCATACCTTAATGGATGGATAAGCCGCGACGAGGTTATGACCGTTTACGAGACGATGAAACAGAATCAGTATGGACAATACCTGAAGGACGTACTTGATGGTAAATATCAGGAGCATCTTTATTAAAATTTGGGGACGAAGGGGACAGGTACCTCCGTCCCCAAAACAGGGGTTTTTTTGACGCATTTTCGTCGCTTTCGGCAAATGGGGTCAGGTACCTCCGTCCCCGGATTAGGGTGAGAACAGGAGAAGTGGGATATGACGATCATAGTTACCGGCGGTGCCGGTTTTATAGGAAGTAATTTTATTTTTTATATGTTAAAGAAACATCCTGAGTACAGGATCATTTGTCTAGACAAGCTGACATATGCGGGAAATTTGTCGACTTTGCAGCCGGTTATGGACAGAGAGAATTTCAGATTTGCGAAGATGGATATTTGCGACAGGGACGGTGTATATCGGTTGTTTGAGGAAGAACATCCGGATATGGTGGTGAATTTTGCCGCCGAGAGCCATGTGGACAGATCCATAGAGAATCCTGAAGTGTTCCTGCAGACCAATATCATAGGAACGGCAACGCTTATGGATGCATGCCGCAAATACGGAATACAGAGGTACCACCAGGTCTCCACGGATGAGGTGTACGGTGATCTGCCGCTTGATAGACCGGATCTGTTTTTCACGGAGGAAACTCCTATTCACACGAGTTCACCGTACAGCAGTTCAAAGGCTGGGGCAGATCTGCTGGTTCTGGCGTATCACAGGACATATGGACTTCCAGTGACTATAAGCAGATGCTCAAATAACTATGGACCGTATCATTTCCCAGAGAAATTGATACCGCTCATGATTGCAAATGCCTTGGCTGACAAGCCTCTGCCTGTGTATGGCGAGGGCCTGAATGTTCGCGATTGGCTGTATGTTGAGGATCACTGCAAGGCGATTGATCTTATTATTGCACAAGGGCAGAGTCGGCGAGGTCTATAATATCGGCGGACACAATGAGATGTGCAATATTGATATTGTAAAACTCATTTGCAGGGAGCTCGGCAAGCCGGAGAGCTTGATAACTTATGTGACGGATCGCAAAGGGACATGACATGAGATACGCCATTGATCCAACCAAGATACATCGTGAACTTGGCTGGCTGCCGGAGACTAAGTTTGAGGACGGAATAAAGAAGACGATAAAATGGTATCTGGAGAACCGTGACTGGTGGGAGGCCATCATCAGCGGTGAGTATCAGAACTATTACGAGAAGATGTATGGAAATCGTTAGTTTGAACTGGGATTGATGAGAGATATGGATAGAGTAAAAGAAAGTTTTCGTGACAGGCGTGTGTGGCCAGCTCGGGCATGATGTGGCAAATGAGTTTTTGCGCCGGGGATATGATGTCATAGGGTCTGATATAAAATCAGAAAAAGAGTTTGCAGCGACAGATTGTATGACGCCGAATAGATGCAAAAAGTGAGGTTTGTGGTTCGTTTCGGTATGTGACTTTCGACATATGCAGTTCCGATGATACTAGGAGAGAACTTTTGGCGACCGAACCAGATGCTGTGGTTCACTGCGCTGCATGGACGGCTGTTGATGCTGCGGAGGATGCTTCGGTGCATGACAAAGTGTATTCGATAAATGCATTTGCGACAAAGAATATAGCTGAGATCTGCAAGGAACTGTCGTGTAAGATGGTGTACATAAGCACGGATTATGTGTTCGGTGGACAGGGGAATATTCCATGGGGACCGGACTGTCAGGATTTTAATCCTCTGAATGTGTATGGAAAGTCTAAGCTGGCTGGTGAACAGGCAGTATCGGGACTTCTTGATAAGTTCTTTATAGTGAGGATTGCTTGGGTATTTGGGGCAAATGGGGGTAATTTTGTGAAGACCATGCTCCGTCTTGGAAAGACTCACGATGAGATAAGAGTGGTGAATGATCAGATAGGAACGCCTACTTATACATTTGATCTGGCAAGGCTGCTGGTTGATATGCTTGAAACGGACAAGTATGGATATTATCATGCCACAAACGAGGGCGGTTATATAAGCTGGTATGATTTTGCATGTGAGATATTCAGGCAGGCGGGGTATTCTACGAAGGTTATACCTGTCAGCACGGCTGAATATGGACAGTCCAAGGCAGCCAGACCGTATAACAGCAGGCTGGACAGGAGCAAATTGATACAAAATGGATTTGAACCTTTGCCGGATTGGCGGGATGCGCTGGCGAGGTATTTGGAGGAAGTTGAGAGGATATAAGTAAAATGGGACAGATAGATGTAGAGAAGAATGTTGGCGGAATAGAGGGGCTATGTGTGATAACTCCGACAGTTCACGGAGATAGCAGAGGATATTTTGTCGAGACATATAATGAGCGTGATCTGGCAGAGCATGGAATAAATGTAAACTTTGTGCAGGACAATCAGTCGATGTCTGTAAAAGGGGTACTTCGGGGGTTGCATTTTCAGATAGATCATCCACAGTGCAAGCTTGTGCGCACCATTCGCGGAGTGGTGTTTGATGTGGTAGTAGATCTGCGCACTGACTCTGCGACATACGGCAAATGGCATGGAGAGATATTGTCAGCCGAGAACAAAAAGCAATTTCTTATACCAGCGGGATTTGCCCATGGATTTCTAGTCCTCTCCGATGAGGCTGAATTCTGTTACAAGGTGAATGACTTCTGGCATCCGAATGACGAGGGTGGCATAGCGTGGAATGACCCGGGAATCGGGATCGTATGGCCGGAGGTATGCGGTGAATATAGAGGAGGTGCTTCGGCTGAGGGATATACGTTGAAGGACGGAACCCCGCTTATGCTGTCGGAGAAGGACCAGATGTGGGGAGGTTGTAGGGCGGCTGATATTTAAAGGGTATACATATATGTCTACAACGATACGTCAGGGTCTGATGGAATTACAATCCATTAAAAATGCTGCTGTTACTGATAGCAGTAGCATGTAGGCTGATATGCATTCCCTGCCAAAGATAACCTTGAATTACTACACCCATTTTTATATAATTGAAATAGTATTGGTTACTTAAAACAGCAGGGAGGAATGTAATATGAGGTTGGTTACAAGATCAGATTTTGATGGACTTGCATGCGGAGCGCTTTTTGAAAGAGGCGGGTATAATAGATCACTGGAAATTTGCACATCCAAAGGACCTTCAGGATGGATTGGTGGAGATCACGGAGGATGACTGTCTTGCGAATGTGCCATTTGTTGAGGGCTGCGGACTTTGGTTCGATCACCACTCAAGTGAGTATGAGAGACTGGCACTTGAGGGGCAAATACAAGGGCGAGAGCCGTATCACACCGTCATGTGCGAGAATAATCTATGAATATTACGGTGGAAGAGAGATTTCCACAGTTTGATGATATGATGGAGGCTGTAGATAAGGTTGATTCAGGAAATCTTACCATAGATGAGGTGCAGAATCCAAAGGGATGGATTCTCATAGGCTTCCTCATGGATCCGAGAACAGGACTTGGAAGATTCAGAAACTTTACAATTTCTAATTATCAGCTTATGGAGAAGCTTATAGATGCCTGCAGGACCATGACTACGGATGAGATCCTTGCCATGCCTGATATTCAGGAGAGAATCGTGCTATACAATGAGCAGACGGAGAAGTTTAAGGAGATGGTTAAGGCACACACCATAGTAGATGGTAACCTTATAATAAGCGATCTTCGAGGCGTTGATCCTATCTACACAGGCAATCGTTTTATGATCTATAGTATGTATCCTGAGCAGAATGTGTCAGCTTGGATAGTCAGTGGTCGTGGTGGACAGGGCTGTTCAGCCGCATGCGGATACAGTATTCTCAACCGTACAGCGACAATGGATGTTGGAAGTCTTATGCTTAAGTATGGCGGTGGTGGTCACAAGAAGGTCGGCACATGTCAGTTCAAGAACGAGGAGATGGACACTAAGCTTCCACAGATGCTTGATGAACTGAAGGCTCAGGCCAACGCGTAAGTGCGAGATTAATACAATCAAATAGATATCATCGTAAACAGGCGGCGTTCTGGTTGGATTCAACTGGAACACCGCCTGTTTGCATGTCCAGCCGTGGGGACGGAGAGGAAGGCTGCGTGACAGAAAAATGCCGTTCCTGATAAAAAGGGAGCGGCATTTGTGCGTAATTAAGTTAATTAAGTATTACCTCAAGTTTTATTGGATTGTGATCTGAGTTTTGAAAATCCAGATTAACTGTTTCAATAGACTTGATAGAAATATTTGATGAAACAATAAAACCGTCAATTACATAAAACTGAAATTTATCATCTGCGTCATCATAAGACTTGTCAGGGGAACGGCATGTAGGAACTGACGAATCAGTTATACATGTAAAATCATTTCCAAATTCTGAAATATCGATGAGACTAGGAGCCCACAGTTCATTGGATTGCTGGGGATAGGCTGATATGTCGGTGCTTGAAAATGTCTGGTTGAAGTCGCCCCCGGCTATCACGTAATTGCCTTTATCGGTTTCAGCTTGCAGTATGTCCGCAAGCATTTTCGTCTGAGCAGCCTTGCCCTCACCAGAATCATAGGCTTCAAGGTGTAGATTTACAATGACAAGCTCTTTATCCGTACCATCAATAGGAACTTTGGATACAATCAGACAGCGTTTCAGATTGCACAGCCTGATAGGATAAGAAAATGGGCAAGGAAGCTTGATTCTGCAAGCGGTCGATACCGGATAAGTGCTGAGGGTCATTATACCGGAAGCAACCTGCCCGATGGGCGGAATTGGGTATGGCACCATGAGCGTTTTGTAGTTGTAAGCGTAAGAACTGTTGTATGAGGGCAGTTCATCTTTGATTATGGATGCTTCGTTTATTTTGTGACTACGGGAGGATTTCTCATCGACTTCCTGAAGCAGGATAATATCAGGTGATAAACTATTCAATTCTTCTGTGATGGCAGACATATTGGTTAGCACCTGTTCTTTGGTGGATGTGTACACACTATCACCGCCATCCATGAAAAAGTCAGCATTTGCTCCGAGGGAACCGTAGCCGATGTTCCATGTAACAACGGAAATGTTATCGCCGATTGATAATTCCTTCTGCTGGGAGAGCTTGTTTGTATCAGTGGGAAATGAATCATCCTGAGTAGCTTGCTGGTCGTTGTAAGTTACCGTCAGATCCTCAGAGTCTTGAGGTTTGTATTCGGTTACAGTGAGTACGCCGACAAAGATAGCAGCAATAAAAATGATAATTCCAAGAGCAGCACCTACTATCTTAAATTTTGATCACTGGCTTAGCGTTAGATTTTTTTACGGATTTCAAATAACGGGTCCTCTCTTATCAAATAATAAGTACACAATATCGAGATATTTGTGCACTAAACAAAATTATAGCAGACATGTCTTATTCAAACAACGGAAAATATTTTTTACAATAACGTAAATGGGGACGGAGGGGACGGAGGTACCTGACCCCCTTTTGAGAAATCCTACGGAAATACGCCAAAAATCACCCATTGGGGGACGGAGGTACCTGTCCCTTTTTTGACAAAAACTGCAAAAATACGTTCAAAACCCCTGTTTTGGGGACGGAGGTGCCTGTCCCCTCCGTCCTCCCTGTCCCCTCCGTCCCCATGAAATTATCGGTAATGCATTCTATTTCCGTATGTTTAATTACAGAGAAATGTGTTATGATGCATAGGATAATAAGTCGATGAGGGGAAAATATGTTTGATTATATAGTTAAAGATGTTATGGAAGTGGTGGGATACCTGCCCATAGGAATTCTGTGCGGAATCCTTGCGGTTGCTATATATCTCGTGTGCGTGTGGCGTGCTGGGAGAAAAAGACATTTGGATATTCATTTGTCGGATGGCAGCAGTGAAATAGATGATAATGATGTTCCGGCTGTGACCTCAGTGGGAACTCACATATGGAATTCTATGGTGTGGTTTCTGCTCGGAGTGTATCTTGCAGTTATGTTTGTGACGGTTTTTCTGTCTAGAGAGCCGGGGTCTAGGCAGGGGATAGACATGACATTGTTCGGAACCTGGGGCGAGACACCGCAGGCGCATGCATTTGTCATAGAGAATATACTGTTGTTTGTCCCGTTTGGAATATTGTATCCGCTGGCGGTTTCGACGACGGACAGAAAGCCGGATCTCAGGGAAGAAAATAGGCTGGGAGAAATTCACAGTGCTGTGGGGATTCCTCATAAGCGTTGGGATAGAGACAGTGCAGCTTATAACGGAGCGCGGATATTGCCAGCTGGATGATGTGGTGATGAACACGCTGGGAGCACTGGTGGGGTATGTGGTATTTGCTTCTTTGAAATTTTGGACAGGCTTAGTCTTTGAAAAGCAGACGTGATGAAGAAAGCTATGAAGGAAATTATATAGTTGCAAGACTAAAAAATCCATATGTGGTAAAATTAAGATTGGATATTAAACAGAAGAAAAGAAATTAATTTGAGGAATAAGAAGGAGGAACACACATGCCGTGCACAACAATTTTAGTGGGCAAGGCCGCCTCATATGACGGTTCAACGATAATAGCGAGAAATGATGATTCGGGGGCTGGTTCGTACACTCCGAAGAAGTATGCTGTGGTGCATCCTGAGGAGCAGCCGCGCATTTACAAGTCTGTTATTTCCATGTGGAGATAGAGCTTCCGGACGATCCGATTAGATACACCTGTGTGCCGAACGCTCTAAGCGGTGAGGAATCTGGGCGGCCAGCGGAGTAAATGCAGCAAATGTGGCGATGACTGCAACTGAGACTATAACTTCGAATCCGAGGGTGCTCGGGGCGGACCCGCTTGTGTGTTATGAGCCAGCAGACGGAGATAAGCCTGAGAAGGCAGGTGGAATAGGTGAGGAGGACATCGTGTCCATCACTCTTCCATATATAAAAAGTGCCAGAGAGGGTGTAATTCGTCTTGGAAGTCTGCTTGAACAGTACGGAACTTATGAGATGAATGGAATAGCATTTCAGGACGTGGATGAGATCTGGTGGCTTGAGACCATCGGCGACATCACTGGATCGCGAGAAAGGTTCCAGATGACGTGTATGTTGTCATGCCAAACCAGTTCGGCATGGATGAATTTGACCTGGCGGATGCATTTGGGGCACAGAACGAATTTATGTGTTCAGCGGATCTTCCGGAATTTATAGAGAAACATCATCTGAACGTGGAGAATATGGAGTGCGTGATGCCGCGGAATATATCACAGACCGGAGAGCTGCAGGATAAAGATGAGAACGATGATTGTGGACAAGAAGTCGACGACACCAACAATGAGACCGATTCGTCGGATGGCACATATACAAGTATAATATGTCCGAGGGATATATTTGGCAGTCATGACGACGCGGACCATGTGTATAATACGCCGAGAGCGTGGTTCATGGAGAGGACACTTAATCCGAATTCCGCTGTCTGGGATGGCCCGGACGCAGACTTTACTCCGGTGTCGGACGATATTCCGTGGTGTATGATACCAGAGAAGAAGATAACTATGGAGGACGTGAAGTATGTCCTGTCCTCACATTATCAGGGCACTCCGTATGATCCATATGGAAATTACGGCGACAAAAGCCTTCGAGGTGCATACAGGTCAATCGGAGTAAACAGAACGGATTTCATGTCGGCGATCCAGATCAGGCCGTATGCGGATGAGGACAGCAGTGCCATCCAGTGGCTGGCATTTGCATCAAATGCATTCAATGTCATGGTGCCATTTTTACACAAATGTTGACGAGGTTCCAGAGTATCTGGCAAATACCTCCGCGGAAGTGTCCACGGACAATTTCTACTGGACCAGCCGTATGATCGCGGCAATGGCGGATGCATCGTATGCGAAGTCGGTGTTCCATATTGAGAGATATGACGAGAAGGTCATGTCTAAGCGCATGAGATCATATACAGGTATGATGATCTTCTGGGAGCTGATAGGGATGTGCAGACGGATGCTGTCAGTAAGTTGGGGCAGAAACTCAGGCAGCAGGCAAACCGGGAGACTGCCGATATGGTAAGGCAGGCGGCAAGCGACACTCTTGGAAAGGTGCTTTATGAGCTGAGCAATCAGATGAAAAATTCATACTCCAGATCGGATGCGTAACTGAAGTATGCATGGCGCAGTTTGAGTGGAGACTTTTTCAGCAGGGGATATACGCTCTGTTGTCAGTTATGAGTTTCTCTGTACCGGCTCGGTGTCACGCCATATTTTTTCTTAAACATTCTATTGAAATATGACAGGTTGAAGAATCCGCAGTTTTCTGCTACAGACAGCACATTCTCATCATTTGTTGAGAGAAGTCTTGCGGCAACATTCAGTCTGAAGTCGTTCAGGTAGGATACAAAATGACACACCCATGGTGTTTTTGAAAAATCGCATAAAATGGGATTCTGAGAATCCCACAGTAGGAGGCTATGTCTGTAATGGATATGGCCTCTTTGTAGTTTTCATCTATATATGAGAGGATGAGCTTGGTCCTTTCAAGATCTCTGGAGCGGTTCTTTCTGTCTGCTTCATCCCTGACCGTGGAGTTGGTGAACAGAATGTAGAAAAAAATTCAAAGTAACATCCCTTTAGAGCCAGATGATATCCTTTGGGAGTTTCAGAGCAAAGCTTATCCACTCGGTTCAGGCATGAGGAAAGCTGTGGGTACAATGTATCATCCTTGTCGTAGATGCTCTTTATGTCCACATCTCCCGCCAGGAGTGGTAAGAAAAAATTCGCTGTCCAGTGAGTCGTGATTCTTTGATCTGAACATGTCGACGGAGAACAGGATATTTTCATATTCCATGGAGTAACCCTCGTGCTGAGAAATACCGTGGATGTGTCCGGGCAGGATGATGATGATGTCACCTTCCTCCACGTAATGAGTGGTAAAATCTACAGTAACATTTCCTTTTCCTTTTTTGATATAGATTATTTCCATAAACTCGTGCCAGTGCAGCGACACCGAATTGAAGTCCAACGGTATAGAACACAGATACGTATTATATGGAAACATCGGATCTGCGTGAGTCTTATTCTCTAGCAGGTTTTCATATTCCAGACTGTTCATGTTATATAACCCTCCACTTTGTCAAGGGGACAGGTACCTCCGTCCCCAGGTTGATAGATGATAAAATTGTACAATTAATTGCCTGTATAATGCAAGCATAAATGAAGGAATGCTAATAAAATACAAATCATAACAGGAACTGTTTAGGAGGTATCAGAGATGAATAAAGCGTTGGAGCGTGGTGCAGGAATACTTCTGCCGATAAGCAGCCTCCCATCACCGTACGGAATTGGAACTATGGGAAGAGATGCTTATGATTTTGTCGATATGTTGAAAAGAGCAGGGCAGAAGTACTGGCAGGTACTTCCGATAGGACCAACAAGCTTCGGTGACAGCCCATATCAGTCATTTTCGGCATTTGCGGGCAATCCGTATTTTATCGATATGGATACATTGATAGCTGAAGGGATTCTCAAGAAAGAGGAGGTGGAATCCTACAAATGGGCTGACAGTGATGACGAGATCGACTACGCTAGAATATACAGACAGAGATTTGAAGTTCTCAGAAAAGCATTTGGCAGATCGGAGCACAAAGACAGCAGGGATTACGCAGATTTCATAAAGGAAAATGAACAGTGGATAGATGACTATGCGCTGTATATGGCGATCAAAGCAGATCATAACAACAGAGAATGGCTTGCGTGGGAACCGGAGATCAAGAAGAGAAAGTCGGAGGCAATGGCAGCTTACAGAGAAAAGCTTGGTGAAGACGTGGAATTCTACAAATTCCTTCAGTTCAAGTTCTACCAGCAGTGGATGCCATTAAAAGAGTACGCCAACAGAAATGGAATAAGCATCATCGGTGACATTCCGATCTATGTTGCACTGGACAGTGCGGATGTGTGGGCAAACACGGATCAGTTCCAGCTTTCTGGAAGTCTGGCACCGTCAGTTGTGGCAGGGTGCCCGCCGGACATGTTCTCAAGCTACGGACAGAAGTGGGGTAACCCGATCTAGACTGGGATGTCATGGAGAAGGATGATTTCGCGTGGTGGAAGAAGAGAATTGCTGCATCTGCAAAAGCTCTACGACGTGATCCGTATAGATCACTTTATCGGGATAGTCAGATACTACAGCATTCCGGCAAATGGAGAGCCGAAGGATGGCTACTACAGACAGGGACCGGGAAAGAAGCTCATCGATGCTATAGACAGTGCCATAGGTTCATCCAAGGTTATAGCAGAGGATCTCGGCGTGGTCGTGCCAGAGGTTCAGAAGCTGGTGAAGGACTCCGGCTATCCCGGCATGAAGGTGTTGGAATTTGCATTTGACGGTAATACGGCAAATGAATATCTGCCGCACAATCACGCAAAGAATTACGTAGCGTATATCGGAACACACGATAATGATATGCTGAAAAGCTATATCAGCGGACAGAGTGAGGAGCTTCAGGAATATATGATGAAGTACCTTATGGCGAACAGCCTGGATGATGTGGCAGAGAAGATGATACGTGCACTTTTACATGAGCTCAGCGGACACGGTCATACTTCAGATGCAGGATATTTTGGGCAAGGACAACAGCGCTAGAATGAACTATCCATCAACGCTTGGCGGCAACTGGAAGTGGAGGCTTACGAAGCAAAGAGCTGCAGCAAATGAAAACAGGAGCGATGCGGTTCAGGGCGCAACATGGGAATTTACACAGGAACATATAGATAAATTAAGGGATCTCACCAGACTGTATGGAAGAAACAGGGTGAAGACGTATATTTGTAAGGAGGATATTATGTTAAAGGATATTTGCATGAAGAAATACAACAAGGAGATCAAGGATTGTACAAATGAGGAGATATACTTGCACTCCTTGATATGACAAAGAAGCTCGCAGACGGAAAGGTTTCAGAGGAGGGACAGAAGAAGGTTTATTACATCTCAGCAGAGTTCCTCATTGAAAGCTTCTCTCGAACAATCTCATCAACCTTGGTGTATTTGACGAGGTTAAACAGGTGCTTGCTGAGAATGGCAAGAGCATCTATGACATAGAGGAGGTTGAGCCGGAACCATCACTTGGAAATGGCGGACTTGGAAGACTTGCAGCATGCTTCCTTGATTCCATGGCAACCCTCGGACTTCACGGAGATGGAATTGGACTTAACTACCACATGGGTCTGTTCAAGCAGGTATTTGAGAACAATTACCAGAAGGAGACTGCAAATCCTTGGATTGAGGCAGACAGCTGGCTCGAGAAGACAGACGTTACCAACACGATCACATTTGGCAACCTGAAAGTCCAGTCAAGAATGTATGATATAGATGTAACCGGATACGAGAACAGAACAAATAAGCTCCACCTCTTCGATATCGAGAGCGTTGACGAGTCCATCATGGAGCCGGACGGAATTAACTTCGACAAGACAGACATTGCAAAGAACCTGACACTCTGCCTGTACCCGGACGACAGCGATGAGGCTGGAAATCTTCTCCGTATCTACCAGCAGTATTTCATGGTGGCAAATGGTGCAAAGCTCATCCTTGATGAGGCTAAGGCAAAGGGTTCAAATCTTCATGACCTGGCAGATTATGCAGCAGTTCAGATCAATGATACACACCCTTCAATGGTGATCCCTGAGTTCATCAGACTTCTTACCGCTGAGGGAATATCATTTGACGAGGCTACAGAGATCGTGACAGAGGTGTGCGCATACACCAACCACACTATCCTCGCAGAGGCTCTTGAGAAATGGCCGCTTGCATACCTTGAGAAGGTTGTTCCACAGCTTGTTCCTATCATCAAGAAGCTGGATGAGAAGGTTCGTAACAGATATAAGGATGAGAGCGTATATATCATCGACAAGGATCAGAGAGTGCACATGGCACACATTGATATACACTATAGCCACAGTGTAAACGGTGTTGCATACCTTCACACAGAGATCCTCAAGGATTCTGAGCTGAACAACTTCTACAAGATCTATCCTGAGAAGTTCAACAACAAGACAAATGGTATCACATTCAGAAGATGGCTTCTCCACTGCAACGAGCAGCTTGCAGCTTATATCACAGAGCTCATCGGCGACGGCTACAAGAAGGATGCAGAGAAGCTGGGAGATCTCGCAAAGTTCTATGATGACGATGCTGTTCTTGGCAAGATCATGGATATTAAGAAGCAGAACAAGGTCGTTCTCAAGGATTACCTTAAGGAGACACAGAACATTGACATAGATGAGAATTCTATCTTTTGATATACAGGTTAAGAGACTTCATGAGTACAAGCGTCAGCAGATGAACGCACTTTGGGTTATCCACAAGTACTTCGATATCAAGGCAGGAAATCTTCCAAAGACTCCTGTAACTGTAATATTTGGCGCAAAGGCAGCTCCTGCATACACCATCGCAAAGGATATCATCCATCTTATCCTCTGCCTGCAGCAGCTCATCGATAATGACCCAGAGGTAAGTCCATACCTCAAGGTTGTCATGATCGAGAACTACAATGTGTCAAAGGCAGCAAAGATTACCTGCATGTGACATTTCAGAGCAGATCTCACTTGCATCAAAGGAGGCATCAGGTACCGGAAACATGAAGTTCATGCTGAACGGCGCGCTTACACTCGGAACAAGAGATGGTGCAAATGTTGAGATTGGTGAGCTTGTCGGCGGCGAGGATAACATTTACTTCTTCGGCGAGTCAAGCGAGGCAGTCATCGACCACTATGCAAAGGCTGATTATGTGTCAAAGGATTACTACGAGCAGCCTGAGATCAAGAAGCTTGTTGATTTTATCGTGAGCGATGAGCTCCTTTTGAGATCGGACAGAAGGAAAGCCTTGAGAGACTTCACAACGAACTTATCGTAAAGGATTGGTTCATGACACTCCTGGATGTTGAGGATTATATCAAGACCAAGGAAGGCGTACTTGCAGATTACGAAGATCGCAAGACTTGGGCAAAGAAGGCACTTGTCAACATCAGCAAGGCTGGATTCTTCTCATCAGACAGAACCATCGCTGAGTACAACAAGGACATCTGAGATTGTAATATAAAGCTAGGTTATTTCCCCAGCAGGGGACGGAGGGGTCAGGCACCTCCGTCCCCTTTTTAGCCAATTTTACTACTTTTTTGACGAAAACCCAGAAAGGGGTCAGGTACCGCCGTCCCCTTTGGGGAAACTTGAAAAACAGTGTAATTTTGAACCTGGGGGACGGAGGTACCTGACCCCTTTTGATTTAGGTTTTGGTGGCATATAGGAAGTAAGTCGGTTATAATTAAATTTACTAAAGTTGGAATGGGATACGAAAACAGTTCACATCAAGAAAAAAGAAAGGCAGTGGAGAGATGTATAGAATACTGATCGTTGATGACGAGAGAATAGAGAGAAACGGGATAAGATTCCTCCTGAAAAGCTGAATATGGAATTTGATATCGATGAGGCGGTAAACGGTCTTGATGCACTGGAGAAGATACGTCAGGAGGATTATGATATCCTTCTCACAGATGTGAAGATGCCTTTCATGGACGGTATAGAACTCATTGACAATGTGGTAAATGAGAAGAAGAAAATGAGATGTGTGATATTCAGCGGCTGCAATGAATTTGACTATGCTAAGAGAGCAACAAGGCTGGGGGTTGTGGATTATATACTGAAACCGGTCGATCCGAAGGAGTTTAAGGAGACGCTGGAGAAAGGTTGTGGATGAGCTTGAGGCGGCTAAAGCCTCGGATGAGCTCAAGAGCAAGAGCATGGAATTCCTTTATGAGCATGCGCTATATATGCTTGTAAATGGCGAAGATATAGAGAGTATACGCAGAGAGTACAACGGTCTGAACCTGAATTTTGCCAGATTTAAGAGAATTTTGCTGGTTGAATTTAATCACGATTTCTTTGGAAGACGAGATGTAGATTTCAAGAAAAATGAGAAGATAATGGCGCTTGGAATACAGAGATACCTCAATCTGAATCAACAGCAGGAACTTATTTTCCTGGGCGATGAAACAGATGCGGTTTACACGGCCCAGGAGCTTGTCAAGATAATTAAAAGTGATTACGATGAGGAATGCTTTATAGCAGTTTCATCGGATATAGAGAACCCTGAGGACATGAAACAGAAGGTTGATGAGCTTGATGAGCTTATGGACAATAAGTTTTATCATCCGGAGATAAAGGTGTTCTACCCAAATATGGAGAGCGATTCATCAGGAATGATCCAGTTTGATGATGACACTCTCATGAAACAGATGAAACAGGACATCAAGATGAAGGATGTGGAGGCACTCAGAGAGCATTTTGACAAATTCTGTGAAAAGTACAGACACAAGAATGAGTGTTCACAGATATATATAAAGTTTCTCTTCTCAAATCTTTTGAAAGACATATACGGCAGTATAGATGGGACCAGTGAGGCGGATCTTAACAAAGATGTTGAAAAGATGTATATGACGACGGATTTTCAGAGCCTTACAGGTCTTGTTGAGGTTGCGATAGACAGACTGGCGGCCTGCTTTGAGGACAAGAGTCAGACCGGACATAAGGAAGTGGAGATGGTAAAGCAGTATATTTACAGGAATTACAGGGAGCGAGCTTGGCATAGATATGCTTGCGGATATGGTATATCTTGCCCCAAGTTATCTCAGCACAGTGTTTAAGAAAGAGACGGGACAGAACCTGAGCAAATTTATCAAGTCATACAGAATGGAGCGGGCAAGGGATATGCTAGAGAATAGTATGGCAAAGATTGTAGATATAGGAGCGATGTGTGGTTATCAGAATGTATCCTACTTTTTGCTCGAGTTTCAGGGAGTTTTATGGAGTGAGCCCTCAGAAATTCAGGGAGAGCGGTGTTGCAGGCGGTGAGTAGACATACAGCAGACTTGGAAAAGGGCGATTGCAGAACTCGTTAAGCAGGGGGATCGTAGATGAATAAAGGTGGAGTCAAGAAGAGATTTCGTGATATGAAGCTGACTGGCAAAATGGTTGTTATTTATCTGCTGGCCGGACTTGTGCCTGTTATGATAATACTGGGTATAACATATATGGAGATG
>VOFD01001349.1_pt1 | contig 35727 bp, 23 predicted proteins | sample 5384101 | NCBI WGS metagenome assembly VOFD01 (sample SAMN12384723, study PRJNA508395) | human gut metagenome | isolation source: healthy gut C | host: Homo sapiens
ATGGACAGCCGTGACTTCGGCGGAGCGGTTGAAGTAGAGGCTGTATCCATAGTCCTCCGCGAAGTCCTCACAGCCGCAGTAGAGCATACATGCCCCTATCAGGCAGAATATGGTTGCAATCTTTTTCATGTTCATCGTTTGTTATGTTTATGTATGGAAACACCCACGCCTATGTACACTTCGTTGTGCCTGTTCCCCTTGGGATAGCTGTTCCCCAGAATGGTCGTGTAGCCGCACGACACCAGCAATGCTTTCCACTTCAGGATGGCACCCAAGTCCAGCGCACAGCCTTTCGAACCGTATGGATAAAGTTCCGGTGTGGCAGACGGGGGATTGTCTACTTCCGTGTCCAAGGCGTATTTCTGCGCGTATTCGCCATAGCCTGCTCCCACATAAGCATACACATACTTGTGGCAGCGCATCATCATGCCTGTTGTGAACGAAGAGTAGGTATGGTCGTCCTTATGATAATAGCCTGGCCCGGTAGGGGTCTCCCCTTCCGGCAGGTTTTCCACGGGCGACAGGTTGCCGAACCCAGTCCCGCCCAGCGAGGTTTCAAAGCGCATGTAAGCACCGAAGCGGCGGCAGATGCCGAGGAAGCCGCCCAGTCCGGACGGCGACCATGTGGCCATGGCCATGCCGTAAAGCCGGGGCGGGCGTTTGGCCAACGTGAAGTTTCTCGTGAGGTTCTCGAAGGGGTTCACGCTGATGCGTTCCGTCAGGTCGTAGTACACCAGCGGGTCGGCCTCTATGCGTATGTTGTGGTCGCCCAGCATCTCCACGGCCAGCGGGGCTTTCCCTTGCGGCAGGCCGTCGATGAATACGGATGCTCCGGCCGGAGTGGTTTGTATGTCCACCTTCCCGTTGATGGGATAACGGTAGGTATGCTCGTCTCCGGGATTGACTTCCAGTTCGTATTCCTTCATGAACGAACTCCCGAACTTGACGGTCACGACGTGCTTCCCCATGGCCACTTTCTTGTGCAGGATGTTGGTGGAAGAGATGTCGCCGTCGATGCCGATTTCCGCACCCGCGCTGGTTTCCAGGCGGATGGTGACCGAGTCCTGCTTCTCCTGTGCGTTCAGGAGACAGGAGAAGCAAGACAAGGCCAGTATAAACAGTGCTTTTTTCATGTCGTGGCTTATTCCAGGTTGAAGTTCATGCGCCAGATGTTAAACGAGTTGGTCTTGTTGGCGCGGCTGGACACGAAATAGATGCTCCGTCCGTCCGCAGCCCATACGGGCGACGTGTCTGCTTGGGGATGGTAGGTCAGCTGGGTGAGGCGGCTGCCGTCGGTCCGCACCACGAAGATGTCCAGATTATTGGTGCGGGTGATGTTTGAAACGGAGTTGCCCACGCAGACAATCCATTTTCCGTCGGGCGACAGCTTGGGGTTGGTGAAGCTTCTGTTCTCATCCGAGAGTACGAGGCTTTCTTGCCCCTTCACGTAGTCCACATACCAGATTTCACTTCTTCCGGCCGTGGAGTTCCTCACGCAATAGAATGCGTCGGGATTGTCTTTTATCAGGCAGGGTGAATACCCCCGTGCGCAAGAAGTCAGTGTGCCGTTGTCGCGGTTGAGCGACCAGATGGAGGGGCCGCTGTTGCCCGCACGGGTGAAATATACCCGCTTGCCGTCGTTGCTCACTACCGGGCAGCGGTCGCTGACCGAGCCGTTGGTCAGTTGGTCCATCAGGCTGCCTTGTGCGGCGCTGGTGCTGCAGATGTAGATATTGCTTCCGTTGATGTCGGCAAAATAGAGCTTGTTGTCTGCGCCCCAAGAGAAACTGTGCACGTTGCGGAAGGTGCGTTGGGTGGACATGCCCTGTGCTCCTGTGCTGCGCACCATGATGTTGTCTTGCCCGTTCATGCGGGTGCAATAGGCCAGTTGGGAACCGTCGGGCGAGATGTCCAGCACGCTGTGGGTGTTCCAGGCAAAGCCTGCCTTTGCGCAGATGCCTTGTGTGTTCAGGGTGTAGTTGGTGTAGGCATTAGGCTTGAACGAGGAGCCGGCCACCACGGTGTTGTTGGCCTCGTCGGTCACTTTCACCAGGTTCAGCCCGCTTTCTTCGGGTGCATACGCTTCCATGTAGACGACGGCCTTGGTTCCGCCGCAAGAGGCCAACAGGCATGCCATGCCTGCGCCAGCGATGAATTTACGAATTTTCTTCATACTGTATTTTCTTAATTAATAATGATGTGTATTCTTTTATTTGTCAGTGTCCGTTTGAGATGGAGAGGTGGAAGCGGAAGTCGTCGTTTCCGTGGGTGTGAGCCCCAGCAATGTCAGGCAGCTGGTGCACAACGTGGCTGTGGCTGCCATTACCGCGAGTGCGGTGAGAAAAGGTCTTAGAATGTGTCTTGATGCCATAAATCTATCATTTAAGTTCAACATATATGCATGCTATCAGCCGGCTTGCCATTCCCCTGCCGGCGATTAATGTTCTTGAGTCGTTCATTTTTCCGTAGAGTCTAAGCTGTTAATGCTTGAGTTCGCATTAGGGTTGGCGTAGCTGTTTATGGCTCTTTGCAGCGAGTTCTGATAAGCCGAACCTGTCCCAAGGGCGGCAGAGCAATTCGTACACAATAGCAACGTCGCACCCAGTAGGCTGCAAACCAAGAACATGTTTCTGAAATGTTTGTCAAATAACATAGGCGTATGGTTTAATGATATAATATGTTCTTGTTCTGTGGGGAAGGGATTAGGAGGACAAGACTATGCATTCAAACATATAAAAAGCACAGACGGGTCTCTGTTGCTTTCCGTTACTGAGGCCTTAGGATGCCCACACAAGAAGAAAGGAGAGGCCAGCCTGCGCTATACGCAGGCATCCGCTCTTTATCCTTCGTTCTTGTGTTGAAAGTTCCTAAGTTTCAGTAACAACGATGAATAATAGCTGACGCTAATATTTTTTCCCGCAAAATAACCGCCGCGGGGCGCTCCCCGCCGTTCGGTTGCTGCAAATGTACGTCTTTTGCCAACTTTTTCCAAATTTTAGTGCAAGAAAAAGAAAAAAAACTTCAAAAGCGGGGCCGGGGGAAAATAAAGGTCAAGAGACAGTGACAACGCATTGCTTTTCGGCGTAACTTTGCAGCCGGAAAGGATAAAAAGAATCCGCATTTATGGAAAATCAGAATATCAGCAAAATTCAAGTGAGGCCGCTGCAAATCGAGGATTACCAGCAGCTGGCCCAGTCGTTCCGCCGCGTCTACGCCGACGGCAGCGACGTGTTTTGGACGCATGAGCAGATAGAGACCCTCTTGCGCATTTTCCCCGAAGGGCAGGTGGTGACGGTGGCCGACGACAAAATCGTGGGCTGTGCCCTCTCCATCATCGTGGACTACGACTTGGTGAAGGGCGACCACACCTATGCCAAGGTCACGGGGCACGAGACCTTCAGCACGCATAACCCCAACGGCAACATCCTCTACGGCATCGAGGTGTTCATCCACCCCGACTACCGCGGGCTGCGACTGGCGCGCCGCATGTATGAATACCGCAAGGAGCTTTGCGAGAAGCTCAACCTGAAGGCCATCATGTTCGGCGGGCGCATTCCCAACTACCACAAGTATGCCGACAAGATGCGCCCCAAGGAGTACATCGAGCAGGTGGGCAAGCGGGAGATTTATGACCCCGTGCTCACCTTCCAGCTCTCGAACGACTTCCACGTGCGCCGCGTGATGACCAACTACCTGCCCAACGACGAGGAGTCGAAGCACTACGCCTGCCTGCTCCAGTGGGACAACATCTATTACCAGCCGCCCACCGACGAACCCGTTCCGGCCAAGACCACCGTGCGCGTGGGACTGGTGCAGTGGCAGATGCGCGCCTACGCCACGGTGGACGACCTCTTCGAGCAAATCGAGTTCTTCGTCGATGCCGTGTCGGGCTATAAGAGCGACTTCATCCTTTTCCCCGAATACTTCAACGCCCCGCTCATGGCCGAGTTCAACAACCTGAGCGAGTCGCAGGCCATCCGCGGGCTGGCGGGATACACCGACGACATCCGCGAGCGCTTCGTGCAACTGGCCATCAGCTACAACATCAACATCATCACGGGCAGCATGCCGCTGCTCCGCGACGGCAACCTCTACAACGTGGGTTTCCTGTGCCGCCGCGACGGCAGCTATGAGATGTATGAGAAGATACACGTGACGCCCGACGAGACCAAGAGCTGGGGACTGAGCGGCGGGCGCATGCTCCGCACTTTCGACACCGACTGCGCCAAAATCGGGGTGCTCATCTGCTACGACGTGGAGTTCCCCGAACTGTCGCGCATCATGGCCGACCAAGGCATGCAAATCCTCTTCGTGCCCTACCTGACGGACACGCAGAACGCCTATTCCCGCGTCCGCGTCTGCGCGCAGGCACGCGCCATCGAGAACGAGTGCTTTGTGGTGATTGCCGGAAGCGTGGGCAACCTGCCCCGCGTGCACAACATGGACATCCAGTATGCCCAGTCGGGCGTGTTCACTCCCTGCGACTTCGCCTTCCCCACCGACGGGCGGCGCGCCGAGGCCACGCCCAACACGGAAATGATTCTCGTGTCCGACGTGGACCTGGACTTGCTGAACGAGCTGCACACCTATGGCGGGGTGCGCAACCTGAAAGACCGTCGGCGCGACCTCTACGAGGTGCGCTTCAAGAAGTGATGCGGTAAAAATGAAGGACGAATCCGACGTTGCCCATTGCGTTGCGGCGCCGTGCGGGGTTCGTCAGCGTACTCTGCGGCAAGTATTCGAGTACTTTCCGCAGAGTACTCGAGTACCTTGCGGAGAGTACTGTGGAGAATGCCGCACGGCGTCCTTCCGTCTTCCCGTCAGGGCAACTTGTAGCCAAGGACGATAGGTCGGAGGAATACTGCTGTGGGTTAATTTGCTGGGGAGTAATGATATATGCCGTGGCTTGAGCGCCTCCACGCATGGTCCGGGACAGATTTTCCGGCCCGGACGCAGTGAAGCGTTCCCTTCCCCGAATGGATGCCGAAAAGGGCGGACAGGCAGCGGCGGCTGTCGAAACGGGAAAGAAGCATCGGGCACGACCGTGAGGGACCGTGCCCGATGCTTCTTTCCCGTTTTTGCGTGAGCCTTGCTGTGTGCTCCCGCGGGCCGTCAGAACCGCGTCATCACTTCGATGACGATTTTGTTGCGCTCCGAAGGCTTGGGCGTGGCCCCGTCCTTATAAAAATATTGCTCGTAGTTGAGGCGAATGTCCGAGATGAAAGGTTTGTCGATGCTCAGCGTGACGCCGCCCGTGATGCGCTTGCGCTCCGCGTCGGTCAGGGTCAGCCGTCCGTTTTCGAACTCCTCCCCGTCGCTGTGGTCGCCCATGTAGTCGAAGCGGGCCAAGAAGGAAATCTTGCTGAAGGCTTTCTTGAGCGGCAGGTCGTAGCAGACGAAGCCGTCGAAGGCGTTCACGGCGTCGAAGGCATCCTTTGTGTAGTGCTTGTAAAGGTATTCGGCCTCCACCATCCAGCGGCCGTGCTTGAAGTTGATGCCCGCGTCGTACATGTTGATGGACACTTCGGAGGGCTTGATCTTCTGGGCGCTCAGCACCACGTTGAAGCCCTTGGGCAGCACGAATTGCGCCTTGGCCGAATAGTTGATGTTCTTGGTCCAGAAGTCCTTCTGGTTCGTCAGGCCCGAGCCGTTGAAGATGCCGGCCTGCAGGATGACGGGCACGGCGCTCTCGATGCGGTAGCCCAGCGTGGCGCCCACGTCGCGCACGTTGCCCACTTGCTTGGCGATGAACGAGCGGTTGGCGAAGTACTGCTGGTGGGGCGAGCGGTGGGCGTCGATGGTGAACGGCACGCGCATCTGTCCGATGGTGAAGTCGAAGTCCTTCAGCGGGGTGATGCGCGTGTAGGCGTCCAGCATCTTGATTTGCCCCTCGTCCGAGAGGTCGATTTCCGCCTTGTAGGCCACGACCGGGGCCACGTTGCCGCTGACGCTGATGCGGGCGTTGCGCACTTGGAAGCGTCCGGCGTTCACTTCCGGCTGGTATTCATACTTGGCGCGCACCGTGCCGTGGAATTCCGGACGGTAGTCCACCTTTTTCTTATCTCCTCCGTCTTCCGCCATGGCGGCGAGAGGCAGTGCGAGGCCCAGGGCCAACATTGCTATATGCTTCATGTTCGTTTGGTTTTGTGCCGCAAAGGTACGGCGCTGGTGTGAACTGGGCGTGACATACACATTACAATACGGTTACAAAAATAACAATTTCCAGCGAAGAAGCAACGCAAGTGCTTGTGGGAAAGCAGATAAAAGACTGAATTTTGTGCGCGTTTGCCGATATGATAATCTTGAAAAGGTGATAAAACGGCACTTTGATAATCTTGAAAAGGTGGAAATGAAAAGAATAGTATGCCAGAAACTTCTTGATATGGAAGAAGCACCGCGCCCCTTTTCGTTGCCGCTTCATCCACATTTCCATTGCGTTAATCTGCGTTTTTCCTGCGGTTTTTCCACAGATTTGTAGTAACTTTGCCGCGTTATTTTAGGTAAAAAGTATGCAGAACATTAGAAACATTGCCATTATCGCCCACGTAGACCACGGGAAAACTACGCTGGTGGACAAGATGCTGTTGGCCGGAAACCTCTTCCGTGAGAACCAGCAGACAGGTGAATTGATGCTGGATAACAACGAATTGGAACGCGAACGAGGAATTACCATCCTTTCCAAGAACGTCTCCATTAATTATAAAGGTACGAAAATCAATATTATCGACACGCCGGGACACTCCGACTTCGGAGGCGAGGTGGAGCGCGTGCTCAACATGGCCGACGGCGTGCTGCTGCTGGTGGATGCCTTCGAAGGCCCCATGCCGCAGACCCGCTTCGTGCTCCAGAAGGCGCTCGAAATCGGACTGAAACCCATTGTGGTCATCAACAAGGTGGACAAGCCGAACTGTCGTCCGGAGGAGGTCTACGAGATGGTGTTCGACCTGATGTGCGACCTCGATGCCACGGAAGACCAGCTCGACTTCCCCGTTGTCTATGGTTCGGCCAAGAACAACTGGATGGGGCCGGACTGGAAAACGCCTACGGGCGACATCCTCTACTTGCTCGACCAGATTGTGGAGCACATCCCCGCGCCCGAGCAGTTGGAAGGCACTCCGCAAATGCTCATCACCTCGCTGGACTACTCCAACTACACCGGACGTATCGCCGTGGGCCGCGTGCACCGCGGAACACTGAAGGAGGGCATGAACATCACCATCAGCCACCGCGACGGCAAACTGGAGAAGACGAAGATAAAGGAATTGCATACTTTTACCGGCATGGGACGGCAGAGGACCGACGAAGTGTCGTCCGGCGACATCTGCGCCATCGTTGGCTTGGAGAACTTTGAAATCGGCGACACTATCTGCGACTTCGAGAATCCCGAGCCCCTGCCGCCCATCACCATCGACGAGCCTACCATGAGCATGCTCTTCACCATCAACGACTCACCCTTCTTCGGCAAAGAAGGGAAGTTCTGTACCAGCCGCCACATCAACGAGCGGTTGGAGAAGGAACTGGAAAAGAATCTGGCCTTGCGCGTCACACTGCCCGAAGGGTATACCGACCGATGGATCGTGGCCGGACGAGGCGTGCTCCATCTCTCCGTGCTCATCGAGACCATGCGTCGCGAGGGGTACGAGTTGCAGGTGGGGCAGCCGCAGGTCATCTTCAAGGAAATCGACGGCCAGCGCTGCGAGCCGATCGAGGAACTGACCATCAACGTGCCGGAGGAGTTCGCAAGCAAGATGATAGACATGGTGACCCGCCGCAAGGGCGAGATGACTTCGATGGAGACGCGCGGCGACCGCGTGGACATTGAATTCAACATTCCCTCGCGCGGCATCATCGGCCTGCGCACCAACGTGCTCACAGCCAGCCAGGGAGAAGCCATCATGGCCCACCGCTTCAAGGAATACCAGCCCTACAAGGGCGACATCAGCCGGCGCAGCAACGGCGTGATGATAGCCCTCGAGAGCGGAACGGCCTTTGCCTACGCCATCAATAACCTGCAGGACCGCGGCAAGTTCTTCATCGAGCCGCAGGAGCAGGTCTATGCCGGACAGATTGTGGGGGAACATATCCATGAGAACGACCTTGTGGTGAACGTCACCAAGAGCAAGCAGCTCACCAACATGCGTGCCTCGGGTTCCGACGAGAAAGCCCGCATCGTTCCCGCCGTCAAGCTTTCGTTGGAGGAGGCCTTGGAGTACATCCGCGAAGATGAATACGTGGAGGTGACGCCCAAGAGCATGCGTATGCGCAAAATCATTCTCGACCACACGGAGCGCAAGCGCGCCAACCGCGACTAAAGAAAACCGTCCGTCAGGTTTTCTCTTCATAAAAAAACATCAAGGGATGCACCCTCGTTTGCGGGGCGCATCCCTTGATGTTTTCGGTTTCATCCGTCGGACGGCTTGTTGGGGCGCGTGGCGCTGACTGCTGAAAAGCAGCGCGGGCATCGGGCCGTGATGGCGCGATGCCCGCGAGGTGTTTGTGCGGTAGGTTTACTCAGCCGTCAGTTCCAGCACGCAGCTGGCATAATCGCCGCCGAGAGGCAGTTCGATGCCCGTGTTCATCAGCAGGCGACCGGAGAACGTCTTGCCGTCCAGGAAGCAGGGACGGGCGCCCGTCCTGACGTTCAGTTCCTTCACGCGGTAGTTCTTCGACGGGTCGAGGCCGCGCAGGCATACTCGTGGCACCACTTGGTTCACGAAGTTGTCCATCTTGTAGGCGAAGAACACCGCCTTGTCCTTCGCGTCATCGGTGTACATCAGCGAGGCGATGCCCTTGTGGTCGTAAGGCGACACGAGGCGGTAGAGGTTGCCCAGCTGGATGACGTCGCGCACGGTCTTGTAATCCTTGATGGCCTGGGTGCTCTGGGCGCGCTCCTCTTCCGTCATCTTGGAGGGTTGCAACTCCAGTCCGAGGCGGCCGCTCATGGCCACGTCGCAACGGAACTTGATGGGAATGACGCGTCCCGTCTGGTGGTTGGGAGCGGCACTGATGTGCTGCGCCATGGCGTTGGACGGATAGAAGTAGGAACTGCCCCACTGCATGTAGATGCGCTGCAAGGCGTCCGTGTTGTCGCTCACCCAGAACTCGTCGAAGTAGGGCATCACGCCATAATTGGCGCGTCCGCCTCCGCTGGCGCAGGCCTGGATCACCACGTCGGGATACTTGGCACGGATGCGCTGCATGATTTTCTCCAATCCGCGGTGGTAGTCGATGTAAATGTGCGACTGCTTGTCGCGAGGCAGATAGGTGGAACCGTAGTTTCTCAATTCCACATTGGCGTCCCACTTGATATAGGCGATTTGCGGATGTTGGGTCAGCAGGTTGTCCACGATGCCGAAGATGAAGTCCTGCACCTCGGGGTTGCAGACGTCCAACAGGAGCTGTGTGCCTCCGCGTCCGTAGATGAGCGGGCGGTCCAGAGCTTGCAACGCCCATTCGGGATGCTTCTCGAACAATTCACTCTTGCTGTTCACGGCTTCCGGCTCAATCCAGATGCCGAACTTGATGCCGTTCTTCTGTGCGGTCTGGACGAGGTTCTCCAGTCCGTTGGGCAGTTTCTTCTTGTCCACCACCCAGTCGCCGAGCGAGGAGTTGTCCTGCACGCGGCGGTACTTGTCGCCGAACCAGCCGTCATCCATGACGAAAAGCTCTCCGCCCATGGCGGCGATGTCTTCCATCATCTGAGACATTTTCTCTTCGTCCACGTCCAAGTAGACACCTTCCCAACTGTTGAGCAGAATGTCGCGCACGCGGTCGCCGTGGCAGAGCATGCCGGCATGTCGCGCCCAGCGATGGAAGTTGCGGCTGGCGCCGCTCAGGCCTTCCTGGGAATAGGTGAGGGCCAGCTTGGGAGTGGCGAACACTTCCTTGGGAGCCAGGTTGTACTCGGCGGTCTCGCTGTCGATGCCGGCGAAGATACGGTGCACGAAGTTGTTGTCCGTCGCCATGCGGATGGCGTAGTTGCCGCTCCAGCAGAGGGCGGCCCCGATGACGCGCCCTTCGTTCTCCTGCGGCTTGCCGTCGAGGGAGAACATCACTTCGGCGTGGTCGGCGTGCGCGTTGCGTGCGCCGTCCACATTCTCAATCAACTTGATGCCCGGTGTGAGCGGTTCGGTGGTCACGCCCGCCTCGTCGCCCCAAGAGCCGTGCAGGTGCGAAATCCACACGTCGCCCCGGCGGATCATGAAGTGCCCGGAATCGAACCGCTTCAGCACTACAGTCTTTTTTTCCGTGTGGGAAATCTCGCTCCACGTCTCAATCATGTCGATGTCGTTGTAAGCCTTATAGTAGAGCTTGACGGTGAACGGATACACGCGGTCTTTCAGCGTGATGACGGTCTGCCGGGCGTTGCCGGTGTCTGTCGTTTCCACCTGATCCACCGTGAGGTCTGTGGTCCAGTTGCCGTCGGCATGGACGGCCTGCAGGGCGAACAGTTGGTTGGCGGGACTGCCGAAGGTGGGATACGCCGTGCGGTTCAGTCCGTCCCAGGCGTCATGGATTTGGTGAATCTGGTTCTCTTCAATGCGGTCGCCGAAGTAGGCGAAGCGCAAGTCCTCTCCTTCATTGGCATGGAGGAGGAGCGAGGTGTTCGGTGTGGACACCAGCACGCTGCCGCTCCATGCGAAACTGTGGGAGGCGGGCAGCAGGCTGCAGAAAGCCACTGCCGCGCCCATCATGTAGTTCTTCATTCTCGTCCTTTTTTCTGGTAAAAGTAAGATATTCTTTCCATAATGGCAAGAATTCTTGCTGTTTTTATTCCGCCGTGATTTCCACCACGTGGCTGGTGAGCTTGTTGCCGGAGAAAAGGTTCAGGCCCACGGTCATCAGATAGTCGCCCGAAAGCACGCGGTCGTTCTCGGAGAGCCAGGAGCCTTGGCCGGGCATCAGGTTGATTTCCTTCACGCGGTATTGCTTGCCCGCGTCCAAGCCTTCCAAGCGGACGGGCAGGTATTTCTCCCCGTAGCCGGGATAAGTGTCGAAAGCGAAGACCACGGCTTTCTGCTTGTCCTTGCAGACGAACTGGGCCGCGGCGTGGGTGCGGTTGCCCTCGTAGGGCGACACGAGGCGGTAGAGGTCACCTTCCATGATGGCCGGGCGCAACCGTTTGTAGTTCTTCACGGCTTCCTGGCAGTAGGTCAGGTCGTCGCCGCTCATGTCGCTGAGCTTGATGTCGAAGCCGAGCTTGCCCATCATGGCCACATCGGTGCGGAACTTGACGCTGGTGTTCTTGTTCCACGAGGTGACGTGCGCGCTCATCGACTTGGCGGGATAGAAGAACGAGTAGCCGTATTGGATGAACAGCCGCTGCAAGGGGTCGGTGTTGTCGCTGGCCCAGAACTCGGTGAAGTACTTCAACGCCTCATAGTCGATGCGGCCGCTTCCGCCGGAGCAGAGCATCATCGGCAAGTCGGGGTATTTGGCCTTGATGCGGTCGAGCACCTTGTAGAGGCCGCGCACGTAGTCCACGTAGAGGTGGGTCTGCTTGTCCTTCAGGTAGGGCGAGTAGATGTTGGTGATGGGGCTGTTGCAGTCCCACTTGAAATAGGCGATGCCCGGGTACTTGGTCATCAGCCCGTCCACTACGCCGAACACGAAGCGTGATGGCTGCCGCTGAATTTACTCCTGTGTCGGGTAGCGAAATCGCAGGTGGCGATGAGCTGGAGATCTGGATAATGAACGAGAGCCGATTGCGTTATGATGGCGTACAGTTCACCTACGGCATGGGACAGGTGATGACGGTTCCGATGAGCGAAATAACGAAAACAGCAGACCCCACGACACAAGGAGCATCTACATCATGATCAGCGTTTACGATTTGAATCCGACGTCGCCCGACATGGCTTGCTTGAATTCCAACGAACCGATGATGAAGGGCGAGGAAGGCTTCACTTGGGCTCCGTTCTTCGCGATAGAAATGTACGAGGGGCATGAGTATGAAATCCGTCTCGCGGCTTATCCCACTGAAGCCGACGGATGGCAAGGTATCAACGCCATTGGCGAAGCCAAGTTGACGGTGAAGGGTGCCACGAAGGCTTTCCAATACAGCCCTGTGACATTGGTTAGCGTGACTCCGGACCCGTCGGAAGGATTTGCTTCGGAAGACGACAATGTTGTGAAGGCCACCTTCAGCGCTCCGGTGGATATCACTGCGGAGGGTGCATTCGTGAATATGGGGTACGGGATGACGTTGCCGTTGGATTCCATCGGCGCGAGCGAAGACAAGACCGAATGGACCTTCGTGATTCCGCAGACGGCCATGACAACGGGCAACGCCGTGATGCTGTCCGTGGCGGCCAAGGATGCCGACGGCTTGGTGGTTCAAGGCAATACAGGATTTGAGGTTGACAGCTACTTTGAGTGGAGCTATGCCACCCCGTTCAATGCGCCCGACTTGATTGTGACGCCCAATAACGAGGAGATGCAGCAGACGTTGAAGGAATTCACCGTCGCCGTGGAGGGCGGACTGCCGATAGGATTGGCTTATGCGGCCATGGAAGACATTGTTGTGTGGGATATGTTCCAGGCTACCGTGGCCACGGGAACGGTTGAGCTGGTGATTCCGGAAGACAAGCAAGCCGATTATGAGATGGGCGTCTATGACCCGGTTGAGGCTAAGATAACATTGGATCAGGAAATCACGACAGCCGGACGCTACACGTTGCATATTCCGGAGAACTACTTCATGCTGGGCACGTTGCAGACAGCCGTAATGAACAAGAACACCAACATCCGTTATTCCGTGGAAGGCGTTGCCACTCCGTTGGTTCCGACGGAAGTTGTGCCGGCCGACAAGTCTACGGTGAGCAGGTTGGAGACCGTGACGTTGACGATGGATTGCGATGTGGTGACGCTGCTGGCTATTGGTGAGGATGCCGACGCCTTCATCACCGTGACCAACAAGGACACCAATGAGGAAGTCGACATCGTGGCTTCAGTGGATGATTTGGATTGGGAGAATTGGACGAACATGAACCAGGTGGTTATCCGCTTCTCCGAGCCGATCACGGCCAAGGGAACCTACGTGCTGACCATCGCGCCGGAGTTGTTTGCCGACGACCAATGGGATCCGATGTTCGGAACAGGCAGTGCCAATGCGGAACTGACGTACGAATTTACGGTGGATGGCAGTGATGCCGTTGCTGCAGTCGGCGTAGACGAAGGCAAGGTGACGGTTTACAGCCTGAACGGCGTGAAGGTGCTGGACAATGCCGATCGCGATGCCTTGAAGACCTTGAAGAAGGGCATTTACATCGTGAACGGAAGAAGACCGTGGTGAAGTGATTCTCACAAAGTATATGATTTGGAAGAAGGCGGGCCGAAAGGTCCGCCTTTTTCTGCGCGTGCCAAGACGAAGCCTGTGTTGCAGAAAAAATGCCGGAGCGCTTTAGTGTGTGGCAACAATTCCGTATTTTTGCAAGGAATAACGGAAAAAAAAAGCAAACAAAAATATCAAGCATTATGCGAATGAAGAAGAACAGACTGATGTGCGTGGCCCTGTGCTGTTGCTGCTCGGTGGCGGGCATGCAGGGCGCACTCCCTTTGACAAAGAAAATAGGCGAACTGCCTTCCACCATGGGAGCGCCTAAGATTCCCGTCGTGTTGGTGCAGTTCCAGGATGTGGCCTTCAGCGAGGCGGCCCCGGCGGCCGCCTATGCCTCACGGTTGGACGGAGAGGCCACGCGGGAGCAGATTGAACTGGGAGAGGGCACGGCGGCACAGTATTTCGCCGACCAGAGTTACGGCAAGTTCACGCCGGAGTTTGTGGTGTTGGGCCCCGTGACGTTGGACCACGAGAGGGCCTACTATGGGGCCGACGGGGTCGCCGGGCGGGATGCGCGGATGGCCGAGATGATGGCCGAGGCAGTGGACAAACTGGATGCCTCCGGAGCGGTGGAGGACTGGAACGTGTTCGACAGCAACAGCGACGGCGTGGCCGATGCCCTTTATGTGCTCTATGCCGGCGAGGGGCAGCATGCCATTCCCACGCAGACGGACCTGATATGGCCTCACACCTCGTCGATGGACGACCAAGGCTACGAACGTCCCGAGGCCGGGGGGGTGGTTTTCAACGCCTATTCATGCACCAACGAGATGCTTTACGGCAAGTTGGACGGCATCGGCACTTTCTGCCATGAGTTCGCCCACCAACTGGGACTGCCGGACTTCTATCGCACGGACGGGCAGACGGCGGCCGAGTTTGCCATGGGCGACTGGTCGCTCATGGACCGCGGCGGATATCCCATGGACGGACGGCGGCCCGTTGGCATGCAGGCGTTGGGCGCATCGCGATGGGGTGGCACGGGATTGCTGGTGACGCACGTGAACCTTTCGGCTGAAGACCCGATGGCGGCGGCGGAATGGCGGAACAACGAGGTGAACAACGTGGCGAACCGGCGGGTGACCATCGTGCCGGCGGATGGCGAGAAGCCGTTGCTGGTGACGGGAGTGAACGACGAGGAATATGAGGAGAACTTGAAAGGGGACACGTATCCTTCGCCGGAAGGCAACAACGAACTGTCGGACACTTCCGTGCCGAACTTCGGCGCATATATAGGATGGGGCACGTTGGGCAAGTCGGTCACGGACATCACGTATGATGAGGCTTCTGGCCGCGTGTCGTTCGATTTCAACGGCGGGAGCGAGGAGAATGTGTGGACGGCCGTGCGCCGTCCGGACGTGGCGGTGCAGGAAGGCCCCGTCCGTTATTTCCGTCTGGACGGCAGCCTTGCGGAAGAGCCGCTCCGTCCCGGCTTGTATGTGAAGGTGACGGCCGACGGCCGCACGGAGAAGTTCCTGCAGCGTTAGGAGGTTTCGGGCGCGGGGGACAGTTCCGGCGTTTCTGCCGTGCGCGGCAAGGATGCATCTGACGGCTGTTCGCGCCCGATGGCACGGGCGTTGTGCGGAAGACGAGGCAGTACTCTGCGGCAAGTACTCGAATACTTGCCGCAGAGTACCGCCTCGTCTTCTGTAATGCGTGTCCCCGTTTCCCGAACAGGAACCGAAAAAACGCGGCTGCCGGCGCCTCGCCGGATGCCTCGCGTTTTCGTCTGTCGGTCCTTTAAAAGGTAGGGAGGGTCTTCTTCCGCCCTCAACCGATGGCATGGCGGTGCAGGCTGCCCCCGCCGTTCTCTCCTTCGGCCACACATAAAGCCGCGCCCCGTTCCCGTGATGAATCGCGGGGGCGGGGCGCGGCTTTTTGTGCGGCTGTGGCTCAGCGCGTGAGCTGCAGGCCGTAGTATTCGGACACGCTGCGCATCTGGCCGTTCATGTCGGCCATGACGGCGATGCCCTCCATGGACGCTCCGTCGGTGAAGGTGGAGTCGGACTGGAATGCCAGCACTTGCTTTCCTTCGTCGGAGACGGAGAACAGGCTGCCGTAGTGCAGGGTGCGGGTCTCGGCAGGGCGCACCTCCTCGTGTGCCGGTTGCGCCTTTGCTGGTAGATGCGGTAGGTGGTGCTACCGCGCTCAAGGAAACCGATGAACATGCCGGTGGCGAAGCTGAACTGCTGTTTGTCCGCATCGGCTTTCAGCGTGATGCTCTCATAGTTCTGGTCCAGGCCGGAGAGGCTGACGGTGCTGTCGGCGGCATTGTGCGTGAGCGTCACCTGGGCGGTCTGCGGCTGTCCGTTGTTGGTGGTGTAGGACGCGGTCCAGCTGCCCATGAGGTCGTCCACGGAGTATTGCAGGAGCGACACGCGGAAGGCCTTGCCCATCGTGGGGCAGGAGAGGCTGATGTCCGCCCGGCGCGGCGCACCGGTGCGGTTGCTCTCCACGGCGAGGCGGAGCGTCTGTCCGTCGCGGGTGCAGGTCACCCACGAGGCCGAGGGCACGGTTTCATAGTCGAAAGCCGAGCTGACGGCGAGGGTGAGCGTGGCGAGCGAGTCGCCCGTGTGCTGCACGGAGTCGCTCTCGAGGCGGAAGTATCCGCCGCTCTGGCTCACGGAATCTGGCGGGACACGCCGCCGGATGCGAGCGTCAGGCTCGTGTGGCGGCTTTCGATGGAGGCGTTGTCCGTGACGCTGACGATGATGCTGTCGCCGCTGCGCGACACGGTGCACCATGCGTCGGCCGCCGTGGCGGTGCAGGCGGGGTCGGTGGCGAGCACGTAGCCCCGCGAGGCGGGGGCGTCGAAATTGAGGCGGGCTTCGAGGATGCCGAAGGCGGCCTCCTGCGCGTCGTCGGCGCAACCGGCTCCCAGGAAGCCGGCCGCCAGCGCGCAGAGTATGATGCGGGTTCTTTTCATCTTTTTCATTCTTCTGTTTCTTCTTCTACGATTTGTCGGAGTTTGATTTCACTGAAGGTGCCCAAGGCTCCCAACTGGTTCGAGGTGCGTTCCGGCCCGTCGAAGGCGAGGAACACGAAGCCGTTGAAGTCGGAGCCGGACATGCGCCCGTTGTCGGCGAACTCCAGCACGCGCGGTTCCATCTGGCTGGTGTAGCTGACGATGCCGGCGTTGTTGGCCAGGTAGACCGTGCCGTCGAACTCGTTCCACGGGCAGAGGTGGACGTAGGCGTTCATCTGCTTGTTCTCGGTGGTGATGAGCGTGACGCGGTTCAGGAACTGGGTGCGGAACTCTATCATGCCCGTCGTGGGGTTGTAGATGGCCTTCACCTCATAGCTCATGTTCAGGGCCGTGAAGTGGGTCAGGAGCGTGTCGGTGTCCTCGTGAAGGTGACGGCCTCGGTGGTGTCGTTCATGCCGAAGTCGCAGTTGTAGAACGCTTCCCACTGGTGTTCGGTGTAGAACTCTATGGGCAGGTAGTCTGCCGGGCGCTCGTATTTCAGGCGGACATTGGCGTCGGCCGTGCTGGTGAACGTCTTGGTGGCGTTGTCCCACGTGAACTCGTCGCACGTCACGCCGTTCACCACCGTTGGCTCGAAGAAGCGGATGCCCCGGTCGGTGTAGATGAACGACACGCGCTGCTGCGTGCGTTTGCCCTCGCTGTCCGTCTCGGTGAAGGTGATGACGTTCTGCTGCGAGAAGACGGAGGGGGCGAAGGTCTGCGTGCCGTTGTAGCCCACCAGCGTGCTGTACTCGCCGCTTTCGTCATACACCTGGACGCATCCGGCGATGTAGCGGTCCCAGTCGGTGTCGGCCGACAGGCGGGTGAGGTGCATCACCGTGCCGTGCTTCTTGCCGCGGAGCGTGATGTCGTCCTGCGTGGCGGCGGTGATGATGAACTCATAGTCGCCCTCGAAGCCGTCCACGTCCAGTCCGCCGCGCGGCTCGCAATAGTAGTGGAGCAGCACGTTGTAGGTGTCGAACGAGAGCACGGGGCCTTGGTCGGCGTTGATGCTGTAGGTGGAGGCCACGCGGGTGCCGGCCGGGGTTTCCGTGCGGTCGTTGAAGCCCTGCACGGTCTGGTCGGACATCATGGTGACGTTCTCGCCCTCGAACTGCATGAGCAGCACGGTGCCGCCCATGTCGTGCTTTTCCCCGCCGGGGTAATAATCCAGTTTCCAGCCGTTTTCCGCGCCGGTGAGCAGTTCCGTGTATTTCGCCACGGAGGCCGCAGTACGGTTGGCCGAGGTGTCCTCGAAGAGGTCTTCTTCGCTGAAGAGGCAGGACTGCAGGCACAGTGCCGCCAGGAAGAGCAAACCGGTTATGCCGTATTTTCTCATTGTCGTTTACTGTTTAAAGGTTATCCAAATCCAAGTCTTTGATTTCCGCGCTCCGGCGCAGCACGACGTCGCGCAGGTGGTCGATGTCTATCTGCCAGGAGTCCTGCAGGTAGGTGCGCACCAGTTCCAGCTTCTGGGTAATCAGGCCGGCTCCTTTCTCGCCCGCGTCGTCCAACAGGCTGTCCCAGTAGGCCTGGTCGTTGGTGATGTAGGTGGAGATGATTTCGGCCAAGTCCTCGTCCGGCTGGTCCATGGCGTAGGGCGTGACGAATCCCAGGCGGTGTGCCGTGGTGTCGGCTTGTTCGGACCATTGCGCGCCCACGTAGTCCGATTCCGTGATGGTCTGGAAGTCGGTGCTGTAGGGACGGGTCTGGTGCAGGATGTGCGAGAACTCGTGGTGCATCGTGTGGAAGTAGAACTCATTGAGCGCGTCGATGTTGTCGATGTAGCGGTCCAGGTCGTTCACGTTGTAGAGGATGATCTTCAGTCCGCCTTCGGCCGTACCGAGCATGCTGGTCTGCGTGTCGGCGTCCCATGCGGCCGAGCCGACCAGCAGGATCTGCTTGGGCACGTAGGTGCGCATGAAGTCGATGCCGGCCACTTCGTCGTAGGCCTCCAGCCACACGTACTTGATGATTTGCGCCAGCTTCTCGGACTGCTCCATGCGGGCCGGCACGAGGTCGTAGCTCATGTCGCTCTCGATGTCTTCCCACTTGTATTTCACTTCGATGTTGTAGGGGTTGACATAGTTCTTCAGCAGCCACCGGTCGAACTCGTTGCGTTCGGGGGCCGAAGTGTCGAATATGCTGCCGTCGTCTATCTCATCTTTGTTGCAGGACGGAAGGGCGAGCGCCAGCCCGGCCAGCAGGATGATGAAACCGATATATTTCTTCATTGTCTTTCTTCGTTTAATAGGTTCGCGGGAATCAGTTGTTTCTCGGGTTCGCGGGCAGGCCGGCCTGGACGACGTCGTGCGGAATCTGGACGGCCCGGCGCGGGTCGTCGGGCAGCATCGTGTCGGTCACGGTGATGATGCGGTTGTCCACCGTGCGGCGGTACACCGTGATGCCGTAGCGCTTGATGTCGCCCCAGCGGAGCCCCTCGTGCAGCGTCGTGATGCGGCGGGCGTGGAGGATGAAGTGGAGCATGTTCTCCTGCGTGCCTTCCTCGATGGCGAAGTCGGGATGCAGCTCCTTCTTCACGGTCGGCTCCTCGGGCGTGTAGTATTCGATGGGGCCGTAGAAGTCGTTCACGGCTTCCGTGGTGAGCTGCACGTCGGAGGTGGTGAAGGCGTTCTGCCAGGCCTGCATGTCGGCCAAGGCGCGGGCGTAGTCCTTCTTCATGGTGTAGGCCTCGGCCCGCACGAGCAGCGTCTCATCGGTGTTGAAAGCCGACTGCACGATGTTGTAGTAGCCCGAACCGGCGGCGGGATCCACCACCTCGAAGTAGAACATGGGATACTTGCGGAACATCACTTTCGGCACGGACGTGTAGTTGGCCGCCTGCATCCGGAGCGTGGTGTTGCACGGTCCCCATACGCCGGTGGACAGGCACGTCTCGTTGTTGGCGATGGTGACGTTGTGCGTGTAGCGGCAGGTCACCGTCAGCGGCCCGTTGTAGAGCCCCCACCATGAGCGGGAGGTCACCAGCAGTAGGTTGGCCGGCTCGGCCGCGTCGATGTAGGCGTTGGGCTGCAGGTCGTCGTTCAGCGAGAGCTTGCCGATGGCGCCCCAGTCGCGCAATACGAGCGCGGGGTCTTCGCCCAGCACCACGTTGGCGCATTCGATGGCCTTGTCATACTTGCCGTAATAGAGGTAGAACCGTGCGGCGAAGGCATGGGCCGCCTTGCGGTTGAAGTGGTATTTGGGCACGTCGTAGTTGTTGTCGTCGATGAGCGGCAGGCCTTCTTCCAAGTCGGCGGCGATGCGCTCGTACGTCTTGCCGATGGTCTCGCGGTCGTATTGCGGCCGCACGGTGGTTTCCGGTTCCGTGGAATAAGGGATACCCATGTCGGTGTCCTTCCCGCTTTCCGTCCACGCGTTGCAGAACACGTAGCTCAGCATGAAGTGCCCGTAGGCGCGGCAAAGGAGCGCTTCGCCGCGTTGGGCCTGCAGGTCTTCCCCGTTGCCCAGCCGGTCGATGGCTTGCAAAGCCTGGTTGGCGGCTGCCACGGCCGAGTAGCAGGTGTTCCACAGCGTCAGGGGGCTGTCGTCGCCGGTCTCGCGGGTGTCCTCCCATTTGTAGATTTCCTCGCTCAGGCGGTCGTACATTTGGTATCGGTCGCTGTTGTCGTCCGTGTTGTCCGAGTAGTATTCGGTAATCAGGTTCCAATTGACCGTCGGATAGGCCGATACCAGAATCTTGGTGACTTTCTCCGGGGTGTCCAGGTCCGTGCGGTTGTCGGGCAGGGTGTCCAGGAAATCGTCGCAGGAAGACATCGAAAGCGACAATGCGGCCAGCGCGGCCGCTGCATATTTGATTTTCATTGTCATTCTGTTTGTTGGTTCTACGTGATTAGATGCCGAGTCTCAGCGTCAGGGTGAATTGCCGGGGGACGGGCGAGGCCACGCCGCCGGCGTTGATGAATTCAGGATCCTGCCCGTTGAGCTTCTTGTCGGCATAGAGAAGGCAGAGGTTGGTGGCCTGCAGCTTGAGCGAGAGACTGGAGAGCTTCAGCGGCGAGATGAGCTTCTTGGGGAAGTCATACGAGCAGGAAATCTCCTTGAGACGGACGAAGCCGCCCTTGGCCACGCGCTCGGTGGAGTAGTTGTAGGCGTTGTAGGCGTACTGCAGGTTGGTGTTCTCGTAGTACTGCCGGTAGCTCAGGATGGCCGGGATGTTGGTGCGGTTCTCGTCGCCGGGCATTGTCCAGCGGTTCTTGAACTCGCGTGTGGTGGCCGTCAGGTCGGTGTAGCGCGCGCTGAACACGGGATCGAGGCGCACCACGTTGCCGCCGGAGAAAGTGAAGAACACGTTCAGGCGGAAGCCTTTGTAGGTGAGCGTGTTGCCCAAACTTCCCGAGATGGTCGGGTCGGTGGAACCTTCATACTTCAGCCACGAGAAGTCGTCGCTGTACTGGAAACTGATGTCCGTGCTGGTGATTTTCCCGTCTTCGTTGTAGAACGTGGGGATACCGTTCTTGTCCAGTCCGGCAAACGGGATGGAGAAGAGCGAGCGCGAGGGATAGCCCGGCATGGTGAATCCCGTGCCGCTCACGTAGTCCATCAGCGTGACGGTGGCGTCCAGCTCCGTGACCTCATTCTGGTAGGTGGAGAAGATGAAGTCCGTGGTCCAGGAGAAGTTCTTGTTGGTGATGTTGAGCGAGGAGACACTCAGCTCGAATCCGTGCGACTTCATGGACGCCACGTTGGCCAGCTTGCGGGTCTCGCCGCCCACGCCTTGGGTGTTGATGTAGCCGATGAGGTCGAAGTTGTTGCGCGTGTACCAGTCCATGGTCACGTTGATGCGGTTGTCCAGGAATCCGAGGTCGAGTCCGAGGTTGAGCTCGTGCTTCTTCTCATACGTCAGTTCGCTGTTCTCCAACTGGTAGAGCTTCAGTCCGCTCTCTTGCACGGAGGTGAAGGGGCGGAAAGGGTTGTAGCTGGAGATGATGGCGTTGGAGTTGGTCACTCCCGCCGGTCCGCGGTCGCCCGTCAGGGAGTAGGACACCTTGAAGGCGGCGTGGGAGACGGCTTTCTTCAGCGGCAGGAAGAACTGTTCCTCGTCCAGGTTCCAACGCCCCGAGATGTTCCATGTGGGCAGCCAACGGGCGTTGCGGCTCTTGCCGAGGCGGTTGGTGCCTTCGTAGCGGACGGTTCCGTTGACGGAGTAGCGCGACTGATAGGCATAGTTGGCGTTCATGAAGAAGGCCGCGCTGCGCAGGTGGCTGTTGCCGAGCGAGTAGTAGTCCATGCCTTGCTCGATGGCCTGCTTGAGGAACTGGTAGATGTAGAACGGCGTCTCGCCCATGCCGTACTGCATGCCCCAACCGTTGAAGTAGGATTGGTGGTAGTCGGTGGAGTTGGTCTCCATGCCGGCGTAGACGTTCGTCAGGTGGTTGTCGCCCCAAAGGCGGTTCCACGAGGCCGAGGCGCGGAAGTCGAAGCCGCGCGTGCGGTAGTCCGTGCGGCGGTAGATACCCCCTTCGGGCAGGATGGTGATGGGCAGGGCGTAGGGGTCGTCCGGGTCGCTGTAGAGCTTGTCGTTCTCGTCGCGGATGATGGAGTTGCCCATGGCGCGGTAAGCGTTGGCTTGGTTGGAGCTTTCGTTGATGAAGTGCTCGTTGGAGGACGTGTAGTATTTCAATGCTCCCAGAGCGCTGAACTCCAGTTCGTTGAGCGGTTTCCACTTCAATTCGCCTTGGAACTTCAGGTCCACGATGTTCAGCTCCATGTAGTTGTTGTCCAGTTCGTGGAAGATGTTGAAGTCGGCGTAGTTGCGCGTGTAGTATTCGTTCGGGTCAAGCGTGCGCGACGTGTTGAGGGCGAACGAATAGGGGTTGATGTCGAACTCGCGGCTGACTTCTCCCGTGGAGATATCGATGCTCTGCGCGGCCGTACCGGGAGCGCGTTGCTTGCGGTAGGAGGCGTTGGAGAGGAGGTTGAGCGAGAGGTGCTTGCTGAGGTTGAACGTGGTGTTCAGGTTGGCCGTGTAGCGGTTCACGCGGCTCTGCTTGTACCATCCCGGGTCTTTCATGACGCTCAGCGAGGCATAATAGGATGCCTTGTCGGTGCCGGCGGTCATGCTGACGGAGTGGTTCTGCATCACGCCGAGGCTGAAGAGCTCGTCGAACCAGTTGGTGTTGCGCTTCTCGGCGGCCTGCAAGTAGGCGTTGCGCGCTTCCGGCGTGTTGGCCAGCCCGAACTGCCCCGTGTTGGGGTCGTAGGTGTTGATCAGGTGCCACATCTTGCCGTAGACGCCGCTGTTGGAGGCGTTGTAGACCCCGTTGTTGCCCGTGCCGGAGAGGTTGAGCCACCCCTTCTCGGCCATTTCCTTGTAGATGTCCATCTGGTCCTGCGAGTTCATGATGTTGAAGTTGTTGTACGAAGGCTTCATGCGCATGGTGAACTCGCCGGTATAGTTGATGCGGCTCTGTCCGGCTTTTCCTTTCTTGGTGGTCACGACGATGACGCCGGCCATGGCCCGTGCGCCGTAGATGGACGTGGCCGAGCCGTCTTTCAGAATCTGGAAGCTCTCGATGTCGTCGGCGTTGAGACCGGCGATGGAGGAACTGATGAGGGTCTCCACGTCGCCCGTGGCGAGAGCGTCGGCGCTCACGTCGACGGCGTCTTCCATGATGACGCCGTCCACCACCCACAGCGGCTTGCTGCTGCCGAAGATGGAGGTGGCGCCGCGCACGCGGATTTTGGGCGCCGTGCCGAAGGTGCCGCTCACGTTCTGCACCGACACGCCGGCGGCCCGTCCTTCAAGCGAACGGCTGATGTCCGCCATGCCGTCGATTTTCATTTTCTCGGCATCGATCTGCGCGGTGGCGCCGGAGAAGAGGCGCTTGTCCATCTTCTGCATACCGGTGACCACCACTTCCTGCAGGTCGTGGCTTTCGGGCTGGAGGGTCACTTTGATGCCCGTCCCGATGGCCACGGTCTGCTTGACAAACCCGATGTAGGAGATTTCGAGCCGCTTGGCACTTGCGGGGATGTCCTTGATGGTAAATTTTCCGTCCAGGTCGGCCGTCGCGCCGAGGGTGGTGCCTTGCACCCTTACGCTGGCCCCGATGAGCGGCAGGCCGTCCTCGCCGGAGTAGACCGTGCCCGAGGCTTGCTGCGTCTGCGCCCAGACTGTTTGCAAGGCCATGCAGATGAGCAGGCCGAGCATGAGTATCCGTTGTTTCATATATTATATCTTGATTGGGTTTGATGAAAAAGAGCGTCACGCCGCGCCGCTAGCTTGCGGGGGCATGACACTCTCCTTAAAGTTCTTGTCTTATTTCATCATCACTTTTCTTACGACATGCGACTGTCCGGTGCGCATTTCCACGATGGCGATGCCTCGGTAGGCTCCGGTGTGCAGCGTGGCTTCGCCGCTGACGTGGGCCGTGGCCAGCAGGGTGCCTCCCACGGTGTAGACGCTGGCTGTGCCTTCTTCGGCAGCCACGCGGATGCCGCCTTCGATGGCGCGTACCGTCACGTCGGCCGCGTCGGCTTCCGTGCCTTGGATGTCATCCCATGTCGGGTCGTCGATTGCGGCGTGTGCGGCGTTGATGACGCGGCCCGTGTTGGCGTCGAGCAGTAGCAGGGCGGCGTGGGAATAGTGTATGTCGCTCACGTAACGCAATTGTTCCTGATTGAGCGTCAGCGTTCCGGTGTAGGCTTTCCCGGCCTCCACGTCGACAGGCAGGAGGTCGCCGTAGTTGGCGTAGTCGGCCTTGGCGCGGGCCACGTCGTTGAAGGTGTAGGCCACGGTCGCGCTGGCGTTGTCGCCGCCTTTCCCCCATTCGCCGAGGTCGGGGTCGGCCACGTTGTAAAGGTTGTTCGTCTGATAGCCTGGCAGTCCGTCTTCCGTCACGAGGAGCTGCAGGGCCACGTTCAGGCCCGTACGGTCAAGGGCGTAGGTGATTTCGTAAGGCACGCTCACGTTGCCCGTTTCCGCGTCGTAGGTGGCAGTGATGCTGATGTCGGCATCGGCATATTCGGCCATCTCGCTTTCGGCCACGTCCATCCAGCAGGAGCGGTCGGGCGAGTTGAACATATAGTCAGCCTCGCCGTTCGTTGTCGTGCGGTACATCGGATAGGAAACCTCGCCGCGGTTGATGACGGCGCTGGGGGCACCTGTCAGGCCCAGTTCCGTGCCGACGAAGTTGGTGAAGTCGCCGGCGTAGATGTCGCCCGGGTACGTGTGGTAGGCGACGGGAATGAGGCGCTCGCCGTAGATTCCCTCCATGCGCTCCAGTGCCAAGATGCCTTGCGGGCAGTTGGGGCAGTCCATTCCGGTGAATTCTTCCACTACGAGACGTTTCTCGGGTTCGAAGGCCATGTTGCGGATGGAAGTGCGCATGGTGTCGATGACTTCTCCCATCTGTACGCGTATGGCGAAGTCGTTCACCTTCCCGGCTTCCAGTGCCAGCGGCTTTTCAAAGGCGAAGGGATAGGTGTCGCCGTTTTTAAGCGAGAGACCGTCCTCTTCGATGGTCTGCAGCACATTATATTCTGCGTCAAGCAGTGAGATGTGGATGTCTTGGAATGTCTTTTCTTCAGACGTGACGTTCACGCGGCCCGCCACGGGTGTGCTTTCCTGAGCCACCATGGTGGGGTTGAGCGAGAGCACGATGTTGAAGTCCGTGGCGCGTTCGATGGTGAGGTCGTCCACGAAGATGGCGCTCTGGTCCTCGTTCTCGTTCACGAAGGCCACGTAGATGTGCTTGCCGGCGTATGCAGCCAATGAGATGGTGTGGTCTTTCCAGTCGCCCACGAGGATGCTGTCGATGCGTCCCGGCGATTCCACCTCGTCGTACACTACCCGGCCTTCCGTGCGCATCTTCTCCACGATCTCTTTCGTGAGGGTATTGTAGACGGTCTCGTCGGCGTAGACGATGACTTTCAGGCGGTCGGTTTTGTCTTTCAGGTAGCTCTGCGAGCGGAAGCGCAGCACGTATTTGTCATCGCGGATGAAGCATTGCGGTGTGCACATCCAGTCGTCCGACTTGCCGGCGGGCGTGTACATGGAGTGCGACACGGCAGACTTGTCGGCCGTGTTGTCGTTGTCGGAAACCAGGCTCCAAGGCATGTTGTCCGTGAAGCTCCATCCGGCCATCTCCTCCGTCGGGGCCAGGCGGTCGCCGTCGTAGAGCAGCATGTTGTTCAGTCCGTCGTTGAAGTCCTCGCTCAGGACGAGGGAGTCGGTGGAGCTGACGGTACGTTCGTATGCCCCTTCGTAGCGGATGTCGGTTTCCGCGTTGGCGGCGAATCCCGAGGCGTCGGTGAGCGAGCCGGCGAAGATACGCACGGCGTACGACGTGCCTTTATAGAGGTATTGCGTCGTGGCGGGATAGATGGCCACGCGGTCGCCCTCGGCCAGCATTTCCAGTTCGCACACCGGGGCGTCCGACCCTATCTGGAAAAGGGCGGCCCGGGCCGTGTCCGTCAAGGCCACCTGGGTGTCGAACTGTGCGACGACGGCATGTGTCGAGGCGTCGATCTGCGCCAAGTTGCCGCCCTCGGCAGGCGAGGCGGCCTTTACTGTCACGGGCGTGTTGGCGCGTCCGGTGTAGCGGAGCGTGATTTCAGGCGAGAGGCGTTCCTCGTCGCCGTCCACGCAAAGCGCGCCGGCGGGCAGTGTCAGGGCATATTCCCGGCCGTCCTCCAACACGGTGCCGCGGAACTGGATGATGACGTCCCGCTTGTTGTCCGCCACGCCGATGGAGAGGCTGTTGCGCACGGGTTCGCCGTCCAACGTCAGTACTGCGGCATTCCCGTCGGCCAGCAGCCTCACGTCGCGGGCGAACGTGAGCGTCACCCGCGAGAGGCTGTAGAAGGCCGTGCCGTCTGCCGGCGCGGCCTCATGTCCTGCCAGCAGGTTGATGCCTTCGGCGGCCTCCGTCATGGTCTCGGGCATGCGCATCACGTAGTTGTTGCCTTGGGCGAGGAAGGCGGCTATAGTGCGCCCGTCGGCCGAGAGGGCTATGGGCGACCCGGTGTATTCGAATCCGCTCAGGGCATAGAAATCGATGCCGTAGCGCTGGTTGAAGAGGTCGTCGAGGGCGAACCAGTAGTTGCCGCAGCGGGCCATGAAGCTGCGCAGCTGCGAGTCGTGCGGCGTGCCGCCCATCAGGCATCCGTCGTTGTCGATGCAGATGGCATGTATGCCGCGGCTTTCCACCTCGTTGTAGAGCGTGAACTCTCCCGTTGCCGTGCGGCAGCGGTAGGGGGCGTAGTATTCCGATCCGTCGGCGTTCACCACGTAGGCCGACCCGCCGACCCATTCGCCGTCGGGGCTGAAGTTGGCTTGGTCGATGAAGCGCAGTCCCTCGGCTTTCGGGGTGAACGTGCCGGATGCCTCGTCGTAGTCGAAGCCTATGGGGCTCCAAGAGGCCTGTTCGCGGTCGTAGATGAACACCATCGTGTAGCCCATCGTGGTGAACGACGTATGGCCCACCACATAGCGCCCGTCGGCCGAGATGGCCGTGAAGCGCACTTGGTCCTCGTTCTCGCCGGCGAGCGACATCGTGGGCAGGTTGGGGGTTTCCACGATGGAGAGCGTGCCAAGGTCCCACATTACGGCCGTTTCGTTCTGCGTGCTGGGGTTGATGTAGCATCGGCCCACGGCGTAGCGCTTGTCCGGCGTCATGGCGCTGGCCAGCCCGTAGCCCCATCCTGCGGGCGAGGGCAGCAACCGCCAGCCCGTGGCTTCCGTGTAGGCTGCGGGATAGTCTTGGAAACAACCGACCATCATGGTTCCGTCGTCGCTTACGTCAGTGGCGTAATACGTCGTGGTGACGCTTGTCTCGTCGCCTTTGGGGTGGTTGGGCAGGAGGGTGTATTCTCCCGTTTCGGTGTTGATCACCTTTCCGCGGCTGTCTTCCCCGTCGTTTTCATTGTAGGCCACGGCCCACTTCCCATTGTCGGACATGCCCAACACGAGCGTCCCGTCACTGAATGTCAGGGGACGGATTTCCGGTGTGGCGCCTTGTCCATGGGCACGCGGACACCACCACCACATTCCCGTCAATAACAGGAATGCTGCAAGTAATTCTTTTCTCATGCTAAAAACTTGAAATATAAATTTATAAACTATATCCGATGTGAAATCGGGTGCAAAGTTACAGTAAAAAAATAAAAAAGCTTCCGATGTGGGAAGTTTTTTTGTTAAAATGGCGGATATTTGGGAAAAAAGCCGTACTTTTGCAATCAAAAAGGACAAGTTTATGAAACTAATGAAGATTTTTGGCGCTTTCGTGTTGGCTTTGGTCGGACTGACGGCGCACGCGCAATTGCCCTCCGTGCAGTTGAAGACATTGGAAGGAAAGACCGTGAATACGGCCGAGCTGAGCAATGATGGAAAACCTTTTGTCATTAGCTTTTTTGCCACATGGTGCAAGCCCTGCAACCGGGAACTGAAGGCCATTAGTGAGCAATATGCCGATTGGCAGGACGAAACCGGAATGAAGGTCATTGCGGTTTCCATTGACCAAGCACAGAATATTAATAAGGTGAAGCCGTTGGTGGACGGTGAAGGATGGGAATACGAGGTGTTGCTGGATCCAAACAGCGAGTTCCGTCGCGCCATGGGCGTGCAGATGATTCCCCACGTGTTCATTATTGATGGGAAAGGGAAAATTGCTGAATCGCGTAGCGGTTATACGGACGGGGCGGAAAACCATCTGATTGAGAAGATTCGTGAACTAATTGCCGAAGAGTAAGATTTCGCAGACAACATACATGAAAATGAACCTTAAAAAGCCGATAGCTTTGGCGTGCGCCGGGCTGTTGGCCTTTGTAGTGAATGCACAGGAGAGCCAACGAAAAGTCGTTTTACACGGAAGCGTGCAAAGTGACGTGTTAATTCCGGAAGAAGACAAGGACATCAATACGGGGAGCTACGACGACTGGGGATTAACCAATACTTACGTGGACTTGAACCTGATGAGTAAGAACGTGGAGGCCGGCGCGCGTCTGGAATTCACGGAGTACCCTCTTCCCGGTTTCGAGAATGACTTCCAGGGGTGGGGCGTTCCTCATATATATATAAAAGGTATAAGTGACTTCGGATTTGATGTCACCGTGGGTGATTTTTACGACCAGTTCGGCAGCGGTTTCATCTTCCGGACGTATGAGGAGCGTAGCTTAGGCATTGATAACGCCTTGCGTGGCGCACGTTTGAATGTCACGGCGTTGAAGGGAGTGCAATTCAAGGTGTTGGGCGGACTTCAACGGAGATATTGGGATTGGAAGCACGGGGCATGGGTCGGTGGCGCGGACTTGGAAGTGAACTTGGAGCAATATTGCCGCGGGATACAGGACAAGGGCATCACATGGATGGTTGGCGCTTCGGGCGTCTTGAAGCAGGAAGGCGATGAGGACATTCTGGTTTCAGGCACCAATTACCGCTTGAATCTTCCCCGTTCGGTCGGCGCTTTCGACGTGCGTTCACGTTTTCAGAAAGGCGATTACAGCGTGATGGCCGAATATGCGTGGAAGAGTCAGGATCCTTCGTTTGATAATGGTTATATTTATCGCCGTGGGAGTGCCTTGATGCTCTCCGCCTCATATTCCAAGCGCGGGGCGAGCGCCTTGGTGCAGGTGAAGCGTAGTGAAGACATGTCTTTCCGCAGCCAGCGTTCTATGAACGGTATTTCTGCTTTCGTCAACAACATGCCGGCATTTGCTTACCAGCATACATACGCCTTGCCGGCCCTTTATCCCTATGCCACGCAGGCGGCGGATGGTGAATGGGCGTTCCAAGGCGAGTTCGGCTACACTTTTAAGCGGCGCACCCCGTTGGGTGGTAAGTATGGCACGAAACTGAAGCTGAACGTCAGCCACATCCGAGGCTTGGGCAAGGACCCCGTCGCGACTTTCCACGGAGAGACGATGGGCACGGATGGATACAAGACCAAGTTCTTCAAGATGGACGGGCTGTATTACCAAGACATCAACGTGCAGTTGGAGAAGAAGCTGACCAAGGCGTTCAAGTTGAATTTGATGTATATGAACCAGCGTTACAATCAGACGGTGATTGAAGGCGAAGGTGGGACAATCAAGTCCAATATCGGTGTGGCAGAAGGAAAATATCAGTTCAACAACAAGTTGACCCTTCGGGCTGAGGTGCAGTATTTGGCAACGAAGCAGGATGAGGGCGATTGGACTTATGGATTGTTGGAGTTGTCCGTATTGCCTTATTTCATGTTCACCGTGAGCGACATGTGGAATAACGGTGCAACTGATTTGCACTACTATATGGGTTCGGTGACCTTCAACTACAAGTCCCATCGCCTGATGGCCGGTTATGGCCGGACTCGTGCCGGTTACAACTGTTCGGGCGGCGTCTGCCGTTTTGTTCCGGCCAGTCGCGGCGTGCAGGTATCTTACAATTATAACTTCTAAAGTAGAGGCAGGATGAAGAAGATATTTTATACCCTCTTGTGCGGCTTGGCAGGCTTGTTCGCTGCTTGCGATGAGATTGACGAGGCTGACCGCTATATAGAGATGCCGGTGGTGGAAAGCCGGCGCGCCGTGTTGCTGGAAGAGTTCACGGGACAGATGTGCACCAACTGTCCTGAGGCGCAGCGGCGCATCAGCAGCATGAAGGAACAATATGGAGAACAATTAGTTGTGGTGGGCATTCATGCCGGGAACTTCGGATTGGCGGAGTCTGATTATGGTAGTTTGGGATTGATGCAGCCCGAGGGGGATGAATATGCCGGGCATTGGAATGTCGAGGCTTATCCGGCGGGTGTGATCAATCGGACCAGTGGCGTTTTGACTGCTCCGGAATGGGCTTCCTATGTCCGCAGCGAAGTTGCCAAGGAGGCGCAGTTGGGTATCAGTTTGTCGGCCTCTGTTGCAGGGACTGAGGCGGGCGACAGTGTCGTTTCCATCGTTGCGATGCTGGAGCCATCGGCAACGGTGAACGGCAAGTTGCAACTTTGGATCACGGAAAGCCATATCGTGGGCTTCCAAATCGACGGTGGCAATACGCTGACGGATTATGAGCACAACCACGTGTATCGTGCCAGTGTAAACGGGACCTGGGGGGAGGACATATCCTTGCAGGCGAATATCTTCCAGACCGTGGAGCGTTCCATTCCAGTGCGTGAGAACTGGAACACGGCGAACCTTTCTGTAGTGGGCTTTGTCTACAACGACGCGGATGGCGTGTTGCAGGTGGCCGAGTGCGAAGTGGAGAAACAAGAAACAGAATAATAACTAAAAAAAAAAGAGAACAGCATGAAGAAACTTTTTACGCTTTTATCAGCTTTGCTTTGTGCTTGGAGTATCCAAGCGCAGACATTGACGTTCCATCATGAGGGACAAGACATAGAAAATGGTTCTACGTTCTATTCAATGGATTATAATGAGATTATTTTTGGATTTGGTAATCTTACATTTACTCCTGAAATCTATTTGCGTGGAGATGAAACTCGTACAGTACATGTTAGGGTCGAATCTTTAGATGAATGTGCAGTATGGGCTTTTTGTGCTTTCGATGGTAGTTGTATAAATACATTAGAGAGTACAAATTATGTGGCAGAAAAGACAAGTATATTGATTGATGCGAACACTGGTAATAGAGGAGATGCAAATCTACAGTTGGAATGTATTTTAGGAAAGGTTGATGCTACACAAACTTACACACGGCGTTTGTTGGTTTCCGCTTGGTATGAAGGAGAAGAAAATAATAAGGTTAGCTTCACACTGGTGGTAACAACGGATGAATCTCTTTTGAGCATCGATGACGTGCAAGCTTCCAAGGCCCATGTGACGATGCAGGGCAATGTGATGCATTACGCGTTGAATGGCGAGGGCGTGCACACGCTTTACCTCTACGGGCTGGACGGTTCTATGGTGATGAGCCGCACGTTGGCCGACAGCGAAGGTCAAGTTTCTCTTTCTTCGCTCCGCAAGGGTATCTATCTGTATCAGATTGTCGGAAAGTCCGGTAGCAAGGCACAAGGGAAAGTCATAGTAAAATAAGTCAAGGATTCAATCTGTAAGCAAATGAATAATATTCTTTTCAAGGGTGGCACGGCCACTCTCTTTATGGCAATGGCAATCACTGCCGGGGCGCAGGATTTCCTGCCCAATACATCCAAGACTCCGTCCGTTGTTACGGAAGTGCGCCACGATGTGAAGCCCGGGGTGCGCATGCAGTCATTGGCAGAGCAAATGAATGTGAAGAGCGTGAGATTGGGCGCTCCCCAAAAGCAAAACGAGGTCCAGCAGGAGCAGACGGTCGGCGGTTCGCACATTGCCACGCGCGAAGGCGGCAAGCCCGGGGCATATTATGGCGTGCAAAGCGGAGTCTACACTTTGGTGCCGAGGTACCTTTTGAGGCAGAACGGCACATCCGAGCTTTACGCCAACAGGGGCGTCTTGGGTTATATCGACCGCAATATCACCTTCTACAACCAGACGCCGGATGCGGAATCCTTCTATTGGGATTTCTTGGGTCAGGAAGGCATTACGACCGATTCTGTGACCACCCGCCCGTTCTTTGTCAACGAGGGCTATGTGGAAACGCCGGTCCTGACGGCTACGGCCAATGGAGCGGACTCCACCTACCAGATGGGCAACTACATCAACGGGGAAGGTAAGACGGAGAAGGGCATGGTGGCCCTCACCGGGAGTGCCTTTGTCTGGAACTGCAATGTGGAGGCCGAGCCCTTCTTCAACACTGGTTATATGCCGCTGGACAGCAACAATCCGTGGGCGGCCATGCTTTTCGGAACCGACACTTCGGGGCGTTCCGCCTATATGGAGATGTTCGATGCCCCGGCAGAAGGAGGCATCTACATGTCCGGTACCAACTTCTTGGTGTTGACCCCCTCCACGGTGGATTTGAGCCGTAAGCCTTTCACTATCTTATGGGCAGAGCGCCGTAACGGTCAGTTCGAGGTGATACAGGAAATGGGGGATGTCGTGCCGACGCTTTTCCAATCTTATCCTGACATCCAGATGCGGCTTTGGGATGTGACAGCCGTTCCGGATGACCTTGTGAAGGTCGACTCAGCTTTCTACGTGATGATTCAAGGTCCGCAGGACGGGACGCAATGGGCGTTGTATGCCCAGTTGGACCGCGCGCTTTATCGCGATTCCACCCGCAATACGGCTTGGTATGTGCCTACGGTGGGCGAAAACGTGGGTGTTCCTCTGCAATATATCCTTGAGGGCTACAACCAGGAAGGCGATGTGGTGACTTCGATGCCGTTGTGCACGTCGCTGGATATCCACCAGATGATTGTCACGCCTTATATTCTTCTGGCCGAAGGCCCGCAGCAGACTTTGCTGGGCACCGACTCGCTGAACTTGGACATCAACGGGCAGACCCGCACGCTCTATCTTTCAGACTGGTATAACACGGCAGCTTCCGGCGAAGTGTCCATTACGGCCACGGTGTCGGCATCCACCGATGCCGACTGGTTGACGGTGACGCAACCGGGACAGGCCACTGGAGGCGTGTCGCTCGACTATTTTGAATTCTCCATCCAGGCCAGCAGCCTTCCCTTCGATTTGGACGGCCGTCGTGCCACGGTGACATTGACCGACAGCAAGGGCTTCTCCCGCCACATCGTAATTTATCAGGGCGACGTCGAGGCTGCAGACAATGCTTTGGGCGTGGAGGAAGTGAAGAAAGTCGGAGAGGCCAAGGTCGTGGCCACGGATGAAGGCTATCAGGTGACCTATCCCGCAGGATGCCGCAGCTTGGAGGTGTACGGCATGTCCGGCCAGTTGGTGGCTTCCTATGCCTTGTCCGGCGAAGGCGGCATGGTCATGGTGCCCGCGTCTTCTTGGCAGAAAGGCGTGTATGTGTTCCGCCTGACGGGCGAGCATACGCAGGCCGTGAAGGTGCTGAAGTAATTTTGAGACAAATATTGTGAGAAGAGGCCGTTCCCCTTTCAGGTTGGGGAACGGCCTCTTTTGGGATATGGCGGTCAGGCCAAGGAGCAGAAGAACGGCACGAGGAACGGTACGGTGAAGTCTACGCAGATGCCATGGTAGATGGAGAGCGGGGCATACTGCGGGCCGCAGGCTGCCGTGATGACCGGCAACGTGGTGTCGCCGCTGGTGGCTCCGCCTTGGCTGATGGGGGCCAGCGGCCCGAGTAGGCGGCAGAGGAACGGGGCGCACAGAAGCACGAGCAGTTCGCGCAGGATGTTGTACACCAAGGCCAGCGTTCCCAGCGTGGAGCCGCGCAGTTCCGTGATAAGGATGCCCGAGAGGGAATAATAGCCAAAGCCCGAACTGGCGGCCAGCCAGTCGGCCAGGCCGTAATGCGGGAGCAGGACTGCCGTGACCGCGGCGCCTATCCATGTGGCCACGATGGTCAGCAGCGGGAGCGCCATCAGCCGTTTGTCCGTCTGTCGCAGTTGGGCGCGGATTTCGCGGTTTTGCCCGATGCCGAACCCCACGCAGGCCAAGAGGAAGCAGAGCGCGCAGAAACCGGCTTCTTCCGGAAGGAAACCGCACCAGCCGTTGTAGCCGGCGATGCAGCCCAGAAAGAAGAAGCCCACGATGACCATGCTGTCGCGCATCTGGGTGAGCAGGGGGACCGCGTCTCCGGCGTAGCCGTTGGCTTCAGGTCCCGTCGCGCAACTTCTCTTTCGCCGGAGCATCTTCCAGCATAGCCCCGAAAGGCTTGTGCAGGCCATGGCGGTGCATGCCGTCAGCACCAAGGCGTCCGCCCCTATCCGCCCCATTCCTTGCAGTACTTCCGGATTTCCGCCCACTTCCTCGCCCATGAGGAACAACAGCAACCACACCGTCCATCCCGTAATCCGCTCGATGCAGCGCACGGGATGCCGCCGTAGCAGGTAGCCTGCCGCGGCACTGAGCCATAAAGTAAGAAGGATGGTAATCATGCTGCAAAGTTCGGCATTTTGCGGCAAAGAGAGAATATGATAGGAGGCAAATATTCCTTTACTACTGGAATATTTGCCTCCCTATGACGCTCGCCTTCCTATGCGCGCCTCATTCCAACGCGACGGGACGGATGCAATAAGTGTAGGCAGAGTAGATTGAGTTTGCTGCATTCCGGGTTGAATAGTCCGTCAGAACATGATTCTGGGACGAGATACCCAAAATATCCACTCTTCCTGTTCCTGTTCCTACGTGGTAAATCCCGACATGATTGTCCACGAAATAGGCGGGAAGGAATATGCTGTTACCGTTCGGTCCGGTGACTTGGTAGCCGTTCACTCCATTGTAAATGCCCCACTCCCAGGTGCAGGATTCCAACAGCTCATTGGCCTCGGCGACGGAGGGCATGCGCCAACGTCCGGTGTCGTAATCTCCATAGTTTCCGGATGAAAGATAGAACGCCGCGCCTTCTTTTTCGGGAGAGGATGCTCCTGCGTTGCAAGCCGCCCATTTCACGCTAAGGCCCAGATCTATGCAATCTCCGGGTGTGACGGAAACCTGCTTTTCGTAGCTGTTTTCCTTTACTTCGCCTTTTACAGGGCGCACGGGGTATTGGCTTTGGGCTGAAGACCACCCTGGGTCGTAGGTGGTTTTGCGGAAGAGTCCTACGTCACCATAAAAGGTAAAAGGCAAAAGATAGTCGTACCCCTTAATCGCTTGGCAGGACATGTAGTATAGGTCACCAAAAAGGGAGTGAATAATACTGAAGTAACCGCGGCAAGGAAGGAACAGCCCCAAATCATCCAGTTTGTCGGAGTCAAACCGGATGATGGTGCTGGAATGGGCTATATTCTGCCCGCTGGTATAGAATAAATAGCCATAGACGGTTTGCCCCTCATGTTCCGTATAACCGTATTGCCAAGATGCTTCGTTCTCAAGTTTGTTTAAGTCGGTGAGGGAGGGCATGACCCATCCTCCGGAGATATGTGCTGCCACCACGTCGGCAGTCGGATCACCTTGGATGCTGACGAAATGTCCGCGTTCGTCGAAAGCGTGGGTGTACCAGTAGCGGTGTACTTGTTCATACAGGGTAGCTGTGGTTTCCCCGAAGGAGAAGTGTTCCACATAGTCCGGGTTCGTGCCGTAGTCGGAGATGTGGGCGAAGGTGGCGTCTTGGCGTTCCGCAATTTTCCATGTGCCCTTTTCGTATTGCAGGTTGCCTTTGGCCCAGTCTACCCCGCAGAGGCGGATGCAATCTTCCTTGTTTCCGTCGTCGGGATATTGCGTGGTGGCTTCCGAAAGTGTCACTGCAAACGGGATGTAGGATTCGGTCGTGCCCATGGCATTGCCCAGGTTCAAGCTGAAAACGCTGCCACCCGTGCCCGGCAGGTCGCTCAGGTCGATGTCCGCCACGATTTTCCCTTCTTCGATGCGTATCGGCAGTTGCTGGCCGCTAAAGGTCAAGGTGGCATGGGTCACGGCCTGTGTCGCGTCGGCCAAAGCGTAGGGCACTTCTATCCGCAGTTTTCCGGTTTCGTTCATGGACAGGACCGCT
>VOFD01002302.1_pt1 | contig 35681 bp, 38 predicted proteins | sample 5384101 | NCBI WGS metagenome assembly VOFD01 (sample SAMN12384723, study PRJNA508395) | human gut metagenome | isolation source: healthy gut C | host: Homo sapiens
CCTCTGACCAAGCGCCACCGCGACAACCCCGAGCTCACCGAACGCTTCGAGCTCTTCGTGTGCGGCAAGGAGCTCGCCAACGCCTACTCCGAGCTCAACGACCCCGTTGACCAGCTCCAGCGCTTCGAGGAGCAGGCCCGTCTCAAGAGCAAGGGCGACGACGAGGCGATGTACATCGACATGGACTTCGTCCGCGCCCTCGAATACGGCATGCCTCCCACCTCCGGGCTCGGAATGGGAATCGACCGCCTTACCATGTTCATGACCGGCCAGACCACGATCCAGGACGTGCTGTTCTTCCCCAGATGAGGCCCGAGAAGGTGCTCAAGTCGGAGAAGAAGAAGGACGAATAGCCGTGGCCGAGACCATCACATCGGCGCAGAATCCGAAAGTCCGGAAGCTCCTGGCGCTGCAGCAGAAGGCTGCCGAACGCCGGGAATCCGGGCTTTTCGTGCTCGAAGGCGTCAGGGAACTGCAGCACTGCCTGTCCGCAGGCTATAAGGCCGATTCCCTCTTCGTATGCCCGGAAATCCTGGGAAGCCGCCCCGATGCGGAAGGGCTGATGTCATCCGTCCCCTCCGGCAGGGTCTTCGAAGTCCCGAAGGAGCTGTATGCCAGAATCGCCTACCGAGGAGGCACCGAAGGGATCATCGCCGAGGTGTATGCGAAGGAGCGCGGCCTTGAAAGCCTGAAGTTGCCGGAGAATCCTCTGGTGCTGGTCACCGAGAGCGTGGAGAAGCCGGGCAACCTCGGGGCCATGTTCAGGAGCTGCGACGCCGCCGGAGCCGACGCGATGATAATCTGCGGGCCCGACCATACCGACCTCTACAACCCCAACCTGATACGGGCCTCCGTCGGGGCGGTCTTCACCGTCCCCTGCGCCGTATGCGGTTCCGAAGAGGCGATAGCCTTCCTGCGCGGGCTCGGGGTACGCATTCTGACAGCCCAGCTGCAGGACTCGTCCCTCTACTACGACTGCGACATGCGCCGTGGAACCGCCCTCGTGATGGGCGCCGAAGACACCGGGCTCAGCGACATCTGGCGCCGCGCCGCCGATGCAATCCTCTACCGCCAGCAGGAAAAAGCCTGACAGGCGCTTGCATTATAGCCGGCGGCTGCCTATATTCGCAGTAAGCGCAAAACTCTGAAGACCATGCTGGAACAGCAGGCGACCGACATATTGCAGATGGGAGGCCATGCACGCATAATCGCGATGGGCGCAATAGTGATATTCGCCTATCTGACCGATTTCCTGCCTGCTGCAGGTTCATCGTGCCGCTCGTGCGCAAGGTCGCGCACAGGACGGTGTTCAAATGGGACAACTACCTGACCGAAGGCAAGGCGCTCAACTACGCCTTCCACCTGATACCTCCCCTGGTGTTCCTCATCGTGGTGCCTCTGCTGTTTCCCGACCCCCCGCATTGTGGAAGAGGCTGGTGCTCAGAGGTCTCTACATATACCATAGCCGTCGCCTGCGGCCTGGTCTGTGAATTCATCTCCTCGATCTATGCGATTTCGAGCGAAACGGAAGCCTTGAGGAACAAGCCCCTCAAGGGCATATACCAGATGCTCAAGGTCGTGGTGGTCTGCATCGGCGTCATCCTGATAATAGGCGTGCTGGTCGACAAGGACTTCACCGCCCTGATAGCCGGACTCGGAGCGTCCGCGGCGGTGCTCATGCTCATCTTCAAGGACACCATACTCGGAGTCGTGGCGGGAGTGCAGCTCTCGGCCTACGACATGCTGCGCCCCGGCGACTGGATAGTGATGGACAAATACGGAGTCAACGGCGAGGTCGAGGAAGTGAACATGAATACCGTCAAGGTGCGGAACTGGGACAACACGATAACCACGATTCCCCCGTACCTGCTCGTAAGCGACTCCTTCATCAATTGGAGGGGCATGCGCGAGAGCGGAGGACGCAGGGTGGCGCGCTCCCTGCGCATCGACATGAACTCGCGTGAGGTTCTGCACACCCGCGGAACTGGAGCGTTTCGCGAAGGCGGACTGGGCACGGGGCATGGAGCTGGGGCCCGAGACAGTCAACCTCCAGCTGTTCAGAGCCTGCCGCCGAGCACTACCTGAAAATCTCGGCAGCGTCAACAGAGAGCTGATGCTGCTCGTCAGGCAGCTGGAGCCGACCTCGAAGGGCCTTCCGCTGCAGCTGTACTTCTTCACCCGGCCCAAGGACTGGCCGACCCACGAGCGCGTCGCGGCCGAGGTGATCGAGCATGTGATAGCCACCATGCCCGCATTCGGCCTGAGGGCCTACCAAGCCTGCCGGTTCCGACCTGAAACAGGACTGACCGGACTGCAAAGTTCCCGCGGATTCCGAATATGGAACCAATTTTTTAGCTTTGTCTTGATATGGCAAAGAACTACAAGTGGTTACTCAGTGAGCCGGCAGATACCGGGAAGGTGGACCGTCTGGCAGCTGAGGTCGGCATTGACAAAGTGCTCGCCGAGCTGCTTGTAAAACGCGGGGTGGAGACCTTCGAGCAGGCCCGCGCCTTCTTCCGCCCGAGCCTCGACGGGCTGCACGACCCCTTATGAAAGACATGGACGCCGCGGTGGAAAGGCTCCACTGCGCGATAGCCGGGCGGCGAGAAGATTCTGGTCTACGGCGACTACGACGTCGACGGCACCACCGCGGTCTCCCTGGTCTACTCCTTCATCCGCCGTTTCACCGACAAGGTGGACTTCTACATCCCCGACCGCTACGACGAAGGCTACGGAGTCTCGCTCAAGGGCATCGACTGGGCGGCCGAGGGGAACTTCAAGCTCATAATCACGCTGGACTGCGGCATCAAGGCCCGCGACAAGGTCGAATATGCGAGCAGCAGGGGCGTGGACGTGATCATCTGCGACCACCATCTTCCCGAAGACCGGCTGCCGGCCGCCGTGGCCGTGCTGGACCCCAAGCGCGAGGACTGCGACTACCCTTTCGACGACCTGTCAGGCTGCGGCGTCGGCTTCAAGCTGGTGCAGGCCTACTCCCAGCGCTACGGCATCGCCTTCGAGACGCTGGTCCCCCTGCTCGACCTGCTGGTGGTGAGCATAGCTTCCGACCTCGTGACCATGGTCGACGAGAACAGGATACTCGCCCATTTCGGGCTCAGGCAGCTCAACACCTCGCCGTGCAACGGCCTGCTCGCCCTGATAAACCTCTGCAAGATAGACCCGGGACACATCACGATCGACGACATAGTATTCAAGATAGGACCGCGCATCAACGCCGCAGGACGCATCGACTCCGGCCGCTTCGCCGTGGAGCTCCTGACGGCCGGCGACATCGCCAGCGCGATGAGAATAGGCGAGAAGATCAACGAAAGCAACAACGAGCGAAAGAGCATAGACCGCGAAATCACCAGGGAGGCGCTGGAGATGGTCCAGAACGGCCACAGCCTCTCAAGGGGCAACGCCACCATAGTCTACAATCCCCGGTGGAACAAGGGCGTGGTGGGCATAGTCGCCTCGAGGCTCGTGGAAGCCTACTACCGGCCCACGGTGGTGCTGACCCGCTCCAACGGCTTCGTGACCGGCTCAGCCCGCAGCATCACCGGATTCGACCTCTACGGCGCGATCGAAAGCTGCGCCGACCTGCTCGAGAACTTCGGCGGACACGTCTACGCCGCCGGCCTCACCCTCAGGGAGGAGAAGCTCGAGGAATTCGCGAACCGCATGGACGCCTACGTGGAGGCGCACATCACGGAGGACATGCTGACACCGGTGATCGACGTGGACGCCAAGCTCGACTTCGCGCAGATCAGCCCCAAGTTCTTCCGCATTCTCAAGCAGTTCCAGCCTTTCGGCCCCGGGAACCACAACCCCGTGTTCATGACGGAGAACGTCTACGACGCCGGCTCCGGACGCAAGGTGGGCGCAGGCGGGGTGCATCTCAAGCTCGACCTCATCCAGGAGTCGCAGCCCTACCACCAGATACCCTCGATCGCCTTCAACATGTCGCAGTTCTATGACTACATACGCGAAGGCAACCCCTTCGACGTCTGCTACACGATAGTCGAAAACTACTACCGCGGCAACTCGTCAATCCAGCTGCGCGTCCGCGACCTCCACGAGAGGGAGGAACTTCTGTAAGAATCACTCAGACTTCAGCGAGCCCGAGAAGCCGGGCGATGCGCCTTGCCACCTCCCGGGGCGGGATTCCGTCGGTGTCCACGACGAACGGGGCACCGGCATAGACCGGCTCCCTCCGGGCGAACAGCTCGCCGGCGTCCCTGAACAGCGGCCTCGAAGGGTCAGACTCCCCCAGACGCGCCCTGACGGTTTCGAGCCGCGTGCGCAGCCACACGCAGTCGGTGCGGCCGAAGACCAGGCTGCGAGCCGCCTCCGAGGTCAGGGTGCCGCCCCCGAGGGCGATCACCTCCGGGCCGTCGGAATCCCGGCCGAGCAGCTCGCGCAGAGCCTCGAGCTCGGCTTTCCTGAACGCCGCCTCGCCTTCGCGGAAAATCTCCGGTATGCTGCGACCCTCGCGCCTCACGACCAGTTCGTCGAGGTCGGTGAACCCGGCGCCGAGCAGTTCCGCCAGCTCGCGCCCCGTGCTGCTCTTGCCGCAGCCCATGAACCCTGTAAGAGATATTGCCTTCACAAGATTGTAAAGATACGGATTTTTGATTACCTTTACTTCTCAAAACGAAATTATATATCATGTCACTCAACAAAGTAATGCTCATAGGCAACGTGGGGAAAGACCCCGAAGTCCGCTACCTCGACGGAGCCGGACAGAACGGCGCCGGAAGGAAGGTGGCAACCTTCACCCTCGCAACCTCGGAGAGGTACAGGGACCGCAGCGGAGAATCACGCGAGAACACCGAATGGCACAACATAGTGGCCTGGGGCCAGCCCGCTGACATAGTCGAAAGGTTCGTGAAGAAGGGCACCCAGCTCTACATAGAAGGCAGGCTCAGGACCAGGAGCTGGACCGACAAGAACGGCGGCACCCGCTACACCACCGAAATCAACGTGGACAACCTGCAGCTGCTCGGCCGCAGGGACAGCCAGGGAGAAGGAGGATACCAGCAGGGCGGCTACCAGCACGGAGGTTACCAGCAGAACGGCGGAAGCTACCAGCAGAACGGCTATCAGCAGGGCGGTTATCAGCAGAACAGCTACCAGAAGCCCTACCAGCCGCCCGTGGAGCCCGCACAGCCCGCGGCAGCCGCTGACGACCCGGCCGACGACCTCCCGTTCTGAGCAGGGACGCCGGCACAGACCAATGACATAAACTGCGGAGGCCCGGCACCTTGCGGCCGCGGCCTCCGCCATTCCGAAAAATCAACAGAGACAAATGGCAGAAAAGGCTAGAAAACTTCTGAACGACTATCCTGCAGCAAGGTGGGCCGTTCTGATCCTCATCGCGCTCGCGATGTTCTTCGCATATATGTTCGTCGACGTGATGTCCCCCCTCAAGTCGCTCATAGAGAGCACTAGAGGCTGGGACAGCGGAGTGTTCGGCACCTACGCCAGCGCCGAGTACATCCTCAACGTCTGCGGCTTCCTGATTCTCGCGGGCATCATCCTCGACAAGATGGGCGTGCGCTTCACCGGCATACTGTCCACCTCGCTGATGGTGGTCGGCGCCTGCATAAAGCTCGTGGGCGTCAGCGAATGGTTCCAGACCACCGCGTTCTGCGACTGGCTGAACAGCTGGTGGGTGGCCATGCCCGGCAGCGCCAAGATGGCCTCGCTCGGATTCATGGTGTTCGGCTGCGGCTGCGAGATGGCCGGCACCACGGTGAGCAAGGCGCTCGCCAAGTGGTTCAAAGGCAAGGAGATGGCCCTCGCGATGGGTCTTGAGATGGCCATCGCGCGCCTCGGAGTGTTCGCGGTGATGTGGCTCTCCCCCGCCATCGCCGGGAAATTCGACAGCTCGGTGGTGGCTCCCGTGGCATTCTGCACCCTGCTGCTGCTCATCGGTCTGATCAACTTCATCGTGTTCTCCGTGATGGACAGCAAGTTCGACAGGCAGCTCGTGGCGGCCGGCCTTGCCACCGACGAAAAATCGCCCGAAGACGAGTTCCACGTGCGCGACCTCGGAAAGATATTCTCCAGCAAGATGTTCTGGCTGGTGGCCCTGCTCTGCGTGCTCTACTATTCGGCCATCTTCCCCTTCCAGAGATACGCGCCCAACTATCTCGAAGTGACCCTCGGAGTGGACGCCGCGACGGCTTCGAGGCTGTTCAGCTGCTTCCCGATACTGGCCATGTGCCTGACGCCGCTTCTCGGCATCTTCCTCGACCACAAGGGTAAGGGAGCGTCGATGCTGATGCTAGGCGCCGTGATCATGATAGTCTGCCACCTCTGTTTCGCCTTCGTGCTGCCGGCCTTCCCCCGCCAGTGGTTCGCCGTGCTGCTGGTGGTGGTGCTCGGAGTGAGCTTCTCCCTCGTGCCGGCGGCGCTGTGGCCCAGCGTGCCCAAGATCATCGACGAGAAGATTCTCGGCAGCGCCTACTGCCTGATCTTCTGGGTCCAGAACATAGGTCTCTGCCTCGTGCCGCTGCTGATAGGCTCAGTGCTCGAGAGCACCGGAGGCTACCTGGCCCCGATGATCATCTTCTCATCCTTCGGAGTGCTGGCCTTCGTGTTCAGCATACTGCTCAAGGCTGAAGACCGCAAGCAGGGCTTCGGTCTCGAGCTGCCCAACATCCAGGACAAGAAAGACTGACGGCGATGGCAGGGCTGCGTCCGACAATTCCGGGAAAAGCCGGCAGAGCATGCTGGATCGCGCTCATCTGCCTGATGGTGCCGATGTTCGCGTCGTACTTCTTCGACGACATGTTCTCCACCCTCTCCCAGATCTTCCAGCACCCCGAGAGCCTGCAGCTCGGCTGGGACAGCGCGGACTACGGCTTCTACGCCGGAGGCTACAGTTTCCTCTGCGTATGCGGCGGTCTGATAGTCTGCGGCGTGCTGCTGGACGTCTTCGGCGTCCGCATCGTGGGCTCCGTGTTCGTGGGGCTCATGGCCGCCGGCGCCGCTCTGGTGCTGTACGCGCTGCGCTCCGGGCTCGACCCGCAGAAGTCGCTCACCATAGCCTACATAGGCTGCATGATCTTCGGTCTCGGCAGCGAAATCGCCGGAGTGGCCGTCACGCGCTCGATCGCCAAGTGGTTCAAGGGGCGCAACGTGGCCTTCGCGATGGGCGCGCAGGTGGCCGTGGCCCGTCTGGGGACCGCCACCGCGTTCATCCTGTCGCCCGTGCTCGTGGCGCAGAAGGCTCCGGGAGAGATCTACTCCCTGGCGGAGACCGCCCGCCCGGCGATGTTCGGACTCGGGCTGATACTTCTCGGCGTGCTGCTCTGGGGCGTTTTCGTGGCCATGGACGCACGCTTCGACAGGCAGAACGGCATAGCCTCGGGGCGCGGCAAGGTCAAGGAGGAGGACAAGTTCAAGTTCTCCGACATCCTCAAGGTTCTCACCAACCCCAGGTTCCTGATGATCGCCCTGCTCTGCGTGTTCTTCTACTGCTGCATCATTTCATTCAAGAAATTCGGGACTTCGATAGTGATCCCCCGCTTCGGAATGGAGCTGGACAGCGCAAAATGGGTGATCTCGATGATACCTTTCTTCACCGTGGTATTCACCCCGCTGTTCGGTGCCCTGGTCGACAAGGTCGGCAGGGCTACGCTCTGGATGGTGACCGGAGCCCTGATGGTGCTCGGCGCCCACCTGCTGCTCTGCTTCGCTCCGGAGGGAGTGCCCTTCTGGGGATATTTTTCGATCGCGGTACTCGGCGTGGGCTATTCCCTCGTCCCCTCCGCGATGTGGCCGAGCGTGCCCAAGATAGTCCCCGAGAGGAATCTTGGAACCGCGTATTCGCTGATATACTGGATACAGAACATGGGCATGCTGCTCGTCCCCATCTTCGTGGGCCGCATATTCAAGGCCGACAGCGGAGTGACGGCGGCCGTGAGGGCCGAATATATTTTCATCGCACTCGGGTGCGTGGCCGTCTGCGTGGCCTTCCTGCTGCTGCGTTCGTCGCGGAGGCATGCCGAGCTTGCACTTGACGAACCCGCCGGAAAGGCCTGACGACAAAAGGAGGCACGGAAATGTATGCGATTCTGGACAAGATAAACAGCCCCGCGGACCTCAAGGGTCTGGGCATGGAGGAACTCAGGCAGCTCTGCGCCGAACTCCGCGGCTACATCATCGAATGCTGCTCCACGAACCCCGGACACCTGGCATCGAGCCTCGGAGCGGTGGAGCTCATAGTCGGCATGCACTACGTGTTCGACGCCCCAGGCGACAAGATAGTCTTCGACGTCGGCCACCAGGCCTACGCCCACAAGATACTCACCGGCCGCAGGGAAGCCTTCAGTGACCCTGCGCACCGAAGGAGGCCTGAGCGGCTTCCCCAAGAGGAGCGAAAGCGAGTATGACTGCTTCGGAGCCGGACACTCCTCCACCTCCATCTCGGCGGCCCTCGGCTTCGCCTGTGCATCGAAGATGATGGGGTTGGACGAGAAGGTGATAGCCCTGATAGGCGACGGCGCGATGACGGGAGGCCTGGCGTTCGAGGGCCTGAACAACGCCGGCGCGGGCAACGCCGACCTGCTGATACTGCTCAACGACAACAACCAGTCGATAGACGGGAACATCGGCGCGATGCACGAGCACCTGCTGAAGCTCTCGACCAGCACCTCCTACAACAGCTTCAAGGAATCCGTATGGACCGCCCTCGGAGAGGGCAAGTTCAGGCGCTTCCTTCAGCGGTGGATACGCAGCCTGAAATCGTGGATAGTCAAACGCACCGGAGGCGACGTGTTCGAGTCGCTGGGATTCAGATATTTCGGCCCGGTCGACGGCAACAACATCGAGGAGGTGGTCAGCGCGCTGCGCCGCCTCAGTGACATCAAGGGCCCGCGCATACTCCACTGCCTGACCGTCAAGGGCAAGGGCTATCCCGCGGCTGAGAAGGACCCGACCACATGGCACGCTCCAGGGAAGTTCAACCCGCAGACAGCCGAGAGGATCAGCGAACCTCACCTGCGCGACCGCTATCAGGACGTGTTCGGGGAGGTGCTCTGCGAACTCGCCGCGATGGACCCGAAGGTGGTCGGAATCACGCCGGCCATGGCCCAGGGCTGCGGGATGACCAGACTCGCCGCCGAGAGGCCGGGCCAGTTCTTCGACGTGGGCATCGAGGAGGAGCACGCCGTGACGTTCGCGGCAGGCCTCGCCGCAGCCGGAATGAAACCCCTTCTGCAACATCTACTCCTCCTTCGCGCAGAGGGCATACGACGAGGTTATCCACGACGTCGCCCTCCAGAACCTGCCGGTGACGCTCTGCCTCGACAGGGCGGGGCTCGTGGGAGAGGACGGCGCCACGCACCACGGCACATTCGACCTGGCGGCGTTCCGCTGCATCCCCAACGCGATAGTCTGCTCCCCCAGGGACGAGACCGAACTCAAGAACCTGATGTACTCGGCATGGCTCAGCAAGACCGGCCCCTATATAATAAGGTACCCGCGCGGAATGGGAGAAGGTGCTGACTGGAAGAATGCGGCGTTCACCGAGATTCCAGCCGGAAGCGCCGAGACCCTCGCCGAGGGAAGCGAGATCGCGGTGATCGCCACCGGACCGGCGGTGAACCGCGCCCTGGAGGCCGCCGCCGCGTATCCCGGAAAGGTGGGCGTCTACAACTTCCGCTTCATCAAGCCTCTGGACGAGGGGCTGCTGGCAAAGATCGCCGGCCGCTGCCGCCAGATAATAACAGTGGAGGACGGCTCGCTGAAGGGCGGCCTCTACGGGGCCGTGTGCGAATATCTCATGTCTGCAGGCTTCCCGGGGTCCGCGTACATGGAATCGGAGTGCCCGACGTCTTCGTGAATCAGGCCAGGCAGCAGGACCAACTCGAGGAATTCGGAATAAGTCGCAGGGGAATCGAAAAAAAGATTGAAAAAGTTTTTGAAGAAGAGAAATAATTTCTATCTTTGCAATCCCTTATGATAAGGGACTTTGAAATAAACATCATTGCCGATGTAGCTCAGTTGGTGAGAGCGTGTGATTTGTAATCTCAAGGTCGTGGGTTCGACTCCCTCCATCGGCTCGTCAGCATAATGTTAACAAGGGCAAGTACCAGAGTGGCCAAATGGGGCAGACTGTAAATCTGCTGGTTTTACCTTCGGTGGTTCGAATCCATCCTTGCCCACCAAATGAAGGGAGCGGAGCTTCCTGTCAGGCGGGGTTCGTATAATGGCTATTATGCCAGCCTTCCAAGCTGGAAATGGGAGTTCGATTCTCCTACCCGCTCCAAAACAATCTGCCGATGTAGCTCAGGGGTAGAGCGCATCCTTGGTAAGGATGAGGTCATGAGTTCAAATCCCATCATCGGCTCCAGGAGCCGGTCCTAAGGCCGGCTTATTTTTGCAACAACTTTTATACGTAATATTATGGCAAAAGAAGTTTTCAAAAGGACTAAACCCCACGTTAACATCGGTACAATTGGCCATGTTGACCACGGTAAGACCACCCTTACCGCTGCCATCACCAAGGTGCTGGCGGCTCAGGGTCTGAGCGAAGTCAAGTCTTTCGATCAGATCGACAACGCTCCCGAGGAGAAGGAGCGCGGTATCACCATCAACACGTCGCACGTCGAGTATGAGACCGCCAATCGTCACTATGCGCATGTCGATTGCCCGGGCCACGCCGACTACGTGAAGAACATGGTTACCGGTGCCGCCCAGATGGACGGAGCTATCCTCGTAGTAGCAGCCACTGACGGCCCCATGCCCCAGACCAACGAGCACGTGCTTCTCGCAAAGCAGGTGAACGTGCCCAAGATGGTCGTATTCCTCAACAAGGTTGACCTCGTTGAAGACGAGGAGATGCTCGACCTCGTGGAGATGGAGGTTCGCGACCTGCTCAACAAATATGATTTCGACGGCGACAACGCCCCCATCATCCGCGGCTCAGCCCTCGGCGCCCTCAACGGAGAGCCCAAGTGGGAGGAGAAGGTGATGGAGCTCATGAATGCAGTCGACGAGTATATCCCCCTTCCTGTACGTGACAACGAGAAGCCTTTCCTGATGCCTATCGAGGACATCTTCTCAATCACCGGACGTGGAACCGTGGTTACCGGACGTATCGAGACCGGTACCATCCATGTCAACGACCCTGCAGAGATCGTAGGATTCAGCGACAAGCCCAAGCAGACCGTAGTAACCGGCGTCGAGATGTTCCGCAAGCTCCTCGACCAGGGTGAGGCCGGAGACAACGTAGGTCTCCTCCTCCGCGGTATCGACAAGAAGGAAGTAAGGCGCGGCGAGGTTATCGCAAAGCCCGGCACCATCATCCTCACAAGCACTTCCTCGGACAGATCTACGTCCTGAAGAAGGAAGAGGGTGGCCGTCACACTCCTTTCCACAACCACTACCGTCCCCAGTTCTTCATCCGTACTCTTGACGTCACCGGAGAGATCACCCTCCCTGCAGGCGTAGAGATGGTAATGCCTGGCGACAACGTGGAGATCGATGTTATGCTCATCACTCCTGTGGCTCTGAACGAGAACCTGCGTTTCGCAATCCGTGAGGGCGGCCGCACAGTAGGAGCAGGTCAGGTAACCAAGATTCTTGACTAATCCTGCAAGCAATGATATGGCGAGTGTCATGAAAAGTGACACCCGCCATAATTAGGGGAATAGAACAAGGGTAGTTCAGCGGTCTCCAAAACCGTCGATGTGGGTTCGAATCCTGCTTCCCCTGCAAAATATCAAAGGTTACGATTTGGTAATTGTTTTTAACAGACACCGCACTTTCCGCTTCCATCCTGGCGGCGTCCATTAAATGTAAAGATGAGAAGGTTTATCAATTTCTGCAAGGAGTCGTTCGAAGAACTGACCAAGAAGACAACGTGGCCGAACTGGGCGAAACTCCAGAGTTCCGCTCTGCTGGTCATCCTCGCTACAGTGATTCTGGCTGCAATTCTTTGGGTTGTTGACTTCGCTTTCCAATCTCTGATGACCGGAATTTACACTCTGTAAATCTTAGATTCAAATGGGCGAAATGAAATGGTATGTCCTGCGTACAGCAGGGACCAAGGAAAAAGAAGGCTGCGGAATATCTCGAAAAGGAAATCGAGAGGAGCGGCCTTCAGGACGAAGTTGCACAGGTGCTCGTTCCCGTAAAAAAGGAGATAGTCACCAAGAACGGGAAAAGAAAGGCAGTCGACAGGCTGCTTTTTTTCCCGGTTATGTGCTTATCCAGGCTGAGCTGAGCGCGAAGCTCGAGAACATCATCCGCAACATGGTCCCCGGCATGTCCGGTTTCCTGACCGAGAAGAAATCCACCAATGGAGCCCAGTTTGAAAGGATACCGGTCCCCCTTCGCGACGAGGAGGTCCAGAGAATCCTCGGAAATCAGGACGAGAATGCCGACAGCGCAGCCGAAACGGTTGTCAACTATGAAATCGGAGAGTCCGTATGCATCACCGGAGGCCCTTTCAGCGGTTTCACCGGAGTAGTGGACGAGATTCTCGAAGACAGAAGCAAGATAAAGGTCATTGTGGAAATTTTCGGAAGAAAGACCCAGGTCGAGCTCAGCTTTACACAAGTAACTAAAGTAACTAAAGTTTAACAAGTATTATGGCAAAAGAAGTTACCGGATTCATCAAGCTCCAGATCAAAGGCGGAGCAGCCAACCCAGCACCTCCGGTAGGACCGGCACTCGGTTCCAAAGGCTTGAACATCATGGATTTCTGCAAGGCTTTCAATGCAGCCACGCAGGGTCAGGCGGGAAGGTTCTTCCCGTCGTGATCACGGTCTATTCTGACAAGTCCTTCACATTCGAAGTCAAGCAGCCCCTGTAGCGGTATCGCTCAAGGAAGCAGCCAAGATCAATGCGGCTTCCGGAGAGCCTAACCGCAAGAAGGTCGCCACGCTCACCTGGGATCAGATCAGGACGATAGCAGAAGGCAAGATGCAGGACCTCAACTGCTTCACGCTCGCATCCGCGATGCGCATGGTGGCAGGCACTGCACGAAGCATGGGAATCACCGTCAGCGGAGAATTTCCCGAGAACCTTTAAACTCCACACGCATTATGAGCAAGTTGACAAAAAACCAGAAGGCAGCCGCCGAGAAGTTCGATTCTCACAAGCTGTATACACTCCTTGAAGCGTGCCAGACCGTTAAGGACATCACCTTCACGAAGTTCGACGCCACCGTGGAGCTCTCCGTCAACCTCGGAGTTGACCCCGCAAGGCGAACCAGATGGTGCGCGGCATCGTAACCCTCCCCACGGAACCGGAAAGGTGGTGAGAGTGCTCGCGCTCTGCACCCCCGACAAGGAGAACGAAGCAAAGGAAGCCGGAGCCGACTATGTCGGACTCGACGAATACATCGAGAAGATCAAGGGAGGCTGGACCGACGTCGACGTGATAGTCTGCACTCCTTCGGTCATGCCCAAGATCGGTGCGCTCGGAAAGATTCTCGGACCCCGCGGACTCATGCCCAACCCCAAGACCGGCACCGTGACCATGGAGATCGGAGCCGCGGTTAAGGCATCCAAGGGAGGCAAGATCGACTTCAAGGTCGACAAGACCGGAATCGTGCACACCGCGATAGGAAAGGTATCCTTCAGCGCACAGCAGATCTACGACAACGCGGCGGAGGTGATCAACGCCATCGCCAAGCTCAAGCCCCAGACCCTCAAAGGGAACCTACATGCAGGGAGCTGCGATCTGCTCAACGATGAGCGCCGGAATTAAAATTGATCTCAAGGCATTTCTCAACAGTGCTGAGTAAAAAATTCAATACTATGAAAAAAGAACTTAAAGGTCAGATTATTGAAAGCATCTCAGCGCAGCTCCAGCAGTATCCCAACTTCTACATCACGGATATTGCAGGCCTGAATGCAGGACAGACTAGCAAACTCCGCCGCGAGTGCTTCAACGAGCAGGAGTAGTCCTCAACGTTGTCAAGAACACTCTGTTCGCACACGTGCTGAACGGACTTGAGAACGAGGAGGTGAAGACCCTCTCCGAGACCCTCGTAGGCAACACCGCCATAATGTACACCACCGTTCCCGCAGCGCCCGCGAAGATCATCAAGAAACTCCAGCGCGACGGCTTCACCAAGCCGGTGGTCAAGGGAGCCTATGTACAGGAATGCGTCTTCATTGGCGAGGACAAGCTCGACCAGCTCGCAGCCATCAAGACCAGGGAAGAGCTCATCGGCGACATCATCGGTCTCCTCCAGAGTCCCGTCCGCAACATCGTATCCGCTCTTGAGAACGCGGCGGAAGGCAAAGGCGACGACGAGAAGATCTACACCGCAGCAGCGGCTCCCGCTATAGAGGCTGCCCCCGCAGCTGAAAAAGCTGAGCCCGCCGATGCCCCGGCTCCCGCAGCTGAAGAAGCTGCAGCACCGGCTGAAGAGACAAAAGAATAATATTAACAATTAAAAAACGATAAATTATTATGGCAGATGTAAAAGCCCTTGCAGAAGAGTTGGTAAACCTTTCTGTGAAAGATGTTCAGGAACTTGCTAAAGTTCTCAAGGAAGAATATGGTATCGAGCCTGCAGCTGCTGCAGTGGTAGTTTCAAGCGACGCCGGAGCCGGCGCAGCCGCCGAGGCTGAGCAGACCGAATTCGATGTCATCCTGAAGTCAGCCGGCCAGGCCAAGCTCAACGTCATCAAGGTTGTGAAGGCAGAGCTCGGACTCGGACTCAAGGAGGCCAAGGATCTCGTTGACGGAGCTCCCTCAACAGTGAAAGAGAAAATTTCAAGGCAGAGGCCGAGGCGCTCAAGGCAGCTCTTGAGGAAGCCGGTGCAGAGGTTGAGGTTAAATAACTTCTCCTCTCCCTGCCAGGGGACAAACAGGTTTAGAGCCGGGGTAATAGGCTCTAGACCTTTTTTCCGTATTAAATTTTTCTCTATTTCCTAAAGGCAGAATATGTCAAAAAGACCAACAACAAGCGAATAAATTTTGCGACTTCCAAGATTCTGGAGTACCCCGATCTCCTGGAAGTACAGCTGAAGTCATTCAAGGATTTCTTCCAGCTCGAGACCACCCCGGAGAACAGGAAGAACGAAGGCCTTTTCAAGGTGTTCCAGGAAATTTTCCCGATCGAGGACACGAGGAACAACTACAAGCTCGAATTCATCGACTACTTCATCGATCCTCCCAAATACACGATCGAGGAATGTCTCGACAGAGGGCTCACCTACAATGTGCCCCTCAAGGCAAAGCTCCGCCTTTCCTGCACGGATCCCGATCACGAGGACTTCGACACGAGAGTACAGGACGTCTATCTCGGAAACATTCCGTACATGACTCCTGCCGGAACCTTCATCATCAACGGTTCCGAGAGAATTATCGTTTCACAGTTGCACAGGTCACCCGGCGTGTTCTTCGACCAGAGCATGCACGCCAACGGAACAAAGCTCTACTCGGCCCGCATCATTCCCTTCAAGGGCTCATGGATAGAGTTTGCAACGGACATCAACAATGTGATGTACGCGTACATCGACCGCAAGAAGAAGCTTCCGGTCACTACGCTGCTCAGAGCCATAGGCTTCAACTCTGACAAGGACATCATCGACATCTTCGACCTCGCCGACGAGATCACCGTCAGCGAAAAGGAACTTGAAGCCAACAAGGGCCGCAAACTGGCCAACAATGTTCTCAAGACCAAATTCGAGGACTTCATCGACGAGGACACCGGAGAGGTCACCCCCGTGGAGCGCATCGAAATCATTGTCAAGAGAGGCGAAATCCTCGACGACGACACCATCAGCGCAATCCTCGACACCGACGAGAAGACCATACTCCTTCAGAAGGACGAAGTGGGCTCCAACGAGTACGCCATCATCTTCAACACCCTCCAGAAGGACCGACAAATACCGAGATAGAGGCGATCAACTACATCTACAAGCAGCTGCGGAATTCGGAACCGCCCGATGAGAGCACCGCAAGGGATGTAATCGACAAGCTCTTCTTCTCGGAAAAGAGATATGACCTCGGCAATGTGGGCCGCTACCGTCTGAACAAGAAGCTCAATCTCACGATTGACCCCGACGTGCGCGTGCTTACCAACACCGACATCATCGAAATCATCAAATACCTGATCCAGCTGATCAACTCGAAGGCCACGGTCGACGACATCGACCACCTCTCCAACCGCCGTGTACGCACCGTGGGAGAGCAGCTGGCGAACCAGTTCAGCGTAGGACTCAGCCGCATGGCCCGCACCATCAGAGAGGATGAACGTCCGCGACAGCGAGCAGTTCAACCCCATCGACCTCATCAATGCCAAGACGCTGTCGTCGATGATCAACTCCTTCTTCGGCACGAGCCAGCTCTCGCAGTTCATGGACCAGACCAACCCTCTCGCGGAAATCACGCACAAGAGGCGTCTTTCCGCGCTCGGCCCCGGCGGTCTGAGCAGGGACAGGGCGGGATTCGAGGTCAGGGACGTGCACTACACGCATTACGGAAGGCTCTGCCCTATCGAGTCTCCTGAAGGACCGAACATCGGACTCATATCGTCGCTCTGCGTGTATGCGCGCATCGACGACCTCGGCTTCATCGAGACCCCCTACCGCGACGTGAAGGACGGCAAGGTGGACCTCTCGGCCGAAGGCTGCCACTATATGAGCGCCGAGGAAGAGGAGAACAAGCTCGTGTCGCTGGCCAACGTAAGGATGGACGACGACGGCAACATCCTCGAGGACCGCATCCAGTGCCGCCTCGAGGCCGACTTCCCCGTCGTGACCAAGGGCGAGGTGGACTATATGGACGTGGCCCCGAACCAGATGGCTTCAGTCGCCGCCTCCCTGATCCCTTCCTGGAGCATGACGACGCCCACCGTGCACTGATGGGCGCCAACATGATGCGTCAGGCGGTGCCCCTCCTCAGGCCCGAATCCCCCATCGTGGGAACCGGCCTCGAGGAAAGAGCCTGCATCGACTCCGCACCCAGTTCATCGCCGAGCGCAGCGGTGAGGTCACCTACGTGGACGCCAACGAAATCCGCATCCGCTACGACCGCACCGAGAACGAGAACTTCGTAAGCTTCTCGCCCGAGACCACCTACAAGCTCCCCATCTACCGCAGGACCAACCAGAGCACGACCATCACCCTGACCCCCATCGTGAGGAAGGGCGACAAGGTCGAGAAAGGGCCAGGTACTCACCCAGGGCTATGCGACCCAGGACGGCGAGCTCGCTCCCTCGGACGCAACCTCAAGGTCGCCTTCATGCCCTGGAAAGGCTACAACTATGAGGACGCCATAGTGCTCTCCGAGGAGATGGTAAAGTGGGACGTGCTGACCTCCGTGCATGTCGACGAGTATCTCACCGAGGTCCGCGACACCAAGCGCGGAATGGAGGAGCTCACCGCCGACATCCCCAATGTCAGCGAGGACGCCACCAAGAACCTCAACGAGAACGGTATCGTCCGCATCGGAGCGCATATCGAACCCGGCGACATCATGATAGGAAAGATCACCCCCGAAGGGCGAGAGCGACCCCTCACCTGAGGAGAAGCTGCTCAAGGCCATCTTCGGCGACAAGGCCGGCGACGTGAAGGATGCCTCCCTGAAGGCCAACCCTTCGCTGAGCGGAACCGTGATCAAGACCGCGCTCGACACCAAGCGCTCCAAGGAGAACAGCAAGAAGGGAGCGAAGAAGGACGAGCAGAAGACCCGCCTGGAAATGCGCCAGGCCGAGTACGACCGCAAGGCCGAAAAGCTCTACTCCGACTTCATCCAGAAGCTCGCCATCCTGACCAAGAACAAGAAGAGCGCAGGCATCACCGACCTCTACGGCGTCGAAATCCTTCCCAAGGACAAGAAGATCACCGCAGACGTGCTCAAGAGCATAGACTACAACAACATCAACTCAAACAAGTGGACCTCCGAGAAGGAGACCAACGCGCTGATCCGCGACCTCATCAACAACTACTGCATCGCCCTCAAGACCGAGCAGGCCGTGTGCAGGCGCGAGATGGACAACATCAAGGTCGGCGACGAGCTTCCCAACGGAGTGATGCAGATCGCCAAGGTCTACATCGCCAAGAAGCGCAAGATCACCGTCGGTGACAAGATGGCGGGACGCCACGGCAACAAGGGTATCGTGGCCAAGATCGTGCGCAGGGAGGACATGCCATTCCTCGAGGACGGAACTCCCGTGGACATCGTTCTCAACCCCTCGGCGTGCCTTCGCGAATGAACCTGGGACAGATCTACGAGACCGTGCTCGGATGGGCCGGAGCAAGGCTCGGGCTCAAGTTCAGCACCCCGATCTTCGACGGTGCGAGCATAGACGAGATCTGCGACTACACCGACAAGGCCGGAGTTCCCAGATTCGGCAGGACCCGTCTGCGCGACGGCGGAACCGGAGACTACTTTGACCAGCCCGCCACGGTAGGCGTGATCTACATGATCAAGCTCGGCCACATGGTCGACGACAAGATCCACGCCCGCTCGATCGGCCCCTACTCCCTGATCACCCAGCAGCCTCTCGGAGGAAAATCCCAGTTCGGAGGCCAGCGTTTCGGAGAGATGGAGGTATGGGCGCTCGAAGCGTTCGGAGCCGCCAACGCCCTCCAGGAAATCCTGACCGTGAAGTCGGACGACGTGGTCGGAAGGTCGAAGACCTACGAGGCCATCGTCAAGGGAGATCCCATACCGCCCGCAGGCATTCCGGAGTCGCTCAACGTGCTGCTCCACGAACTCCGCGGACTCGGTCTCAAGGTAACACTGGAATAATTTGTTTGAACGACAAGGAACTATGCCTACATTCAATAACAAAGACAACAAGACTAAGAGCAATTTCCAGACGATAAGCATCTCGCTCGCGTCGCCGGAGGACATCATGACGCGTTCCTGCGGCGAGGTCCTCAAGCCGGAAACCGTGAACTACAGGACCTACAAGCCCGAGCGCGAAGGCCTGTTCTGCGAAATGATCTTCGGCCCGACCAAGGACTACGAGTGCTACTGCGGAAAGTACAAGCGGATACGCTACCGCGGAATCGTCTGCGACAGGTGCAAGGTCGAGGTCACGGAGAAGAAGGTCCGCCGCGAGAGGATGGGACACATCAGCCTCACCGTGCCCGTGGCCCACATCTGGTACTTCAAGTCCGCTCCCAACAAGATTTCAGCCCTTCTCGGCCTTCCCGCCAAGAAGCTGGAGTCCGTCATCTACTATGAGAAGTACATAGTGGTGCAGCCCGGAGCGGCCGAAGTGGACAAGATGGCCCTCCTGTCGGAGGACGAATACCTCGACATCCTCGCCAAGCTGCCCGGCAACGGCAACCTTCCCGACTCCGATCCCGAGAAGTTCATCGCCAAGATGGGCGCCGAGGGCATCTACGACCTCCTCAAGGAGATCGACGTCGACGAACTCGGCAAGGAGCTCCGCCAAAGGATGCTCGTGGAGACCTCCCAGCAGCGCAAGACCGAGATACTCAAGCGTCTGCAGGTCGTGAAGTGGTTCCAGGAGTCCAAGGGCAAGAACCGCCCCGAGTGGATGATCATGAAGGTCATTCCGGTGATTCCGCCCGACCTCAGGCCCCTCGTTCCCCTCGACGGAGGACGTTTCGCGACCTCCGACCTCAACGACCTCTACCGCAGGGTGATCATCCGCAACAACCGCCTCAAAGAGGCTCATCGAGATCAAGGCGCCCGAGGTGATACTGCGCAACGAGAAGCGCATGCTTCAGGAGGCCGTCGACTCACTGTTCGACAACTCCAAGAAGTCGTCGGCGGTGAAGAGCGAGTCCAACAGGGCGCTCAAGTCGCTCTCCGACTCCCTCAAAGGGAAAGCAGGGGACGCTTCCGCCAGAACCTCCTCGGAAAGCGTGTCGACTATTCTGCGCGCTCGGTCATCGTGGTCGGCCCGGAGCTCAAGATGGGCGAGTGCGGCCTGCCCAAGCTGATGGCCGCCGAGCTCTACAAGCCGTTCATCATCCGCAAGCTCATCGAGCGCGGCATCGTGAAGACCGTGAAGTCCGCGAAGAAGATAGTGGACCGCAAGGATCCCGTGATCTGGGACATCCTCGAGAACGTGATGAAGGGACATCCCGTGCTGCTCAACCGCGCACCTACCCTCCACCGTCTCGGTATCCAGGCGTTCCAGCCCCGCATGATCGAAGGAAAGGCCATCCAGCTGCATCCTCTCGCATGTACCGCCTTCAACGCGGACTTCGACGGTGACCAGATGGCCGTCCACCTGCCTCTCGGCAACGCAGCCATCCTCGAGGCCCAGCTGCTGATGCTCGGCTCACACAACATCCTCAACCCCGCAAACGGAGCTCCTATCACCGTGCCTTCGCAGGACATGGTGCTCGGACTCTACTATATCACCAAGATACGTCCCGGAGCAAAAGGAGAGAACAAGTGCTTCTACTCCCCCGAGGAAGTCATAGTGGCCTACGACGAGAAGGCGATCGACATGCACGCGAAGATCAAGGTGCGTCTGCCGGTCGACAAGCACGACCCTTCCAAGGGCGTCCAGCTCGTGGAGACGACCGCCGGCCGCATCATCGTGAACCAGTACGTTCCCGATGAGGTTCCCTACGTGAACGAGCTGCTCGGCAAGAAGGCCCTGCGCAAGATCATCACCGAGGTGATCAAGCACACCGGCGTGACCCGCACCGCCAAGTTCCTCGACGACATCAAGAACCTCGGATACGACCAGGCGTTCCGCGCGGGCATCTCATTCAACCTCGGCGACGTGATCGTGCCGAAAGAGAAGACCACCCTCGTGGAGGAGGCCTACAAGCAGGTGGCGAGCATCCGCGACGACTACGACAACGGTTTCATCACCAACAACGAGCGCTACAACAAGGTCATCGACCTCTGGTCGGCCGTGGACAACAAGCTCACGAAGATCGTCACCCAGCAGATTTCCGCCGACCAGCAGGGCTTCAACCCCGTGTTCATGATGCTGGATTCCGGAGCCCGCGGCTCGACCACGCAGATCAAGCAGCTCTGCGGCATGCGAGGCCTCATGGCCAAGCCCCAGAAAGCCGGAGCGTCCGGTGCGGACATCATAGAGAACCCTATCGTCTCCAACCTCAAGGAAGGAATGACGGTGCTCGAGTACTTCATCTCCACCCACGGAGCGCGCAAGGGTCTTGCCGACACCGCGCTCAAGACGGCCGACGCCGGCTACCTTACCCGCCGCCTCGTGGACGTGTCGCACGACGTGATCATCACCGAAGAGGACTGCGGAACCCTCCGCGGACTCATCGCCACCGCCATCAAGAACAAGGACGACGTGGTCGAGTCTCTCGGCGAGAGGATTCTCGGACGCACCTCCGTACATGACATATTCAACCCTCTGACCGGCGAGCTCATCATCAAGGCCGGAGAGGAGATACGCGAGAAGGAGGCCGACCTCATCGACTCCCTGCCCATCGAGCAGGTGGAGATACGGTCAGTTCTCACCTGCGAGAGCCGCAAGGGAGTCTGCGCCAAGTGCTACGGCCGCAACCTCGCGACCAGCCGCATGGTCGAGAGAGGCGAAGTGGTCGGAGTAATCGCCGCGCAGTCCATCGGAGAGCCCGGCACCCAGCTCACCCTGCGTACCTTCCACGTCGGAGGTACCGCATCCTCATCCGCAGCCGATTCGTCGATCGAGTCCAAGTACGACGGAGTGCTCAACTTCGAGGAGCTCCGCACCATCGAGAGAATCACCGACGACGGCAGGACCGAGAACGTGGTCGTGAGCCGTATGACCGAACTCAGGATCGTGGACGAGAACACCGGAATCACCTTCTCCCAGTACGACGTTCCCTACGGAGCGGTGCTCTACAAGGGCGACGGCGACAAGGTGAAGAAGGGCGACCTCATCTGCGCATGGGACCCCTACAACGCCACCACCATCGTGGAGACCGCCGGTACCCTGCGCTTCGAGAACATGATCGAGGGAAGCACCTTCCAAAAGGAGAGCGCCGATGAATACTCGACCGTGACCGACAAGGTCATCATCGAGTCCAAGGACAAGACCAAGGCTCCGACCATCGTCATCACGGGTGAGAACGGCGAGAGCCTCAGGCAGTACAACCTTCCCCGTAGGCGCATATCCTCATGGAGGACGGCGACAAGGTCAAGGTCGGCGACGTGATCATCAAGATCCCCCGCGCGATCGGAAAGGCAAGCGACATCACCGGAGGTCTGCCCCGCGTCACCGAGCTCTTCGAGGCGCGCAACCCCTCAAGCCCCGCGATACTGTCCGAGATCAACGGCGAAGTGCTCATGGGCAAGGTCAAGAGAGGAAACCGCGAGATCATCGTACATAACAAGTACGGCGTGGAGAAGCACTACCTCGTACCTCTGACCAAGCAGATTCTCGTCCAGGAGAACGACTACGTCAAGGCCGGCTCAAGGCTTTCCGACGGCGGAGTCTCACCTTCCGACATACTCAACATACTCGGACCCGTGAAGGCGCAGGAGTATATCGTCAACGAGGTGCAGGCCGTATACCGTCTGCAGGGCGTGAAGATCAACGACAAGCACTTCGAGATCATCGTCCGCCAGATGATGCGCAAGGTCGAGATCACCAATCCCGGAGACACCGAATTCCTCACCGAGGAGATGGTGGACAAGTGGAAGTTCATGGACGTGAACGACAACATCTACGGCAAGTACGTGGTGCTCACCGCCGGCGGCTCGCAGAAATACTCCGAGGGCAGATAATCAACGCCCGCGAGCTGCGCAGCGAGAACGAGTCCCTCGGCCGCCAGGGACTGGAGCTCATGTCCGTCCGTCCCGCAAGGCCGGCGACCGCAAGGCTCGTGCTGCAGGGAATCACCCGCGCAGCCCTCAAGACCGACAGCTTCATCTCGGCCGCTTCCTTCCAGGAGACCACCAAGGTGCTCAGCGAGGCTGCCATCCGCGGTCGTGTGGACCACCTCGAAGGACTCAAGGAGAACGTGATCTGCGGTCACCTGATTCCCGCCGGTACCGGCCTCAAGGCCTACCAGGACATCATCGTGGGACGCAAGGACGAACTCACCCAGGAACTCAACGAACTGTAGTCGCAGGACTTCAGTGATATTGAAGGACGGGTGCCCGAGCGGGCGCCCGTTTTCTTTCATAATCCGTCTAAATTCTTTAATTTTGAGGGATATGATCTCAGAAACCGAACGCAAGCAAATCCTGTCCCTCATAAAGAGGGAGGTCGTGCCGGCGATAGGCTGCACGGAGCCCGTCGCGGTGGCCTTGTGCGTGGCCAGGGCCGCGGAGACGCTCGGCGAAGTCCCCGAGAGAATCGAGGCCTTCCTCAGCGCCAACATCCTGAAGAACGCCATGGGAGTGGGCATACCCGGCACCGGAATGACCGGCCTGCCGATAGCCATAGCCCTCGGGGCTCTGTCGGACGCTCCGCAGTACGGACTCGAGGTGCTCAGGGACGTGACTCCCGACGCGGTGGAACGCGGAAAGAAATACATAGGCGAAGACAGAATCCGCATCTCCCTGAAAAAGGACTCCCCCGAGAAACTCTATATCGAAATCCACGCCTTCGCCAGGGGCCATGCCAGCTGCGCCATAATCTCAGGCAGCCACACGCGTTTCGTCCGGGTGGACAGGGACGGAGAGCCGCTGCTCGACGAAGGATGCGGCTCCGGCGGCAAGGACTGCAGCGACGAGGCTTCGCCCGCACTGAATCTCGCCAAAGTATGGGAATTCGCCACCGAGACCCCGCTCGACGAGCTCAGATTCATGCTCGAGGCCGGCAGGCTCAACAAGGCTGCGGCGGAGCACTCGTTCCCGCGGCGACTACGGCCACAACCTGGGCAAGATACTCAAGAACAGCCTCGAACGCCAGACCATGGGCGACAGCACCTTCACCCGCATACTCTCATACACCTCGGCCGCCTGCGACGTCAGGATGGCCGGGGAGATGATACCGGTGATGAGCAACTCCGGTTCGGGCAACCAGGGCATAGCCGCCACGGTGCCCGTGGTCATCTACGCCGAGGAGCGCGGCTCAGGCGAGGAGCAGCTGATACGCGCGCTGACCCTCAGCCACCTCACCGCCATCTACATAAAGCAGAACCTCGGCTGTCTCTCAGCCCTGTGCGGCTGCGTGGTCGCCGCCACCGGCTCCAGCTGCGGCATCACCTACCTGATGGGCGGAGGCTACCGCGAAATCTGCTGCGCGGTCAAGAACATGATAGCCAACCTCACCGGAATGATCTGCGACGGCGCCAAGCCCAGCTGCGCGCTCAAGATCTCCAGCGGAGTGTCCACGGCGGTCCTCTCGGCCATGATGGCCATGGAGCACGAATGCGTCAGCCCCCTCGAGGGCATCATCGACGACGACGTGGACCAGTGCATACGCAACCTGACCACCATAGGCCGCGACGGAATGAACGAGACCGACCGTCTCATCCTCGACATAATGACTCACAAGAGCCGTCAGAGTCAATGAAAGTCTCCGAAATACTCGCTTCAAGCCCCAGGCCCTACCCCTCCCTGGAGATAGTGCCTCCGCTGACCGGACTCACCAAGAACGAGCTCCTGGACGAGATACGTCCGTTCATGGAGTTCAGCCCGAAATACATCAACATCACCTGCCACCGCGACGAGATGGAATACAGCCCGCGCCCCGACGGCAGCTATGTCCGCCGCATGGTCAGGCGCAGGATCAGCGAGAGCGCCGTATGCGGAGTGATACAGTCGGAATTCAAGGTGGAGGTGGTGCCGCACCTGATATGCGGAGGGGCCACGGCGCAGCAGATAGAATTCCAGCTTCAGGACTTCCATTTCATGGGCGTCAGCAACATCCTCGCCCTCAGGGGCGACTGCACCGCCGGGGAGAAGCGCTTCACTCCCGAGCCCGGAGGCTACAGCCACGCCGACCAGCTCGTCAGGGCCGTACACGGCTTCGAGCAGGAACGCCTCGGCGGCCAGAACTACTTCTGCGTCGGAGTGGGAGCCTACCCCGAGAAGCACTTCGAAGCGCCGAACCTCGAGCACGACATCCTGATGCTGAAGCAGAAGGTGGACGCCGGGGCCGACTACATCGTCACCCAGATGTTCTTCGACAACCGCCGCTTCTACGATTTCCGCGACAAGTGCCGCGCCGCCGGCATCGAGGTGCCCATAATACCAGGCCTCAAGCCGCTCTCGGGCTACCGCCAGATAAGCCTGCTGCCGGAGACCTTCTCGATCGACATCCCCCAGGAGCTGACGCTCGAAATCGAGGCCCACAGGCACGACCGCGACGCCTGCTACAGCATAGGACGCGAATGGTGCACCATGCAGTGCAGGGACCTGCTTGCTCACGGGGTGCCGGCCGTCCACTTCTACACCATGGGCAGGGCCGAGAACGTGGTCGGCATACTCAGAGACTGCTTCTAGACCATGGACGACATACGCACGGCCCTCTACGAGAGGATACTCATACTCGACGGCGCCATGGGCACCATGCTCCAGCGCCACGGCCTCAGCGGCAACAGCGAGGAATTCAACTTCACCCGCCCCGAGACCGTGAGCGCGATACACAAGGCCTACATCGACGCCGGAGCCGACATCATCGAGACCAACTCCTTCTCGGCCAACAGAATCTCACAGAGCGAATACGGCTGCTCCGGCAGAGCCCGTGAAATGGCCCTGCAGGCGGCCCGACTGGCTCGCAGCGCAGCCGACGCAGCCCGGCGCAAGGTCTGGGTGGCAGGCAGCGCCGGCCCCACCTCCAAGTCGCTCACCCTCGCCCAGGACCTAGCGACCCGGCCTTCCGACCAGGTCAGCTTCGACGAAATGGCGGAAGCCTACGAAGAACAGATACGCGGTCTGATCGAGGGCGGAGTCGACATCATACTGCTGGAGACCTGCTTCGACGCTCTGAACACCAAGGCGGCGATATACGCCCTCAAAGCCCTGGCCGAAGCCGACGAGTCCTTAAAGGAGACCCGTGATGATCTCCGCGACCGTCAGCGACCGCAGCGGCAGGACCGCTCACTGGACAGACCGTCGAGGCCTTCTACCGCTCCGTGCAGCATGCCGACCCCTCTCATTCGGGCTCAACTGCTCCCTCGGAGCCGAGGAGCTCGCCCCGCTCGCAAGGGACGCTGCCTCATGGGCGGAATGCGCCGTGAGCCTCTACCCCAACGCCGGCCTGCCCAACGAAATGGGCGCATACGACCAGACTCCCGGAACCATGGCCTCCCAGCTCCGCAGCATCGCCCGCGACGGCCTGCTCAACATTGCCGGAGGCTGCTGCGGCACCACTCCCGAGCACATAGCCGCCATCGCGGAAGCCCTCAGGGACTGCCCCTGCAGGCCGCGTCCGGCGAAATCGCACCGCCTGCACGTCAGCGGGCTCGAGGCCGTCACGATAGACCGCGGCCGCAATTTCACCAACATAGCCGAGAGGACCAACGTGGCCGGCTCCAGGAAGTTCGCGAGGCTCATCGCGTCGCAGGACTATGCCCAGGCCCTCGCGGTGGCGTCGTCGCAGCTCGAGAGCGGAGCTTCGGTGATGGACGTGAACATGGACGACGCGATGCTCGACTCGTGCGCCGAGATGGAGAAGTTCCTGCGCCATGCCGCCAACGAGCCCGCGGTGGCCAGAGCGGCGGTCATGGTGGACTCCTCCCACTGGGACACGGTGCTCGCCGGACTCAAGAACGCCCAGGGGAAGTGCATAGTGAACTCCATATCGCTCAAGGAGGGCGAGCGGAGCTTTCTCGAGAAGGCCCGCGAAGCCGGCAGACTGGGCGCCGCGGTGGCAGTCATGGCCTTCGACGAACAGGGGCAGGCCACCGACTTCGCGAGAAAGACCGAAATCTGCGCCCGCGCCTACCACCTGCTGACCGACAGGCTCGGGTTCGAGCCCTGCGACATCATACTCGACCCCGGAGTGCTGGCTGTGGGCACCGGAATACCCGAGCATTCGCGCTATGCCGTCGACTTCATCGAGGCCGTCAGATGGATAAAGGCCAATCTCCCCGGAGCACTGACCTCCGGAGGCATCTCGAACCTCTCGTTCGCTTTCCGCGGCAACAACGCCGTCAGGGAGGCCATGCACTCCGTGTTCCTCTACCACGCGATAGAGGCCGGCCTCGACATGGGTATAGTGAATCCCGCGATGCTCCGGGTCTACGACGAGATCGAGCCGGAACTGCTCAAATGCGTGAGCGACGTGATACTCGACACCGACGCCGGAGCGACCGAAAGGCTGCTGGCGAAGGCGGCCCGCATACAGGAGGAGGCCGGAGAGGCTCACAAGGCCGGGCAGGTAGCCGCGGCAGACAGAGCCGGCAGCTCCCTGAGCTCCGGAGAGCGCATCCGCAGGGCCCTCGTCAGAGGAGGCTCCGACACGCTCAGGGAGGACGTGCTGCGCTGCCTTGCCGAAAGCGGAAAGGCCGTGGACGTGATAGAAGGCCCGCTGATGGCCGGAATGGCCGCCGTGGGCGAGCGTTTTGCCGAAGGGAAGATGTTCCTTCCGCAGGTGGTCAAGTCGGCCAGGATCATGCGCGAGGCCGTGGACATCCTGCAGCCCTACATCGAGCAGGACGCCCGCAACGAGAGCGAGGAGCGCAGGAAACCCCTGGTGCTGCTCGCCACCGTCAAGGGCGACGTCCACGACATTGGCAAGAACATAGTCGGCATAGTCATGGGCTGCAACGGCTTCCGTGTCCGCGACATGGGGGTGATGGTGCCCGCTGAGGCCATACTCGACGAGGCCGCCTCCTGCTGCGCCGACATAATCGGGGTGAGCGGCCTGATAACGCCGTCGCTCCACCAGATGGAGAACCTGTGCCGCGAGATGTCCGCGAGGGGCATGACCACCCCGCTGATAGTCGGGGGCGCGACCACCTCGGCCCTGCACACAGCGGTCAAGCTCGCCCCGCTCTACCCCCACGTCTTCTACGGAGCCGACGCCTCGTCGAGCGCCGTGCTCGCCAGCCGGCTGCTCAGCGCCCGGGAGGAATGCGAACGCGAGCAGCACGACGCCCATGAGAAGCTCAGGAAGCTGTATGCCGAGGCTCATTCCGGCGCTGCCGGAGCGGAAGCCCCCGCCGCCCCCTTCCCCGCCCCGACTTTCCTTCGCGGGAAGTTCTTCGAGGACATCCCCGCCAGGGAGCTGACGGTCAAGGAAGTGCTGCCGTATTTCGACTGGCGCCTGTTCTACACCAGCCTCGGCGTCAGGGAGCGGCAGGAAGACGCGGCCGCACAGCTGAACGCCGATGCGGTGGCAGCGATAGACCGCATGGCGAAGGAAGGACGTTGCAGGATAACGGTGAGCGTGCGTTTCGACGCCTGCCGGAGCAGCGGCGACGACATAGTATGCGACAGCTGGCGGCTGCCGATGCTGCGCCAGCCCTCAGGTGAGCGCAGGGCGCTCTGCGACTTCGTGGCGCCGGAGCAGTACGGCTTCGGCTCGCCCGCGGGGATGTTCGCCGTCAGCGTGCATGAGGCGGGGGCTCCTCCGGAAAACGACTACGACGCTCTGATGGAACATGCGGTCAGGGTGACCCTGGCGGAAGCGGCCGCAGGCTGGATAGACGGACAGCTGGAGAAGCAGCTGCCCGCCGGCTCCGCCGCGAAGATAATCAGGCCCGCCGCAGGCTACGCCAGCTGCCCCGACCATTCTCTCAAGAGGGACATACTGCGGCTGCTGCCCGGCGCCGGACGGCTCGGCATCAGCCTCACCGAAAGCTGCGCCATGTCGCCCGAAGCCAGCATCTGCGGGCTGGTGTTCGTGCATCCGGACGCCTTCTACCCGGAGATACGCGGCCTGCAGAAAAAAGCGGCGGAGGATTACGCCCGCCGCCGCAAGATGTCCGAATCCGAGATGAAGATGTTTCTCGGAAGCCTGCTGGTCTGAATCTATTCGCTGAAGGTCCACTCGGCCCCGTCCTTGGTGTCCTTGACCTGGATGCCCAGGGCCTTGAGCGCGTCGCGGATGTGGTCCGAAGTGGTCCAGTCCTTCTCGGCCTTGGCCTTGGCGCGCTGGTCGAGCACCATCTCCATGAGTCCGGAAATGACCTTGCCGGAGCCGCTCTCGCCGAGTTCCTCGTCCCTGAGGCCGAGCACCCCGAAGACTATGTCGTCGAATATCTGCACCAGCGTTTCGAGGTCGGCGGCGCCGAGCCTGATCTGCCCCGCCTTGGCGCAGTTGACCAGACGCACCGCCTCGGAGATGTGGGCGAGGGCTATGGGGGTGTTCATGTCGTCGCAGAGCGCGTCGTAGACTCCGTCGAACATGGCTTTCACCTCGGCGGAAGCCGCATTGCAGCTGTCTGGGGCGACCCGGATCTGCTCCTCGCCGTAGGGCCATGAGGGCAGCTTGGCGCCGGCCATCGCATAGAGGTCGCGCGCTGCCTGCATCAGGCGCCGCAGCCCCTTCTCGGCAGCCTGCAGCGCCTCGTTGGAGAAGTCCAGGGTGCCGCGGTAGTGCGCCTGGAGGATGAAGAAGCGTATGGTCATCGGGCTGTAGGCCTGCTCGAGCTTGGGATGGTCGCCCGAGAAGAGCTGGGGCAGGGTGATGAAGTTGCCCAGCGACTTGCCCATCTTCTGGCCGTTTATGGTGATCATGTTGTTGTGTACCCAGTAGCGCACGCCCTGAGTCCCGCGCGAGGCCTGGTTCTGGGCGATTTCGCACTCATGATGAGGGAACACCAGGTCCATTCCGCCGCCGTGTATGTCGAATTCGCGTCCGAGATACTTCTCCCCCATCACGGAGCATTCGAGATGCCAGCCCGGGAAACCTTCGCCCCAGGGAGAGGGCCAGCGCATGATATGCTCCGGCTCGGCCTTCTTCCAGAGCGCGAAGTCGTAGGCGTGGCGCTTGTCGGACTGGCCGTCGAGACTGCGGGTGCCCTCGAGAGTGTCTTCGAGATTGCGGCCGGAAAGCACTCCGTAATGGTAGTCGCGGTTGTATTTCTCGACATCGAAGTAGACGCTTCCGTTGCTTTCGTAGGCGTAGCCGGCTTCCAGGATCTTCTTTATGGCCTCGATCTGCTCGATTATGTGGCCTGAGGCGCGGGGCTCGATGGAGGGAGGCGCCACGTTCAGCAGGCGCATGGCCTCGTGGTAGCGCAGGGTGTAGGTCTGCACGACCTCCATCGGTTCGAGCTGTTCGAGCCTGGCCTTGCGGGCGATCTTGTCCTCCCCTTCGTCGGCGTCGTGCTCCAGATGGCCCACGTCGGTGATATTGCGCACGTAGCGCACCTTGTAGCCGAGGTGGCGCAGCAGCTTGAAGAGCACGTCGTAGGTCACTCCGGGGCGCGCGTGTCCGAGATGGGCGTCGCCGTAGACGGTGGGCCCGCAGACATACATGCCCACGTGGCCGGGATGGACAGGCACGAAGAGCTCCTTGCGGTGCGAAAGCGTATTTGTCAGTCTGAAATCTCTCATATCGGAAAACTTAGATTGCGAATATACTAATATATTTCCTATCTTCGCCGACTGACTGGACGCTTAAAACCGATTTTATGAAATTCATCAGCTGGAACGTGAACGGACTCAGGGCCGTGGCCGGGAAGGGCTTCGCCGAAGCCTTCAAGGCGTTGGACGCCGACTTTTTCTGCCTTCAGGAGACGAAACTGCAGCCCGGGCAGATCGACCTCGGGTTCGAGGGCTACGAATCGTGGTGGAACTATGCCGACAAGAAGGGCTATTCCGGAACCTGCATCTTCAGCCGCGTGCCAGTCCTTGGGGCCAGCTGCGGGCTCGGCATCGACGAGCACGACCACGAAGGCCGCGTGATAACCCTCGAGCTGCCCGATTTCTACCTGGTCAACGTCTACACTCCCAATTCGCAGGACGGACTCAGAAGACTCGGCTACAGGATGCAGTGGGAGGACGCCTTCCGCTCCTATCTGGGCGGGCTCGCGGCGAAGAAGGGCGTGGTGGTCTGCGGCGACATGAACGTGGCCCACGAGGAGATCGACCTCAAGAACCCCGCGACCAATCATTTCAACGCGGGCTTCTCCGACGAGGAGAGGGGCAAGATGACCGAACTGCTCGCCTCCGGATTCTGCGACAGCTGGCGCTGGCAGCACCCCGACGAGGTGAAATATTCCTGGTGGTCATACCGCATGCGCGCCCGCGAAAGGAACGTGGGCTGGCGTATCGACTACTTTCTCGTAAGCGACAGCCTGCGAGGGCGCATAGTCTCGACTGAAATCCACAACGAGGTGTTCGGCTCCGACCACTGCCCCGTGGAACTGGTGCTTGAGTAAGTTTATAAGCATCCTCGCAGGCGAAAAGAGCCTGCTCGTGGATGATATGGCCGTCCGGCGGCGCTGGTTTCTTCGTTGCAGCTGATTTGCAATCAGCCATGCTCTGCGTTACAGAGTTCTTGCAATCTGCTGCTTGCCGCCGCGGGCGGAGCTCGCACTCCGGCAGTAAGAACCACCGCGCAGCCCTATACTGCCGGCAGGCCGACTCCGCCACGGCTCATTGCAGAAGATTTGAAAATCTCAGAACCTGAATCCGATGTAGATCAGCGCGCGGCAGTCGCATTCGCTTATCATGGTGGACACGTTCTGCCAGGACGCCCTGCCGTCGTTGAACGCCAGACCGAAGTCTGCACCGACCATGTAGTGCTCCGCGAAAGTGTACTCATAGCGCACGCCCGCAGCACCGGCGAGTCCGATGAAGTGGTACTGCCGGTAGTCAGTGGTGTAGTCCTCCGGGGCGGGGACGGGGAAAAGGCAGTCCACCTTGAACCTGTTGCCGTCGGTCACGTGGAATCCCACTCCTGCATAGGCCGAGAAGCGGTGCTCGGGGGTGTTGACTATGTGGAACACCGGCCTCAGCGTCACGGCCACCGAGTTGTGCCGCACCCAGTCGACGTTGTTGGGGTTGCCTCCGTCGGCTATCAGGCGGTCCATGTATTCATGGAACGCCGGGAGGTCAGGAATGCCCGAGTATGAGTCGGCATAGACATAGTTGGCCGCATCAGGGAAGGTGTTGCGGTAGGAGTTCTGGACGTCGAGCTCGAGGGCGAGACGGGGCAGCAGGTCGCGCTGCACCGAGAATCCGTAGACGACCGACGGGAAGGTCCTGTCGCCGGCCTTGACGCCCTCGCCGCCGGGAAGAGGCGTTGAGCGGTACGCTCTGGGCCCGTTAAGCCCTATTCCTCCGTAAAGCCTCACCGAGGTGCGGTTCTCCGTCACGAACTCCCGCTCCTGGGCGGACAATACCATTACGGCAAGAGACAAACTGGCGATGAGAAGTAAGATTTTTTTCATTGGCTATAACTATTTAATCATCATATTGCTTATAATACTGTTCGAACACCACATCGACGACTCCGCCAGCTTGCGGAGAATGTCAGCACTGGAGGCGGCATCTTCTGATTCCGCTCTGCCCAAAGAGGAAAGTCTGTGGACGTTGACGCGCCAGCGGCAATGACCGCTGTCTTTCGGGCGTGTATTCAGCTGCGATAGCAGCTGTGTGCTTCTTCGGTGGCGGCTCCGCCATAATAAACCCAGCAAGGTGGAAATGACGCCCTTGTGGCGTCTTTTCGACCGCAGCTGACCGCCTTGTCACCCTCGCACTGCACTGACGCTGTAGGCCGTAGTGAGTGCTCGACAACGAAGGCCTTGCACTGACCTTCGCATATCACTGACGCAAAATTTCGCCGAAGGCGGGAATAATCAAAAGTCTACAAATCCTCAATAGCACCAATACTGTATATAGATAGACTGCGTTCTGTTGTCTTGATATATGGAAGAGGAACTCCAATAGAGTAAGACCATCGAGCAGCCAACGTCTTTCTGATTGATGACATCCCACACTATCTGTACTATTATCACGATGAATAAGAAGAATCACAACGGCAGCACGATGACCGGCGCCAGCCGGTAGGGCCCGCCGCAGGGCGGGCGGGAGGGAATAGCCGCAGGGAGCGAAGCGACCGAGGCAGTGCGGAAGGCGGAAGCAAGTCTGTGGAACTTGGACGCGAAGCGGACAACGGCCACAGTCTTGCCCGCCTGAAGCCAATGAACCAGGTCGGTGGTAAGGCCGACACTTGTGGCGGACTTTCGACCGACACCGCTTTTCTCTTAGGCAACGGAGCCGAAGGCGTAGTGGCCGTGGAGCCCGATGCAGTCTTTCACGGTTGGCGTTTAGCCAGACGGGAATGTCTGCCGGGCGGAACTCAATAGAGTGGAAGTCACGCAGGGGCGACAGTCCCGAAGTGGCTGGAACCAAGCTGAGCAACCGTAGCGATAGCGGAGGATGCTGAACTTGACAGCTTTTAATATCTTTTAACAGAAAAGATAGTCGTCGCCTCGGAATAGATTCGTATCTTTGCTATGGACAATTAATCGGACATTCATTATGGATTACGCACTCAGACAGGCCCTTAAGCAATTTGATGCACGTAGGACAGAGAAACTCGGACCTTCCGAATCAGCAGTATTCACTCCTGATGAGAAGGGTGCGGCAATGATTGCCGATGTATTCTTGCCGATAGCCAAATATGTCATATATGGCGGTCATTTTCATGTTGAATGTGAAAGGTGATGATTGGTTTGGCTATGATATCAAGTTCAACAAAATTGAACTGTACTACCATGATGAGATTGAGGGTGGTCACATTGACCCAATTATGTACCACACCAATCTGCATACGCCTTACTACCTGAAGGATCGTGGCATCAAGACTTATCCATACTACGAATTCGGAGCGCTCAATCTTCATACTTCCGGTATTGATGTATGCTTCGAAAACGAGTCAAAAGCAGTACAGGGCGTCTTTCCTTATCAGGGACTTCACTGTATATGATACCAAGAATGGCGGAGTGATATCCAAAATCAAGGCAGATCCGTATTCAACGCATGCTTTCGATTGGTTCTTTCCCAATGGCATCAACGAAGCGACAATGAAGCAGCTTACATGGATTGAGGATATTCCGTACGAACAAACCGAGAAACGCAGTGTCGGTCAGGATGTGCGTCAGAATGTTCCTCTATACGATGAGCACAACAAGAAGATTCCCCAGACACAAAGCCAGAAGAAATGGCAGTTTAGCAGAGTAGAAGAATAAATGCAGGCCTAAGGCAGGTCACGGTTCGGGGTATCGTAGACGGTCCAGCTTGCACAGTTTAGACCACCTTCGTAGCGGATGAGATCAGTTGCGTCCACCATCTCAATGCGACTCTTGTAGTGGGGCATGAGCCTTGATATCTGATCGTACGCTTCCTGGTCTTCGGGAACGCCGAATTTCGGGAGAATCAGCACCCTGTCTGTCTGCAGCCAGTTGATGTAGGCCCAGCTGTACTTGTGCGGTTTGACGGCTTTGAAACTGAGCTCATGCACGTTCTCGAAATGGGCCTCCAGGATGCGCCTGAACCTTGCTGCCATATCTGAATCAAACTGGGCATAGTTGGTCATAAGAACTGTGTCTTCATCGATGATGCGGACTATGCCGTCTGTGTGGCCATAGATTTCGTTTGCATCCCATGGAAGTATGATGATCTCGGCGCCGAAGATCCTTGTAAGCTGCTCCAGCAGTTTTAACGGAGCATAATGGGAATTCTCTTCGAATACCTTTGATGTCATGATTACCTTGCCATAGCCAGAAATGATGTTGCCGCCGTCAAGTTTGATGTGTCGGCAATCATGAAGGTATGATGTGCCGATGTACCGTGATGCAAGGCTGTTGTCAGTGATAGACGCCTTATGCTCGTCCGTATCCAGCAGGTAGTCCGGCTCATATCTGAACAGGGTGAACCTGTTGCCCATAATTTGGACAGGCATATAATCTCGGCACCAGATGTCCTTAGTGCCTTCAATAAGTTCGCTTTTCACACCGTATCGGGCGAGAATATCTTCCAGTCCTTTGAACGTCTTATAACAACGTTCTGGCATGAGACCTGAGAAGTACACCTTGTTGCAATATTCCTCGTTTACCATAGAATTACTCATCAAAAGGTGGTTCAACTTCATTGTAATCTTCATCTGACTCCCAGGAAGCCTTGGCTTCTCCATTCCGTCGGGATAGACCTCTTCAACAACGCGTCCGTCATGATAGATAACTTTGACTCCATAGCACGGAAATTGGGCATTATCCAGCTCTTTTCCACCAGCCTTTGGAGCGTTCTTATCTCCTCAGCGGTGTACATTTTCTTTGTTTTCCGTAATTCCCCGCCCCTTTCCCCGAAGGAGCGCAGGGCGTCCTGCATTTCCATCCGCGGGCGGCGGCGCAGATTAAATTGTAATTTTTCTTTGTTTTCCATAAAGTAATAGAAAAATTAGTTAATAAGCACACCGTCCAAATCCTGGGGATTCCTCTTCCCGCTTCCTCTTCGCTCTCTTCCTCCCCTGACTTGCTACGATCCAGAGAATCCTTCTACCTCCAAGGCCGCCTTTTGGTCTTTCCTTACTAATCACAATATACAGGCATTCTGCCGCCGGCGCTCCTTCCTCCCAAAGCGCCTCGATCCGGCGAAGCCTCGCCCTGTCTCAAGACAGGAAAGCCCGATTCAGCTCTCCCAGGCTTCCGCCCCCGGCCTCAGATGCATACATGAAGCTCCCGCGGGCAGCTGTTCCCCCTCACAGACGCTTTTTCCATTACTCCAGAGTTCCAGCTCCATGCCGTTTTTTCACCATCCATTCCGCCAGGGACGCGGCCACCTGGATGCCTTCCTCCGTAAGGCTTATGTTTCCAGATCCCGCTGTCTCCACATCCAAAAAACAGGGATGCCCGGATGCTAGCAATACGTAACTGGAACGAAGTACAACA
>VOFD01001493.1_pt1 | contig 35635 bp, 50 predicted proteins | sample 5384101 | NCBI WGS metagenome assembly VOFD01 (sample SAMN12384723, study PRJNA508395) | human gut metagenome | isolation source: healthy gut C | host: Homo sapiens
TTGTATCATTATATATAGTAAAATCAAGTGGCCGAAGTATATCTTCATCCAATGTTACCGCTTCGTCACGAAGCAGCGAATCACCGGATGAAGAAAAGTCTAACCTAGTTAATTCACTTTTATTGGCATCCAATGTCCAGACTCCATGATTGTGCAAACGAAAATTTTCCATTGACAGCATTTCCGTAGGTGAATCACCACGTCTGCCAAAAGAAGATAAATACTGAAAGCTGGGATATTGGAATAAGTGTCCATAATGATCAAGACCATGTAAATCCATCACAATAGCCTTATCTCCTTCGATTCGTATCCTAAACGGATAGCGTAATAAAGCCGTATCAAGCTCTATTACTTCTCCTCTTAGTTCTCTCTCTTGCGGAAACTCCGAATAGAATAATACATCCTTTGCATATTCTTTATGCTTATGGTTGCAAGAGATAAAAAAGAAAAAAGAAAGAAACAGGAGACTTATATTATTTTTTCAAGACTGTATCCGGTAGCAACATATTCCACTTTAACTTTTGTAGCTGGACAATCCACAGAACCACTACCAAAAACAATTAATAGGCACATCGTGCTCGTCAGCAGCCAAAGCTTCAATATTATCTAATAATAATGTATTTACTCGAGGTTCTTTTAATGAGTAATTTACAGAAAGAACTGCCATTATCAGAATAGAAAAGAATAATAGTTTTTTCATATACTATAGTTTTATCGATTAATTAATGGGAACGAAAGTAGGCAATTGGCTTACAACTGCCAATAAATTAATCTATCCATTTCTATCTAACCGAATCTATCCACTATATATACCATTTTAGAGATAAGGCTCTTATTCAAAAAATCCCATTTCATCGAAAATTATAGCCTCTTATTTATGTCTTCTAATTTGTAACTGATATCCAGTATTTTCATATCTTTGAACCTCAATAGATGGAACATTCTCGAAAACTCTTCGCAAACGACTTATTGCATTATGAAGTCTCGGATCATTATTTGATTTATCCAACCAAAATATTCTTTTGATTTCTTCATCTTTCAATATGTAATCTGGAGTATCTAAAAAATGTTTTAATAAAATAGCAGTTTGTGGTGGTATCTGAATCTCCTCTTTACCAAATACAAGCTTTCTCAAGTTTGCATCAAACATAATATCTTGGTCTATATGATAGACATGAACAGAAGTAGGAGCAACTACATTCATTTTTTGCCCTCTATTTCCAAAAAGTAGCACTATATTAATAGCAACGACACACAACCAATAAATAAAGCCATAAATAAAACCTCTTACACCCATAAGAGTAAAAAATGAAAAATAGAAAAAACCCTTTGCTTCAACTTCGCAACGATAACCTGCTGTAATTTCAAACTCTGGTATACAATTTTCGAGTAGAAAAGTGTCAGGGTAGACACTATCTGTAATGTTTTCATCTTTATCGGATACCAAAAAGCTGCAAGGCAAAAGTGCCAGACAAACTTTGCCGTTTCAAATTCTGTTGCCACTTTTCATATAAAGCACCCACTACCAAAGGATGTTTTGATAAATAAGTGTAATGTAAGAAACGTAATCGCGGATCAAATGTTATATTTTTACGACTTTTTCTTTATCCAAGTAATATCCATGTTTTCCATTTCCATCTGTTATATAAACCGTATCAGGGTATTCCTTCAATCGCTGTTTCCGCTCACTAGTGTAAAAATAACCTTCAAAATAATCTTCTTGTAATTGTTGCAAGAGAACTTCTTTGAAAGCACTTTCCACTCTTTCACTAAACATTTTTTTTTTCTAGCCTCACAATATAATTGTCCTAGAATGAAAAATAATATTATCTCCAGAAGAAGTATTATAAACAAAAGGAACACCTTTTGTTTATTTCTAAATGTAATTGCATCGCTTAGTCTCGTTGTTAATTTCATGGTGTGACTTATTTATCTGTTTGAATAGCACAAAGGTAGCATTATTTACAATAATTGACAGACAATATAAAAACAATTTTGAGTTTTTATATTGCATCAAAATAATATTTCCAACAAGGAGAGTCTGTTCTATTTTTAAGATTCTCCACTTTTATTTCAAATCAAAACCGAAGTAAAAAAAGAGAAATAAATGTATAAATTAACGCAAGAATATACATTTTCAGACCAATAAATGCATAATTAAGCGATAAAAAACGAATTATTCTCCTTTAAACAAGCTCCATTCCTTTAAAAGGAACGTATCGTTGGTCAGTGAGGAACGTCTCTTTTCTCACCGACCAACGAGATGTTCATCGGGATGACTCAATATAATTGGCATATTTCCTGCTATTTCAAGCTTTGTTCCAACAAAAACATATATAGTAAAATACCATAAAAAGACGAATTTACAAACAAATATCCACGATTAGTCATTTATTTCAAACAATGGTTACCATGACAACATACAAACAGAAGCATTATGAATCTTTGTAATCCTTCATCATTCGCATATTTACTTGCACATCATATCTTGGCTCCAAATTCAAACAGAAGAAACGCATAAAGTATCCCATTTTTATGAATGTTCTTATTCTAATATTTCCGTATATAAAAAATCCTATATCACATCTTAGACATGATATAGGATATTAACAATTATATGATAGAAGCAATTGATTGCAGCCTCTTTATTTCCTCTATGGACAAAACAGTAACTTACAAATACCACGAAAGCCTTCAAGAACTACAAAATAGGCTTTATTGCGTAATAAACGCTTCATAGCCCAATCGAAACGAATATAATTACTCGGCATAGGTTCGTCTCCTTTCTTGTTACCTTGTTTCATGCTCTATCACCCACTTTCCCAAAGTCCGTGTTGTACTATCAAAATTCACTCCGACCTTGACAACCTTGTGATGATCTATCTCGTAAGGAATAGCATATTGCTTACTATTAATTTGAGCCAATGCTTCTTCGGGAGTTCCATCTACCTTAAATTCAAATACATAAATTGCATCGGGCATCTTAATTACCACGTCAGCCCTGCCAATGGCATTCTTTACTTCTACATCTACATATTGGCCCATTAAACGGAATAATAAATAGAAAATAGTCTGATAATGCTTCTCCTGATTGTTCTCCAAATCATAAGGTATAGATGAAAAAGAAAGAACGAGTACGAAGAAGACACTGCTCAATATCACCTTTCATCAGGTCTCTTACAAAAGAGACTACATAAAAGTTACTTTCTCGTGTCGGTTGATTGAGATAGGAAGGATCAACGTCTCAATAAAGCCTATTTTAACTTCTTCGTTGGGATAACCTAATGTATATGTACGAAAGAGAGGTTCATATCCTTTAATAGTCAAATAGCCACTCTGATAAAGCACAGGAATCGGATCGGTAATAACCTCTGTCGCTTTATCAAAATCTTCGTCTTTCACTTCCATCTTTTCCAATAGATTAAGACTGAAGTCCATTCGCTGTAACATTTCAATCAAGAAAGTAGGCGTGCCGGTAGAGAACCAAAAGCTCTTATAATCTTTTTGCGAAAATGCATTGAAAAGGCTGAACGGATTGTAAATATCCTCACAATGCTTGCTGAAATGATACCCGTCATACTGCCGTTTCAAATGCCGACAAGCTTCTTCATAGGTTTCATTATTCGCTTGAGCTATCCTCTCAATATCCGGTTGAATCTGACTTAGCAACTCTTGCTCTGTAATACCACAAATAGCACTATAATCATCGCTCATGCTGATATTCTTCAAATTATTCAGCTCACTGAAGATGCTCATCTGGCTGAACTTGCTGATTCCTGTCAAAAAACAAGAAACGAAGATATTGCCCTTGTGCTTTAAGAGGACTGAAGAACTTCCGCATTTCAGTTCGCAATTGTCCTTGTAAAGCAGAGTCACTATTACTATCCAATAAAGGTGCATCATATTCGTCAATCAATACGACAACCTGCTTTCCTGTCTGTTGATAAATTCGTTGAAGCAAACCGGTTAAACGGGCTGCATAGCTCGTTTCTTCTTCATTTTCCCATAAGTCCTCTCCCATTCGCTTAGATAAAGATTCAATTGCTCTTGCAAATCTTCGATAGTGGTATATTTTGTTCTGCTGAAATCAATATGCAACACAGGATAAACAGTCCATTCCTGTTCCAACTGTTCTATTGCCAGTCCTTTAAATAAATCTTTTTTTTTCCGGAGAAATAAGCTTCTAGAGTAGAGACTAGAAGACTTTTTTCCAAAGCGGCGGGGACGGCTAAGAAAATACACAGTATCAGTATGGACTAATTGATAAACCAATGCGGTTTTATCAATATATACACAATTCATATTACGTAACTGCTCAAAATTCTGTATCCCGATAGGATATCTTCTGAATATCTCTTTCATATAAACCTAATGCATTAGTTGAAACATGAACAAAGATAATGTTTTTACACGTATCTTACACAGATAGAGGCTGAATTTGGTATTTCTAACCGTATCATTATTGCATTGAAAGTGAAAGTTGCTATCTATTATTCATTATCAACGAGAAGTATTATCATTTTTCACTCATTCACAATGAGCAATTTTAGCATTATATATTCGTTTATAATGAGAAGTTTTATATCTTTGCAATCAAAAGCCCAGTTATCATGAAAGAATTATTAAAGCATATCATATTCGACCAGCGTGAAAAAGACATATCCCAAATGATAGAAAGGAATATTGACATGAGTTGTGTAAACAATCCCGAAGTGCTAGTCATATCTGGTATAAGAAGATGCGGAAAATCTGTTCTTTTACAGCAAATACGTTCGCAACAGTCAGAACAAGACTTTTACATGAATTTTGATGATGAGCGGCTTATCAACTTCAAAGTCGATGATTTTCAAACCTTATATGAAGCTTTCATCGAATTGTTTGGAGAACAAAAAACATTTTATTTTGATGAAATACAGAATATTCCCGGTTGGGAAAGATTTGTAAGAAGGTTGCATGACAGTGGATGTAAGGTATTTGTTACAGGCTCTAATGCCAATATGCTAAGTAGAGAATTAGGCACACACCTCACCGGACGTTATTGCCAAATTGAACTATACCCTTTCTCATTTCCCGAATTTCTAAAAATGAAGGAAGCATATCCGCAACAAAAGGACTTTTATACTACTACCGGAAAAAGTATGCTAAAAAACACTTCGACGAATACTTGAAAACTGGCGGTTTTCCCCGTTATATAAAAGACCGGAACAACAATTACCTATCCACTCTTTATGAGAATATTATTTATAAAGACGTTGTCACTCGAAACAAACTAAATGGTGAAAGAGAATTGCTGGAAATGGTTTATTACTTAGCCAGCAATGCTACGAAACGTTTCTCGTACAGTTCGTTAGCAAAAACGATAGGTATCAAACATACGGAAACAGTCAAAAAACTATCTGGAATATCTTGAAAATACTTATCTGCTATTTCAGGTAATGAAGTTCGACTGGTCTGTAAAAAACAGATGAACAACCAAAAGAAAGTGTATTTCATAGATAATGCCATTATTGGCAAAGTGGGATTCAATGCGACCGACAACATCGGGCAATTACTTGAGAATTTGGTATTTATAGAAATAAAGCGCCGGGGAAAAGATATCTATTATCATAATGACGGAATAGAGTGCGACTTCATTATGCGTGAAAACGGACATATTGTATCTGCCTGCCAAGTCACCCGTTCGATGAAAGATGAAAAAAACAAGGCAGCGTAAAATAAATGGATTAATTTCCGCACTCAATACCTATAATCTCACCGAAGGAATAATTTTGACTGATGACGAAACCGAGGAAATAACTATCGGCAACAAAACAATACATATAATTCCTATATGGAGATGGCTATTAAAATAGTGACGCTATCCCACCAACATAGTGACGGTATATGCTTAGGATAGCGTCACTATTCCGGCATATACCGTCACTATGTTTGAACCGGATATTCCGGGCTGTTATTTCTAGTTTCCGCGCTGTGTAGGCAGGGTAAATTCTTGCGAATCACAAATCACTCCATTCTCGTCCGCCACTGCGACACGGAATGTCACTTCACCGTCTTTCAATTTTTCACCTGCATGAATGGAAGCGGTATAACGGATGCCTTCACCCGGAAGAATTTCCTCCACCATCACGGAAGGAGAAATGCCGAGATGCTTCACCTTCCCCGCCGTTTCTACCACAGGAACTACATTATAAACTGGATTTCTCCCTTCATTCATAATCTCAAAGATTATCTTGCTATTTTCTCCCGCATCAATCACATGACTGCGATTATCATCTATAAAACGGATCTTGCGCAACTTCAGTTGAGAAATAGGCTGTTGCACCTGTGGCTGCTTCTTATATTTTTGCACACGGACTTCCCTCCCTTCAGGAATATACGCATCTTCCTCTATTTGCTCTTGTCTTGGCGCCGTCAACGCGTTTCCAATAGCCGCACCGGCAATGGTTCCCACAATATTCCCAATAGCAGAACCACGGTAACCGCCCCTCCAGCCATGATTATTATCTCCGATAAGTCCGCCTATCGAACTTCCCAGACTACCTCCGATAGAAGCACCTGCCATGATAGCTCCCGGATTTCCCATACGCCCCGACGCACATCCACTCAAAATCAAAGCGGAAAGCAAAATTACTGTTAGTTGTTTCTTCATGAGTCTCTCTATTTAGTGTTATTATTTATTCTACCACTTTAAAACGAGCGAAACGTAATAATAGTTGTTTGTCTCCCGCATTTTTAAAATGAATAGTTGCTTTCGCATTGTCTCCCGTTCCTTCTACTTTAATCACTTCACCCAATCCGAAACGTTCGTGCTCTATCATCTGTCCGGCCTGTACTCCTGCTACCGATGCCGAAGTGGAAGAGGTTGCCTGTCCACCGTTACTTGGGCTAACAGTACTAACTTTCTTTAAATTCCTCGGTACGCTGGGAGCAACGATCTGTGCTTTCGGACGTTGCTGTAAGGAAGCGCGGAAACGTCCCGCACCTTCATCGACAGCCCGGCTCACTCCTGCCTCATGCGGCAGTTGCAAGTAATGAACATCGATATCACGCAAGAAACGACTGGGGCTTCCAAATTCCATCTTTCCATAACGGAAACGGGTTTTGGCAAAAGACAGATAACAATGTTCCTCCGCACGAGTAATTGCTACATAGAACAAACGACGTTCTTCTTCCAGTGCCCGGGGAGAATCTCCTACCATCCCACTGGGAAACAGGTTTTCTTCCAGACCGACCACAAATACATTCTTAAACTCCAATCCTTTAGCCGAATGGACTGTCATCAACGTTATCTTTTCTCCATCATCCGCCTTATCGGAATCCTGATCGGTAAGCAATGCAATCTCCGAAAGGAAATCGGTAAGAGACACATTCGGGTTACCCTCCTCCTGCCGCAAAGCGCAGAAGTCGTTGATACCATTCACCAACTCTTCTATATTTTCCTTACGGCTTAGATTCTCGGGGATGTGTCCTGACAGACATCATTGATAATGCCGGACTGACGGATGATATTCGTTCCCATTTCATAAGCGTTCTTATCCGCCTGATCGACAATGAAACTTTCTATCAATTCACGAAAGCCTTGCAGTTTCGCATGCGTTCCTTTATTTATATCCAACCCATAAGTTAATGGTTCGCAGAGTGCCGCCCAAAGACTTACGCCATGATCGGTAGCCGCCGATATAATCTTCCCGACTGTCGTATCTCCAATGCCACGAGCCGGATAATTAATGATTCGCTTGAATGCTTCTTCATCATTCGGATTCACTACCAAACGGAAATAAGCAATCACATCTTTTATCTCTTTTCGCTGGTAGAACGAAAGTCCTCCGTAAATTTTATAAGGTATACTTCGTTTCCGAAGAGCCTCTTCAAAAATACGGCTTTGTGCATTCGTACGATACAGGATAGCAAAATCAGCATATCCGTAGCGATACTCCCGTCGTAGCTCTGCAATCTTATTAGCTACAATATCTCCCTCTTCCACATCGCTATACGCCTGAAATACGCCGATAGGTTCCCCTTTTCTTTCTCCGAAAACACGGCTTTCCGTATCTGACGTTCATTCTTTTCGATCAGACTGTTGGCAGCACAGACAATGGTTTGCGTAGAACGATAATTCTGCTCCAGTTTAAAGACTTTCGTATTGGGGTAGATTTTTGTAAAATAGAGAATATTGTCAATATCCGCCCCACGGAAAGAATAGATACTTTGCGCATCGTCTCCCACTACACAGACCCGTTGATTTTCTTTAGTCAGTTGCAGGACAATGCTATGCTGGGCATAATTCGTATCCTGATACTCGTCCACCAGCACATAACGGAACTGCTCCCTATAACGGGCCAGCACTTCCGGAAAGTCGCGGAACAGAATATACGTATACACCAGCAGATCATCGAAATCCATTGCACCTGCCTGACGACATCTTTCCCAGTAACGGGTATATATATCACGGATAGCGGGCATCTTGGCTGCCATATCTCCTTCGTAGGCCTCTTTATTGGCAGCATACCCCGTGGGAGTAACCAGATGGTTCTTGGCATTGGAGATGCGTGCTTGCACTACTCCCGGCTTATACGTTTTCTCGTCCAGTCCCATCTCCTTGATGATGGAACGGATCAGACTTTTACTATCCGCCGAATCATAAATAGTAAATTGGGAAGTGAATCCGATATACTTTGCTTCGGCACGGAGAATACGTGAGAAGATGGAATGGAAAGTTCCCATCCACAAATAACGTGCCCGTTCCATACCGACCTGACGGGCAATACGCTCTTTCATCTCACGTGCAGCCTTATTGGTAAAGGTTAATGCAAGGATATTCCATGGATTATACCCGTTCTCCTGCTCCAGCAAGTAAGCGATTTTATAAGTCAACACACGTGTCTTTCCCGAACCTGCACCGGCTATCACCAGCGAAGGCCCGTCATTATAAGTCACTGCTGCACACTGACTCTCGTTTAATTCCTCTATATAATTGGTATTCATAACAGCATTATAAAAACTATGTGGATTTTTAACAAACCCTTGGCACTCAAATTTGTTCTCAATACAAAAGTATAATATTCATTCGAGAATGAAGGTATTTTTTATGAATTTTCATCACTAACTATTTTAACCTAACACCAAAAAGCAATGAAAAGAAGTATATTTTTATCGATTATTTTGAGTTTGTTTCTGGTTGCCTGCATCCCACAGGCAATGGCACAAAAGCAGAGCCGCCTGGAAAAGCTGCTAAGGTATCTGAACGATAATGACGCCGACAAATGGCAGAAAAACCGTGATAAGATAAATGACGAGACACAAACCTATTATGCCGAGGAACTGGCATTATTGGATGTGCTCAACGGATTGTGGAACGAGCAAAGCGAACAAGCCGCCGCCAATTATTTCGGATGCTATGAAAAGGCTGCGAAAGCCTATTTCCCGAATATCTGCGAAGAAGAGAAGATACAACTTTCCAACGTGCAAGACAAAGCGGAACAAGCTGTCATCTCTGTTCTGGAGGCTTCGAAAGACCAGATTCCTTTTAGCAAGACATTGATGGACAGCATCCAGTCAAGCGGTTATCCGGCAGACTCCGCCATTTTACAAAAGGTACGGGACATCCGTGAAATGGCCTTACTGGAAGGGATGCTGAAAACACCCACGCTGAATATTTATCAAACGTACATCACGGAATATCCGAACGGCAAATTTATCTCTCAAATCAACGCTGCGGAAAACAAACGGCTTTACCGGATCGTAAAGAGTAATCCGACATCGGAGAATTTCAAGGCATTCTTTGATAACGCTGATATGCAGAAATTTTTCACTGATAAAGATACGCGTCCATTCCTTCCGGAAGTTCGCACGCTATACGACGATTTTCTGTTTCAAGGGATCGACAGCCTCCGGGAAAAAGGAAATGCGACAGCCATCCGGCAGATCATTGACAGTATAAGCAATCACCTTACCTGACTTCCACTGCGCGTACTCATCTGGATGATCTTGAATATCTTAGTGAAAAAGGCTGATTTCGAGCTTTTAAAAGCTGCCATTGTCAGTTCGAATCATTGAGCATGCTGCAGGATTTTCTTTGCACACACAGGTACAAGGAATTTCGTGACCAGGCCAATGCACTACGGACACCGTTTATCCTACAAACAATCGTATCCACCCCTACCTCTGTGAAATACTATAATGGAGGACGATTGATAAAGTCTGCGGAAAATGACAGTACAGGAAATATATCGACCACTTATTCGTATGACGATAAGGGACAGCTCATTTCCACCCTGTCGCTTACCATAAAAACGGTCAGCCAAGCAATGAAATACAAACGAACAGATTATACGATCCGCAAGGCCACTGCATCTTTGAAGTGCAAACGAATCCGAAAACCAAAACGGACCTCTACCGGCGGACACGCCGTATCGGTACGGATGGAAATATCGAGAGTGATTCGCTCAAGTATACAGATGGAAGAGTCATCATAAGTTCCTATAATAAACAGGGGCTATTGGCCGAAACCAAAGAGTATAATAAGAATGGAGAACTTCAGGCGTACACCGCAAACAAATATGATGATAAGGGCAGATTGATTTCATCGCAACATCAAAATTTGCTTTTCGCTAATTCTCCGGATCAGATTATATCACAAAAAAAGATGCTTATGAATACGATAAATACGGCTATCTGACACAGATCGTCTACCAACGGATTTTAGGCAATAACCAGAAAACATCGGGATGCCTGACCTGCCTGTACGATAAATACGGAAACCAGATCGATAGCAATTCTTATTATGAATATGACAATACGGGCCAATGGACCTGCCGTACCAACCGTGATCATCCGAAAGATGTGGAACGTATACAGTACATTTATAAATAAAGCAAGATAGTGTGAACATTTTGCAAAGGGCTTCTGTTATTATAGTATAACAAGCCGATTGAAATGCCTAAACTTCCTTATGCAAACAATGCATTGGAACCTGTAATCAGTCAGCAAACAATAGATTTCCATTACGGAAAACATCTACAAACGTATGTAAATAATCTGAATAGCCTCGTGCCCGGTACAGAATATGAAGGTAAAACGGTAGAAAGAAATCGTTGCAGCCGCACCGGATGGAGCTATATTCAATAACGCCGGACAAGTATTGAATCACAATCTGTACTTCCTGCAATTTGCCCCGAAACCTTCGAAAAAAGGAGCCAACCGGCAAACTGGGAGAAGCCATCAAACGTGACTTCGGCAGCTTTGAAAACTTCAAGAAAGAATTCAATGCAGCAGCAGTCGGATTGTTCGGTTCAGGATGGGCTTTGGCTATCCGTAGATAAAGACGGTAAACTGAAAATCACTAAAGAAGTGAACGGAAGCAACCCAGTACGCGCCGGTTTGAAACCGCTTCTCGGATTTGACGTTTGGGAACACTCTTATTATCTGGATTACCAAAACCGCCGTGCCGACCATGTTAACGCCCTGTGGGATATCATCGACTGGGATGTGGTTGAAAAAAAGAATGTAATCGGATTTCATAGACTAAACTATACTTATGAAAAGGTCGTTGTGTATTTCACAGCGACCTTTTTACAACTAAAAAACTGACTTTTATTGTATATCAGACGCATTAGTTGTATTTTTTGCAACTAATAATCCAACATAACAAACAATTATGATACTATATAAAAAGAAAAAAAATACGATTTATCGTCTCCATTGAGGAAGAAAATCACCTTTTCTTTCCTCTTTTTCGGCAATGCTGACCATGGTAGAAAACTCGACCGGGATAAAAAAGATATTGAAACCAGTGATTTCTATCCGGAACAGAAAGAATATAATGTAAAATACTGTAATTCATACGGAATTTGCCGAATCAGTTCAAAAAACATAGCAAATTTGATACAGTTGTCTATCTACGTCGATGGCCGATTCATTACCCTGATATTGCCAGTCAATTCGGATAATCCCAGAAACATGTCATGTTGTTACATCTGGAGAATCGATAAATCGGGTATTACTACATGAATAACTCCGTTTATGCTTTTTCCAAAGCCAACTTTCCCTGCCTATGTACCAAAGCATGACTCCACTGCACAAGTCATTGGGTTAGTCGGAGATATGTCCCGCAATATGAAGGGGAGTGGGACAAAAGCATGGGAGAATATGCTTTACTGCTTTTTGGGAATCAGAAGCGAAACTGATATCAGCAGTATCAATATCTACCCAACAGATATAAATTTTGATGCGAAGAAACTAAAGGAATGGGGATTTGAAAACAAGAAGTTATCTGTCAAACGACTCAATGGAAGATAAAAGAAGCTGGAAGAGTTCGAAGTTGAATTACGTGACGCCAAGGAACGTGCCGAAGAAGCCAACAGTTGAAAAGTGCCTTTGTTTCGAATATGAGCCACGAGGATACGGACACCTTTAATGCCATTGTCGGTTTCTCCAGCCTTATCGGCTCCTGTTGAGCAAAATAAGGAACTGAAAGAATACGCAGATATTGTCCAGACCACCTCTCTAATTTACTGCTACAATTGATTAGTGACGTACTGATATATCACGTCTGGAATCAGGGAAACTGCATCCAATTATGAATGGTGTGAGCAGAACCATTGCCAGAATATGATTACCCTGACCAACTGAACAAGACAATGGATGTAGACATCAAACTTCAAATGCCTAAAGAACCCTATAAGCTCTACACATTGCGACCCGTTACGCCTGCAACATTATTATCAACTACTGAATAATGCTCTGAATTCACTCCGCCGGAGGAAGTATCACGCTGATTATAAAGTGGATGAGGAAAGTAATGTGTACATGCTGCTCCCCGTGACGGATACAGAATCCCCGAAGACAAGCAGGAACTGGTATTCCAGCGTTTCGAAAAAAGCTGAATGAATTTTGTGCAGGAACAGGCTTTGGGACTGGCGATTTGCAAACTGACCATACAACGCATGGGAGGCGATATTCGGATTGACAAGAATTATAAGAACGGAGCACGGTTTGTCTTTTTCTCTCATCCCATCAAAAAAGCGGGAATCGGAAGAAAAATGAAAAAACGGATAATTTGATGAATCTTTTTTCTTTTTCGCTTACTTTGCCCCGTAAAGACAAAGGGTGCCCCCAAAGAGGGGCTGAGATTATACCCTAGGAACCTGAGGCAGTTAGCACTGACGTAGGGATTGTGTTTCTTTTCTTTCTTATCGCCTTTTCTATATAAGCACGCTCTTTGTATTTACTTTCAACTTATTAATACTGATAGGACGAAATCATGGAACAGTCCATTCTGGCATCCGGTACGGAAATGGTAACGGTAGCCATGAAGCGTATAGAACTGGATAATGAAGAAGACGATATGCTGAAACATATCCGTCATCCGCATATCCAGCTTCTGCCCAATACTTCCGGCGTGCGCACTGCCGAAGAAGCCGTATTTGCCGCGCAAATGGCACGCGAAGCATTCGGAACGAACTGGCTGAAACTGGAAATCCACCCCGACCCGCGTTACGCTTCTTCCCGACTCCACCGAAACCTTGAAAGCTACGGAAGAGCTGGTGAAACTGGGGTTCATAGTCCTTCCTTATTGCCAGGCAGACCCCACGCTTTGCAAACGTCTGGAAGAAGCCGGAGCCGCTACCGTCATGCCACTGGGTGCGCCTATCGGCACGAATAAAGGATTACAAACCCGTGACTTCCTTCGGATTATCATTGAGCAGGCAAACGTTCCGGTGGTGGTAGATGCCGGTATCGGTGCTCCCAGCCATGCCGCCGAAGCAATGGAAATGGGCGCTTCTGCCTGCCTGGTCAACACTGCCATTGCCGTAGCGGGCAATCCCGTAACTATGGCCGAAGCCTTCAAGCAAGCCGTAGAAGCCGGACGCACGGCCTATGAAGCTGGATTGGGACTGCAAGCCGACAATTTTGTGGCGGAAGCCAGTTCGCCTCTCACTGCATTTCTCGATGAATGACACACATTATATAATATAAGCTATGAAATCAAGAATAAAATATCCCCGCTCGGAGAAAGTATATCTGCCGGGAACAATCTATCCGGAACTTCGCGTAGGTATGCGCAAAGTAGAGCAAGTGCCCAGTACAACCTTTGCAGGCGAAGAAAAAGTCATTACTCCCAATCCGGACATTTACATTTATGACACCAGCGGCCCGTTCAGCGACCCCGATATAGAAATCGACCTTAAGAAAGGGCTGCCCCGTCTGCGCGAACCCTGGATTCTGCACCGCAACGATGTGGAGCAACTGCCGGAGATTACCTCGGAATACGGCCGCATGCGCCGTGACGACAAGTCGCTCGACCACCTGCGCTTTGAACATATCTCACTACCCTATCGTGCCAAACAGGGCAAATGCTGCACGCAGATGTATTACGCCAAGCAGGGCATCATCACCCCCGAAATGGAATATGTGGCAATCCGCGAGAACATGAACTGTGCCGAATTGGGGATAGAAACGCATATCACTCCCGAATTTGTCCGCCGGGAAATAGCGGAAGGCCGTGCCCTTCTTCCCGCCAACATCAATCACCCCGAAGCCGAGCCCATGATTATCGGCCGTAACTTCCTGGTAAAAATCAATACGAATATCGGTAATTCCGCCACCACTTCAAGCATCGACGAAGAAGTGGAAAAGGCCCTTTGGAGCTGTAAATGGGGCGGTGACACCCTGATGGATTTATCTACCGGAGAAAATATCCACGAAACCCGCGAATGGATTATCCGCAACTGTCCGGTTCCCGTAGGTACGGTTCCCATTTATCAGGCATTGGAGAAAGTGAACGGCAGAGTGGAAGACCTCACGTGGGAGCTCTACCGCGATACCTTGATTGAACAGTGCGAACAAGGCGTGGACTACTTCACCATACACGCTGGTATCCGCCGCCACAACGTACACCTGGCCGACAAGCGTCTGTGCGGCATCGTGAGCCGCGGCGGAAGCATCATGAGCAAATGGTGTCTGGTGCACGACCGCGAAAGCTTTCTGTACGAACATTTCGACGACATCTGCGATATATTGGCGCAATACGATGTAGCCGTTTCTTTGGGCGACGGCCTGCGTCCCGGCTCTACGTACGATGCCAACGACGAAGCGCAGTTTGCCGAACTCGATACCATGGGCGAACTTGTGCTCCGCGCCTGGGCAAAAAACGTGCAGGCTTTTATCGAAGGGCCCGGACACGTGCCCATGCACAAGATTAAGGAGAATATGGAACGCCAGATAGAGAAATGCCACAATGCGCCGTTCTACACGCTCGGCCCCTTGGTTACGGACATTGCACCGGGCTACGACCATATCACTTCGGCTATCGGTGCGGCGCAAATCGGCTGGCTGGGCACGGCCATGCTGTGCTACGTCACGCCGAAGGAGCACCTTGCCCTGCCGGACAAGGAGGATGTGCGCGTAGGTGTCATCACCTACAAGATTGCGGCCCATGCCGCCGACCTTGCCAAGGGTCACCCCGGAGCGCAGGTACGCGACAACGCCCTGAGCAAGGCGCGCTATGAGTTCCGCTGGAAAGACCAGTTCGACCTGTCGCTCGACCCCGAACGGGCACAGACTTATTTCCGGGCCGGACATCACATCGACGGAGAATACTGCACGATGTGCGGGCCTAACTTCTGCGCAATGCGGTTGTCAAGGGAACTGGGAAAGAAAAAAGGAATAACTTGTCAGGCTGGAATACTGAGACAACAGATTTATTTTCATGTCTTTGTATTCTATCCGTTTCATTAGCGAATTGTTTTTATCATACGGAAAGCGGTTGAAGTGGAACGTGATTTAAAGAGATTAGGCCGTGAACCGGTTCGAAGGATTGGGACCAGTCTTTTGACTTTAAAAGATAAGCAGATGCGGTACGACAGACAAATCATACTTCCCGAAATCGGAGAAGAAGGTCAGAAGAAACTACAGGAAGCCAAAGTGCTTATTGTAGGCGTGGGAGGGTTGGAAGCTCTCCATCGCCCTTTACCCGACAGGTGCGGGTGTGGGCTGTCTCGGACTGGTAGATGATGATCTGGTAAGCATCACTAACCTGCAACGGCAAGTTCTCTATTCCGAAAAAGGAATTGGGTAAACCGAAAGCCTTGTGTGCAGCCGGACGACTCTCCGCTCTCAACAGTGGGATCAGGATCTATCCCTACTCTACCCGGCTGACGAAAGATAATGCGTATGATATTATTCAGAAATACGACATAGTGGTCGACGGCTGCGACAATTTTGCCACCCGCTACCTGATTAACGACATCTGCATTAAACAGGAAAAACCCTACGTATATGGAGCCATCTGTGGTTTTGAAGGACAGGTTTCTGTGTTCAATTACGGAAATCAGAAGAAAAACTACCGGGATCTTTTATCCTGACGAAGAAGAAATGCAGCGGATGCCTCCTCCGCCTAAAGGTGTAATGGGAGTTACCCTGCTATTGTCGGGAGTGTGGAAGCTACGGAAGTGTTGAAAATTATCTGTGATTTTGGTGATGTTTTAGCCGGTAAACTATGGACAATCGACCTGCGGACATTGCAATCTAACAAATTTTCACTATAAAGGTTGGTTTCTGACATAGTTAATTAGTAACTTTGCTAGACAATCCAATTTTAACGAAAGAAATGAAACTAATTGTAGTTACCACCCTACCTTCTTTGTCGAAGAAGATAAGATAATTACCGCTCTTTTCGAAGAGGGGCTGGATGTCCTACATCTTAGGAAACCGGAGACTCCGGCTATGTATTCAGAACGGCTGCTGACTCTTATTCCGGAGAAATATCACCGCCGCATTGTCACGCATGAGCATTTTTATCTAAAAAGAGGAATTCAATCTGATGGGAATCCACCTGAATGCCCGTAATCCCAAAGAGCCGCATGACTATTATGGCCATATCAGTTGTTCGTGCCATTCAGTGGAAGAGGTGAAAAAACAGAAAGCATTTTTATGATTATGTTTTTATGAGTCCTATCTATGACAGTATCTCTAAAGTGAATTACTATTCAACCTAACTGCCGAAGAATTGCGTGAAGCACAAAGAGCGAAAATCATCGACTCTAAAGTAATGGCATTGGGAGGCATCAATGAAGATAATTTACTGGAGATTAAAGATTTCGGTTTTGGAGGGGCTGTCGTATTAGGAGATCTTTGGAACAAATTCGATGCCTGTCAGGATCAGAACTATTTAGCCGTAATCGAGCACTTTAAAAAGTTGAAGAAGTTATCAGATTAATGAAAAGCCGATGGTAAACTGACTGTGCATTCCCATTATACCCACAATAAAAAGAAATGACTTTCTCAATCATGAACTAAAAAGCCGCTGCAAATTGTCTTCTGCAACGGCTTTCTGTATTTTCAGTGTTTTCTTATCAGAACTTATATCCCACGATAATAGAGAAGTTCATATTTTTAGGATTGCCAACTTTTTGTACGTCAACCAAACCGAATTGACCATCCAAACCTGCAATGATCTTACCAAACTCCAATGCGACTCCCCACACCAAGACCAGCATCAAAACGTTTCAAACCATCATCACCGAAAGTATTCTCTTTATGCTCCGTATTGTTTCCTAAGTCAAACTTTGTCTTACCGGCAATACCACAAGCAAAATAAGGACCTGCATTAACCACCAGATTAGTATTATCTGCTACATTGAAACGCGCAGCAGCCATTACCGGCAATTCCAAATACATTGCATTAATGCTACTTCCATCTTTCTTTTGCCCCTTTGCTAGTCAGGAATAATGAAGGTTGCAGTGACCATGTATCATCAAAGCATATTCAAAACCTCCACCAAGTTTGAATCCAACCTTTGCATTCAGGTCAAGATCACCGGTGTAATTACTAAAGTTCATACCTACTTTGGCATTCCAACCTGTAATTTGAGAGAAACCTGCCACTGAAATCAGTGCAAATAAAACAAACAAAACAACCGCATTTCAAATCAGGACGTACTGAACGGCCTTTTTCCGTTGCCATACAACCAACTGGCCCACACCATTTTGGTCGAGTACTTGGAATGGGTCTACTTTCAGAATCTTCTTTTCCAGATATACCGGCAAGAAAGAAGCAATATCGTCACGAGAATAACCGAATGTCATCTGGGTCAAGTCATTGGTACCGAATGAGAAGTATTCTGCACGGCTGAAGCAATGCGGTTGGCTGTCAGCGCAGCACGCGGAATTTCAATCATGGTACCTACCTTGAAATCAATGCTTCCCTTTTTTTTCAAACAATTTCTTAGCTGCATCACGGATCACCTTTTCCTGAGCTTCGAATTCATACAGGATACCGGTCAAGGGAACCATAATTTCGGGATGAGTCTCCACCTTCTTTCTTCAATTCCAAAGCAGCACCCAAGATAGCGCGTGTCTGCATCTGTGTGATCTCGGGATAGGTGTTACCCAAACGACAGCCGCGGTGTCCTAACATCGGATTGTGTTCACACAATGATTCCACACGCTGTTGGATATATTGCAGGCTCACTCCCATAGTTTCTGCCATTTCTTCCTGTCCTTTCAGATCGTGAGGGAACGAACTCATGCAAAGGAGGATCGAGCAGACGAACATTTACCGGACAATCCGTCCATAGCCTTGAAGATACCTTTGAAGTCGGCTTTTTGATATGGAAGAATCTTAGCCAATGCTTTTCTACGTCCTTCTACATTTCCGGTGACAGGATCATCTCACGCATAGCGACAATCTTTTTCAGCATCAAAGAACATGTGTTCCGTACGGCATAATCCAATACCTGACGCACCAAAAGCGCGGGCCACCGTCGCATCATGAGGCGTATCCGCATTGGTACGTACCTGAAGATTCGGTATATTTATCGGCAAGCGCCATCAGTTCGGCGAAGTCACCGGAAAGTTCGGCAGCCTTCGTTTCCACCTTTACCATTATATACTATACCTGTACTTCCGTTCAAAGAAATATAATCGCCTTCTTTCAATACCATGCCGTCAATTTCTACTGTACGAGTCCTTATAGTCGATATTCAATGCTCCAGCACCGGATACGCAACATTTACCCATACCACGAGCTACTACAGCAGCATGAGAGGTCATACCACCACGAGCTGTCAGGATACCTTCGGCAACTGCCATACCGGCCAAGTCTTCCGGAGAAGTCTCGATACGAACCATCACCACGCTTACCCGGCAGCATGCCATTCGGCAGCATCATCGGCGAAGAACACAATCTGACCGGTTGCGGCACCCGGAGAAGCGGGCAAACCACGAGTCAGCACTTTCGCTGTTTCAAAGCGATTTATCGAATACCGGGTGAAGAAATTCATCCAGTTTGTTGGGTTCTACACGCATCAGCGCGGTCTTTTCGTCAATCATGCCCTGGCGGAGCAGGTCCATGGCGATTTTTACCATGGCCGCACCGGTACGTTTACCGTTACGAGTCTGCAAGAACCATAAGCTTACCTTCCTGCACGGTAAATTCCATATCCTGCATGTCGCGATAGTGGTTTTCCAGTTTGGTCTGCAGGGCATCCAGTTCTTTGTAGATTTCCGGCATAGCTTCTTCCATAGAGGGGTATTTAGCTACTCTTTCTTCTTCCGGAATACCGGCACGTTGAGCCCAGCGCTGTGAACCGATCTTCGTGATCTGTTGCGGAGTACGGATACCGGCTACAACATCCTCGCCTTGTGCGTTAATCAAATACTCGCCATTAAACAAATCCTCACCGTTACCTGCGTCACGAGAGAAGCAAACACCAGTAGCCGATGTATCACCCATGTTACCGAATACCATGGCTTGTACGCTTACAGCAGTACCCCATTCGGCAGGAATACCTTCCATTTTGCGGTAAAGAATGGCGCGTTCGTTCATCCATGAACTGAATACAGCACAAATGGCACCCCAAAGTTGTTCGTATGCACAGGTCGGAAAATCTTGTCCGGTTTGTTCTTTTACAGCAACTTTAAAGCGTTTAACCAGTTCTTTAAGGTCTTCCACTTCCAATTCGTTGTCGAGCTTCACACCTTTTCTTGTTTCACTTCTTCAATGATTGCTTCGAACGGATCGATATCTTCCTTGTTCGTCGGTTTCATACCCAGAACAACGTCACCATACATTTGTACGAAACGACGATAAGAGTCCCATGCGAAACGGGCATTACCAGTCTTGCGGATGATACCTTCCACCACCTCGTCATTCAGACCCAGATTCAGAATAGTATCCATCATACCCGGCATCGAAGCGCGGGCACCCGAACGTACAGAAACCAACAACGGATTTTCAACGTCACCGAATTTTGATTTCATCAAAGTTTCTATATTGGCGATGGCTCTTTCTACTTCACTTTTCAAGTTCATACGACTTTATCTTTACCTAATCATAATATTCGCTACAAACTTCTGTAGTTATTGTAAATCCGGGAGGTACAGGGAATTCCAATTAAATTCATCTCGGCAAGATTGGCACCTTTACCACCTAACAAATTCTTCATGTCGGCCTTTCCTTCTGCCTGACCATTTCCAAAGGTATAAACTCTTTTTTTATCCATAATATTGTGTTTAAAGTTACATTATGACTTTTTTTCTGTTCGCAAATCTAAGTATATTTCGCAAACCAGAAAACTTTTTGAGAAAAAACTTTCTATTAAAATGCAATTTCGACATTACAATCTGGAATATTTTCATAGACACGAAAGTTTTCCAAAAAAAATACCTACTTTTGCATCATAATTATTAGATTGGTGTAAAAGTGGCAAGAAAGAGAAAAGAACTTCCCCTGCTGGAGAAGGTAACAATCATGGATGTGGCTGCCGAAGGGAAAGCCATCGCAAAAGTAAATGACCTGGTAATTTTTTGTACCATACGTAGTACCGGGCGATGTTGTAGACCTGCAGATCAAGCGCAAAAAGAACAAATACGCCGAAGCCGAAGCTGTGAAATTCCACGAGCTGTCGCCCAACCGCGCCGTTCCTTTTTGCCAACATTATGGCGTATGCGGGGGCTGTAAATGGCAGTGCTCCCCCTATTCGGAACAAATCAGATATAAACAGAAACAAGTAGAAGATAACCTGAAACGTATCGGAAAGATCGAGCTTCCCGAGATTTCTCCTATTCTTGGTTCGGCAAAACCGAATTCTATCGGAATAAATTGGAATTTACATTCTCAAACAAACGCTGGCTGACTAGTGAGGAAGTCCGTCAAGATGTGAAGTATGACCAGATGAATGCTGTAGGTTTCCACATTCCGGGAGCATTCGACAAAGTGCTGGCTATTGAGAAATGCTGGTTGCAAGGATGATATTTCCAACCGCATCCGTAATGCGATACGCGATTATGCTTACGAGCATGATTACTCCTTTATGAATCTGCGTACACAGGAAGGTATGTTACGGAATCTGATTATCCGCACTTCATCAACAGGAGAGCTGATGGTCATTGTCATCTGCAAGATTACAGAAGACCATGAAATGGAACTATTCAAGCAACTGCTGCAGTTCATTGCCGATTCATTCCCCGAAATCACTTCTCTCCTATACATTATTAATAATAAGTGCAACGATACTATCAATGATCTGGATGTACACGTATTCAAAGGCAAGGACCACATCTTTGAAGAAATGGAAGGATTGCGCTTCAAAGTAGGTCCGAAATCTTTCTATCAGACAAATTCCGGAACAAGCGTACAACCTATATAAGGTGGCCCGTGAATTTGCCGGTCTGACCGGAAATGAGCTGGTATATGACCTTTATACAGGAACAGGAACCATTGCCAATTTTGTATCACGCCAGGCTCGTCAGGTGATTGGTATCGAATATGTGCCGGAAGCCATCGAAGACGCAAAAGGTAAATGCCGAGATTAATGAGATTAAGAATGCCTTGTTCTATGCCGGAGATATGAAAGATATGCTGACCAGGAATTCATCAATCAGCATGGACTGTTCGCAAAAAGACGAAAAAACACAACGGACATTACGTGACAACTGGCATGAAATAGTGACTGACCGCCGTTATGTAGCTGTTGTTGAGGGAACAATGGAGAAGGATTATGACACTGTGGTTTCCTGGCTGACGGATAAAACTCTTTATGTAAGTTCCAGCGATTACGATGATGGTGGTTCAAAATCCATCACACACTACAAGACAATCAAACGTGCTAACGGTTATTCACTGTTAGAACTTGATCTGGAAACAGGACGTAAGAATCAGATTCGTGTACATATGCAGGATTTAGGACATCCTATTATAGGTGACGGAAGATATGGAGGCGAAGAATCGCTTAACCCGATCGGAAGACTGGCACTCCCGCCTTCAAACTTTGTTTCTATCATCCGGTGACGGGAGATTTAATGGAGTTTGAGACACCTTATCCGGGAGAGTTTAAGAAGTTGTTCCTGAAGAAATAAAATAATAAAAATTCCCCTTATTTGCTGACAACTCTGTACATAGTAGCCTTCAATAAGGGAACTTTTATAAAAAATTTTTTCCAATTCCAAATTCTTTTTTAGATCTTCACTAATTACTCATTTCTAAAGTAACGGTTCCGATCTATATTATTTGAATACAAACGCCCTGTAAGATATCGCCCTTCAACATAAACATCTGCTAATATTAATAAAGGATAGCCATTACCATAATCAGAATAAATCTCCATCTTCAATCCACCAGCGGACATCTAAAACCTGCAGATTTACCATTATAATCATAAACCATTGTTCAGTCTACACAAAACCATTATTATTAAAGGAATTCCACTTTCTATCGGACTATAATCAGAACCAAAACCACAAATCACCAACCCATGTACGTCCCATCAAATCGTCATCAAATATAGTTTCATCATCTTCGCACGAAGTAAAGCCGACCAATAAAGTCAGCATCATCAAGATACCTGCATATCTTTTTATCATTTTTCATAATTTTCTAGTTTATTGCGTTTATTAATACAAAATTAGCATTTTATATTTACTATACATCACAAGCCACAAGTTTTTTTGTACCTTTGCAAAGATAATATTAAATTTTCCACATGAAACTTCTTTGGCTTGATTTAAATAGTTCGTACGCATTCTCCTCATTGGCATTCCCTGCACTCCATGCTCAAATAGCAGACGATACCACTATTGAATGGTGCGTAGTCTCCGCCACTATCAATGAAAATACGGGCAGTGTCGTCAATCAAATCTACCGTCATCAACCGGACATCATCGCAGCTACCAACTGGCTATTTAATCACGAGCAACTCCTACACATCGTTTCACGCGCAAAAGCATTACTACCTCACTGTTGTGTCATACTCGGAGGCCCCTGAATTTTTAGGAGATAATGAAGCTTTCTTATATAAGAACAAATTTGTAAGCGGAGTGTTTCGCGGAGAAGGCGAAGAAGTATTTCCTTTATGGTTAAAAGTGTGGAATCAGCCAAGAAAAAGAATGGAAATCAATCACAGGACTCTGTTATCTGGACGAATCGGGAGGATATCATGACAACGGACTCGCCCGCGTTATGAAGTTTTTTTCCGAATTGGTTCCCCCGAAAAAGAGCCGTTTCTTCAACTGGAGCAAACCTTTTGTACAGTTAGAAACCACCCGCGGATGTTTTAACACCTGTGCCTTTTTGTGTCAGTGGAGGTGAAAAGCCAGTTCGCACCCTATCTCTTGAAGCAACCCGGAAACGTCTCGACGTAATACACCAACACGGAATCAAGAACGTGAGGGTACTGGACCGCACGTTCAATTACAACAACAAACGGGCAAAAGAATTACTAAATCTATTCCGCGAATACCCGGATATCTGTTTCCATCTGGAAATTCATCCCGCACTCCTTTCCGATGAACTCCAACAGGAATTAGCCACCCTCCCTAAAGGACTGCTGCATCTGGAAGCCGGAATCCAAAGCCTACGGGAAAACGTGCTTGAACAAAGCCGGAGAATAGGAAAACTCTCCGACGCTCTGACCGGACTTAAATATCTATGTTCACTTAAAAACATGGAAACTCATGCCGACTTGATAGCAGGACTCCCACTCTACCATCTATCAGAGATTTTCGATGATGTCCGTACTTTAGCAGAGTATGGCGCAGGAGAAATTCAACTGGAATCCCTCAAATTACTTCCGGGCACCGAAATGAAAAGAAGAGCGGACGAGTTAGGCATACAGTACTCCCCACTCCCTCCATACGAAGTTCTTCAAACTCGTGAAATCACCGTAGATGAACTACAGACAGCACATTATCTGTCCCGCCTGTTAGACGGTTTCTATAATACTCCCACTTGGCGAAGCATCACACGGATACTCATTCTGGAAAACCCTCATTTTATACATGAGTTACTCGACCATTTAGTTCAAACTGATGTCATTGACACCCCTCTTAGTCTGGAAAAAAGAGGATTAATCCTCTATGATTTCTGCAAGAATCATTATCCCGACTACCTGACACAAGTCAGCATGGCATGGATAGAAGCGGGTATGTCATTAAAAAAAAGGCTCCGGCGGAAAAAGTAAGGACCAAAAGACAGCTACCACCTGAAAGCTGGGAAATAGTATACGGAACTTATCGCGAGAATCTACGATTATGTTTCCTTCCCACCGATGAAGAAGGACATGGTTACTGGTTTGGTTTTGAATCGGAGATTCAGAAGATACAACCGGTTTTCAAAGCTAAAAACTATCATAAATAAAAGAGAAGTATTCCCATATTATGTGAAATAATTACTATTCATTGATCGTTTAGAGCAGCATTTCCTGTTTTCCATCGTCCATACAATAAACTCTACTAGCACAACGCAGTATGGACATTCGAAAATATCAATTGAATATTCTTTGTTTATTATTGTTCCCCTTATCCGCAGCAGGACAAGAATGGAACCAACAAGATTCATTGAAACTTCAGCAAATGCTGGAATCCGATCAGGAGATCAATATAAATAGAAAGTTCATCGAAAAAGACGGGAATGACCTCAAGTTAGCGTTTCATACGAATGGTAAAAACCTGCCGATAATCAGGAATCGAAAAGTTTTAGAAAACAAGGAAGCATATTTTCCATTTATTCTCGTACCTTTGTCATACGATTAAATATGCTATCATAATGAAGAACTTTATCAAGGGATTCCGGTTTACCCCCTCTAATTATCCGGCTGAAGTAGAAGCAAAAATACAGAAATACAGAAAGCAAGGTTACAAACTCCCCCCCGCGCAAAGTACTCCGTACTCCCGAGCAACTGGAAGGGATTCGTGAAAGTGCCAAAATCAATACTGCCCTGCTTGACTATATTTCAGAGAATATCCGGGAAGGCATGTCCACCGAAGAAATTGATGTGCTCGTGTATGATTACACTACCAGTCACGGTGCCATCCCTGCCCCACTCAACTACGAAGGCTTTCCCAAAAGTGTCTGCACCAGCATCAACGATGTAGTGTGCCACGGAATCCCCAGTTCAACCGAAATTCTAAAAAGCGGAGATATTATCAATGTGGATGTTTCCACCATTTACAAAGGGTATTTCTCCGATGCATCCCGCATGTTTATGATCGGCGACGTCAGCCCTGAAATACAGAAAGTTGGTACAGGTCACCAAAGAATGTATGGAAATAGGCATTGCCGCCGCCCAACCTTGGAAACAGCTGGGTGATGTAGGCGCTGCCATTCAGGAACATGCCGAAAAGAACGGATTCAGCGTAGTCCGTGATCTCTGCGGACATGGCGTAGGGAATGCAATTCCACGAAGAACCGGACGTAGAACATTTCGGACGCCGGGGTACGGGCATGATGATTGTGCCGGGCATGACCTTCACCATCGAACCTATGATTAATATGGGAACCTATGAAGTATTCATAGACGAAGCCGACGGATGGACTGTCTGCACCGACGACGGACTGCCTTCCGCCCAATGGGAAAATATGATTCTGATAACGGAAACCGGGAACGAAATTCTGACATATTGATGGAACTGATTCTACTTATTGTTATTGCCGTGTTAGTGATAGTCCTACTTGTATTATCACTAACCAAAGGCAACAATCAAACTCAAGCAGAACAATTACAAATAGCCTTGCGCCAGCAAATGCAGGAAAACCGGGAAGAACTGAACCGCAGCATCCGGGAACTTCGCATGGAAATGACGCAAACGCTGAACCAGAATATGCAACAGCTCCAAGATGTTCTGCACAAGAATATGATGACTACCGGAGAACTGCAACGACAGAAATTCGACATGATGGCCCGCCAGCAGGAAGCATTACTGAAATCCACCGAAAAACGTCTCGACGATATGCGTTTGATGGTAGAGGAAAAGTTACAAAAAACACTTAACGAACGTATCGGCCAATCATTCGAAATCGTCCGTTCGCAACTTGAAAACGTACAAAAAGGACTGGGAGAAATGAAATCTCTCGCCCAAGATGTCGGTGGGCTGAAAAAAGTATTGAGCAACGTAAAGATGAGAGGCACGTTCGGCGAAGTCCAACTGGGTGCACTCTTAGAACAAATGATGAGCCCCGAACAGTACGACGCCAATGTCAAAACGAAAAAGAGCGGAACCGAATTTGTGGAGTTTGCCATCAAACTTCCGGGAAAAGATGACGCCAACAGCACCGTCTACCTCCCCATCGACGCCAAATTCCCCAAAGATGTATACGAACAATACTACGACGCATTCGAAGCGGGAGACACAGCATTGATGGAATCGTGCGGCAAGCAATTGGAAAATACAATCAAAAAGATGGCAAAAGACATCCATGATAAATATGTAGACCCGCCGTTTACCACAGACTTTGCCATTATGTTCCTGCCATTTGAAAGCATATATGCTGAAGTAATCCGTCGTACCAGTCTCATCGAAACACTCCAAAAGGAGTATAAGATTGTAGTTACGGGACCGACAACATTAGGCGCCATTCTCAACAGTCTTCAGATGGGATTCCGCACGCTTGCTATCCAAAAACGTACCGGAGAAGTCTGGACCGTATTGGGAGCTGTCAAAACAGAATTCAGTAAATTCGGAGGATTACTTGAAAAAGTACAAAAGAACCTGCAAAGCGCCGGTGACCAACTGGAAGAAGTCATGGGAAAACGGACACGTGCCATCGAACGCAAACTGCGGCAAGTGGAACAGTTGCCGCATGAAGAAAGCCAAAAAGATTCTCCCCATTGACGTAGAGGACGATTCGACAGATTACTAACTGATATTATTTAGGCACGGATTACACGGATTACACTGTTGCTTTTATGCAATCGTATTTCTAAAAACCGTGAAATCCGTGTAATCCGTGCCTAAAAAAAATACTCCACAACATTTCCATATCACGTCAATCCGCATAACTCCGCAAAGCCAGATTCTTCACCCAAAGAACGAAGATACCCGTCAGAATCAGATTCAATACCAGAGTAAGCACTGAAATAACCAATGCAGGGCCACCCAAGTTATATCCCAATGCAATGAAAATGATTCCGGCCTACCTCGCCACGGGTAAACATACCGATGGAAAGAGCCAGCCGCTCACTTAATTTCCGGTCACGATAGAAGAACATCGGACAAAGCTTTCCTATATTCGACAATAAAGAGACAATCACCACATGAAACAGAATCATTCCCCACGACATCATCTCCTGCGAACCGGTTACGGAATAAGAACCTGCATGAGTCTCCGCAAAGTTCACTCCGATAAAATGCGGCATGCTCATTCCCACCAGAAACATGAAGAAAAATGAAATTCCGGTAGACACCTTTCGTTCCATCGGTGTATCATGTTCCTTATGTTTCATGATCATACCCAAAACAAATGCCGGCAACAGTACTTCAATATGAATACTTCCCTCGTCCCCATACAATTCTTTACTCCCCAGATACAGTATTTGAGTAGCCAGAAATATAATCACTGAATAAAAGAGGATAGCCTTCCAGTCCTGACGCCAATCATACTTATTCAATCTTTGCCAGCCGATCGACAATAACAAGAATACAATTACCACTACAATAATCAACTGCCAGCGCAGTCCGATCATCATAATCTGAAGAGGAATCATCAAAAGAATCGTATCCAAATCATCGAAAATTGCCAATACCTGTATTTTCTTATAAATCCAACTGGACTTCAGTCCGATAGCCGCCAACATTGTAAACAGAATACCGGCCGATGTAGGTGCGGCAAAACGGCTTAGCAGCAAATTCTCCTTCCATGCTTCCCAACTATTCCAGAAATCGGGCGGAAGCAAAATAAACACATAATAAATAGCAATCATAAACCACGGTAAAGCAGCCGTCGCCATTGCAATAAAATAATCTTGAGCGTATCTTTGCCACCGCGTTTTATCAAGGACGAACTCACGGCCTACATTAATCATTATAAAACTAAGACATACATAGAGTAGTACATTCGATATGGATTTAACAGCTCCATACCCATCCCCTGCCATCACCGGCAGGAATTGCGAAACGATGAGCCCCAACATTCATTCGTTTCTTACCTCTTTTTTGTTTTTCCAACAATTTACGCTTACGGCTCACGTCACCGCCATAACACTTCGCGGTCACATCCTTGCGCACCGCCTTGATGGTTTCCCTTGAGATAATCTTCGCCCCGATAGCTGCCTGAATGGCAATATCAAACTGCTGGCGCGGAATGAGCTCTTTCAGTTTCTCACACATACGCTTGCCCAGGTTATAGGCATTGTCCACATGTGTCAGGGTAGAAAGCGCATCCACCGGCTCACCGTTCAACAAGATATCCAGCTTCACCAGTTTGGAAGGGCGGAAACCCGACTGATGGTAGTCAAAGGAAGCATATCCTTTCGAGATACTCTTCAGCTTGTCATAAAAGTCAATCACGATTTCACCCAGCGGCATCTTGTAGTGAATCTCCACCCGGTTGCCCGACACATAATTCTGCCGCACCAGTTCGCCGCGCTTGCCCAGACACAGTGTCATGATAGGGCCGATGTAATCGGTGGCGGTAATGATCGTGGCATCAATGAAAGGTTCCTCGATGTGGTCAATCAGCGTCGGATCGGGCATACCGCCGGGATTATGCACCTCGTTGGCATGTCCCTGCTTGTCATACACCATGTACGACACGTTGGGCACGGTCGTAATCACATTCATATCAAACTCGCGGTCCAGACGTTCCTGAACAATCTCCATGTGAAGCAATCCCAGAAAACCGCAACGGAATCCGAAGCCCAGAGCCAGTGAAGACTCCGGCTGGAAAGTCAGCGAGGCATCATTCAGCTGAAGTTTCTCCAGCGAAGCGCGGAGGTTCTCGTAATCTTCCGCCTCGATAGGATAAACCCCGGCAAACACCATCGGCTTCACTTCCTCGAATCCGGCAATCGCCTTTTCACACGGACGGGCGATGTGGTGATGGTATCCCCCACCTTCACCTCGCGCGAAGTCTTGATGCCCGAAATGATATACCCCACATCCCCTGTGCGCAGTTCCGCACGGGGAACCATATCCATTTTCAGCACACCGATCTTCATCTGCATCATACTCCTTGCCGGTATTGAAGAATTTCACCTTGTCCCCTTTGCGGATCACACCGTTCTCTATTTTAAAATACGCGATGATTCCACGGAAAGAATTGAATACCGAGTCGAAAATCAAAGCCTGTAGCGGCGCCTCTTCGTCTCCCGTCGGGTGCGGGATACGTTCCACCACCGCCTTCAATATCTCCTCCACACCCATTCCGGTTTTGCCGGATGCACGGATAATATCCTCATGTTTGCAGCCCAGCAGGTCGATGATTTCATCTTCCACCTCATCGGGCATGGCACTCGCCATATCACATTTGTTCAGCACGGGAATGATTTCCAGGTCATGCTCCAACGCCATGTACAGATTCGAGATAGTCTGCGCCTGCACTCCCTGCGAAGCATCGACAATGAGCAACGCCCCTTCACACGCAGCAATGGAACGGGATACCTCGTATGAAAAGTCCACATGTCCCGGTGTGTCAATCAGGTTAAGGATATACTTCTCCCCTGATAAGTATATTCCATCTGGATGGCATGGCTCTTGATAGTGATCCCCCCCTTTCTTTTCCAGATCCATATTATCAAGCATCTGCCCGAAGTCACCTGAATGGTTTTGTAAACTCCAACAAGCGGTCTGCCAGGGTTGATTTACCGTGGTCAATGTGGGCAATGATGCAGAAATTTCGTATATTCTTCATTCTGAATTCTTATTATTTTTAGCTTTTTGGTGTGCAAAGATACGTAAATGGCGGTGGAATAAAAAAAATGCGTTGATAACATTATGACCATGTACCAACGCATTTTTTTTATTGCTTAAGTGAGTTACTCGCTTAGATCAATTTGATGAAGAGTTCACCTTCTACTTCTTCAGCAGAAACTTTATCTTCTCTCAATAACCAGCCAAGGCCGAGGAACAAATCTTTGTCAACCAATTTAGTTGCTTTTTTCAGTTGCTTGGCAGTCATTCCTTCTGTTTCGTTCAGTGCATTCCAGATAGTACCTGCAATTACACCAGCTTTTTTCTTTCAACATTTGCTTTGCAATTTTAGTTAGACATGCTTAAAATCATCCGGTCCAAAAAGACTTTCAGATTTTATTTCGGAGGCAAAGATAGTTATTTTTATGTTATATAACACTTTATTGAGCACTTTTTACCGTTTTTGTAATAAAAAAAGCATTTTAGAACCTCATTTAGGATGCTTTTCGAGATATTCCGACCAAATTCTTGCCGCTTCTTCCACCATTTTAGCACAGGGACGCTTGCTATAATATTGAGCAGTACGCTCTTCCGGAATGGTTGAAACGGGATCTTTTTTTTCTTTAATCCCAACAATTCGCCACAAATCAGCGAACCGTTACGCTTCTTAAATTCAGCCGCCAGTTCTTGCACTACCGCATAATTGGCAGCTTTTCCTTCCCGGTCTGTCGCTTCCGTAGCGCCGGTTTCAAGCCCGCCACCAAAAACATGCCGCAGGCAGCTCCACACGTTTCGCGCATTCGTCCTATTCCCCGCCAAAGGAAGCACCCATACGTAACGCCTGTTCCTGTGTGAAATCCATACATATCTGCAAAGGCCGCTACCACCGACTGCGAACAGTTATATCCGCTCTTAAAAAGCTCCACTGCTTTCTGTATTCTATCTTCCATAAACTATTTTGCATTTTTATTTCGCACAAAAAATATAAGACACCCGTAAACCGTTCACATTATAAGTAATAATCTTCATCGATCTATATTTATTGATTTATATTGATTTTATGAAAAAAAGCATGATGTTCAGTGCCGAAACAATAATAGCAATCGAATACAACACAAACGTGCTCCAACGACTGTTGACATAATCTCCCATCACCTTGCGGGAAGACGTCAGCCCCACCTGCAGAAACACTGTGAAAGGTAATTGAATACTAAGTATCATCTGCGAAATAATCAGTCCTTTGAAAGGATCTCCAATAAAGAAAATCAGCAACAGCGCAATTCCCAGAGACGAAAGGACTCCCTACCTGCGAGTGACTGTCTTTAATATGATATGACTCTCCAAAGATACCTGCAAAGATAGAACCTGCCGCCATTCCGCTCGTAATGGTGGATGAAATACCCGCCATCAGCAATGCCAGTGCAAATACGATGGCCGCATTACTTCCCAACAAAGGTTCAAGCAGTGATTTGGCTTGTTGCAATTCTTCCACCTGAATGCCGCTTTTAAAGAAAGTAGCAGCAGCCAGCAGAATCATAGCACTGTTAATTGCCCAGCCGACAATCATGGAAAAAGAGTATCAAACAACTCATATTTCAAGACCTTCTTAATAGAAGCGTCATCTTTCTTATTATATTCGTGACTCTGTATCACCTCCGAATGAAGGAACAGATTATGAGGCATCACTACCGCTCCCAACACACTCATGATAATCAGCATACTTCCTTTCGGAAAAGAAGGAGTCACCCACCCTGCTGTCGCAGCCGGCCAGTCTATTTCCACCAGAAACAATTCGTAGATAAACGAAAGTCCGATAACGGAGACAAATGCAATGATGGAACGCTCTATCTTCTTATACGAATTAGTGAAAAGCATGATAGAGACAAAAAGCGTAGTCAATATAGCCCCCATATAATAGGAATATCAAAGAGCATTTCCAAGGCAATGGCACCTCCCAGAATTTCCGCTAAAGAAGTAGATATCGACGCCAGCACCGCCGTACCCAATATAGGGCGCGACACCCATTTGGGAGTGTACTTAGTGGCCGCCTCCGAAAGGCAAAGTCCGGTAACAATCCCCAGGTGGGCAACGTTGTGCTGAAGAACGATCAGCATAATAGTAGACAATGTAACCACCCACAGTAAGGAATAGCCGAATTCGGAACCGGCGGCGAAGTTAGAAGCCCAGTTTCCCGGATCAATAAATCCTACAGTAACCAGAAGCCCCGGACCAATATACTTAAAAACATCCAGTCCACCCAGATAGCGTTTATGATCTTTGCGTTTTAAGTCTTGAAAAATATTCTTCATTTTTGCATAATAGTTTTATCCTTACAAATATGCTTATAAATAACGAGTGAAGGTCAATTTTAGTTCAGAATACCGACAAGTAAGTATACAAAAAATTAGGCACGGATTACGCGGATTTCACGGTTCTTATTTTATTGAAACCGTGAAATCCGTGTAATCCGTGCCCGAATAAATGTCGTCGATTAATATCCCATCTCGTGCAATGCACGACACAACTGGTCAGGACATGAAGTCGGCCTGCCACCACACCGCACTCCTTCAAGTTTTGCGATAACATCCGCTACCTTCATTCCTCTCACAAGACGGGAAATACCTTGAAGGTTACCATTGCATCCTCCCCAGAAAACAACCTCTTTCACCACTCCATCTTCCACGTTCAGCTCGATGTTAGTGCTGCAAGTTCCCCGGGTTTTATACACATATTCCATAACCAGCCTTACTCTTCTTCCCCTTCCGGCTGCATATTGGTATAAACAGTCTGCACGTCATCAAATTCTTCCAGACGTTCGATCATCTTATCCAATGTCTCGCGTTGTTCCGGAGTCACCTCTTTCATGTCGTTCGGGATATAAGTGAAGTCTCCACCGACATCTTCAAAACCACACTCCTCCAAGTGTTTCTGAATAGCGGCATAGCTCTTGGGGTTACCATAGATAGTGATTGTTCCCTCTTCGTCATCTTCTTCATATTCATCCTCCACATCATAATCGATCAGATCCAGAATCAGTTCTTCCATATCCAATCCGTCTTTCTTCTTGAAAGTAAATACACATTTGTGGTCGAACAGGAACGCGAGAGATCCCATTGTGCCGAGATTACCGCCAAACTTATTAAATACCGAACGGACGTCAGCCACTGTACGGGTTGTGTTGTCTGTCAGGGTATCTACAAATACAGCAATACCGTGAGGGCCGTACCCTTCGTAAGTCATGCTCTTGTAGTCACTCTGGTCTTTACCCATTGCGTTTTTGATAGCACGTTCAATATTATCCTTCGGCATATTCTCACGCTTACAAGTAGCGATTACCGAACGCAAAGTCGGGTTGTTTTCAGGTTCCGGACCGCCAGCCTTTACAGCTATAGCGATTTGTTTGCCCAGTTTCGTAAATGTCTTGGCCATGTGGCCCCATCTCTTCAGCTTGGTAGCTTTTCTGTATTCAAACGCTCTTCCCATTGGTTTATATTTTTAGATTGAAATTTTAAACTTATCTAAGTTTGGCTCCTAGTTTATCTTCCAAGTTCTTCACCAGTTTGGACATGATCTTATCAATCATCTTATCATTCAAAGTCTGGCTCTCATCCTGAAGCAGGAAGCTCACCGCATACGACTTCTTGCCTGCTTCCAGATTCTTACCTTCGTACACATCGAAAAGTTCCACTTCTTTCAGCAGCTTCTTCTCCGTTTCGTAGGCAATCTTTTCGATTTCGGCAAACTGCACCTTCTTGTCAATCAGCAAAGCGAGGTCGCGCTTCACGGCCGGGAATTTGGAGATTTCCTTGTAGCTGATCTTCACAGAACGGATAGCCTTCATCAGTTCCTTCCAGTTCAAGTCGGCAAAATACACTTCATTGTCGATATCAAATGCTTTCAACAGTTTTTGGGCACGATACCGAAGGAAGCAAGACGCTTACCACCCTTCGTATTGACAGAGAGTGCGGCAGCAAAAATATCGTCCGTCAGATTACCGACAACCAGATTGTGCAAATCCAGTCCCAGACGCTTCAATATATTTTCTACATAAGCCTTCAACTCATATACCGAACTGTTCTCATCCGCATGTGCCCATGAATTGGAAACCTTCTTACCGGTTACCCACAAACCCAAGTGATAATCTTCCGAGTAAGGAGCCAATACCTTCTCTTCGTTCTTCTTGTCACCATCGAAATGATAGCAATTACCAAATTCGAAGAACTTCAAATCAGCATTCTTACGATTTGCATTATGAGCAATACTTTCCAGTCCACCGAACAGCAAAGTCTGACGCATAGCGTTCAAATCCGCACTCAACGGATTCAGCAACATCACCAGGTGGTTGGACGGATAAGTTTCCATACCATCATAGTAAGCAGCACGCGTCAATGAGTTGTTCAGGATCTCATTAAATCCGCAGCCCACCAATTGCTCTGCAATCAGGTTCTGCAATTTATTCGATTTATCATGTTCGCCTTTGGTAGTCAGGCTGGAGTTCAGTGTAGTCGGGATTTCAACATTATTATATCCATAGATGCGGAGAATATCCTCAATCACGTCACAATCACGCTGCACGTCTACACGATAAGGAGGAACAGCTAATGTCAGCCCTTCCGCCGTTTCATTAGTGATCTTCATTTCCAGGCTCGTCACAATGCTCTTGATTGTCTCTACCGGAATCACTTTACCAATCAGCGAATGTACTTTCTCGTAAGACAGGTCTACTATGAAATCCTGTGCAGGAGTAGTATATACATCTTTTATTTCAGAAGAAATCGTACCGCCAGCCAGTTCTTTAACCATCAAAGCAGCCAGCTTCAAGCAATATATCACACTGTTCGGATCGATACCGCGTTCGAAACGGAAAGAAGCATCCGTATTCAAGCCATGACGGCGGGCTGTCTTACGCACCCATGTAGGATGGAAATAAGCACTTTCGATGAATACATCCGTTGTAGCTTCCGTAGAGCCGGAATCCAATCCGCCAAATACGCCCGCAATGCACATGGCTTCTTCCTTATTGCAAATCATCAGGTCGCGGTCACTCAACTTACGTTCCACCTCGTCCAATGTAACGAACGGAGTTCCTTCGGGCATTGTCTTGACGATAACTTCATTACCCTTGATCTTACCGGCATCAAAGCAGTGCAACGGCTGACCGAAAGCATGAACGATATAATTGGTAATATCCACTACATTATTAATAGGACGCACACCGATCAGACGCAATTTATTCTGCAACCATTCCGGACTTTCCTTTACAGTCACTCCTTTCACGGTAACACCGGCATAATGCGGACACGCTTCACTGTTTTCAACCTTTACTTCAATATCCAAATCATGGTTTTCCACTTTAAAGTCATCCACCGACGGACGTTGCAGAGTTGCCTGCTTACCGTTCTGAATCAGATAAGCATACAAGTCACGGGCTACCCCGTAGTGAGAGCATGCATCCGCACGGTTAGGAGTGATATCCACTTCAAGCACATAATCGCTCTTGATATTATAATAA
>VOFD01002008.1_pt1 | contig 35571 bp, 46 predicted proteins | sample 5384101 | NCBI WGS metagenome assembly VOFD01 (sample SAMN12384723, study PRJNA508395) | human gut metagenome | isolation source: healthy gut C | host: Homo sapiens
GGGCTGAAATACGTATTCAGGAACAAATAACCGTTCCGGCGGCAACCGGACGAAAACCGAAAGCAAACCATGGAAAAGAATTCGAAAGGCAGCATACTCACCCCCATTCTCCTGTCGGCAGCGCTCGTACTGGGCGTGGTGATAGGTCTCTTCGCCGGCCGCAACAGCGTGGACAGGAGGCTGCGCAGTCTGGCCGGCGAACTCGATTCGCCGGGCGGCAAGATAAGTTACGCCCTCTCGCTGATAGACCGCTACTACGTGGACCCGGTAAGTACCGACTCGCTCGTGGAGGCGCTGATGCCCGACCTCATGTGGTACCTCGACCCCCACTCGGTCTATATCCCCGCCTCGGAACTGGCCGAGGTAAACATGCCGCTCGAAGGGGAATTCGACGGCATAGGCATCACGTTCAACATGTCCACCGATACCATCATCGTCCTGAATGTCATTCCGCAGGGGCCGAGCCAGAAGGCGGGCGTACAGAACGGCGACCGGATAATCCGCATCGACGACTCGCTCGTGGCCGGACGGAAACTTCCGATGGACGACGTGATGAAGATGCTGCGCGGACCGCGCGGTACGCAGGTAACGGTATCCGTCCAGCGCAAGGGAATAGACGACCTCGTTCCCATCGCCATCGTGCGCGACAAGATACCGGTGAAAAGCGTGGATGCCGCCTACATGCTCACTCCCGACATCGGTTTCCTGCGCATCACCACCTTCTCGCAGTACACCCACGACGAAATGGTACGCGCCCTCGGCGAACTCCGCCGGGAAGGGATGCGCAAACTGATAATCGACCTGCGCGGCAATACGGGCGGTTACCTCGGACAACCCATCCGCATGGCGAACGAATTCCTCGCCGACGGCAGGCTCATCGTCTATACGGAAGACCGCAACGGCGACCGGATGGAGGAGTACAGCGACGGGAAAGGGGGCTATCAGGATGTAGAGTTGGCCGTGCTCATCGACGAGAACAGCGCCTCCTCGAGCGAGATATTCGCCGGGGCTCTGCAGGACAACGACCGCGCCACGATAATCGGCCGCCGCTCCTACGGAAAGGGGCTCGTCCAGCAACAGATACCATTTACGGACGGTTCGGCCATCCGGCTCACCACCGCCCGCTACTACACGCCCACGGGCCGCTCCATCCAGAAGCCTTATACATCCGCCGACAGCACGTACGGATACGACATCTACAATCGTTACTTGCACAACGAACTCTTCTCGGCAGACAGCATCCACTTCGACGACAGTCTGAAGTTCGTGACGCCCGGCGGCAAGACGGTCTACGGCGGCGGGGGCATCATGCCCGACCTTTTCGTTCCGCTCGACACCACGGAAATGACGCCCTATTACATGGAGGTAGCCGGACGAAACATCCTCTACCGCTATACCATGGAGTATGCCGACCGCAACCGGGAAAAGATTAATGCCGTAGAGAGCATCGCACAGCTCGACAGTCTGCTCGACGCCGACACGGAATGTTCGACGACTTCGTCCGTTATGCCGAACGCAACGGCGTGGCCCCCGACCGGCGCCAGATACGCCAATCCGAGCGGCTGCTCCGGGCTCTTCTACGAGCCTACATCGGGCGCAACACCCCGCTGGAGGAGACCGGATTCTACGCCAACTATTACGTAGTGGACGCACCGGTACTGAAAGCCCTCGAAGTGTTCGGCGAGCCGCACCGGGAGTAACCGCAGAGAGGATATCCAAGGAAAGCGGAGGAGGCATCGGCCTCCTCCGCTTTCCTTTGGAAACCCGTCGCGGCCTGCCCGTCAGCCCGCCTGCCCGGCCACCTGCTCCATCATCCGTCTGATTTCTTCCTCATCGCCGAGGAAATAGTCGCGGCGCAGGCGCAATGCATCGTCGAATTCGAATACGTAAGGAATCCCTGTCGGCAGATTGAGGTTCACGATATCCTCGTCGGATATTCCCTTCAGTATTTTCACTATCGCCCGGAGCGAATTGCCGTGGGCCGCCACCAGCACCTGGTCGTACCGGTCGAGCGAAGCGAGAATGCAGTTCTCCCAATAGGGTACGACACGCTCCACGGCATCCTCCAGCGATTCGGTACGCGGCAGCATCCCGGCCGGCACCTCGCTGTAACGGACATCGAACCGGGGATTGCGGGGGTCGTTGTCGGGGAGCGGGTCGGGTGCGACATCGTAACTGCGGCGCCACAGGAACACCTGTTCGCTGCCGTACTTGCGGGCCGTCTCCTTTTTATTGAGCCCCTGCAGGATACCGTAGTGCTTCTCGTTCAGCTGCCAGCTCTTCTCCACGGGAATCCAGTCGAGGTTCATCATATCGAGTGCATAATTGAGCGTCTTGACAGCACGTTTCAGATAGGAGGTGAACGCCATTCCGAAACTGAGGCCGGCCTCGCTCATCATGCGGCCCGCCCTTTTGGCCTCTTCCACCCCCGTTTTCCGTCAGGTCCACATCGGTCCAGCCCGTAAACCTGTTCTCCTTGTTCCAAACGCTCTCGCCGTGGCGGAGCAAAACTATCCTTTTCATATTCGCTGCAATTCAAACCCCGGCGGAGACCGGAGCAAATCCCGTCAGAGAGTTGCATCTTTAATGCCATACGAAGAGGGCACGCCGAAAAAAGTGCTAATTTTGTTCCTCGATGAGACAAACGACGAAAATCCGAATGTTGCCGGCCGTATGGGCGGCAACACTTCTGCTCTGCGGCTGTGCAGAGACTTCGACCGTCCGCCTCTCCGGTGAAGAGGCATATGTTCCCCGTCATGCGGAGGGCTATTCGATATACGCGACCGACGGAGCGTCCACCGTCATCGAAATCCGCAACCCGTGGCAGGGGGGCGACAGCGTCCGGACCCAGCTTTTCGTCTCGCGCGGGAACGAACTTCCGCCCGAAGGGTTCGACGGCGTAACGGTCGCGGCACCCGTGCAGCGAGCCGTATGCTTCTCCTCGACACACGTCGCCTTCCTCGACGCGCTGGATGCGACGGACGCCATACGGGGCGTATCGGGGCCGAATACATCTCCAACAAAAAAGGTGCGCGAACGTTACCGGGAGGGAGACATACGCGACGTGGGATACGACACCAATGTCAATTACGAACTGCTGGCGAGCCTGCGGCCCGACATCGTATTCATCTACGGCGTAGGAGGAGAGAACACCGCCGTGACCGACAAATTCCGCGAACTGCACATCCCGTTCGTCTACATCGGAGAATATATGGAGACCACGCCGCTTGGCAAGGCGGAATGGCTCGTCCCCTTCGGCGAACTCACCGACCGAAGGGAGGAGGCCGCCGCACTCTTTACGGACATCGAGACACGGTACGATTCGCTGCGGATGCGGGCGACCGCCTTCGCCGAACGTCCCTCGGTCATGCTGAACGCCCCCTACCGCGACGTATGGTTCGTGCCGGGCGACCGGAGCTACATGGTACGGCTCATCGAGGATGCGGGCGGCCGCTACATTTTCGCCGGGAGGAAAGCTCCGTCAGCCGCCCCGTCAGCGGCGAGACGGCTTATCTGGCCGCACGGCAGGCCGATGTCTGGCTGAATCCCAACCAGGCAGGGAACATCGGCGAACTCAAGACACAGAATCCTAAATTCACCGACATCCGCTGCGTGGAACAGCGGCGCGTTTACAACTGTACGCGCAGGAAGACTCCGGGCGGAGGAAGCGACTTCTGGGAGTCGGGAGCGCTGCACGCCGACCGCGTACTGCGGGATATCATCCTCTGCCTGCACCCCCGAAGCGGCCGTACCGGACGAAGAGGGCATGTATTACTTCGAACGGCTCGAATAGTCCCGTCAAGGCGCCCGGGAGGCCCTCGGCGCCCGTGTCAGGGCAGAACGAACAGCGAAGCAACCACACTTACAGAACCGCACGGACATTGAAAAGGAGAACCGCCATACTGATGCCGGCCGTCACCATGCTGACGCTGCTGCTGCTGCTGGCCGACATGGCCGTCGGTTCCACATCCATTCCGCTGAAGGAGCTGTGGCGCAGCCTGACGGGAAACGGTTCGGACGAAAGTATCCGCTACATCATCCTGAATTTCCGTATTCCCAAAGCGGTGACGGCGCTCCTTTCGGGCGCAGCGCTCTCGGCCGTCGGACTGCAGATGCAGACCCTCTTCCGCAACCCGCTGGCAGGCCCCTACGTGCTGGGCGTAAGTTCCGGCGCCAGCCTCGGCGTAGCGCTCTTCACGCTCGGCATGCCCCTGCTGGGCATCTCCGCCTCGTCGGTATGGTGGGGCGGCATCGGCGCGGTGGGAGCCGCATGGGCGGGAGCCGCCCTCATCCTGCTGGTCATCATGGCCGTCACCACCCGCATCAAGGACATCATGGCGGTACTCATCATGGGCATGATGTTCGGGAGCGCCGCCACCGCAATCGTCGAGATACTTCAATACATGAGCCCCGAAGGGGCCGTGAAATCCTATGTGGTATGGACGATGGGAAGCCTCGGAGGGTGCTGCTCTCCGAACTGCGGATACTCGTCCCCGTCCTCGCCGCGGGACTCGCCCTCTCCGTATCGCTTATCAAGCCGCTCAACCTGCTTCTGCTGGGCGAGAACTACGCCCGCACGATGGGGCTCGACATCCGGGCCACGCGGCTCCGCATCTTCGCATCGACCATCCTCCTGGCCGGAACAGTGACCGCCTACTGCGGCCCCATCAGCTTTCTGGGTCTCGCCGTCCCCCACATCGTGCGGATGGCCTTCCGGGAGGCCGACCACCGCATCCTCATGCCCGCCTCGATGGTATGCGGCGGCGGCATCATGCTGCTCTGCGATCTGGCCACCCAGCTCCCTCCCTCCGACATGACGCTGCCCATCAACACCGTATCGGCCTTCATCGGCATTCCCGTAGTCATCGCTGTCATCCTCCGCACGCGCAAAAACGCCTGAAACATGGACTACGAAAGGATCAATACCGTACAGCCTCCACGGACTCACGCTCGGCTACGGCGAACGGACCCTCTTCGCCGACGCCGGCATCGGATTCGGCTGGGGAGAGTTCACCGCCCTGATCGGCCGCAACGGCACGGGCAAAAGCACCCTGCTGCGCACCGTCGCCGGACTCGCCCGGCCGCAGGCGGGGTACATCACGGTCAACGGACGCCGGACGGACACCATGTCGCGACGCGAAATAGCCGCCGCGATCGCCTTCGTATCCACCGAAGAGGTGAAGGTCGAGAACCTGAAGGTGACCGACGTGGTGGCGCTGGGACGCGCGCCCTACACCAACTGGGTGGGTTCGCTGACCGAAGAGGACCGCGCGCAGGTGGCCCGTGCGCTCGCGCTCGTGGGGATGCAGGCATTCGCCGGCAAGGGCATCGGCACGCTCAGCGACGGTGAGAGGCAACGGGTGATGATAGCACGCGCCCTCGCGCAGGACACCCCCATCATCCTGCTTGACGAACCGACCGCATTCCTCGACCTGCCCAACAAATACGAAATCGGCCTACTCCTGCGCCGCCTTGCCCACGATGAGGGAAAATGCATCGTCTTCTCGACGCACGACCTGGCCATCGCACTGGAACTGTGCGACACAATAGCCCTGCTCGAAGGCGGACGGTTCCATTACGGCACGACCGACATGCTCGTCGAAAGCGGCGACTTGGGCAGGCTGTTCCGGGACACCGCCCTGACATTCGACCCGGATACCCGCAGCGTCAGGCTCCGCGGCGAATAGCAAGCCTTCCTCGCCGGCCTGCCCCCCGGCGGGGTTTTCATATTTGCGGGGAAATCGCTACATTTGCAGGCTACGAAACAAACAACACGGATAAACCATGTTCGAGAACTTAACCGACAGGCCGGAGAGGTCTTTCAAGATACTGAAGGGCGAAGGACGGATTACCGAAATCAACGTTGCCGAAACGCTCAAGGAGATACGCCGCGCGCTCATCGACGCCGACGTGAACTATAAGGTAGCCAAGACCTTCACCGACGAGGTAAAGCAGAAGGCCCTCGGCGCCAACGTGCTGACCGCCGTCAAGCCGGGGCAGATGATGACCAAGATAGTCCGTGACGAACTTGCCCTGCTCATGGGCGGTACGGCCTCGGACATCAATCTCGACGGCCGACCGGCCGTCATCCTCATCGCCGGCCTGCAGGGTTCCGGTAAGACCACCTTCTCCGGCAAGCTCGCCAACCTGCTGAAGAGCAAGCGAAGCCGCAGCGTCCTGCTCGTCGCGGGCGACGTCTACCGACCTGCAGCCATCGAACAGCTGAAGATACTCGGCCAGCAGGTAGGCGTGGAGGTCTACACCGAAGAGGGCAACAAGAACCCGGTGGAGATAGCGGAGAACGCCATAAAATATGCCCGTGGCAAGAACATCAACACCGTCATCGTCGATACGGCCGGCCGCCTGGCGGTGGACGAAGCGATGATGGAGGAGATAGCGGTCGTCAAGAGAGCCGTCAAGCCTTCCGAGACCCTCTTCGTGGTGGATGCCATGACGGGGCAGGACGCTGTGAACACCGCCCGGGAGTTCAACGAACGGCTGGATTTCGACGGCGTGGTCCTCACGAAACTCGACGGCGACACCCGCGGCGGTGCAGCCATTTCCATCCGTTCGGTGGTCAACAAACCGCTGAAGTTCATCTCGTCGGGCGAAAAGATGGATGCCCTCCAAGTGTTCCATCCGGAACGCATGGCCGACCGTATTCTCGGTATGGGCGATATCGTGTCGTTCGTGGAACGCGCCCAGGAGCAGTACGACGAGGAGGATGCCCGCCGGCTGAAAAAGAAGATTGTCAAGAACCAGTTCGACTTCAACGATTTCCTCGACCAGATAGCCCAAATCAAGAAGATGGGCAACATGAAGGACCTGATGGGCATGATACCCGGTGTCGGCAAGGCCATCAGAGACATCGAGATTTCGGACGACATGTTCAAGCAGACCGAGGCCATCATCCACTCGATGACACCCGCCGAACGCAGCAATCCGAAATCATCAACCCCAGCCGCAAGGAACGCATCGCCAAAGGGAGCGGAACGACGCTTGCCGAGGTAAACAAGCTGCTCAAACAGTTCGACCAGACGCGCAAGGTGATGAAGTCCGTCGCCACGATGAAGCCGGGTATGGCCAAAGGGCGCCGCAAGTAATCCGTACACGGAAGCCCGCCTGCCGCCGCACGGCGGAGTGCTGTACACACAACCCAACAGAACAATTCTCCATGGCGATATCGCCATGGAGAATTGTTCTATGAAGGCCGTTCCATCGGGCCACAGGCTTCCGGCGAAAACCGCCATTTCCGTCAAAAACGCCCGCAGGTATCCTGAATCTGCGATAATTTGCTACTTTTGCCATAAAGGGAAGGGCACGATGCCTTCCGTAAAAAGAGAGTCCATGCAATTGACGGAAGAAGAACTGTTGGTGGAATCGGATGAAGACCTCGAGATAGGGGCGTCGCTTTCGGTCGGTCTCGACGACCGCAACCGCATGGTCGTTCAACTGGAGTACGTGTATTACGACGACCATCGGAGAGACAACACCCTGTATGCCCTCCTTGACCAGGAGGAGACGACAACGCTGGCGGACAGGCTGCACGTTTCGACCGCCGAGCTGCCGGCAACGCTGCGCAAGCATTTCGACGACCATCCCGTCCTTCCGCCTCCCTCCTATGTGAAAGGCCAGTTCAAAGAGGTACTCGATTTCCTCATCGACTGCGGCGCCCGCTACCGTCTGTACGAGACATAACGGTCCCTTACCGGCCACACCCATTCGATATTCGCAATAACTATGACAGACAAAAAAGAACGACCCGCACACGACGCATACGACATCGTCCCGGCCAAAGCGGCCGACTATCCGATGCTGGTCGACATTTGGGAGGCATCGGTCCGGGCGACGCACACGTTCCTCGCCGAAGCAGACCTGCAACGGCTCCGCAGCCGACTCGCTACGGACTATTTTCCCGCCGTCGAACTCCACATGCTTCTCACCGACGGCCGACCTGTCGGATTCGCCGGCCTGTCGGGCGACAACCTCGAAATGCTCTTCGTACATCCCGACTTTTTTTCGGCCGCGGACTGGGACGGGCATTGCTCTCCTTCGCCATCCGCGAAAAGGGGTGACACGAGTGGATGTCAATGAACAGAACAAACGGGCGGAGGGCTTCTACCGGGCACACGGCTTCCGCACGACCTCGCGCGACGAAACCGACGCCGACGGACTTCCCTACCCCATACTGCACATGGCCCTGCGGCAGGAGCCGCAGTCCCCGGCCGCACACCCTCTGTTCTCCGGCGGCCGGCAAAGAGTTCCCGCCGCAACCGAAAAAAACGGATTCCGTGTACTCCGGTACATGCACCGTTACCGACACATATCCCCGAAGCCGCCCCTCCGGTCATTCCGGCACCGGACTGCAAACGGCAAAAACCCGCTCCGCCGTATCAATCTCCCGAAAATACGTTACCCTCTTCCGGTCTCCTGGTCGCACAAGGAGGACAACCCCGGCAATTAAACCGCTCGCCAACAGTATGTTCCATACATGAACCCGCATGGCACGACCGTTCCTTTCAAAAGAAAACTAAAAAATATAGTTTAAAAACTAAACATATTAGTTGCATACAAAATTCTTTTAGTTATCTTTGTTCCATACGACCGGGAACACCCGGGCTACCGGATTTCGACCGCATGAATTCCGGGGACAGGCCATCCGCCGGACACCGCTCCCGGCAAACCGCAAAAAGACGCACAGCCATGGAAAAACTGACACGCAGAGAAGAAGAAATCATGACCCGTTTCTGGGAACGGGGCGCCTTGTTCGTCAAAAGAGCTGCAAGAGCTTTATGCCGAACCGAAGCCCCATTTCAATACGCTCTCCACCATGGTACGGGGGCTCGAAGCCAAAGGGTTCCTCTCTCACCGCGCCTACGGCAATACCTATCAATACTACCCGCTCGTCACCGAGGAACAGTTTCGCAGCGGCACGCGCCGGGGCGTCATCAGCAAATACTTTCACGACTCCTACTTAAACGCCGTATCGACCCTCGTCCGCGAGGAGAAAATCTCCGTGGAAGAACTGCGGGAACTGATAGAAAGAATAGAAAAAGGAAAGGAATAGCCATGCAAGCGTTTATTTGGTATCTGCTCAAGGTCGGCATTTGCCTTGCGGCATTCTGGCTGCTTTACAGGCTCCTCCTCAGCCGCGACACCTTCCACGGCCTCAACCGGGCGGTACTCCTCGCCTCGACGGTGCTCGCCTTCCTCATTCCGGCCGGATTCATCACCCTTCCCGCCGACGCCCCCGGCCCCGAACCCTATACCGCCATCACCCCCATCGGAGACGAATTCCGAACCGACCGTATCCGAACGGTTCCGACACCCGAACCGCTCGCGGAGCCACAGGCGGCGGAACCGGACAAGCCCGTATCCGCCGAACACCGCCCGCTCCTCCCGACGCTCATCGCCTGCCTCTTCTGGAGCGGTGCGGCGGTCTCGCTGCTGCGCATGCTGGCCTCCGTCACCGAAATCCTCCGAACGGTACGCGCCGGCGAACGGACGCGCCTCGACAGGCATACCGTGCTCGTACATACAGCGGACCATACCGTACCGTTCAGCTGGATGCGCTACATCGTCCTCCCGCGCAGCGACTGCGGGAACCACGAAGAACAGATTATAGCCCACGAACGGGCACACCTCCGCCTCGGCCACTCCTGGGATTTGCTTCTGCTCGACGCGGCGGGATGTCTGCAATGGTTCAATCCCTTCATGCGGCTCCTGAGACGGGAGCTGCAGGACATACACGAATACGAAGCGGACCGCGCCGTACTGCGGGCCGGATTCAATCCGAAAGAATACCAAATGCTTCTGATAAAGAAGGCCGCCGGCGCTGGCCGCTATTCCGTTGCCGACGGCCTCGGTCACAGTAACCTCAAAAAAAGAATTACCATGATGCTCAAAAAGATTCCGAGTCACGCGCCCGCTGGAAAGTCCTCGCCATGCTGCCGCTCGCATGCCCTCACCGCATTCGCCCAAAGGGAATGCGGCAAAGATAACATTATTTACATGGACGAATCCCATATCACCCTGGAGTATCCATCCGCAGAAGGCACCGTATCGAAGCAACTCCATGTTCTTTTCAACGATAGCAAAACCCCTGCACGATACCTTTGCGCCGATTTAAGTTTCAACCGTTTCGCCGACATACACACGGCCACACTCACTGTGCGACCGACGAATTGGGCCGACCGGACCTACAACCCCAACCGTTTCTACATCGCCCTTGACCGAACAAGAGAACCGAAAGCGTACGACGATATCTTCGATATCGTCCGGGAATATGCGCCGGAACTCTATGCGACCATCCCGACCGAATATCTGCAATACCCCATCCCATCGGAACTGCGATTCAACAAAGGCTGGTACACCCTGCAGGTTCCACATAGGAGGCGGAGATACCAAGAACACCCTGCAGCAATATAATAACATCATTACTCTCGAATCCGAAGCCAAAGAGGACGGAAATCCGGCGCTGCAATACACCTACGTAACCATTCCTACCCAGACGATACGCATGGATACGGAAGGAAACTCCTATATCGACGATACACCTATCCCCTTCGCACAACTGGAGAACGCCTTGCTTACCCGGTTTGCCGAACAGGGAGTGCTTCTCTCCGACGAAGACGTTTTCTTTAACAACCTTTATGTTATCACCGACGATAAGACCCAATGGAAAGACTTTCTGCGCATCAAAACAGCCCTTGAAAAGGACAGCGACTACCTATGGTCTGTAGGACTCGCCGATGACATGAGTTTTTGGGGTGGAGTCAACCAGCATATCGAAACCTCTCCTTATCTATCGTATCCGCAAGCTTCTGGAATACACGTTCCCTATTATGCCTATTTCAACCCTCAAGGGTCGGTTGAAGCAGCACGCAATCACCTGATAGAAATAACAGTCACAGGCAACAACATTGCCGTGAACGGAAAAAAGAGCCGCCTTCAAAGACTCTCCCGAGACCTCATGCGGGAAGCGGAACGGAACGGCTTTCCGATGAGCGAAATGATGATAGGCATTTGGCCTGCCCACAATGCGGAAGTCGGCACGGTGCAGGCAGCCAAATACGAAGCGAGCCGACTGGTGCCCAAATACCTCGTACTGGTCGTCGAGGATTACGGCAAGGGCGGAGAAATCGTCCGGGTAAACGGACAGTCCTGACCGTTCCCGCCGATATTCGGAACGACTTCAGTTTGTGTTGCCCCTTCAGGGAAGCGGTTTCCCGCATGACGCCGAGACGGCATATCGGAAACGAACGCCCCGGCGGATTGATACGGTCTGCCGGGGCGTATTTGCCGGGACAACCGTACGGTCGGCGACACGCCCGAAGAATGCACGTACTTACCCGTTCCGCGTCGGACCGACACGAAACACCGCACGGCAAGGAAATACGGACTCGGACCGCCGTACCGGCGACACGCAGTCCGTTCCGCATCGGCAAAACCTCCATGCAGGTCCCGGAGGACAATCGTGCGGAACGACCGCATCGCTCCCGGCAAATGCAGGATTCAGCGCTACAAAAGCATCCCATACCCCGTGCAGCTTGAACCGATACGCGATACGCGTACCATCGGAACGCTACCGCAACAACAGCTGTTAACGGAACTACCCGGAACAATGACCGGAACGCAACAGCGGCAGGCAAGCGTTATATTCCGTGCGACAGCGGCGGCGGAACCGCTTCCGAAAGGTCCGCACCGCCCCACTCCTGCGCGATATAATCGAGCGTAGCGTTGATTTCGTTCACATCGGTCAGCGTAACCAACTGCAGCCGGGTAGGCTTGAAATCGGGCAGTCCCTTGAAATAATTGGACAGATGGCGGCGCATTTCCAGCACTCCGACCCGTTCGCCTTTCACCTCGACCGATTTGGCCAGGTGCCGTTTGGCGATTTCCACCCGTTCGCAGACGGAGGGTTGCGGAAGCAGTTCGCCCGTATCGAGGTAGTGCCTTATCTCGCGGAATATCCACGGGCGGCCATAGGTGGCACGTCCTATCATCACCCCGTCCACGCCGTAGCGGTCAAACGCCTCCGCCGCCCGCTGCGGCGAATCGATGTCGCCGTTGCCTATGACGGGTATCTTCATCAGCGGATTGTTCTTCACGCGTCCTATCAGCGTCCAGTCCGCCTCCCCCGTGTACATCTGGGCCCGCGTGCGGCCGTGGATGGTGAGCGCGGCGATGCCCGCGTCCTGCAAACGCAGGGCTATCTCCTCGATGTTCCTGTGCTCCTCGTCCCAGCCCAGACGCGTCTTCACCGTCACTGGTACCTTCACCGCCTCCACAATCCGCCGTGTCATCTCCACCATCAGCGGCACGTCGCGCATCATACCGCTCCCGGCTCCGCGGCCCGCTATCTTGCGGACAGGACAACCGAAATTGATGTCGATGACATCCGGACGGGCCGCCTCGGCGATGCGGGCCGATTCGACCATCGGTTCTATCAGATGACCGTAAATCTGTATTCCCACCGGACGCTCCCCCGTCGCTGATATTGAGTTTCGCCACTGACTTCGCCCCTTCGCGCACGAGCCCGTCCGAGGAGATGAACTCCGTATAGACCATGTCCGCCCCGAAACCCTTGCACATGTAACGGAACGAGGGTCGGTCACATCCTCCATCGGTGCGAGGAAGAGGGGCCGCTCGCGGAATTCTATCCCGGCTATCTTCATTTTCGCATGCTATTTACCGGTACAAAGATAATCCGCCGGGCGGTAAAAAGGAAAAATGCGTATCTTTGTCTTTTCAATCCGCCGCGACAGCGGACGAACAGATTTCCGACATGAACATAGAAAACTACATCGAACAGGCCGCCGCCCGCGCAGTGGAACGCCTCTACCCGCAGGCCGCCGGCGCCCCCATCCAGATACAGCGCACCCGCAGGGAGTTCGAGGGCGACTATACGCTCGTGGTATTCCCCCTGCTCAAGGCGAGCCGCAAGGCACCCGAAGCCACGGCAGCGGAGATTGGCGAGGCACTCGTTGCCGGCGACAACGGTATCGAATCGTACAACGTAGTCAAAGGCTTCCTGAACATGACGCTACGCCGCAGCTTCTGGAATGAGAAAATTGCGGAAATCGCGTCGGACGACCACTTCGGATACGGAGAACCGACCGGCCGCACCGTCATGGTGGAATATTCATCGCCCAACACCAACAAGCCCCTCCACTTGGGGCACATCCGCAACAACCTGCTCGGTTATTCGGTAGCGGAGATTCTGAAGGCGTGCGGCAACCGGGTCATCAAGGCCAACCTCGTGAACGACCGCGGCATCCACATCTGCAAAAGCATGCTGGCATGGCAGAAGTTCGGCGGGGGAAACGCCCGCCTCGAGCGGCATGAAGGGCGACCATCTGGTAGGAAAATACTACGTGGAATTCGACCGCCACTACAAGGAGGAGGTCCGAGAGCTCGTCGCACAGGGCCAGAGCGAGGAAGAGGCGAAGCGCAATGCTCCCATCATGCGCGAGGCGCAGGAGATGCTGCGCCGCTGGGAGGCGAAAGAGCCGGAAACCTATGCCCTGTGGGAGACCATGAACGGCTGGGTGTACGACGGCTTCGACAAAACCTACGCCGCGCTGGGCATCGACTTCGACAAGACCTATTACGAATCGCAGACCTACCTGCTGGGCAAGGAGCCTGGTGGAAGAGGGACTCCGCAAAGGGGTCTTCTACCGCCGTCCCGACAATTCGGTCTGGATCGACCTCACGGCCGACGGGCTGGACGAGAAGCTGCTGCTGCGCGGCGACGGGACTTCGGTCTACATGACGCAGGATCTGGGTACGGCCTACCGCCGTTTCGAGGACAACCGCCTCGACGAACTCATCTACGTGGTGGGCAACGAGCAGAATTACCACTTCCAGGTCCTCAAACTCGTACTGAAAAAAGGCTCGGCTACGAGGCATGGAGCGACCACATCTTCCACCTCTCCTACGGCATGGTGGAACTGCCCGAAGGAAAAATGAAGTCGCGCGAAGGAACGGTCGTGGATGCCGACGACCTGATTGAAGATATGGTATCGACCGCCATGGAGATGTCGCGCGAACTGGGCAAGCTGGACGACGCCACCCCCCGAAGAGGCCGCCGACATCAGCCGCATGGTGGGACTCGGGGCACTCAAATACTTCATTCTCAAGGTTGACCCCAAGAAGACCATGCTTTTCGACCCGCGCGAATCCATCGACTTCAACGGCAATACGGGCCTTTCATCCAGTACACCCATGCACGCATCTGCTCGGTGCTGCGCAAGGCCGGAGAGGCCGGCATCGCCTATGCGAACGACCATGCCGACGTACCGCTCGTGGCGGAGGAGATTGAACTCATCAAGACGCTCGACGAATTCCCGGCCACTGTGCGGCAGGCGGGCGACACCTATTCGCCCTCGGTCATTGCCAACTATATCTACGACCTGGCCAAATCATACAACGGCTACTATCACGACCACTCCATCCTGCGCGAGGAGAACGAGGCCGTCCGTGCTTTCCGGCTTCGCCTGAGCCTGCGAGGTGGCCCGCGTCATCCGGCGCGGCATGCGCCTGCTCGGCATCGAAGTCCCGGAAAGAATGTAAAACACAGATGCCGTCCGGAAAAAGGCAGCCGGGGAACAGTTCCGTTGTTCCCCGGCTGCCTTTTTTTCGGTTCCGGACACCGGATGTCCGTTTCCCATTCTTTATTGTGAAAAGCCCCTCTCGCGTCCTCCGGGAGACTCCGGCACGTCAGAATTCCCCGTTGAACGCCTTGGCCATCTGCTCGGCCATCTGGTCGAGTCCCTGCTGCAACTTGGACCCTATCATCATCTTCATCACCATGTTGAGCTTTGGCATGCAGCACCAGCCGCATACGCGTATCGTAATCGCCCACCTGCTTGAGCTGTATCCAGAACGTAAAATCGAGCGGCGAACGTTCGTCGCCGGTCACCTTGACATAGTCATTCGGTACCTTGTCCACCATCCGCAGACGCATCGTCATCCCCTTTACCTTGAACGAACAGCTCGTCTCGTCCGCCGTCCAATCCTCGACATGTCCCTGCACGACGGGGGGGTAAAATTGTTGAAGTCGCTGATTACCGAATAAATCTGCTCCGCCGGACGGCGTATCTGCTGTTGCCGGCTTTCGTATTTTTCCATAAAATTTGCAGTATTGCGCTTTAATGCGTTATTTTGCAACAGATTAAAAGCCCATGCAGATAATCTGGTACGAAAATAAAGCATTGGTATTCAAATCGGGTGATGCCGAAGCGGACATTCCCTGCGTTCGCGGCGGCACAGGCTCCGACTTGAGCCCCGCAAATTTGCTGCAAAAATTCGACAATAACAACATCCTCTACGTATTGTCGGAGAACCCCCGACACGCCTTCGAAACTTTCCTCAGCCACACGACCGTCGTGGAGGCCGCCGGCGGAGTCGTCGAAGACGGCACCGGGCGCATCCTCATGATGCGGCGACGCGGTTGGTGGGACCTTCCCAAAGGACACGTCGAAAAGGGAGAAAGCCATGAAGAGGCCGCCCTGCGCGAAGTGGCCGAAGAGACGGGGCTGCGGCAGGTGCGGCTGCTCGGTCCGCTGACGACGACCCGGCACTTTTACCGCATGCACGGACGCTGGGAGACGAAATGCACCTGGTGGTACGGGATGCGGTGCGAGGGAGACGAAACGCCCGTTCCGCAGACCGAGGAGGATATCACGGAAACGAGATGGATGCAGGGTACGGAGCCTGTGGCAGGCGGTTGCCGGCAGCTACGGAACGATACGGGAGGTCTTCGACGCCTGGACAAAAAAAGGAGTGACCCCCACCGGCGAACGGCGGACGGGACATGGGAAACAACCACAAAACGAACAACAAATACCAAGGGAAAATGAAATTCACAACGAAAACACTGGCGTTACTTATGGCAGCAGCGGTAACAGTATCCTGCTCGGGCGACGGTTCCCGCAAGAACCAAATCGTACCGCTCGACATCGACAGCAACATGACCGAAGCCGAAATCCGGGCGGGAATACTCACCCCGGAGGTCATGTGGAAAATGGGACGCGTGGGCGAGAGCGTACTGTCGCCCGACGGCAAGAGCGTGGTTTACAGCGTGACATGGTATAACATGCAGGAGAACCGCGGCCTGTCGCACCTCTATCTCATGCCCTCGGAGGGCGGCGAGCCCCAACAGCTCACCGTCGATGCGGTCTATGACCACTGCCCCAGTGGAGTGCCGACGGCAAGACCATCTACTTCCTCAGCGACCGTACCGGCGAAGGTCAGATATGGGCCATCGGTACCAACGGCAAGAGGATACATCAGGTATCCGATATAAAAGGCGGCATCGAAGGATTCGGCATCGCCCCGAAAGGCGACCATTTTTATTACGTACAGAACGTACACGTAGCCGACATCGAATCGAAGGACGTCTATCCCGACCTCGACAAATCGAAAGGCCTCATCTACAACGACCTCATGACGCGCCACTGGGACTATTGGGACAGGGGTTACTACAAACACGTATTCGTCGGCAAATTCGACGGCAAGGAGGCCCATGCCGGCAAGGACATCATGCCCGGCGAAGCATGGGACGCACCGCTGGCCCCCTACTTCGACATGAAGGAAATCTCGTGGAACAACGCCGGCACGCGCCGCCTACACCTGCAAGAAGATGACCGGTACGAAATACGCACAGTCCACCGATTCGACATCTTCGTCTACGACGTGGCGAAAAGGTACCGTCACCAACATCAACAAGGCAGGAACACCCGACGACCCGCGCCTGAAAATCGCCCCGGCTTTCCCCGGCTACGACAAATACCCCGTATTCTCGCCCGACGACCGTTACATCGCCTTCAAGAGCATGCGCCGGCCGGGCAACGAATCGGACAAGGAACGTCTCTTCGTATGGGACAGCACGGACGGTTCGTTCCGCGACCTGACCGAAGCCTTCGATTACAACTCCTACAATCTCGTATGGAAAGATAACGGCACCATCCTCTTCCTTTCGCCCATCGAAGCCACCCGCCGCTCTGCTCGGTGAATGTCGAGGGCGTACCTGCCGTAGAGGTCATCACGCGCGGCGACCACGACATCACCGCCTTCACCTATTCCAACGGCGTATGCGTCGCGGAAAAGGTGAGCATCTCGCAGGGAACGGGCTCTACCGCGTGGACAACGGCGCCCTCAACCAGCTGACCTTCGTGAACAAGCACATCTACGACAACGTGAAGATGGGCGAAGTACAGAAACGCTGGATAGCGACCACCGACGGCAAGAAGATGCTGACATGGGTGATACTTCCCCCGACTTCGACCCGAACCAGAAGTACCCCACCCTGCTCTATTGCCAAGGCGGCCCGCAGGACGTGGTGAGCCAGTTCTGGAGCTACCGCTGGAACTTCCAGCTCATGGCGGCACAGGGATATGTCGTCGTGGCGCCCAACCGCCGCGGCGTACCTTCGTTCGGACAGGAGTGGCTCGACCAGATTTCGGGTGATTACAGCGGCCAGAACATCCGCGATTACCTCAGCGCCATCGACGACGTGGCCCGGGAACCGTGGGTAGACCGCGACCGTCTCGGATGCGTCGGCGCAAGCTACGGCGGTTACTCGGTATATTACCTCGCCGGGCAGCACGAAGGCCGGTTCAAGGCATTCATATCGCACTGCGGCATCTTCGACTTCGACAGCATGTACGGCTCGACCGAGGAGCTCTTCTTCATCAACAACGATTACGGCGGCCCCTACTGGGACAAGGAGAACGCCGTGGCACAGCGTTCCTACGCCCACTCGCCGCACCGCTTCGTACAGAACTGGGATACTCCTATCCTCATCATCACGGGCCTTAACGACTTCCGTATCCCCTATACCCAGAGCCTGGAGGCCTTCACGGGCGCACGGGTACAGGGCATACCGGCCCGCTTCGTAGCGTTCGAAAACGAAAACCATCAGGTTTTCCAGCCCCAGAACTCGCTCGTATGGAACCGCGAATTCTTCGGCTGGCTCGACAAATACGTCAAGGGAGAGCAATAGAGCGCCTCGCGGTCAAAAGCCGCAGGACTGATTCCGGAGCGGGCGGACCTTATGGTCCGCCCGCTCTTTTTCCGTCTCCGGAGAGTGTTCCGGAGGGCCCGACGGCCCCTATTGGTAAGCCGCAAAATCGCTAACTTTGCGGCGCGGAAAACCGCCTTCCGCAAAGGCGGTACCGCATACGAGAAACGGACATGGCAGACAACAACATACTGAACAGGCTCGACGGCCTGAAACTGAAATTCGAGGAGATAGGGCAGCAGATGACCGACCCCGAAGTGATAGGCGACATGAAGAAATTCGTGCAGCTCAACAAGGAGTACAAGGAGCTGAAGCCCATCATCGAGACGAGCGAACGGTACCGCACGGCGGTGAACAACCTGCGCGAGGCGAAGGACATCCTCGCCAACGAAAAGGATGAAGACTTGCGCGAAATGGCCCGCGAGGAGGTGGCGGAACTCGAACCCGCCATCGACCGGCTCGAAGAGGAAATCAAGCTGCTGCTCATTCCCAAAGACCCGCAGGACGAGAAGAACGCTATCGTGGAGATACGCGGCGGCACGGGAGGCGACGAGGCGGCCCTCTTCGCCGGCGACTTGCTGCGCATGTACACCAAATATGCGGAAAGCAAAGGCTGGAAATACGAGATAAACAGCGCTTCGGAGGGAAGTTCGGGCGGATACAAGGAGGTCGTGATGAAGGTGACGGGACAGAACGTCTACGGCACGCTCAAGTACGAGTCGGGCGTTCACCGCGTGCAGCGTGTGCCCCAGACCGAGACTCAGGGCCGTGTGCAACACCTCGGCGGCATCGGTAGCGGTGCTGCCGGAAGCGGAGGAGTTCGACATCGAGCCTGAACATGAACGACATCCGCAAGGACACGTTCTGCTCGTCGGGCCCCGGCGGCCAGTCGGTCAATACCACCTACTCGGCCATCCGCCTGACACACATCCCTACGGGCATCGTCGTACAGTGCCAGGACCAGAAGTCGCAGCTCAAGAACTTCGACAAGGCCCTCGAAAGCTGCGCACGCGCATCTTCAACCTCGAATACCAGAAGTATCTCGACGAGATAGCAGGCAAGCGCAAAACGATGGTTTCGACGGGTGACCGAAGCGCCAAGATACGCACCTACAACTACCCGCAGGGCCGCGTCACCGACCACCGCATCAACTATACGATATACAACCTCTCGTCGTTCATGGACGGCGACATACAGGATGTCATCGACCACCTGATAGTGGCCGAAAATGCGGAGCGTCTGAAAGAGAGCGAACTCTGACGCTCCGGACAAAGGCGGGAACGGCATGACGGTAAAGCGGACGGCGGCGTCCGCTTTTTATCGTTCGGACAGCACGAAAGGGCAGGGAAAGCCGGCCGGGACATGCCCCGCCGAAGCCCGGCCAAAGCCGCCCGCAACGGTTTATTACCGCTTCGGGCACGCTAAAGCGGCACTCGGTACGTTATTTGATAAACTCCAGGCAATTCGCCACGCTATACTCTGGTATGGAATACACCGAAACAGCGACGATAACAACAGCAGTACAGGGAACGGAGAGGTATGCCGGCTTCCTCGACCTCCTCGGACGCACCTTCAACGAACAGAGCCGGCAGGCCGTCATGGAAGCGTTCGAGATGGCCCGCACCGCCCTCGACGGCATGGTGCGCTACGACGGAACTCCGCTGTTCGACCACTCGGTACGCACGGCCGAAATCGTCATCTCCGAAATAGGGCTCGGACGCAATTCCACCATCTCCACCCTGCTGCACGATGTGGCACGACTGGGACTGGCCGATGCCGACGAGATAGAGAAACGGTTCGGCAGTATCCCGGTCAGCATCCTTGAAGGGCTCAACCTCATCTCGAAGGTACACACCAAGGTGTCCATGTCGCAGGCCGACAACTTCCGCGACCTCATCGTCATCGCTGGCCGACCGGCTGGAGGTCATGCGTTCGCTCGCCATGTTCCCCCGAAGGGAAACAGCGGAAGAAGAGTTGGGAGAGCATGAACCTCTACGCACAGATAGCCCACAAACTGGGACTCTATTCCATCAAAAGCGAACTGGAGGACATCGCACTGAAATACCTCGAACCGGAAGATTAAGCCTACATCAGCCGCAGGCTGGAAGAGACCGCGGCCGAACGCGACGAATTCATCGCAGGATTCGTCGCCCCGATACGGAGAAAGGCTCGACGCGCAAGGTATCCAATACCACATCAAGGGACGCACCAAATCGGTCTACTCCATCTGGCGGAAGATGAAACGCACGGGGAGTATCTTTCGACGAAGTGTACGACATCTTCGCCATCCGCATCATCGTGGAGTGTCCGACCGAGAGCGAAAAGCGCTCTGCTGGAGCATCTACTCGATAGTCACGGACTTCTATACCCCCCCAATCCCGACCGGATGCGGGACTGGATATCCATCCCCAAATCGAACGGCTACGAATCGCTCCACACCACGGTTGTCACCAAAGATGGCCATTGGGTGGAGATACAGATACGCTCGGAACGCATGGACGAGGTGGCCGAACGGGGCATCGCAGCGCACTGGCGTTACAAAGGGGTGCACGGAAGCGGCAGCCGCAACGACGAATGGCTCGCCCGCCTGCGAGAAATCATGGAGGAAAGCACCAACAAAAGCCAGATAGCGAACAAAATCGACACGGAAAGCACCTCGGAGGAGGTCTTCGTCTTCACCCCTGCCGGCGACCTGCGCAAACTGCCCCAAAGGGAGCCACGGTGCTCGATTTCGCATTCGACATCCACACCCATGTGGGAGCCGCCTGTACCGGTGCGAAGATAGGCGGACGCAACGTCTCCATCAAGGAGGAGGCTGCACAACGGCGACATCGTAAACATCATCACCGCCAAAACGCAGAAGCCCAAAGCCGATTGGCTCAATTACGTCGTGACGGCAAAGGCCCGCAACAAAATCAAGGCGTGCCTGCGCGAAGAGGAGGCCAAAGTGGCCCGGTTCGGACGCGAGGGTTCTCGAACGCAAACTGAAAAAAACTGGAAACTCAGCATTCCGATTGACGATGCGGTCATCGCCCTGACCAAATACTACAAATACAAGACGGGAACGGGTTCTACGGCGCAATAGCCGACGGGACGATAGACATCGCCGATACGAAAGAGGTCATCGCACGCTACCTCGCCGGGGAGGCTTCTTTTCGAACCCAAGGCCAAACCGGCACAGCCCGCAGCCAAACCCGCTCCCGAAAAGGAACAGGAGGGCGATGCGCTGGTCATCGACGAGTCCATCCAGGGGCTCGACTACAAACTGGCCAAGTGCTGCAACCCCATTTTCGGCGACGACATCTTCGGATTCACCACCGTCTCGTCCGGCATCACCATCCACCGCAGCGACTGCCCCAACGCCCGCCGACTGAAGCAGCAGTATCCCTACCGCGTTCTCGAAGCGCGATGGCGGAGCACCGCCGGACGGAACAGTTTTCTGGCTTCGGTGCGCATCGTGGCGGAAGATACGACCGGCATGGTGAACCGGATTACGGAGGTCGTCTCGGGCGAACTGAAAATCAACATCCGCTCCATGAGTCTGAGCCCGATGCGGGACGGCAAGATTGGCGGGACGATAAACATCGAGGTACCCAGCACGGCCGTCGTCGATATGGTGGCGGCCAACCTGATGAGAATAAAAGGGGTAGAGAAGGCTTACCGCGTCACGCAACAGTGACCGCCTCGCCGAAAATCCCGGCATCTTCCCGTATGTTTCCATATCTACGGGAGAATGCTTATTTTTGTTTGCCGTACCGACAGCGTGCGGCAGAAACAAATTATTGAGAATACGGCAACGGTCCGACCGCTACCCGGCGAGGCATAACACTCCCCGGGTACGGACCGAAACGGCCGAAGACATGACATTAACTTTACCGAAACCGACATCGCCTTATGTGTGGAATAGTAGGATACGTGGGAAGCAAGGACGCTTACCCCATACTGATAAAGGGGCTCCACCGGCTCGAATACCGCGGGTACGACAGTGCCGGCATCGCACTGATAAATCCGGCGGGAAAGCTCAACGTCTACAAATCGAAAGGAAAGGTAGCCGAACTCGAACACTTCGTGGAGGACAAGGATATTTCCGGGACGATAGGCATCGCACATACGCGCTGGGCCACTCACGGAGAGCCCAACGATGTGAACGCCCATCCCCACTATTCGGAGAACGGCTCGATAGCGCTCATTCACAACGGCATCATCGAAAACTACGGGGTACTGAAAGCCATGCTCGCGGAGAAAGGCTACACCTTCCGCAGCGAAACCGACACCGAGGTACTCGTACAGTTCATCGAATACCTGCACACGGAGAACCGGTGCACGCTGTTCGAGGCGGTACAGGCGGCACTGAACCAGGTCATCGGAGCCTATGCCATCGCAGTGCTCGACCGCACCAACAACGATGAAATAATCGCGGCACGCAAGAGCAGCCCGCTCGTGGTAGGCATCGGCGAAGGCGAATACTTCCTCGCCTCGGACGCCACGCCGATTGTGGAGTACGTGAAGGACGTGGTGTATCTCAACGACGGCGAAATCGCGGTCATCAATCGCCACAAACCACTCAAAGTAGTGAATCTCAACAATATCGAATCAAAAATCGATATCCGCAAGCCTGGAGATGAACATCTCGGAGCTCGAAAAGGGCGGTTACCCGCACTTCATGCTCAAGGAAATCTTCGAACAGCCGCGTACCATTACCGACTGCATCCGGGGCCGCATCAACGTGGAGGGCACGAACGTGGTGCTGTCGGGCATCCTCGACAACAAGGAGCGGTTCCTCAATGCCCGGAGAATCATCTTCGTGGCGTGCGGTACGTCGTGGCACGCGGGCCTCATCGGCGAATACCTCTTCGAAGACCTCTGCGGCATCGAGGTAAAGGTCGAATATGCGTCGGAATTCCGCTACCGGAATCCGGTCATCCATTCCGACGACGTGGTGATAGCCATCTCGCAGTCCGGAGAAACGGCAGATACGCTGGCCGCCATCGAGCTGGCCAAAAGCAAGGGGGCTTTCGTCTACGGCATATGCAACGTGGTCGGCTCTTCGATAGCCCGTGCGACACACCCGGAACCTACATCCACGTAGGACCGGAAATCGGCGTTGCATCTACCAAAGCCTTTACCGGACAGGTCACCGTACTAGTCATGATGGCGATGATGCTGGCCAAGATGAAAGGACTCATCGACGAGGAGAAGTATCGGGAAGTGCTGCGCGGTCTGATAACCATGCCCGACAATATCAAGGAGGTACTCGACCAGCACGAACACATCCAATCGGTGGCTTCGATATTCACCTATGCCCGTAACTTCCTCTACCTCGGTCGAGGCTGCAACTATCCCACGGCCATGGGGGGCACTGAAACTGAAGGAGATTTCCTACATCCATGCGGAGGGGTGCCCGCCGCCGAGATGAAGCACGGCACCATCGCGCTCATCGACCAAGAGATGCCCACCATCGTCATCGCGACCAACGGCAGCGTGTACGAAAAGACCATCAGCAATATCCAGGAGATAAAGGCACGCGGCGGCAAGGTCATCGTTGTCGTCACCGAGGGCGACTGCATCGTGGCTGAGATGGCGGACTACTGCATCTGGATACCGAAAACCGCCGAATGCCTCACGCCGCTGCTCTCCTCGATACCGCTGCAACTCTTCGCCTACTACATCGCAGTAAACAAAGGGGCGCAACGTAGACCAGCCGCGCAACCTGGCCAAATCCGTGACGGTAGAGTGACGACCGCTGCGGACAACCGAAAGAATCGACTATGGAAACAACCGGAAAAGAAGCGATACAGCCTGAACGGGCCGTCCTCGTGGCGGTCGTCCGGGAGAGGCAGGAGGTGAGCCAGAGCGAGGAGTACCTCGACGAGCCTGGAGTTCTCGCCGAAACGGCCGGCATCACCACCGTGAAACGTTTCATGCAGAAACTCCCCCCCCAATTCGCGTACCTACGTGGGTCCCGGCAAAAGCTGGAGGAGATAGCTGCCTGGACGGCGGAGAACGAAATCGACGTTGTCATCTTCGACGACGAACTGTCGCCCTCGCAGACGCACAACATCGAGAAGGCACTCGGCCGCCGCATCACCGACCGCACGCGGCTCATTCTGGACATCTTCGTCCAGCGGGCACAGACGGCCTATGCCAAGACACAGGTGAAGCTGGCACAGTACGAATACATGCTGCCACGCCTGACAGGCATGTGGACACACCTGGAACGGCAGCGAGGCGGTACCGGAACACGAGGCGGAGCGGGCGAACGCGAAATCGAGACCGACCGCCGCGTCATCCGCAACAACATCGCCAAACTGAAGGAGGACCTGAAGAAAATCGACCGCCAGATGGCCGTCCAGCGCAGCAACCGCGGCAGCCTGGTACGGGTTTCGCTCGTAGGATACACCAACGTGGGGAAATCCACGCTGATGAACCTGATAAGCAAAAGCGACGTATTCGCCGAGAACAAACTCTTCGCCACGCTCGACACGACCGTACGCAAGGTGGTGCTCGACACCCTCCCTTTCCTGCTCTCCGACACGGTGGGCTTCATCCGCAAAAGCTGCCGACACAATTGGTGGAGTCGTTCAAATCGACGCTGGACGAGGTACGCGAGGCCGACCTGCTGCTCCACGTGGTGGACATTTCGCACCCCAATTTCGAAGAACAGATAGCGGTGGTACGGGAGACGCTGCGAGAAATAGGGGCCGGCGACAAACCGGTCTTCATGGTTTTCAACAAGGTGGACGCTTTCCGTTATAAACCGAAAGAGGAGGACGACCTCACGCCCGCCACCCGCGAGAACCTGTCGCTCGACGAGATTAAGCGCAGTTGGATGGCCAAGGGGACACCCGTGCATCTTCATCTCAGCCAAAGAGCGGCTCAACATCGACAAAGCTGCGGACAGACCTCTACGGTATGGTAAGGGAAATCCATGCGGGACGCTATCCGTTCAACAACTTTTTGTATTAACTTTACCACGACGGTGTTCCGTTCCTGCCGGGACATGCAACACGCTCCCGGCAGACGGAAGCCGGCACTTCACACTCCCGCTTAAAACAGAACGGCCATGGTACACATCCTTGACAGAGAGAACACGATACTCAACCGCTTCATCGCGGAGATACGCGATTCCCGTATCCAGAAAGACCGGATGCGGTTCCGCCGCAACCTCGAACGGTTCGGCGAAGTGATGGCTTACGAAATCAGCAAGAGTTTCCACTATTCGCCTCGGACGGTGGAGACGCCGCTCGGCGAAGCCGAAGTGATGCTGCCCGACGAGGAAATCGTACTCGCCACCATCCTCCGTGCCGGCATTCCCTTCCATCAGGGATTCCTCAACTATTTCGACGACGCCTCCTGCGCCTTCGTATCGGCCTACCGCCGGTACAGCAAAGACGGCACGTTCAACATCCGCGTGGAATACGTCTCGGCCGGCGACCTCACCGACAAGACGCTGCTGCTCGTAGACCCCATGCTGGCCACGGGGTCTTCGCTCGTGCTCGCCTACGAGGCGCTCGTGGAGCGCAAAGGGAAGGCCGGCGAAACTGCACGTCGCCGCAGGGATAGCGAGCGAGGAGGGCGTCGAGTACGCTCTCAGACACTTGCCTGCCGCCGATACCACCATCTGGTGCGGGTCGGTAGACCAGGAACTCACGGTACACTCCTACATCGTACCGGGATTGGGCGATGCGGGCGACCTCGCATATGGAGCTAAACAGGATGAACTGCAATAGCGGCCTGCCGGTAGCCATCCGCCGGGCAAGACCCGAAGAGCTCCGGACAAATCATGGAAATCGTGGCGGATGCCGCCGCTTTCATGCACGCCAACGGCAATCCCGGCCAATGGCGCGACGGCTATCCCGGCCGCGAACGAATCGCCGCCGACATCGCGGGAGGATACTCCCATGCAGCCATCGACGCGACAGGCACGATGGTCGCCACATTCTGTTTCATGCCCTCGCCGGAACCCAACTATGCGACCATCCGCGACGGCGCCTGGCAGGACGGAAGTCCCTACCATGTCATCCACCGCATGGCCTGTGCGGTACGGGGCCAGGGCATCGCCGCCCGATGCATGGCGTGGTGTCTGGAACAGGACCGTCACCTGCGTGTGGATACCCACCGCGACAACATCCCGATGCAGCGTCTGCTGCTTCGGTTCGGTTTCCGTCCGGTCGGCACCGTCTTCGTGGAGGACGGCACACCGCGCATCGCTTTCGAACACAGCGACGCTTCTCTACAAAACAGTAGACAACAGACGTTTCCGTCCCATTCACCGCCCTTTTCTTCTCCATCCGTGACGCCAGCGTCTCCGCAACCGTTGCGCTTTCCGGCACCGACCGACGCGTCGAAAGGTACCGGAGCAAATTCATCGCACTCCTTCCCCGACAAGCGGACACGGAACGGCCGAGACAACGCGCCGTTGCCATTCTCTGCAATTTTATATAACTTTGTGGTTTCAAAGATTCGTAGCATATATGAGCAGCAGAAAATTCAACGAGTACAAGGGGCTCGACCTGCCGCAACTGGGCAGGGAAGTCCTCGAAGTGTGGGACAGAGAGAACACGTTCGGACGCAGCATCACCGAACGCGAAGGAGCACCGGCTTTCATCTTCTACGAAGGGCCGCCCTCGGCCAACGGCCTCCCGGCATCCACCACGTCCTCTCGCGTACCATCAAGGATACGATCTGCCGATACAAGACCCAGCGCGGATATCTCGTCCGCCGCAAGGCGGGATGGGACACCCACGGCCTGCCCGTCGAGCTGGGCGTGGAGAAGAAGCTCGGCATCACGAAGGAGGATATCGGGACGAAGATTTCGATCGAGGAGTACAACCGCACCTGCCGCGAGGCGGTGATGGAGTTCACCGGCGTCTGGGAGGAAGCTCACCCGCAAAATGGGATATTGGGTGGACATGAAACACCCCTACATCACCTACGACAACAAGTATATCGAGACGCTGTGGTGGCTGCTCAAACAGCTTTTTCGATAAGGGCCTGCTCTACAAGGGATATACGATACAACCTTACTCGCCCGCCGCGGGTACGGGCCTCAGCAACCACGAGCTCAACCAGCCGGGATGCTACCGCGACGTGAAGGACACGACCTGCACGGCGCAGTTCGAAATCATCCGCGACGAGCGGAGCGAATTCCTGTTCGATGACGCACAGGGTACGCTCTACTTCCTCGCATGGACCACGACGCCCTGGACGCTGCCCTCCAACACGGCGCTCGCCGTGGGCGACAACATCGAATACGTGCGTGTGAAATGCCTCAATCCCTACACGCAGCAGCCCCAGACGGTCATTCTCGCCAAAGAACTGCTTCCAGCCTATTTCACTCCGAAAATGGAGGGAACGTACAGCATCGGGGAACGGATTTACAAGGGTTCGGAACTGGTCGGAATACGCTACCGGCAGGCTTATCGACTGGGTGAAGCCGATGGGCGACGCCTTCCGCGTCATCTCCGGCGACTACGTGACCACGGTGGACGGTACGGGCATCGTACATATCGCCCCCACGTTCGGCGCCGACGACGACCGCGTAGGTAAACAGGCGGGCATCGTGCCGATGTATGTCGTAGACAGGGCGGGCAAGAACCAGCCCATGGTGGACCGCCGCGGCCGTCTGTTCCGCATCGAGGACATGGACCCCGACTTCGTTGCGAAATACGTCGATGCGGAACGCTACCGCGAATGGGCCGGCCGTTTCGTGAAGAACGCCTACGACCCGTCCCTCGGTCCGGACGACCCCACGCTCGACATCGACATAGCCGTCATGCTCAAGGGCGAAGGCAAGGCGTTCAAGATAGAAAAACACACCCACTCCTATCCGCACTGCTGGCGCACGGACAAACCCGTGCTTTACTACCCGCTGGATTCGTGGTTCATCCGGACGACGGCCCTGCGAGAAAGGCTCATGGAGCTCAATGATGCCATCGACTGGAAACCCGCCTCGACCGGGACGGGCCGTTTCGGGAAGTGGCTCGAAGGGCTCGTGGACTGGAACCTCTCCCGTTCCCGCTTTTGGGGCACGCCGCTGCCGATATGGGCGACGGAAGACCGCTCCGAACTCAAATGCATCGGTTCGGTAGCGGAGCTGCGCGCGGAAGCGGAGAAAGCCGTAGCCGCGGGAGTCATGAAAAGCAACCCGCTGGCGGCGTTCCGCGAAGGGACTTCTCGGAGGAGAACTACAACATCTTCGACCTGCACCGTCCCTATGTGGACGACATCGTCCTTGTATCGGACAAGGGCGAACCCATGCGGCGCGAAAGCGACCTCATCGACGTCTGGTTCGACAGCGGCGCCATGCCCTATGCCCAGGTGCATTATCCGTTTGAAATCAGCCGCGAAGAGTTCCTGAAACGCTTCCCGGCGGACTTCATCGCCGAAGGAGTGGACCAGACGCGGGGATGGTTCTTCACGCTGCATGCTCTGGCCGCCATGCTCTTCGATTCGGTCGCCTTCCGGAACATCATCTCCAACGGTCTGGTGCTCGACAAAAACGGCAACAAAATGAGCAAGCGGCTCGGCAACGCCGTAGACCCGTTCGACATAATGGACAAATACGGGCCGGACGCCGTGCGCTGGTACATGATATCAATTCGCAGCCGTGGGACAACCTCAAGTTCGACCCGGAAGGGGTGGATGAAGTACGGCGCAAATTTTTCGGTACGCTCTACAACACCTACAGTTTCTTCGCCCTCTACGCCAACGTAGACGGCTTCAACGGTCAGGAACCGGAAATACCCGTGGCCGAACGCCCCGAAATTGACCGGTGGATAATCTCGCTGCTCAACACGCTCGTGCGGGAGGTGAGCGACAGACTGGAGGATTTCGACCCCACGCCTGCAGCACGCCTCATTCAGGAGTTCGTCGGCGAGAACCTCTCCAACTGGTATGTACGACTGAACCGCAAACGCTTTTGGGGCGGCGGCATGAGCACCGACAAACTGGCCGCCTACCAGACGCTCTACACCTGCCTCGAAACCGTTGCCCGGCTCATGGCACCCTTTGCGCCCTTCATGGCCGACCGGCTGTTCGGCGACCTGAATGCCGTGAGCGGAAGATACCGGGATTCCGTACACCTGTGCGCTTTCCCCCGGCCGACGCCTCCATGATAGACGGAGAACTGGAGGATACGATGTCCATCGCCCAGCGCGTCTCGTCGATGGTGCTGGCCCTGCGCCGCAAGGTGAACATCAAGGTACGCCAGCCGCTGACCAAGATTCTGATACCGGTGCTCGACGAAAAAGACGGGACGGCACATCGAGAAGGTCCGTAGCCTCATCATGAACGAGGTGAATGTCAAGGAAGTAGAGCTCATTACCAACACCATGGGCCTCATCACCAAACGCATCAAACCCAACTTCAAGACACTCGGCCCGCGTTACGGCAAGCAGATGAAACAGATAGCCGCACTCGTGGCATCATTTTCGCAGGAACGGATTGCGGCCATCGAGGCGAGCGACAGCTTCTTCCTCGAAATAGACGGCCGGCAGTTGCCCGTGACGCGCGAAGACTTCGAGATAACCTCCGAGGATATGCCCGGATGGCTCGTGGCAACGGAAGGAAAGCTGACGGTGGCACTGGACGTAACCGTAACCGAAACGCTGCTCCGCGAAGGTATCGCCCGCGAACTCATCAACCGCATCCAGAACATCCGCAAAGAGAGCGGCTTCGAAGTGACGGACAAGATTCGCGCGGAGATAGGCCGATGCGACCTCGTAGGGGGCCGTCACGGATTTCGGCACCTACATCGCCTCGCAGACGCTCGCAGTGGAATTGAAACTAGCCGATACGCCGGCGGGCGACTTCGTTCACGACGTGGACATCGACGAGCATCCGGTCACGATAGCGGTTACGAAAGCCACCGCCTGACGGCCGGCACACAACGGCTTCTGCCGGATACCCGGTCGCGCGGAGGTGCACCGCAATAATAATGCGATGCAGAAAAGCGTTATGGCAAGGATATAGGAGATAATTTCACGCACCGGCTTGCATTTATGCCCGGAAGTGGTTATCTTTATAATATCGGAATTAAAAACCAAATAAGATACGGATATGTCAGAAGTCGAAAAAACCAGATACTCGGACGAGGAACTTGCCGAATTCAAGGCCATCATCCTCGACAAAGGCTCGAAAAGGCGAAAGCCGACTACGAATTGTTGCGTTCGTCCATCACCCACACGATGAGCAACGATACGGAAGATACGTCGCCCACCTTTAAAGTGTTGGAAGAAGGGGCCGCTACCCTCTCGAAAGAGGAGTCGGGCAGGCTCGCCCAGCGACAGCTCAAATTCATACAGCATCTCGAAGCGGCTCTCGTGCGTATCGAGAACAAGACCTACGGAATATGCCGCGAAACGGGCAAACTGATTCCGAAAGAGAGACTCAAAATCGTACCGCACGCTACGCTGAGCATCGAGGCCAAAGAGAGCCACAACAAATAGGAGAGCAAACGCACGGAAACCGTGTACGCAGCTCGTTGCCCGACAGGAACAAGGGATGGAAAACAATCCCCTGTTCCTGTTTTCATCTGCAGCGACCGCCCGCCATAGGGAAAGTATCGCTTCCGGGATGCCGCCGGAAACAAGACGCGGCATTCCACACGCATACCATACGAAACGCCTCATCCGAGGCTGTCCATCCACAGGGAGAACCTCTCTGTTGTTTCCGAATATCCTCAACCGCTTCGCCCCGTTACACGAACGGAACAACCTCTCTTGCCCGAGCCTCCCGAAGGCGGGAAGAGAACGCCAAAACTCTCGGGACAATCCGCCCCACCCCCTTCGAGAGCAGAAACGCCTTTTCGCTCCCGCCCTTTCGCTTCCCTCTTTTTACGAGCAGGAAACGGGCCATGCACGGCAACGGCATTTTTATCGTATCTTTGCCGGACGACCGCAACAGGCGGAACGACGATTGACATGGCGAACAACAAGATAACCATCTATACCGACGGGGCGGCACTGGGGCAATCCCGGCAGAGGAGGGTACGGTGTGGTACTGCTTTCTCCGCCCTATCGGAAAGAGCCAGCGAAGGATTCCGTCTTACCACGAACAACCGCATGGAGCTGCTGGCCGTCATCAAAGGATTGGAGACCCTCAAATTCGACGGCTGCGAAGTCACCGTCTTTTCCGATTCCCGCTACGTGGTCGATGCCGTCACCAAAGGATGGGTGTTCGGCTGGGAAAAGAAAGGTTATAAAGACAAGAAGAATCCGGACCTGTGGCGGCGGTTCATGGTGCTTTACCGCAAACACCATGTACGGTTCGTATGGGTGAAGGGACACGACGGCAATCCGGAAAACGAACGCTGCGACCGGCTGGCCGTGGCAGCCGCCAACAGCGGCGACCTGAAAGAAGACGCAGGCTATACAGGGAAAGAGGAGAGATAGCAAACGGGGCGCTCCGCAGCCATCGCTCCGGTCCATCTTCCCGGCACTACATGCCGACAGGAAACACGGATAGGATACGGTTCCCGCCCCAGATAAAGCCGAGCATGGCTCCGGAGCCATGCTTCCCTGCGCTGCACCGGGACACGGATTATCCGCCACAAAACAAACGCGATTTTCGATGCCCTATCACCCCGGCTCTCTGAGAATGCCACAGCAGGCTCGGAAACGGCGAGCTCCAATCTAAACCGATGATTTCTCACCTGTTCGGCAGAATCACAGCCGAGCAACCAAATACCGCATCAAAGTTCAGCTCGCTCATGACAGAAAAACCCTACATGTTTTCTGTCCATTCTCCCGGCCTCTACGGTTGTATTATACAAACTTCTACCACAACATCCGAACGTTTCATCTTATAAGCGGCGAATGTTATAGATCGTCCTTCTACATCAAAACACAACTCTGGAGCAAAGCGGAGTGCAACACGGTATGTTGCATCCTCTTTCTACATCAAACCACAACACTACTTTCGTGATGCTAACTTAGATACTGGTTGTATTGCATCCTCTTTCTACATCAAACCACAACAGCTGCGACGCTCATGTCCAACATGTATTGTTGTATTGCATCCTCTTTCTACATCAAACCACAACTATTACAACGCGTTTTCTCCTCAGACGGCCGTTGTATTGCATCCTCTTTTCTACATCAAAACCTGCATCATTCCGGCTTCCCCGGCCTGTCATGCGCCGTTCGTACCGTTCATTCGGCCACATAACCGAATGACAATCAACAAATCGCATATCCGAGGGTTGTGGTTTGATGTAGAATTGAAATAAGAAACAACGATGTCTTCGATATTTTCTCCTCCGTACAGGTTGTGGTTTGATGTAGAATTGAAATAAGAAACAACGCAGTTTATCTACAAACCGAGCTTCTTTAGTTGTGGTTTGATGTAGAATTGAAATAAGAAACAACAACAAAGACTACGTTCGCGGGGCGGGCTAGTTGTGGTTTGATGTAGAATTGAAATAAGAAACAACAACTTACGAGCAAGATGCCAGTAATCAAGCGTTGTGGTTTGATGTAGAATTGAAATAAATTTGCCAATACGGGCGGAGGAAAGGTGTGCGGTGTGAAGACAGTAGGGGGACAAACGAGATTTCGCTCCGAAAGCAGACAATATATTCCGAACGGTACAAAGAAATCTCCTGCTTTTCGGAAGGATATATGTCTTAAGTCATCCTGCAAGAGTGTAAGTTTAGTTACCGCAAAAGGCTTCTGTCATATCGAACGTCTCCGACAATACAAACAGATACAAGAATACGTTTGGAGACAAATCTACTGTCAAAACAGACGCCGATACTGAGAAGTCGTTAACGGTGACAGAAAAAGACGCCCCCCTGCACCTCTTGATATCGAAAAACTCCGACAGAAACACCACCCAAAAACGACAGAAAATACCGATGCCGAGCAAAAGCCATCAACGGTGACAAAAAGAGGACGAACGGCCACAATAGCCAGCACATTCTGGTATCGAAAAAACTACGCAGGCCCCCATCGTCAAACGATAATTAGCCGACACTGAGAAATCATGAGCGCTAACAGAGAAGAAACCAACCGGACACGGAGGCCACACTCATCCCCATCCGCCCGGGCACATCGTCTCAGGCGATGATAAGGCCGTCGCTCATCACTATTTTGCGGTCGCTCATCTCCGCCAAGCCGTCGTCGTGCGTCACGATGACGACCGTCTGTCCCAGCCGGTCGCGCAGCGTGAAGAACAGCCGGTGAATCTCCTCGCGGTTTTTCGAATCGAGGTTGCCCGAAGGCTCATCGGCCAACAGTACGGAAGGCGAGTTCACCAATGCCCGCGCGATGGCCACCCGCTGCTGCTCCCCTCCGGAGAGTTCGGCAGGCTTGTGGTGCCCCCGACTTCCAAGCCCGAGCATCAGGAGAAGTTCCCGTGCCTGCTTCTCCACCTCCACCCGGTCGCGACGCCCTATATAACCCGGCATGCAGACATTCTCGAAAGCGGTAAACTCGGGAAGCAGGTGGTGGAACTGAAAGACGAATCCTATCCGGCGGTTGCGAAAATCGGAGAGTTCCCGGTCGGAGAGCCTTTCGACCGGAATACCGTCTATGCGTATACGACCGCTGTCGGCCGCACTGAGCGTACCGAGTATCTGGAGCAGCGTAGTCTTGCCCGCACCGCTCGCCCCGACAATACACACCACCTCGCCCCGGCATACGGTCAGCGAAACCCCTTTCAGCACCTCCAGCGAGCCGTAACTTTTATGCACGTCGGCAGCCTCTATCATCCTATATCCGTCCATGTTCCCTGTAGAAATTAAAGAGCCGCACAGCCTCTGCGGCCGGAGCAACATCGTGTACCCGCAATATGTCGGCCCCCTGCCGGAGGCACTCCCAGTTGAGCGCCGTCGTACCATTCAGTGAATCGTCGGGCGTCACGCCGAGCACCTTATAAATCATAGACTTGCGTGAGACACCGGCAAGTACGGGACAACCGAGTTCCGCAATTCCGCCCATTCCGGCAAGCAGTTCGTAATTCTGGGCGGTCGTTTTAGCGAAACCGAAACCGGGGTCGAGCACCACATCGCGTATGCCTGCCCGGCGGGCCGCTTCCAGCCTCCCGGCCAGATACTCCACGACCTCCCGGGTTATGTCGCCGTAAACGGTACGCCCCTGCATGTCGGCGGGCGTGCCCCGCATGTGCATGGCGATGTAGGGTACACCGTAGCGGGCAGCGACCCCCATGATGTCCGCATCGAGCTCACCGGCGGATATGTCGTTCACGATACACGGTCCGAAACGGGAAATCACCCCTTCCGCCACACTCGCCCGGAAAGTATCGACCGAGACCGCCATCTCCGGATGCTCGTTGCGGATGACCTCCACGGCGAGCGACACCCTGCGTAGCTCCTCCGCAGGCGGTACGTCGGCCGCCCCCGCCGCGACGAATAACCGCCCACGTCGATCACCGAAGCGCCCTCGGCAACGGCCTTGTGGACACGTTCCCTGACAGCCCGGACCTCAGGTGTCCGGCTGCCGGCGAAAAACGAATCCGGCGTCACATTGATAATGGCCATCACCACAGGCCGCTGCAGGTCGAGCAGCCGGCTCCCTACTCTTATCGTTTTCATCATGATTGCTGTATAAACCAATCTACCTTTCCATACAGGCCGTTTACCGCCGGCCGACACCAAACCGGGCATCGAGCCGCAATACCTGCTCCCACAGCAGATGCTTTTCGTCATTGAAGATAACATGCCCGGCGAGCGCTTCCCGCTCCGCATCGTTCATCTGACTTCTCATGCGGGCGCGAACCTCTTCCTCCGAACTCCGGTCGCGGCCGACGGCACGTTCCAGACGCAGCCTTTCCGGAGCGGAAACGGTCACTATCTCGTCCACCTCCCGGTCCATCCCGCTCTCAAAAAGCACGGCACTCTCCGCCACGACATATTCCGCACCGGCTCCTCCGCCCAACGACGGAAATCACTCCGCACGGCAGGATGCACCACCCGTTCAGGGCCGCCAGGGCCACCGGGCTGCTGAACACCTGCGAAGCAAGGTATCGCCTGTCCAATACGCCGTCGCGGTAACTCGCCGCCCCGAACCGCTCCCGGATAGCGGCGATGAGCGCCGGGTCGGACGACATGAGCCGCTTCGCCCCGGCATCCGAATCGTAAACCGGGACACCCAGCATGGCGAACAGACGACAGACGGTACTCTTCCCGCCGCCTATTCCCCCCGTCACACCGACCTTGAGCGGAACACGGCGCGTCATAACTCTATCTCGGGAATCGGCCCGACGGAAAGGAACTTGATATCCGTATTGCGTGCCGAGATGGCATTCTGCAGGGAATAGGGCGATATGACCACCCACCCCGGATTGATGGCCGACGGCGATACGTCCAAATCGCTCCAACTGAGTTCCAACGGCTTCCCTTTGGAGTGCCGTTTGGTGAACAGACGCGTTCCCTGCCCCTCGACCATACAATTCACTTCAAACACGTGGCCATCCACATTGACCAGGACGGGTATCTCCGCCTGATAGGTATAGCCCAGTTTGATGGCATACCACAGCGTGAACGACAGCAGGAGCATGACGAGGAAAGGCACGGAGATGAACTT
>VOFD01002375.1_pt1 | contig 35494 bp, 32 predicted proteins | sample 5384101 | NCBI WGS metagenome assembly VOFD01 (sample SAMN12384723, study PRJNA508395) | human gut metagenome | isolation source: healthy gut C | host: Homo sapiens
GCTGCTCTGCAAGGCGGCCGAGGACATCTTCCCCGGATGCAGGGGTGAGCCTGCGCCGCCCGATTTCCAAAGGATATTTCTGCAGCATAGCCAGGAGCGGCGGCGAGGCTCTCTCGGAAGCCGACATCGAGGCGGTATCCGCGAGGATGCACGAGCTCGTGGAGCTTGACCTCCCCTTCCGCCGCCACGACGTGCAGGCCGGAGAGGCCGTCGGGCTCTTCCGCAGTCTCGACAGGCAGGACGCAGCGAGGCTCATGGAGACCTGCGGCGACGTCTACATCAGCTACTACAGCCTCGACGGCTACTCCGACTACTACTGCGGTTCGCTCGTGCCCTCCACCGGATATCTGAGGATATGGAGCCTGACACCCTACCGCGACGGAATGATACTCCGGGTACCCGACAGGCACCACCCCGACAGGCTCGCCCCCTTCTACGAGCAGCCCAAGACCTTCGACGTCTTCTCCGAGGCCATGCGCTGGAACCGGATAATGAAGCTCGACAATGTGGGCGACGTGAACCGCTCCTGCCTGAACGGCAACGCCTCCGACCTCATCCTGGTGGCCGAGGCCCTGCAGGAGAAGAAGATAGTGCAGATCGCCGAGGAAATCGAGCGCCGCAGCCAGGGCGCGGAGCCCGTGAAGCTGGTGCTGATCACCGGACCTTCGAGCAGCGGCAAGAGCACCTTCTGCAAGCGGCTCAGCGTGCAGCTGAAGGCCTGCGGGCTGCATCCCGTGTCATTCTCCACCGACGACTACTTCGTAAACCGCCTCGACACCCCCAAGCTGCCCGACGGCAACTACGACTTCGACAATTTCGACACCGTGGACCACGACTACCTGCAGAGCGACGTCCTGAAGCTGCTCGCCGGCGAGGAGGTGGAGGTCCCGGAGTACAATTTCGTGAGCGGCATGCGCGAGTTCAACGGCAAGCGCCTCAGGCTCGGCGAGGGCGCGGTGCTGCTCGTCGAGGGCATCCATGCGCTCAACCCCATGCTCACCGACAAGGTGCCGGCGTCGAGCAAGTTCAAGATCTTCATCAACACCATCACCAGCATCTCGCTGGACGACCACAACTGCATCCCCACGAGCGACAACAGGCTGCTGCGCCGCATCGTGCGCGACTTCAAGATGGGCTCCTACAGCGCCCGCCAGACCATATCCAACTGGCCCAACGTGCGCAGGGCCGAGGTGAAATGGATCTACCCTTTCCAGGAGGAGGCCGACGTGCTGTTCAACTCCGCATACCTCGTGGAGTTCGCGGTGCTGCGCAACCACGCGGAGAGGATACTCGCCACCGTCCCGAAGAACTGCCAGGAATACGGCGAGGCCCACAGGCTGCTGCACTTCCTGCACTACTTCATCCCGGTGTCCGACAAGGAGATCCCGCCCACTTCCCTGCTCCGCAGCTTCATCGGCGGCAGCAGCTTCGAATAGCCCACGAACAACGTTGGCCCATATTTGCGTTTTTGTTGTCCGAATTTGTAATCCGACTTGAAGAATTTGCAATCCGGCCGCAAAACATCTAACTTTGGACCTATATGGATTTCAAGATACAACTGCCCGCGGACTTTTCCCCGGAAGAAAGGGCTGAACGTGCCCGCAACAATTTCCTGAACGGCTACAACTGCTGCCAGTCGGTGCTGCTCGCGTTCTCCGACCTGCTTGAGAGCCAGGTCTCAGCCGAACTGCTCTCCGTAATAGGCTCCGGCTTCGGGGGCGGCATGGCCCGTCTGCGCGAAGTCTGCGGCAGCTTCAGCGGCGCCGTGGCGATGGCCGGCTTCATCTCCCCGCCGACGACCCTTCGGTCAAGGAGGCCCGCACCGCTAACTACGCCCTCGTGCAGAAAATGGCCGCCGAATTCAAGGAACTCAACGGCGGCAGCATAGTCTGCGGCGAGCTCCTGGGACTCCGGAAGCGTCAGGATACGGAAAGCCCCGAACCTTCGGACCGCACCCCCGAGTACTACAAGAAGCGCCCCTGCCCCCAGATAATCTACAACTCCGCCCTCATCGTGGCCCGCAACCTCCTGGGCGGCAATAGGCTCCCGGCAGACCGCTTCCATCGCAACGATTATTCGCGCAGCCTTGAGTCGATGATGATGGTCACCGGACCGTCGTTCACGAGTTCGACCTGCATGTCGGCGCCGAACACCCCTTTACGCACCTGCGCGCCGCTCTCCTGCTCCAGCAGCAGGCAGAAGCGTTCGTAGAGAGGCACCGCCGTCTCATGACCTGCCGCGCGTATGTACGAGGGGCGGTTTCCCTTGCGCGTGGAGGCGGTCAATGTGAACTGCGACACCGCGAGCAGTTCGCCTCCCGCGTCCGTAACGCTGAGGTTCATCACCCCGTCGGCGTCGTCGAATATGCGCAGGCGCGCGGCCTTGGATGCCAGCCACGCGGCATCCTCCTCAGTGTCGCCGTTCTCCACGCCCACGAGTATCATCAGGCCGCAGCCGATCTGCGAGACCGCACTGCCGTCCACGCACACCGAGGCGCGGCTCACTCTCTGGATCACTATTCTCATATCAACGGAAAACGGGGCGACCTTACGGGCCGCCCCTGTGGATTTATTCTGCTACGTCGAACTTGTGAACCTCCGGGTTGGCGGCGGTGTAGGGTTTCCAGCTGTCGTTGCCGGAGTCGCCGTTGGGGTTGCCGTATTTCGCGAAGTTGGTCCAGGCGTCGAGCATCTGCTCGCTAAGCAGGTGGTCGGCCTCGGTGAACGGGCGCCACGAGTTGTCGAGGGTGCCGAACATGTACCAGAGTTCCGCAGAGTGGAAGGCTCCGGAGTCGTCGCCGGGCAGGCGGCGCATGAACTCGTAGACGTAGGTCGGCTGCTGGCTCTGCTGCTCGCGGGTGGTGGCGAAGCGGCCTATGGGCTCTGTCATGTCGCTCATGTCGTCGAGGTTCCAGCCTATCATATAGGGGATGTCGGCGATCTCGCCGTCGAGTGCCGCCTGATCGAAGCCCTTGGGAAGGAGTTCGCCGTCGGTAACGGGAGAGAGCATCAGGTAGGTCTTCTTGGCGGCCATGTACTGTCCGAGGAGGCTCTGCACCTGCTCGGTGCTCAGCGCGCGCATCTGCTCGAGGGTGGTGCATCCGGCCATGTCCATGATGTCCTTGCCTATGGCCATGCTCTGCTCCATCGGGCTCTCGCGTATGAACTCGCCGAGTCCGCCGCCGCTCTGGATGATGGCGCGGGAGAGCAGGCCGCGGGTCACGGGCGATGCGACCATGTTCTTGACGCTGGCGGCGCCGGCGCTCTGTCCGAACACGGTGATGTTGTCGGGGTCACCGCCGAAGCCGGAGATGTTGCGCTTCACCCACTGCAGCGCGGCAGCCTGGTCCCAGGTGCCGTAGTTGCCGCAGGTCCCGCCGGCCTCCTCGGCAAGCAGAGGGTGGCAGAGGAATCCGAAGATGCCAAGGCGGTAGTTGATGGTCACGAGTATCACCCCGCGCTCCGCCCAGGCCTGGCCGTCCATGGTCACCTCGTGGCCCCAGCCGTTGGTGTAGGCGCCGCCGTGGATCCATACGGCCACCGGCAGCTTCTTCTCGGGCTTGCCCGCGGCGTCACCGGGGGTCCAGACGTTGAGATAGAGGCAGTCCTCGTTGAATTCGGGGTCGCCCTCCCAGTAGAATTCCTTGGTGTAGAACGACTCGGGGTCGGAGTGAGGGGCTGTACCGCGGCGGGGCCGAAGCTGTCGCATACGCGCACGGTGTCCCAGGCCGCTACGGGCTGGGGCTTCTGCCAGCGCAGCTCGCCCACGGGAGGCGCGGCATACGGGATGCCCTTGAACACTATGGTGCTCCCGTCTTCGGCGAGCACGCCCTGCACCTTGCCGCTGTCGATTGTCACGACGGGGTTGCCGTTTCCCCTGCGTTGCCGCAGGCCGTCAGCGCAGCAGCCGCTGCCGCCAACATGATGAATCTGCCTAATCTGTTCATATCGTCTGTGTTTTGGAATGTCCGTCCGTCGCCATGCGCACAGCCCCGCTGAGCCGCACTCATCGCAAAGGTAAATATACGAAGTTTTCATTGTTTTAGTCCTTATTTTTGGTTATAATTGTGTTAACCACATTTGCTAACTCTAAAAACCAACCATTATGAAAAGTCTTTCCTGCAGCATGAAGAAGCTGCCATCCTGTTTGATTGTCGGTATCCTGACCCTGGCGGCAGGCGATTTCTGCTATGCGCAGAATTCGGAGCTGCACGTGACGGTGATGTGGGATGGTTTCGGAAGAGGAGGGCTGGTTCCGGTTACGAATTTCGACATTGAACTGTCGTCCGAAGGCTATTCCTACGAAGGAAAATATAACCACATCAACACGACCGCCATCTACCATGATGTGCCGGAAGGGCGGCTGGCCATAAGAATTGACAATGCATCCCTCCCCGAGATAAAGCCTTTCTCCGACAGCATCACGGTCCATAAAGGAACCAACGCCGTCATAATAGAGATGGACTCTTCCGGCGAAAGGAAGACGCGCCTGACAGATTTCGACGGCAACGAACTTCCGATCCCGCCCGAATATGCGCAGCGGTTCGGCACTCGCCCCGACGGCACCTACTACGTCCCCAGACCTGTGCGCCCGAGGACGGGCTCGACGACCGACGGCCAGCGGGTCCTCTATTCGAGGGTGTTCTGCCTGGACTCCGGGATCAGCAATCCTGCGATAGAGTTCATGGAGGAGAACGGATGGGCGAAGACGGGCGAAGTCGACTTCGAGCCCGGCTTCGGCCTGGTCCTGCTCGACCCGGACGTCCACTGGTCATGGAAAAACGGAGCATACGTATTCTGGAAAGACTGACAAACCATCGCCTATGAAAACCGGATTCAAGCTGCCGGCCTGCATCCTGGCGCTGCTGTTCTCATGCCTGGCGGCGCCGGCGCAGGAGAAATGCGGCATCATCGGATATGTCCATGAGTTCATCGAGGTGTTCGGGAAGGAGCAGAGTGTGGCCGTGGGCGGCTACGAGGCCGTTCTGATGACGGCCGAAGACACCCTCAGAGTAGTGTCGCACAACGGCGACTTCCAGTTCAGGGACCTCGACCCCGGCACGGTGAGGCTGCTCGTGGTCAAGGACGGATACCTCCCGTTCGATGACAACATCACGCTCACGCAGGGCGACCAGGCCGTGACCATAGAACTGACCCACGAAGGCGAGGAGCTGAGCGGCGCAGTGGCCACCGCCGTCCAGCCCGTGCTGACCATGAAGGGCGACACGCTGGTGTTCCACGCCGACGCCGTGAAAAGGATGACCGGCGACTACGCCATCGACCTCATAGCCCAGATGCCCGGAGCCGAAGTTTCCGACATGGGCATCACCATCCATGGCAAGCAAGTCTCCCGCGCCTACGTGAACGGCGTCCTGGTCTTCGGCAGAGACCCTATGGACGCGATGCGGCACCTCGCCGCCGAGCAGGTCGTCACCATGAACATCTACGACGAGGCTCCCCTGGGAACCGACGAGGACCTGGTCGAAGCCCCGCAGAAAGAGCGGGTCATCGACATTCACACCAAGGATCCGATATTCGACGTCACCGACCTGCAGGCCATGCTGTCCGGAGGGGCGGACAAGGAGAAGAACATCGACGGGAAGCTGCAGGAAAGGTACATCGCCGGCCTGTCCGGCAACTTCTTCTCCGAAAACCTCCAGGTCAAGGCCGACCTTCTGGCGAACAACGTCGGCCTGGGCCAGTCCATCAGCATGGGCGGCAGTTCGTTCAGCACGCCCGCATCCGCACTGACCTCGCAGACCGTCAGGAACTACGCTCGGGTTTCCGTCGAGAAGTACTGGGGCCGCAACTACAACACGCGGACCGGACTCTCCGTGGGCTACACCTACTCCGACTCCTATACCAGAAGCCCGCAGAAAAGCATCGTGGAGCAGTTCAAAACCGAGCTGAGCCCGGCAAGGACCGTCAGCGACTCCACCTCCAGCGTCAGCCGCATCAGAAGCCACAGTCTGAACACCGGCTTCCAGAAAAGCCTCGGCGAAAGCCTCAGAATGAACTGGCTCAACAATCTCAGCCTCCACCAGAGCCTCAGCACCTCCGACGTGGTCAGAGAGAACAATGTCGAAGGCGAAGTCTACAAGGAGAACAGCAGCAGCGGAACCGACGAAGACGGATGGTCGATAAACGAGAGCCTGTCCTTCACCGGATGGAGCGGCACAAGCCGGAACCCCTACTCCATCAACTTGAAGTTCAGCGCCGACAAGGGGAACACTTCGGGATTCAACGTCGACACCCTGCGCTCTTCCGCATCCCGGCGCTACCTCGAGATGTCGGGCGACAAGCTCAACTGGAACGCGGGCGCCGCATTCGACTACTCCCTGCTGTTCAAGAACGGAAAGCACCAGGAGCGGCTGAACTTCGCCCTGTCGTCCGAGTACGCAAAGAACAACAAGAAGCAGGCGAGCTTCGACCTGCTGGGCGGCGACCCCGTCGCCGACATGGTCAACACCTACGACTACACCTACAGCGCACTCACCAGCAAGGCCGCACTCACCTTCTCAAGACTGTATTTCAGTGCCGGCCTGAGCGTCCAGCATTCATACCTTACGGACACGGAGAGGATACCCGCCGACGGAAGCCTGAGCAAGTCTTACATCTCACTCATCCCGTATATCTACCTCTACAGCGGCAAGGGCACGGACCTGAGCCTGAGCTCGAGCGTCCAGCTTCCGTCGCTGGAGCAGATACGCAAGCGCGTCGACAACACGAACCCCTATCTGGTGGTAGCCGGCAATCCCGACCTCAGACCTGGCCACACCTACAATCTTTCCTTCACCACCGGAAGTTTTTTCAGCCTCAATCCCCGGAATCTGAATATTAACGTCATTTTCACCGACCATCCCATAGTCAGCAGGGAAAGGGTCTTCCAGTCGTCCACCATCCTCCCGGAATACGACGGCTACGAGATGCCCGCGGGCTCCATGCTCCGCTACTACGACAACGCCGACTGGGCCCTGAACGCGAAGCTCCGATATTCGGACGGGACGGGAATCGATTTCAGCGAGAAGATGAAGCCCATAATATTCTCCTACAATCTGGGAGCGACAGCCGCCGTCAATCCCTCCTACCTCATGGACGAGCTCTACAGGACGACCGACCTGAGCGGAAGCGCAGGCTTCAGCCTGAACTACACTCCGACCGAAAAGCTGCGCCTGAGCCTGAGCGCCGGCGCCGCCTACACGAGAAGCAGCAGCTCCATCAGCGACGCAGTCATCCAGGCCCTGAACTGGAACTACGGCACGACTCTCAGGTACACACCATGGAACTTCGCCTTCCTCGAAGCCCGATACAACAACAGCTCGCGGCTGATACTCGGCAGCGACAACGTCTGGGGCAACGATTTCCTCAAGGTCTCGCTGGGAGGCAGCCTGCTCGACGGCAAGCTCAGCATCATGCTGGAGGGAATAGACCTGCTCAACAACAAGGACATGTACACCACGTCCTACACCGAGAACTCCTTCACCCAGAGCTTCAAGCCCGTGTTCGGACAATATGTCCTCCTGACCCTGAGATACCGCTTCAACTCCACCCAGGGCAAGAGCTTCAGAAGCACCATCAGCAGCGGCAGCGAACAGCTCCGGGCATTCTAGGGCGCGGCGGTGGAGGACGGGACAAAATTCACCAACGGATTTGCATACCGGCCGCTGCGTGGCTATCGACATCAGGTTCTGCTCGCTCGACGCCACTCCGTACTGCTGGGCCGCCATGTCGTTCATCAGCGGTATCAGCGTCTGCAGCGACTCGGTCGTCTGCAGGAACTTCGCCAGCTGCTGCGCCGCCGAGATCTGGAACTGGCCGTCAACGACCCCGAGCTCCTCCTGCGCGTCGGTTAGGGAGATGATCGCGTCCACCTGCTCCTGCGTCGCGCCCATGGCGGTCTTCATCGACTGCGCGAGCCTTGTCTCGTTCGCGCTCGCAGCGTTGTACTCCGCCGAGAGCGAGCCGAAGGCGCTCTCGACTCCCCGCACGAGAGTCTCCATGCCGCGGAATGCCTCGACTGCCTGGTTCATGTCCAACAGCTCCTGGCTCAGTTTTTGGCTTCAGAAGCTGAAGTTCCCAATACCTTCTTCAGGCTCTCTGCGTCCTTCGCGAGAATCTGGAAGGTCTTGACGTCTCCGTCAAGTTTGAAGGTTATTGTCGCTGTCGAACCGCCATGGTCGTTTTGTTTATTTATTACAATTACTTATATTGTGGACAACAATCAAATTTGTCATGACCACGCTGATGTCCATATTGTCTTTCTTTTACAAATGAGACGACATGTCATTCATCAATGTCCTGTTTGGGGCTTCATCATCTGCGTCATCATATTTTTAGTGCTTTATCTTAAATTCACCAAGGATGACTTTGGAAGGACCTAGTGACGGACATAATGCAATGCATGATAGGTAATGAGAACAAACTTTCATCCCTGTCTTTTACTCTTGGTTGGTGATTTCAATCAATTGATTCTTTCTCCAGCATCTTTTTCACTTTCAGGAATCTGCCCTCCGTGCTCCTTGCCGGAGGGCTTTTCCTTTCAGTCCTCGCCGCCGAGTCCCATGGGAACTTCAGCACGTCCGAAGGCTTCAGCCGCTTCTTGCTCCAGGGCTGCAGGATGAACGCCGACAGCGTCCTCGCCATCTCCCAGCCGCTCCGCATCCTTGACTCCTCGGCCTCCAGCCACGCTCCGTGCGCCTGCCGAAACTCCTCCGGAGTCATCGAGCAGAAGTCCGCCAGGCTCATCCCCATCGCGCCGACGGCCACGCCCAGCAGCTCCGCTATTCCCGCGGCTTTTTTTTTGAGCCGTAGCCTTCTGTCGCGGCAGATTTGGAATCTGCCTCCGTCCGTATCCCCGCGCTCATCCGCTCCATGTCCTCCGGGCCTATGAGGTCGCAGAACTCGTCGAGAGACAGCCCGAACTCCACTCCGTCAGCCGAGCAGGCCGAAGCCGTGCAGCAGTAGAGCAGCGTCGCGGCTATGATCCTGACTCCAGTCGTTGCCCGTTATGAAAAAAAAATTGTAACTTTAGGGTATGGGGTCATTCATTGGAGTAATAGTGGTAATAGCGCTTTTCTGCGCCTATAGCTATTTTGCATACCGAATCTCTTTTTTTCGCCCTTTAAACAAAGCCCTCGAGGAACTTGAGAAGCAGAAACAGGATCGACTAATTCTCCGCCGCCATCGCAACAGGCAAACACCATCAGAGGTTCATCACAATGCTCCTACGGCCACAGACAGCTCCGCTATTTCTATGGTCCTGGCCTCGACCTTGCCTGTTGTAAATTATTTTCAACATATGTAATTTTGATTCAGCTTTACAGCAGCATAGAAAAAGGATCATCCTCCGACAGTTGTGAATTGCTCTCAATCTTTGTAATTTTGATTCAGCTTTACAGCATTTTCATCGCACACGCAGGCACGATGACGGTTGTGAATTGCTCTCAATCTTTGTAATTTTGATTCAGCTTTACAGCCACAAAGGTGACTGCCAATCTGAACTGCAAGTTGTGAATTGCTCTCAATCTTTGTAATTTTGATTCAGCTTTACAGCGTGCGCGAACTTGTCGAGAAGTTCGTAATAGTTGTGAATTGCTCTCAATCTTTGTAATTTTGATTCAGCTTTACAGCGACACGATGCTCAGGTACTACCTGCACATAGTTGTGTTGCTCTCAATCTTTGTAATTTTGATTCAGCTTTACAGCGCCAGGGCGGAGGAGGAGCGCAGGCGCCGGTTGTGAATTGCTCTCAATCTTTGTAATTTTGATTCAGCTTTACAGCGCCGCCTTACGCCCCTTGAGCAGTGACCCGTTGTGAATTGCTCTCAATCTTTTGTAATTTTGATTCAGCTTTACAGCCGACCCAGCCCGAGCAGGTGCGCACCCTCAGTTGTGAATTGCTCTCAATCTTTGTAATTTTGATTCAGCTTTACAGCGATGCGGATTTCGTGTTTGAGTGGCAGGACGTTGTGAATTGCTCTCAATCTTTGTAATTTTGATTCAGCTTTACAGCATTTAACAGTATATACATTATTCCAGAACAGTTGTGAATTGCTCTCAATCTTTGTAATTTTGATTCAGCTTTACAGCGCTACAAAGGACTTATCCAGTTGGCTTTGAGTTGTGAATTGCTCTCAATCTTTGTAATTTTGATTCAGCTTTACAGCGTTCCCGGAACTTGAAATCCAATACAGGTGGTTGTGAATTGCTCTCAATCTTTGTAATTTTGATTCAGCTTTACAGCGGCGATAAATTTCGCCAAAATATCTTCTGTGTTGTGAATTGCTCTCAATCTTTGTAATTTTGATTCAGCTTTACAGCAATCCGCGCTCTCGCGCTAATAACAGCGAGGTTGTGAATTGCTCTCAATCTTTGTAATTTTGATTCAGCTTTACAGCTGAATCAAGCAATCACCTGATGTTCAAGCAGTTATAAAGCATTTTAGAAAATAAGGATTTGACCGTCAAAAGTCAAATCCTTATTTGATTCTATACGTATCTTGAATCCTAGAACAATTCCAACTGCTGCGCAATCGGTGGCAAGTCCGAAGACTTTGCGCCGACAAACAACTCCATACTGCCAAACTGCTTGTCAGTTATGCACATGATTCCGACCTTGCCTTTCTCCGGAAGCATTCTCTTGACCCTCAAGATATGCACATTGGCATTCTCATATGACGGACAATGACGAATATAGATTGAGAACTGGAACATTGAGAACCCGTCCCCTATCAGGTCTTTCCTGAACTTCGCCGCAACCTTCCTGTCTCGCTTGGTATCGGTCGGCAAATCAAACAGGACCAGAACCCACATGACCCTATACTGGCTTATTCTGGACATCCGTCATATTCGGATATGAGATTTTCCTTGCCTCCCCAAAAAACACTTATACAAAGATGCAGACGTTGTTGACGCTGCGACCATCAGAGGACTTGTCTTCCCTCCGATACTGACATCCAATACTGGAATCGTCAGGAGACGGGCCTTCATATCCTTTTTCAAATCCATACCCTCTCCGTGTGATTCATTTAGGATATCCACTACAAGCCTGTCAACATAAGGCCGGTAAGGCTCCATGATATCATCGGCCAGACAATATGCATTGTACCTGTTATGGTGATGTATCCCCAACGTGGGCAGCATACCGCTTGACACAAGCGCCCTTGCTATGACCGCCCGCAAAATGGCATATCCATAATCAAGCAGATTGTTCGGCGGCATACCTTCTCTTTCTCTTGTGAACCCGGGCATCATCGGAAACAGATTCTTCCAATAATATGCTGCTGCACGAGCCTCCATATTATCAGAATCTCCGCTCTTCACCTTTGCCGCCCATATCGTCATATTCTCGTGCCGCTTCCCGGTGGAATAGGACAAGCAGGCTGACTGATTTATGATCTTCATCTGGACTGTCTGCTGCCATAATTGCTTCTGCAGCGGCAATGATGCGGAAAGCTGACAGCGGAAACGTTCGTTCTGTATCGTATGGCCGCACAACGGAAGCATCAGACCAGTAGGCAGTGACTTATGATCGCACGATATCAGCGCCACGTTGTTTTCCAGCAGCGCATCTATCAGGCCGGAGGTTATGGTCACCTGCCTGTTGTCGATGACGACAACACCTATATCCTCGACAGGTATGCTTCCGACAATATCTTTACCGATCACATCAGTCGAAAACCGCCTTATCATCATCTGGCGGCTGGACAGCGACAGATATGCAGGATTCCCGATGTATATTGTCCGTTTTATCATTCTTCTCCTACTGCGACGATATCTCCCAAATGATTGATTCTTACCTTGACTACACCACGGAGATTCTCCAAAGATGTTATTCTTTTCCAGGAGATATTCTGCAATTCCTTCACGTTTTCTATCTTCTTCGTTTCAAGATGGTGTCTAAAAAGAATAATCTCCATTGCTCAAGTTCTGCACCCTGAACAGATGACGGCTGACGATGCTGTAGTTTTTCGGATCGGTCAAGTCAATCTCCGTCGGGACAAAGTCCGTCTCCTTGTCAGGAAACACGAACATTTCATTGATCTTCATGCTGAACAGGAATTTCCAGCCCAAAGACGCATTGAAAGTCTTGTCAACCGGAGAAAGACCGTCCAGCACCCTCTGGACGGCTTCGAAATATGTCACGACTTTTTCTTTGATATTTGCAATCCTCGTCTACGTAGATGGCGACATGATGGTTATTTTTTAGGTTCACGAAATCAACCGGAATCTCAGGGGACTCCAGCTGTCCATCCTTGTTTCTCTTGTCGTGCAGAGCCAAAGGATCAAAATTCTCAGAGATGGTCACAGTCCTCACGGGAATGCGCTTTTCTTCATTCAGCCATATAGGGTTCGTGTCCAAATCCTGAAATGCCGATTTGATGTCTCCGCCATAATCTTCAACTCTCTGTTCCAACAATTTTCTCACACGAGTATCCACGACTTTTGAGATTGTCAGATTTTGGTCCACTGTCTTACGCAATTTATAGCTGACCACCAACCTCGTGCATTTCACTTTCGGAGGCAGTTGGCGCGAATGAGCCTCATCAATGAAAATCGGGTTCTTAGACAAGGCGTTCTTTCCCGAGAATGCTTTCTTGGGATCATCTCCGTTTTCATGAAATCTGGCCATAAGCGCGTCGCGTTCTGCTTTTCTGGAAACCGTTTCAATGACATCTTTCGTCATCTTTGCATTCACGGAAACTTCCGAAGTCTCATACCTCAGTAATTTTCCATAAACAGATTCTTTATGCAAGTCTCCGCGAGGCGTCAGCTCAATCTTTTCATTGAAACCTCCTTTCTTCCTGGTTCTGTTGACGTTCCTGGTCATCACCTTATTCTTGGCCTTGTGAGAAACCAGAGTCCCTTCCAGTGCATTCTTCACCTCAGCACGCAGCTCATCGTAGGGCATAGGAGGATTGAATGTCCATCCGGAATCTTCACGATGTGTTTCCTTTATCCAAATGCCGTAGATTGCGCCGCCTTTGTCACTTCTTGCAACAAGATTGTTAAGTAACTGAATATGAGAGGGATTCGTAAACGCTATCGTTATAGCATCCATGGCATGATGACGATGGTCATCCCTCTTGCTCCACTCAGCTATACGCTTCTCAACTGAACCGTCCCGGCGCTCTTCATAATATGTCCGACCCACCTTGTCGTACTTGTCCATGTCAATCTCCTGCATCACGTTAACAAGACGCCAGTCTTTCTTAGCCTCTTGGTGACAGAACCTGTCGTGGACATCACGATACGTACGTAGGAAGAAAGTATCTCCTTTGCTTTTCGAGCGATGTACTGGGAATCTTTCAGGTCCCTGTTGATGAAGTCAGAAGGTATCTCCGACTCTGTCATGAACAGATTCTTCCTCTTTCTCTCACTTATCGAATGAGCTTTGCACAAATCATCGACTTTGCTTCTGAATCTCTCCAAACCTTCAGCCCCATATTTTTTTTTCCACAAAGTCAAATGCAGTCATATTCCCTTTCTCAAGATTGATATCGCGAAACTCCAGCGTCTTGTTCGAAAGCGAATCATCGAACAATTTGGCCTGAGGGATAATGTGTTCGATGTCTATTTCTTTAGAGAACAATTGTTCTTGAGAGATATATCTGTCAGAATACAGGGTTTTAAAGCCGTTGCCTTTTAACTCAAGATACAGTTTATATCTGATAAGGTCATTGCGGCCGACGTTCTTCAGGCCGAAATCTCGCTGCAGCTCAGCCTTCAGCTTTTCATTTTCCGCATTATTCTTCGCGATTGCCTCCGTAGCCTGCTTCCTTTCATCTTTTGACTGCTTGAGTTCTCGCGCCAGTTCAATGTGAATCTCATCCGGCTTGCCATATTCTCTGCCTATCGCGTTCACCACATTGATCATCTGATTAAGTATCTTCTCCACAACCGGATTCCTCAAGGAATTCTTCGGCAATGTCGCCAGACTATCAACCAATACTCGATTATCTCGCTCTTCAGAAGTCAGAGAGTCCTTGGAATGTCTGTAACCCGCCATCTCACAGGCTTCGCTATAGACATATCCTTTCTTCAGAAATGGAAGAATCCTCCTTATCGCCTTATGGCTCAAGGATGCATAGTCATCCTTGAATGTAAGACCAGCCAACACGGATGCCATCTCTTCGGGCATGCCACTGATTTCAGTTATCTTCTCGATCAACGATGCATTGCCCGTCTTGGACTTGTCTCCCTCGTATGAATACAGCAAATGCCACAATTTAAAAACGGCTGCTGCTCATATTGTTCTTTAGGCAGACTTGAATCAAACCGCAGAATATCCGTATTGAAGCCATTCTGCTCAAAACATACAGAAAAGGGCTTTTAACTTTTCTTCCGCAGTTTTCCTTCCTGCGATGCTGTCATAACCACAAAGAGAGGCTATCTCCAAATATTTGTCGAAAAAGGCGGACATTGTATCATTCCCTTCTATCTGCCTATAATTCAGAATAGCTCCTGCTTTCTTACCGAAGAGAATAGCAACCAATTCTTTTTCAGACATTTTCGGATAAAGCTGGAGACTAACCGACAGTTTTGTCTTCTCCTCCGAAGTCAACTGTCTTTTATCTCCTTCCGGACCGGTCACCACGATATTATTGAGAACCGACCAAATCTTGAATTCTTGAAACATCGGAGACGATTTAGGGGCGACACGACACCCTATCGTGATTTCCTTTTTCTTTTCCTCCTACAGACTTTTTAATCTTATGGCTCTCGAACTCACAAAAACTGATAAGACCTTTCTGAGACTTGAGACGTCTCTGATAGAAAATTATTATATCCCTGAACTCGTGCTTAAGTTCTTCTGTCAATTCGGGATGAAACAGTTTCTGAGTCTCCCATATCCGCTCGAATTCATCCATGTAATCCTGCCGGTAGAACACCTTGTTCCTGACTCTGAAATGAGGATCTTTCTCAAGTTCTGAATAAAGGTACTGGCCTACCGTCAGCTTATTGAAATACAAGAATTTACTCCTATCGCTAATATCCCCGAGATACCCGCTTGCATCACTGATTGCCGCACTGATATCCGCCACCACATACGCCAGAACATCCGGCTGCAACCGCTCCGACAAAGCACTGACCCGCCAGTGCAGTGCAACAATCTTCTTATCTTTGCCTTTATTGTCTGCAGTCAGGACATCAAACTTGTCTCTGAATATTTTAGCGACTTGTATCCGGCTCTTCCCCTTTATCATCTCACGAAAATCCGGAGTCAGTATTTCCGGATAAAAAGAAGACTGAGCACTCCAAATCCTATCTAGTTCGAATTTAAGGTCCGACGGATAATAGTCAGGCAGACGTCTCGCGTTCAGATGATTTTCTTCAATAAGACGCAAAGAATGCTGAGCAGGGGTCAGATGCTCCTCATACAGGACCTTCGCTATTTCAACCCCATCAATCAAACGACCATCCTCTCCATCTGAAGCTGCTGCCTTACGTGAACTTTTATAACCGCGTTTTTTATTAATCATCAAGAATACGCGGGCAAGTTCCTCAAGACTTACCATTTCAGCAGCAGCTTTTGACCTCAGCCGATATGTACTGAAAGTAGAGCCCTCTCCGTCTTCAGACAGAACAGTATCACCTTCAATCCAACCAAGGCTCCTCATCAAGGACAGCAGGTTTTCCCTGCGCAGCTTGTACCTCTGCAGGTTTCGTCTTGCTCCTCGTTTAATACGGCGGTCAGCATTTGTCGTTATGTCCTTACCCGCATTGAACCCGTCTTTTTTCATCCGTCGTCAACGGATTTACTCTAACGCCCGCCCTTATGATTCTCGATTTTTCACCTTCATTCTCCGCCTGGCTTACCAACGCCCAGCCGATACTTGTTGTCCCAAGGTCAAGGCCAAGAACTTTTTCATATAGTTATTAGAATTTAGTGCTGATTTCAAATTTATGAAAAAAATTTTTGCTATTCACGCTATATTATTAAATTTGCAGAACAAAGATTGAGCAATTCACAATAAGGATCATTCCGTTGTGAAAACATTTAAGGCGGGTCATATCATTCGACTCGCCTTCTTCTTATGCAGCAGTGATTGTATTTCCTGGGGCACAATCGACATTTTGGGTATAATTGACATTTTTGGTTGGTATAACCTCTATAACTTGTTAAGATGGCATGGCGAAGTAATGGCAACTTAGGTAGGAGCATTGCTTTTACAGAAATGTTTGATTATGGCGAACCACATCTCCTCGGTGGTGAACCAGAGCTGCTTCTCGTCGAAGATGCCGGCATGGGCGATGAAGCAGTCGAACAGGCCGTCGTCCATACCCTCGAGCATATAGGCCGAATATCCGCCGTACGACGCGCCCACGCATGCGAGCTTGCCGATGTACGGCTTGCTCTTGAGGTACTTGCCAGCGCTCAGGTAGTCCTGCATGTTGAGTCCGGAATAATCGCCGGATATCTGCTCCTTCCATTCCTGGCCGAAGGCCGTGGTACCGCGGCGGTTGGGCATGATCACCACGTAGCCCTGCTGGGCCATCAGGCGATAGCACCAGCGGTAGCTCCATGCCTGGGAGTTGGTGCCCTGAGGGCCTCCGAGCACGATTTCGACGGCAGGATAGACCTTGGTGCTGTCGAACTGCGGCGGGTAGAGTATCCAGCACTGCATCTGCTTGTGGTCCACGGTCTCCACGAGCACGCTCTCCTCGCTCACGTCATCGAGCTGGTCGAGGATATGGGCGTTCTCGGAAGTGATCTGGCTGTAGGAAGTGCCGGTGCCTCGCACGTCGACCGCAACGAGCTCGGTGGGGAAATGCAGGCTCTGGTAGGAAGTCAGCAGCCTGACCTCGTCGCCGCTGGCGAGCACCGCGAAGGGAGAATCGAAGTCGAAATGCCAGTCGGGGCTGGTCACGCGGAGCATCTGCCCGCCGAGGTCGGCGCAGAAGATGGCCTGCACCGCTTCGGAAACCAGGGAGCTGAAGAATATCTCGTCGCCATGCCATACGATGCCGGCGATGTCGTTGTCGAAGCCGGGGTTGAGCTCGTAGGGCTCGCCTGCAGTGAAACCGCCGTCAAGGCTGGTCTCGCAGAGCATCAGGCGCTGCCTGTCGGCCTCATAGCCGTCGCGCTCCATGGATATCCACGCGAGGTGCTTTCCGTCCTCGCTCCACACGGGGTCGGTGTCGTAGCCGCCGCTCGTGGTCACCGCCGTCGTGGCCCCGCTCTCGCAGTCATGTACATAGATGCAGCTGTTGGTGCTGAACGCATATTCGATGCCGGTCAGCTTCTTGCAGGAGTATGCGATATGGCGGCTGTCGGGCGCCCAGCTGAGCTGCTCGATTCCGCCATAGGGCTCGAGGGGCAGCTCGTAGAGGTTGCCGGAGCCGAGTATGTCCACGGAATTGTCGGGAGTTATCCTGGCGCCGCCGAACGGGGCCACGTAGCTGCGCGGCACCTCGGTCCTCCAGTGGTCCCAGTGGCGGTACATCAGTCCTTCGGTGGCGTAGGCCTGCGCCTTGTCGAGCGCGGGGTCGCTGTCGGAGGGTGTCTCCAGCGAGGTGTTCCTGATGCTGCTGATGTAGACCACGCGGGTCTCGTCGGGCGAAACCGCGAATCCGCTGATTCCGGAGGGCACGTCGCTCAGAGTTTTCATCCTGCCGAGCTCGCCGTCGGAATAGGGAGCCTCGCGGAGCTGGCCGTCGTAGATGAAATAAATCTTCGAGCCGTCGGCCGACCAGCGGGCGTTGCTGACGCTCTTGCCGTATCTGGTGAGCTGGCGCCTGCCGCTGCCGTCGGCATTGCAGACGAAGAGATTGGCGCAGCTGCGGTTCTCCTCTATCGAAGTGTAGCTGACGGCGTAGAGAATCGTGCTGCCGTCAGGCGAAAGCTGAGGGTCGGAGATGCGTCCCAGCGCCAGCAGCGTCTCGGGAGTCATCACTCCGTCGGGAATCACGATGTCCGAGGGTCCTATGTAGCCCTCGGAGAGCTTGTCGGTGGTACATGATGCCATGGTCAAAATCAGTCCCGCTAAACAGATAAAAATTCTTTTCATGATATGGTGCTGTAGTCTTTGATTGCGTATTTTCCTTTCCTGAGCTCCTCGGCGAGCAGCCGGTTCTCCGGCGAACTCAGCGAAGGGTCGTCGTCGAGCACGCGCTGGGCGTCCCTGCGGGCTTCGGCCAGCAGTCCGCCGTCCCTGGCGAGCGAGGCTATCTTCAGCGAGACGGGGAGGCCGCTCTGCTGCGTGCCTTCGAGGTCGCCGGGACCTCTCATGCGCATGTCCTGCTCTGCAATTTCGAAGCCGTCCTCGGTCGCGCACATCAGATCCAGCCTCTGCTGGGCCTCGCGGCTCGTCTTGACGTCCTTCACGAGTATGCAGTAGGACTCCTCCGCTCCCCTTCCCACGCGCCCGCGCAGCTGGTGGAGCTGGCTCAGGCCGAAACGCTGCGCGCTCTCGATGACCATCACCGAGGCGTTCGGCACGTCGACCCCGACCTCTATCACGGTGGTGGACACGAGGATGTCGGCGCGGCCGGCCGCGAACGCCTCCATGTTGAACTGCTTTTCCTCGTTGCTCTGCTGCCCGTGCACTATCGCGACCTTGTAGTCCGGCAGCGGGAAGGCCCGCATTATCTCGTCGTAGCCGTTCTGCAGGTTCTTCAGGTCGAGCTTCTCGCTCTCGAAGATCAGGGGGTAGACGATGAACGCCTGCCTCCCCTTCGCGATCTCCTCGCGGAGGAACCTGAACATCGCGGGCTTGCGGTTCTGGCCTATGCAGACCGTCTTCACGGGCTTGCGCCCCGGGGGCATCTCGTCTATCACCGACACGTCGAGGTCGCCGTAGAGCGTCATCGCCAGCGTGCGCGGAATGGGCGTCGCCGTCATCACGAGGATATGCGGCGGCGTGCTGTTCTTCGCCCAGAGGCGGGCGCGCTGGTCTACCCCGAAGCGGTGCTGCTCGTCGATCACGGCGAGGCCGAGGTTGCGGAACACGACGTCGTCCTCGATGAGCGCGTGCGTGCCCACGATGACGCCTATGCTGCCGTCCTGCAGCCCGGCATGTATCTCCCGGCGCTCCTTCTGCCCGGTGCTGCCGGTGAGCAGGGCCGCCCGCACCGAGGTGGGTGCGAGGTATTTGCTTATGTTGGCGAAGTGCTGCTGCGCGAGCACCTCCGTGGGGGCCATGATGCAGCTCTGGCAGCCGTTGCCTATGGCTATCAGGCAGCTGAGCACGGCGACCATGGTCTTGCCCGAGCCGACGTCGCCCTGGAGCAGGCGGTTCATCTGCCGCCCGCTCATGAGGTCGGCGCGTATCTCCTTTATCACGCGCTGCTGCGCTCCCGTGAGCCTGTAGGGGAGGGCGTCGTAGCAGCTGTGGAAGTCGGGGCCCACCTTGGGCATCGCGATGCCTTTGGAGGCGCGTGAGCGTATGTACTTGTGCTTGAGCAGGCGAGCTGCAGCAGGAAAAGCTCCTCGTACTTGAGGCGGTAAGAGGCGCGCCGGAGGTCGTCGGCGTTCTTCGGGAAATGTATGTTCCAGAGCGCCGTCTTCAGCGGCACGAGCCCCTTGCGCTCGAGTATGTATGCGGGAAGCGTCTCGCGTATCTCCGGCAGGCAGCGCGTGAGCGCGGCGGCTTCGAGCCTGTTCATGACCTTCCCGGTGACGCCGCCCGTCTTGAGTTTCTCGGTGCTGGGATAGACGCCGGTGAGCGACGACTGGGTCACGTGCCCCTCAGCGGGCGCGTCCACCTCGGGGTGCACCATGTTGAGGCGGCCGTTGAACTCCTGCGGCTTCCCGAAGAACACGAACACGCTTCCGGGTGCGAGGCGGCCGTAGTTCCACTTGATGCCCTTGAAGAAGACCAGCTCCATGGTGCCGCTGCCGTCGTCGACAATCACGGACATGCGCCTGCAGGCGCCGAAGTGGATGGGGCTGGTATCCTGCGACACGATGCTGCCCGAGGGGCCGTAGAGGGTGCGGCTGATCACCCTGGCACGTATCTGGAGCCAGGCGGTGTCGGGCCGCGCGTCAGCGATCAGGGTGATTCCGCTGCGGTCCACGTAGCGGTGGGGGTAGAGCTGGATCAGGTCGTAGAGCGTCTCGACACCCAGTTCACGCTTCAGGAGTTCGGCCCTTTTGGGACCGACCCCGGCGAGGTACTGGATATTGGTGTCAAGTTCGGACATCTTGACAAATATACGCAGAAGCCGAGTGCAATGCAAGTTTACTTGTGATTGCCGAGGCGCAACCGTATATATGGCCGTCAGGCCAAATATAACGCAGAAGCCGAGTGCAGAACAAATTTATTTGCTCTGCCGAGGCGCAGCCGTATATATGGCCGTCGGGCCAAATATAGAAAAATGTTGGAACGGATTTAGTATATTTGACACGTAAAATTTAAAGACATGCCACTAGAACAACAGATTCAGAAGGATATCATGGCCGCTATGAAGGCTCATGACCAGGTAAGGATGAACGCGGTGCGCTCGATAAAGTCGGCGATTCTGCTCGCGAAGACCGCCGAGGGCGCGAAGGAGAGCCTCGAGGACGCCGACGTGGTGAAGCTGATAATGAAGCTTGCCAAGCAGCGCAGGGAGTCCGCGGAACAGTACACCGCCGCTGGAAGGCCGGAACTCGCGGAGAACGAGCTGGCGGAGGCCGCGGTGCTGGAGGAATATCTTCCCCGGCAGCTCAGCGAGGCCGAAGTCGAGGAGAAGCTTAAGGAGATAATAGCCGCCACGGGCGCATCCTCCCCCGCCGACATGGGCAAGGTGATGGGCGTCGCGACAAAGCAGCTCGCAGGACTCGCCGACGGAAAGACCATCTCCACGATAGTCAGGAAACTGCTTGCATAGATGGCAAGGGTGCAGGACATCGCGGCGGCGATCGAGAAGACCGCCCCGCTGAATTTCCAGGACGACTTCGACAATTCCGGCCTGCAGGCGGGTTTCCCGTCGGCGGAGGTCGGGAAGGTGCTCGTATGCCTCGACGTGACCGAGGCGGTGGTGCAGGAGGCCGCGTCGCTCGGATGCGGGCTCATCGTCTCCCACCACCCGCTGCTCTTCCATGCGCTGAAACAGGTCAGCGACGCCACCTACCAGCAGCGCTGCGCGGTCGCGGCCATCCGCGCCGGCATCGCCATATATTCGGCGCACACCAGCCTTGACAACGCCCCGGGAGGCGTGAACCACCGGATAGCATCGCTGATCGGACTCACCGGCCTGCGCTGGCTCTCCCCCAGGCCCGACGGCCTTTCCGGCTCGGGACTGGTCGGCGAGCTCCCTCCCCGGTGTCCGCCACCGACTTCTTCGCAGCACTGAAGGAAAAGTTCGGCGTCAGCTGCCTGATGCACTCGCCGGCCGACGGGCGCAGCGTGAGCCGCGTAGCCCTCTGCGGAGGGCCGGCGCCTTCCTGCTGCCAGACGCGATAGCCGCCGGAGCCGACTGCTTCGTATGCGGCGAATTCCACTACCACGACTATTTCGAGAACAAGGGCGTGCTGCTCGCCGAGCTGGGCCACTACCAGAGCGAACAGTTCACCATGGACCTGCTGGCGGAGCTCATCGGCGCCGCCTTCCCGGAACTTGAGGTCATCCGACCTCCATCAACACCAACCCCATTCAATACGACTGAAAATGAACAACAAATATACGATGCACTTCAACGTGAAGTGCTACATGACCGACTACAACCATAACCTGCGCCCCGCCGCCTTCCTCGACTGCGCCCAGGACATCGCCACCGACGCCGCCGCCGAGATCAACCTCGGCGACCCCACTCTGAGACCCCTCGGATGCGTGTGGGTGGTGGCCAGGATGCACACCCAGTTCCTGCGCCCGGTGAAGTTCAACGAGAAAGTCTCCATGTCCTCCTGGCACAAGGGCATCAAGCGGCGTGAACTTCCTGCGTGACTACCAGCTCTGCGGCGCCGACGGCGCACCTGCCGTGAACTCCACGAGCTCGTGGATAGTCATGGACATGAAGACGCGCATGCTCTCCAGGGACCAGGGCGTCTGGGAGATCATCAACCGCGAGCCCCAGAGCACCGACAGCGCGATCGAAGAGCCCAGCCCGAAGATCCTGATGCCGAAGAGCGGCGAAATCTCGCTGATTGGCACCCATAAGGTGCAATGGTCCGACGTGGACTTCAACAAGCACGCGAACAATGTCAAATACACTGTATGGGCCATGGACGCCCTGCCGGAGGAGCTCATCTACAACTCCTGGCTCAAGGAGCATTTCATCAACTTCAACAAGGAGGTGCGTCCCGGCGAGACCGTCGAACTCTACCACGCCGAAACTGACGGCGCCCACATCATCGAGGGCCGCGTCGGCGACCACCAGGCCTTCATCACGAAGCTGGTCTTCAGCGAACTGTAGGCTCCCGCTGGCGGCAGAACCTTGCCGTTGCCCATTATTGCCGCTGCGGGGCTGCGGGGCGAGTGCGGGCGGCTATTTGCAGTGGCGGAGCTTGGCGTATTTGAGAAGGAGGAGCTTTTCGCCGTGGTCGTCGAAGCGGATGCGGGCCTTCATGTCGGGATAGCGGCCGGAAATCTCAAGGATTTCGCCGGCGCCGAAGCGGATGTGCTCGACGCGCTCGCCCTGGCGGAGTTCGGTCATCGGGACGGCCTTGAAGTCGGGGTCGATGACCGGCGGTACGGCGGGGCGGCCTGAGTTTGTCGCTGTTGCTGCGGCCGAACCTGCTGCTGTTCTTGTTGCTGCCGTCCTTGTTGCCGCGGATTTGAAATCCGCAGCGACGTGAGCCGCGGATTTGCAATCTGCAACAGCACTGCCACGGGAGCCGCGCTTCTCGTAGGTGACAGCGCCTGAACGGCCGTAATTGCTGAAACTATCCAGCCGCCCGCCCCTGAACCTGGAGCCGAAACCGCCCCATTCGTGGACCACTCCGCTATTGTCGAATTCCCTGTCGGGAAGCGGGTTCTCGATATAGCTCGGGTCGATCTCCCGGAGGAAGCGCGAGGGAGCGTTGGACTCGTGCTTGCCGTTGCGCATGCGGGTGCCGGCGAAGGAGAGGACCACGGCCTTCTTCGCGCGGGTCATCGCCACGTAGAACAGCCGGCGCTCCTCCTCCACGTCGTTGGCCGACGAGGTCATCGACATGCTCGGGAAGAGGTTCTCCTCCATTCCGGCCACGAACACGGGGGAACTCGAGCCCCTTGGCGGAATGCACCGTCATCAGCGCGACCTTGTTGTCGTCGTTCTCGTCGGAGCTCACGTCCACGTTGCTCAGCAGCGAGACGTTCTCGACATAGTCGTCGAGGGTGAACACGGGCATCGCGGCTCCGGGCTCCTGCAGCTCGTCGGCGTCCATGGCCTCCTCCTGCCGCTCCTCGACGAAGACCGCGACAGAGTTCAGCAGTTCGTCGAGGTTCGCGATGCGGGTGAGACCCTCGATGGATGTGTCGGCCTTGTAGGAGGCGTAGAGGCCGGACTCCTCGGCTATGCGCACCGCCATGTCGTGGGCGTCGGTGAACGCCACCTGGGCGGAGAGACGCGAGATCATGTCGCAGAACGGCTTCACCTTGGGCACCTCCTGCGCGGCGCGGAACAGCGACAGCCCCTTCTCGCGGGCGGCTTCCTCCACGGCGTTCAGAGTGACCCCGCCGATTCCGCGGGCGGGCTTGTTGACCACGCGGCGGAAGGCCTCGTTGTCCTCCGGGTTGATGCAGAGCCGGAAATAGCTCATCATGTCCTTGACCTCGGCGCGCTCGAAGAAGGAGTTGCCAGAATAGATCATGTAGGGTATGTTGCGGCGGCGCAGCTGCTCTCGACGGCGCGCGACTGGGAGTTGGTGCGGTAGAGCACGGCGAAGTCGCGGTACTGGGCGTGGTCGGAGCGCACCCTCGCGATGATGTCGGAGACTATGCCCACCGCCTCCTCCTGTTCGGTGTAGGCCTTCAGCAGCCTGATCTTCTCGCCTTCCTCCCCCACCGCGTAGCATTCCTTCGGGATGCGGCCGGCGTTGTGGGCGATGAGCGTGTTGGCTGCGTCGACTATGGTCGAGGTGGAGCGGTAGTTCCTCTCCAGCCGGAATATGTGGCAGTCGGGATAGTCCTTGCGGAAGTTCAGTATGTTCTCGATCTTGGCGCCGCGGAAGGCGTAGATCGACTGGCTGTCGTCGCCGACGACGCAGATGTTGCGGTGCGCCGAGGCCAGTTTCTTGAGTATCAGGTACTGGGGCGTAGTTGGTGTCCTGGTACTCGTCCACCATTATGTAGAGGAAGCGCTCCGAAATCGCCCGCAGCGCCTCGGGGTTGTCGCGCAGCAGGTAGTTCATGTTCAGCAGTATGTCGTCGAAGTCCATGACCCCCGATTCCTTGAGCTTCTTCTGATAGAGCTCGTAGAGGTCGCACAGACGCGGCTTGCGGGCATGGTAGTCGGCCGTCTGCAGCTCGCGGCTGTTGCGGTAGCCGTTCACGGTGATCAGGTTGTTCTTGGCCATGGAGATGCGGGAGAGCACCTCGCGGGGCTTGTAGACCTTGTCGTCGAGGCCGAGCTCCTTGATGCAGGCCTTCATCGCGCTCTGGGAATCGGCCGTGTCATAGATCACGAAACGCTTCGGGTAGCCGAGAAACGCGGCATATTCCCGCAGGAAGCGGACGAACACCGCATGGAAGGTGCCCATGACCAGGCGTCTGGCCGACCTGTCACCGACCATCGCCGCTATCCTCTCCTTCATCTCGCCGGCCGCCTTCTTGGTGAAGGTCAGCGCGAGTATCCTGGTCGGATCCGCTCCTTCGGAGAGCAGGAGGGCTATCCTGCTCGTCAGCACCCTGGTCTTTCCGGAACCGGCTCCGGCGACTATGAGCACGGGGCCTCCGGTGCAGCTGACGGCATTTCTCTGCTCCTCGTTCAGCGCCTCCAGTACTACGTTAACTGTCTCCTCCATAGGGGCACGAAATTACGAAAAAATGGCTATCTTCGCAGCGCATTTTGCATATCCTAAAATAAGTCATACTCAATGTCACAGAACATCGTTTTGAAAAAAGGTCTGAACATCCCCATCAGCGGAGAAGCAGAACTTCGTGTCTCAAAGGCGATTGCACGGGCATTACTGCGGTCAGGCCGACCGACTTCAAGGGTCTTCTTCCGAGGCTTCTGGTCAAGGAAGGAGACGCTGTGCTTTGTGGTTCTCCCGTCATTGCAGACAAAAAGAACCCCGACATCCTCCTCACGTCGCCCGTAAGCGGAACCGTGAAGGCGCTCGTCAGGGGTGAGAAGCGCAAGCTGCTGGCAGTCCTCATCGAATCAGACGGCAAGAACAAGCGCGTCGACTTCGGAGTGAAGGACCCCGCCGCCATGGATGCCGGACAAGTCAAGGCCGCGCTGCTCGAAAGCGGTCTCTGGCCCTGGATCATCCAGCGCCCCTATGGAATCATCGCGAATCCCGAGATCAGGCCCTCGGCGATCTACGTATCGGCTTTCGACTCGGCACCGCTCGCCCCGGACAGCGATTTCTGCTTCGCCGACGAGGTGAAGAACATCCAGGCTGCGGTCAACGCGCTCGCAAAGCTCACCGACGGAGAGGTGCACGTGTCCTACGACGCGGACTCCGACCCCGCTTCCGCGCTCAGGAAGCTCACCGGCGTGCACGCCCACTACTTCAAGGGCAAGCATCCCGCCGGCAACGTTGGCGTGCAGATCAGCCACATCAAGCCCATCTGCAAGGGCGACACCGTATGGACCGTCTCCCTGCTCGGACTTGCAGCGATCGGAAAACTATTCACCAAGGGCTGCTATGACGTGCGCCGCAAGGTGGCGGTCACCGGCCCCATGGCCATCGAGCCCTCATACGTCGAGGCCCTTCCCGGAATGCCGATGAAGGAGCTTGCCGGATTCTACGGCAACGACGCCTCGACCGACCGCTTCGTAAGCGGAAACGTGCTCAGCGGACGCAACGAAGGCGTCGACGGCTATCTCGGTTTCTTCGACAACCAGATCACGCTGCTGCGCGAGGGAACCGAAAGGGAGCTCCTCGGATGGCTGCGCCCCCTGCGCTGGAAGCAGTTCAGCACGGACCACAGCTACTTCTCATGGCTGACCGCCGAAGAGGAAATACGACATGGACACCAATCTCCACGGAGGCGTGCGAGCGTTCCTGATGAACGACGGCTATTATGCGAAGGTGCTTCCCATGGACATCTATCCCATCTATCTTACCAAGGCCTGCCTGGCGGGAGAAATCGAGAAGATGGAGCAGTTCGGAATCTATGAAGTTCTGCCGGAGGATCTCGCCCTCTGCGAGTTCGTAGACCCCAGCAAGAACAACATTCAGGAAATCATAGCAAAAGGCATCGACCTTATGCTGAAGGAAATGGCTTAGAAGTATGAACAAGATTTTTGAAAAAGGAGGCAAACTGCACTGGCTGCACTCCACTGTGGACGCTTTTGAGACTTTCCTCCGCGTTCCCGGCACCGTGACCCGCAAGGGCTCCCATGTGCGCGATGCCATCGACCTCAAGCGAATTCTAATCATAGTTCTGATAGCAGCCGCCCCGGCAGCCCTGTTCGGAATGTGGAACGTGGGCTACCAGCACAGCCTCGCTATCGGCGACACCGGACTGAACATCCTCGGTAATTTCTGGTACGGCTTCCTCAAGGTGCTCGCCTCTCTACATCGTATCGTATGTGGTGGGTCTCGGCATCGAGTTCGCCGCATGCCAGATACGCGGTGAGGAGGTCAGCGAGGGCTTCCTCGTGTCAGGCTTCTTCATCCCGCTCATAGTGCCGGTCGACATCCCTCTCTGGATGCTCGCCCTTGCGGTTGCGTTCGCCGTAATCTTCGGCAAGGAAGTGTTCGGCGGCACCGGAATGAACATCTGGAACCCCGCCCTGCTTACGCGCGCGTTCCTGTTCTTCTCCTACCCGAGCTACATGTCGGGTTCCGAGTGCTGGATCAGCCTCAGGAAGACCGACACCGTGATCGACGGATTCACCGGAGCGACCCCTCTCGCGCTTGACGGCGCTCCCGCACAGTACGGCACCGGCTTCTGGGATCTCTTCATCGGAACCGTTCCCGGCTCTGTCGGAGAGACCTCGGTGATCGCCATCCTGCTTGGCGCGATCATCCTGATCTGGACCGGAGTGGCCAGCTGGAAGGTAATGGCCGGCACCGTGATCGGCGCTCTCGCGATAGGCTTCATCGGCGACCTCGCCGGCATCAGCAAGGTTCCCTGCTACATGCAGCTCATCTACGGCGGCTTCGCCTTCGGTGCGGTCTTCATGGCCACCGACCCCGTGACTTCAGCCCAGACCGAGACCGGCAAGTGGATCTACGGTATCCTGATCGGAGCGCTCTGCCTCATGGTAAGGCTCTTCAACCCCGGCTATGTCGAAGGAATGATGCTCGCCATCCTGCTTGCCAACACCTTCGCGCCGCTCATCGACCATCTCGTGATCAACGCGCATCTTTCACGCAAGGCCAAGAAACTTAAAAGCAGCATAAGCCATGAATACGAACAGTAACGTTTATACCATTATATATACGGCTGTGGTAGTCGTGATAGTGGCTGCCGTGCTCGCTGTCGCCGCAATGGCATTCAAGCCGATGCAGACAGCCAACATCAAGGCTGAGACCCTGTCCCAGATGATGGTGGCCGCCGGACTCGGCACCATGGACGAGTTCCAGGAGATCGGCAACGACAATGTGCTCGTGAAATACTCCGAGAACATTGAGGAAGCCTTCACCGTGAACCTCGCCGGCAACAAGGTCGGAGACCTCAAGACCGACAAGGACAACATAGAGCTCGTCGACAACTTCAAGCCCCAGGACATGGCGATCAAGAATCACGGAGAGGCCACGCTTCCCGTCTACAGATTCAAGTCCGGAGCGACCGTGATACCCATCTACGGAGCCGGACTCTGGGGACCCGTCTGGGGATACATCGCCCTTGACACCGACTACAGCACCATTCTCGGAGTATACTTCGACCACAGCGGCGAGACTCCCGGCCTCGGCTCCAAGATCAAGGACGACCCCGAGTTCCAGGCACAGTTCATCGGCAAGTCATTCGATCTCGACAATGCGGAGAACCCCTTCGACATCCTGAAGGGCGGAGTGCCCGAAGGCAACAACCATGCGGTTGACGCGATCAGCGGCTCGACCATGACCTGCCGCGGACTCGACGCCGGAATGGACCTCTGGATCGGAGCATACGTCAATTATCTCAAGGCCGCTGCAGCAGCAACCGCCGGCACGGAGGCCTCAACAGTAACGGAGGAATAAGCCATGAACAGCAAACTTAAAGAAACAATAATCAACCCCATATTCAGGGACAACCCCATCGCCGTGCTGATTCTCGGTATCTGCTCTTCGCTTGCAGTTACCGTACAGCTCAACGGGGCCTGCGTGATGGCCATCTCGGTGACCATCGTGACAGGATTGTCAAGCCTCGTATGTTCCCTCATAAGGAACACGATCCCCAACCGCGTGCGCATCATCGTGCAGCTCGTGGTGGTGGCGATGATGGTGAACCTGGTCGACCAGGTCCTGAAAGCCTACATGTATCCCGTTGAGAAGCAGCTTTCGGTCTATATCGGCCTGATCATCACCAACTGTATAGTGATGGGCCGCATCGAGGCCTTCGCCCTCGGCAACAAGCCCATCCCCTCACTGCTTGACGGTCTCGCCAACGGCGTGGGCTACGGCCTCATACTCGTGATAGTCGCCTTCTTCCGCGAACTCTTCGGAAGCGGCACCCTGTTCGGAATGCAGGTTCTTCCTGCCGGCTACGAGCCCAACGGACTCGTGATCCTTCCTCCCTTCGCGCTGATCCTTCTCGGATGCGTGATCTGGGTACACAGGGCAGTATTCAAGGACCTTCAGGAAAAATAACAGCGAAGCCCTATGGAATATCTTAGTTTGTTCGTAAAGTCAATCTTCATTGACAACATGATATTCTCGTACTTCCTGGGTATGTGCTCATACCTGGCGGTATCGAAGAATGTCAAGACAGCCCACGGCCTCGGCCTCGCTGTGATTTTCGTGCTGGCTTTCACCCTGCTGATCAACTATCTGCTCAACAAGTACGTGCTGACTCCCGGAGCCCTCTCATGGCTCGGCCCTCAGTTCGCCGACGTTGACCTCAGCTTCCTCGCCCTGATCATCTTCATCGCCGTGGTGGCCGCGTTCACCCAGCTCGTGGAGATGATAGTCGAGAGGTTCCTTCCCAACCTGTACGCCTCCCTCGGAATCTTCCTGCCCCTGATCGCCGTTAACTGCGCGATCCTCGGCGGCTCGCTCTTCATGCAGCAGAGGGATTTCGTGAACTGCGGCGAATCCATCGTGTACGCCCTCGGTTCGGGTATAGGCTGGTACCTTGCCATCGTCTGCCTCGCCGCAATCCGCGAGAAGATGAGCTACTGCAACGTGCCCAAGCCCCTCAAGGGGCATAGGCGTGACCTTCATCACCGTTGGTATGATGGGCCTTGCATTCATGATTTTCATGGGAATTCAACTTTAGAAGGAGGAAAGAGATATGAGTGCAACAGTCATTTCAGCCATAGCGATAATTCTGATTGTAACACTGCTCCTCGTGGTTGCGCTTCTTGCAGTAAAGAACGCCGTAACCCCCAAGGGCTCCATCAAGATAGACATCAACAACGGTAAGAAGGTTCTCGAAGTGAACCCCGGCAACAGCCTCATGGCGACTCTCGCCAACGAGAAGATCTTCCTCCCCTCGGCCTGCGGCGGCAAGGCCAACTGCGGCCAGTGCAAGGTGCAGGTGTTCGAGGGCGGCGGAGAGATTCTCCCCACCGAGACCGGCTTCTTCAACCGCAAGCAGATCAAGGACGGATGGCGTCTGGGCTGCCAGGTCAAGGTGAAGGACAACCTCAAGATCAAGGTCGCCGAATCCGCCCTTGTCAGTCAAGAAGCTCGAGTGCGAGGTGATTTCCAACAAGAACGTGGCCACCTTCATCAAGGAATTCGTGGTCAAGCTCCCCGAAGGCGAGCACCTCGAGTTCAAGAGCGGCGAGTACATACAGATAGACATTCCGGAATATCACCTGAGCTTCAAGGACATCGAAGTCGAGCCCGAATACAGGAAGGACTGGGACAGGTACGGTTTCTTCAATCTTGAAGGCAACAATCCCGAACCGACCGTCAGGGCCTATTCAATGGCTTCGTATCCCGGAGAGAAGGGCATCATCAAGCTCAATGTGCGTATCGCCACCCCTCCTTTCGACCGCAGCGTGCCGAAGGAGCAGGGACCCAAGCTCCTGCCCGTGAACCCCGGCGTAGGTTCCACCTATGTGTTCACCCGCAAGCCCGGCGACAAGGTGATGATCAGCGGTCCTTTCGGCGAGTTCCTGCTGCCTGAGAACGACCCCGACAACATCGAGTACATCTTCGTGGGCGGCGGCGCCGGAATGGCTCCCCTGCGCAGTCACATCATGCAGCTGTTCAAGACCCTGAAGACCGGACGCAAGGTCATCTTCTTCTACGGAGCACGCGCGCTCGTGGAGGCTTTCTACCTCGAGGACTTCGCTGAGCTCGAGAAGGAGTTCCCGAACTTCAAGTTCCACCTCGCCCTCGACCGTCCCGATCCGGCAGCCGACGCAGCAGGCGTGGAGTACACTCCGGGCTTCGTGCACAATGTGATGTACGAGACCTATCTCAAGAATCACGAGACTCCCGAGGACATCAAGTACTTCATGTGCGGTCCTCCGATGATGGTGGCTTCCGTGAACAATCTGCTCGATTCTCTCGGAGTTCCCACGGAGAACATCCTCTACGACAACTTCGGCGCCTGATTCCGCCGCGGACATACTTCAAGGAAAGACGGTCATCTCGGCCGTCTTTCCTTTTTTGATCAAAATGGCCGGAGGGGTTCTGTACCGCCTCCACGGAGGTTCCGCTACGCTCCATCGATGCTGCGCATCGCCCGCTCACAGCCGCGGGCGGCTAGCCTCCGTGGAGGCGGTACAGAACCCACTTCCGGTAAATGATGTCCAAGAATTAAAAAGATAAATCCATGCACAGAAAAAGCAATAAGACGGAAATGTTTTTATGAAACGCTCGGATTGCCGCGGAGCCTCTACATTTGCGCCAAGAAAGACTTCAGAATGACCATGAGAGACTTCAGAACAAACGGAAGCCGGCAGTCGATTCCCAACCGGACCCAGCGGATGGACCATCTGTCCAAGCGCCGGAACATCTTCTTTAACCTACTACTTTACAGCTTGCTTATTGCGCTGCCGGCTTTTTTAGACATATCCTGCCGCAAGGCCCCTCCCCCGTCCCCGACGGAGGCGAGGAGCCGGAAGTCGTGGACTCCACCCTCACGGTGCTGCATCTGCAGAATTCCAGCCGCTATGCGGTGGAGGACGTCCAGATACTCATATACAAGAGCGACGGCACCCGGGAGCTGGAGCAGCTGCTGCGTCTCGACGAATTCTCCGAAACCGTGGAGGTGGTGACCACCGAAGGGGAGAAGCTCGTGGCGGCGGTGGCGAACTGCGGCAAGGCGCTAAGCCCGGTCGCCCTCGGCCGCTACGACTCCCTGTCGGAATTCGGCTACGACTTCAGCGATGAGAACTGCGAGACCCCGGTCATGAGCGGAGAATGCCGGACCAGGGGAAACATGGGAGAAATCAGCCTGGCGCCGCTGCTGTGCGAGGTCGTGATCGAGTCCGTTGCCAACTGCCTCGACGAGAACTACGAACTCGTAGAGAATCCCAGGGTGCGGCTTACCGGAATCAGCGGATACGCCGGTGTGATGCAGGACAGCGACTTCTTCCCCACCGAGATACAGGACCGCGGAGAGTGGACGGACCTTCCCTACGACATCGGAATGCTCACGCAGAACCCCGGAACAACCCTTTACTGCTACCCGAACGAGACGCCCGAGTCGAGCCTGGGCAGCTCGAGGACCGTACTTGGAATTCGAATGCGAGATATTCGGCAGAGTCTGCAGTTTCGAGATTCCGCTGCCACCTTTCGGCAGAGGCGCAAGACTGCTCGTCGAACTCGAAGTCTTCAGCCAGGAGGATTGTCAGAGCCGCATCTCCGTCGAAAGGCCTACGGCACAGGGTGCCCGACCGACGGAATGAAAGCCTGAAGGCACGGAGTCGAGGCAACGGGGTTTTGGAAAATGGAATCCAGTGCGTATCTTTACACAGTATGGCGACGGTTTCAGTCATAATCCCGGTCTACAACACCGAAAAGTTCCTCGGCAGATGCCTGGACAGCCTACGGGCGCAGAGCTTCGGGGACTGGGAAGCCGTATGCGTGGATGACGGCAGCACCGACGGAAGCGGCCCGCTGCTCGACTCCTTTGCCGCCGCCGACCCACGCATCAGGGTCGTCCACAAGGCCAACGGAGGCGTGTCCGAGGCCCGCAACCTGGCTCTCGGTCTCATTGGCGGAGAATACCTGACCTTCGTCGACAGCGACGACTTCCTGCATCCCAGAGCCCTGGAGATCACCACCGCCGCCGCGAGACGCGACGGCTCCGACCTGGTAGCCTACACCTACGACAGGAAATACCGGACCAGGCTTATCATACGTCACGCCCTCGGACTCGGAGACCCTGCGAAAGTCAGGTTCTCCGAATTCGACCCGTCCGCCACCGAGGGGCTCCTCACCGACGACATCTTCAGCTGGGTCACGGAAATGTCCGACGGGAAGGTTCCCGGAGGCGACAGCCGCTGGGCCGTGAAGCACTGCCAGCCCTGGCGCTGCCTCTACCGCAGCGAGGCCGTGAAGGGAATAAGGTTCATACCCGGCATCATCTACGAAGATTTCCCGTGGTGGGGCGAGGTCCTTTCTCAACGTGCGCTCCGCCACCATACTCAACCTGCCGCTCTATTACTACTATCCAAACAAGATGAGCTACATCTCGTCCTCCTCCCAGCAGTACAGGATACGCAGCCTCAGGATTGCGATAGAGGCAGCCGCGCAGCTGTACGAGAAAAGAGCGGACGCCCGCCAGGCGGAGGCCTGGGATGAGCGCTTCATGAAGCCTTTCTCCCGGAAACTGGAAAAGAAGCTCAGGCGCTGCGGCCGCGCAGCTTCGAAGCAAGATATCTGAGGTAGCGGCAAGCCACAGTAAAACGGCCTGCAGCAAGCAGAGAATTCACATAATCCGCGCCGTAGAGCCTTGCGGCGTCGGAGAGGACAGCATCCCGGCAGGGACCGGGCAGAGAATCAAGCACCAGCCTGAGCTGGCGGCCCAGGCATCCGGCATGACGGGTGAACGAGGACTTCTTGACGAAGGGCAGACCGCGGCGGTACAGGCGGAGCGGCGAGTTGTACACGCTCTTCCCCGACAGGTTGAACAGACCCTGGAAATCCACGCCATGAGCCGTCAGCAGCCTCGTAAGCCCGTTTTCATACTTCTCGCACACCGCCTCCTTGCTCTCCTGCCTCTCCACCGAAGACAGAAAGGCGTCGAACCAGGCTGCGCCGGAGACTTCACGGCCGAAGCCCATGAACCAGGACTGCAGATGGGGCGAATGTCCGCTCGGGTGCATCACGAGCCCGAAAGCCGGGCAGCCCAGACCCTCCATCCTCTCAAGGCAGGGCTCCAGTTCGCGCAGCAGGACCGAAAACCGAATCATTCACCAGATACACGAAGTCGTAGGCGTCAGTGTCCAGATTCTCCCGGGCCCACTGCCAGGCTCTCTTGTACGAACCGAAATCATATTCGCCATGGGCGGCGGCGCCCGCGTGCAGGCAGAACCCGCCGAGTTTTTCCAATTCTCCGGCGCTGAAATCAGTGTCCGCCTCGAGCACGACGTCGCCGCAGGCGGAGAGACTCCGCAGATACCAGAGCAGCGACGCGCCGACTCTGGCGCCGGCGTCGTAGGCAGCGAATATGAAAAGTCTGCCGGGCATGCTCAAAGATACATCTTCATCAGCGCGTCGGCGAAACTTCCGGGCACCGGAGCGCTCGCGTCCGACGACTTGTATTCAGTCTTCTGGAAGGCTGCTGCGGAAGTCAGCGTGCGGAACAGTTCGGGATCGAACGGCCTGGACGCATTCTCGAACCATACGGCATGGGTGGGGTCCTGCACAATCCGGGGCATGGCGGCGAAGAGCCTGCCGGCCTCGGGGTCGCTTTCGACCGCTTTCCTGAACAGCAGCTGGTGCACGAAATAGTCTATAGCGGAGTTCTCGTGCTCCCAGTACACCTCCATCGCGTTCAGCCAGAGGGCGAGGAGGTAATTCCCCTCCGTCCCCGGATGAAGCAGTTCTGTATGAAGGAATACCAGCCGCGCTGCCTTTCGCCCGACATGTACACGAAGAAATCCTGCCTGTCCATCCATTCCGGCAGTTCCGCCGGCAGGAAATCGGTGGCGTCCATCCAATATCCTCCATACCTGTGCAGGAGGGCGACGCGGCAGATGTCGGTGAAATGAGCGGGCCGGATCAGTCCCCTCCTCCACTTGTCGGTCACATGTCCGGGGAGTTCTATCCAGTCGGGGAGGCTGGAGGAGTCGAGAACCACGAGCTCGCGGGAGGAATTGGCCCTTATGCTGCGCCAGCAGGCCTTCACTATCTCCGGAGCCGCAGCTTCGCCCTGCAACCACACGCTGAAGATCTTACCGGAATCGCCGGTGTCTCCTTCGGAACGGAAGCCTTCACGAAGGGCATTTCGAGGAACTCGGGGACGTAGCGCCCGAGATAGGCCCACACGGCGTCGCGCGTCACCTCTCCCTGACCCTGCGCCTTTCCAGACGCGGGCGCCAGGGCCAGTTCAGCACATGGCCTTTGAGCACTATCGCCGCCTTAGTCTGAAACCTTCCGGGTACCATCGCGCAGATAGAATTTATTTCCCAAGACCATAACGTACTTCCTGCGATTCGCATCTGTATCTATGCTGAAGAGGAGCTCCAGCACCGGCACCACCTCCTTATGGAGATAAACGGAGAAAGCGCTGAAACGTCCTGCCATGAAGCCTCGCATCTCATATCCGGCGTCCTTGACCATGATGGCCATCAGTCTCTCGTAGACATGGGCGAGCGAAGCGGTGGAGTGTGAGGCGAAATGAGCCCCCCACATGGTATCATCGAGTTGGAGCCTCTGTATCCTGCTCAATGCGGCCGCCCTGACGATGAACATGGTCCCGGCGCAGAATAGATCGCCGGAATAGTCTCTCACCATACCTATCCTCCGCACTTCGGACTCAAGCATAGTGGTGTTCTCGGGCAGGCGCCAGTCACGCAGATCCATGCTCAGCTCGTAGCTGTATATCATCCCGACCTCGGGGTTATTGTCGAAATAGTCCAGACACTTCCAGAAACGCCTCGGACTTTTGAGCAGCGCGTCTACGAGAAGATTCCTCCATCTGTACCCCTTCAAGTTAAGGCCGTTGATGTACTCCCCATCTAAGCTGCCCTTGGTGTGGAGCTTGAGCACATAGTCGTAGGCGGCAAGGTCGGTCTCCTTGATCACCTTGATGAAAGGCCATACGTCGTAGCCTATGTTCTCGACAGACAAGAAGCGTGCGTCGGGCTTCAGCTGCATGAGGATACGGCGAGATTCCGCGTCCATTCCAGGAGAAGTCACGACCA
>VOFD01002480.1_pt1 | contig 35350 bp, 25 predicted proteins | sample 5384101 | NCBI WGS metagenome assembly VOFD01 (sample SAMN12384723, study PRJNA508395) | human gut metagenome | isolation source: healthy gut C | host: Homo sapiens
GCCGCATGGAGCAACGACACATATGTGCGCCGTAAATGTTCTTCTGGCGGTGTGGGTTTCGAGGTCGGCCGAACACTGATAGGCAAAGGTTATAAAGTCTGCGGTGTAAGGTATAACCCTGACACAAACCGTGCTGAACACTATATTGCCACAACCGTTGAAGAGCTCATTCCTTCAATCGGAAGCAAATACATCCAAAGTTACACCATCAATGGATTCAAAGCCATAAACCGCAAGGAGAAATATCTCGTAACAGGAACGCCTTGTCAGATTGATTCTTTCAGACGGTACATACGGAAGTTCCGCTGTGAGGATAATTTCATATTGATGGATTTCTTTTGCCACGGTATGCCGTCTATGTGGCTTTGGCAGAAATATGTGGCAGAGGTGGAAAAGAAAATCGGGAAAATCACATACGCCTCCTGGCGCAACAAGTTCACAGGATGGCACGACTCTTGGGCAATGTCAATGGACGGAGAAAAGACTGGCGAAAAAGTTGATTGGCACGATTCCTACAATATGTTAATAAGGGGGAAAAAAGGTTTCTACAATTCGCGGTTGTCGCAAGGCGACCCATTTTATCGCCTGTTTCTTAGCGATTCGTGCCTCGGAAAGGCATGTTATGACAAGTGCAAGTTCAAGTACGACCATTCATCGGCAGACATCCGTATCGGCGACTTATGGCCTACAATTTGGAGATAAGACAGTCCGCAGAATTTCCTATGCGGCAAGTTTTGGATTACCACATTTGACGGATGGAATGGATTATCTGGTTCGAACATATCTTTCCGGAATGGATACAATTTCTGTACGAGAATTGTCCGGTGTTAAAATATTGGATAAGCTTGGATTACATGGCAAATTGGTTGTTGATCCGGTTTTTCTTATTGACAAAGGAAGAATGGATAAACCTTCTATGTTTGGAAGAAACGTTAGTTAGAGAACCTTATTTGTTGGTTTATGACTTAAACAGAGGAAATATGTCGGATGAAAAACGGGCATTTGTACGGCGGTATGCAAAAGAAAATGGTTTGAAAATCATTGCGGTCAATGACACCCGTGAAACAGACTATGCGGATGTAAACATAAATAACGCCGGGCCTGCTGAATTTGTCAATCTTATAGCTAATGCCCGATTTGTCCTTTCAGATTCTTTTCATGCGACTGCATTCAGTTGTATTATGCATACCCGTTCAGAGTATATTTCAGCCTGGAACAAGCTGCACGTATAGAGGATTTTCTAAAGATAATAGGCCTGAATTATTGCATGAACTGTCCGGTAGAAAAAGACTGTGAATTTGATTGGAATAAAGTGCAGAACATTTTATGTGAAAAATCATGGAGTCAAAAGATTTTTTGAACATAAATATTGAAAATGCCGCTTTATGATATTTGCAATAGAACTACTGTTAGAGGCTTTCCTTATTTATAAGGTATGGACTGAACGTGACAGGACAAGACTTTTCCTATGGTTCATGTCCGCGATGATTTTGCTATTCCCGGGTTTGAAGCTTGTTCAAGGAACTCCGGCTGTCAATTGATGTTTCCCCGTGGTCTGTCTTTTACGTGTCATAAAGGACAAAGGACTAAAAGAATGCTGGAAAAATTTCCGTTGAAATATATATATGCAGCAATATTATTATTCCATTTTTTGCAACCGATATTTTCTAAATGGCAAGGGTTCGGATCTACTTACTTTTTATGTTATACAGTATGTTATGACCACCTATTTATACGTATTTTTGGGGTATTGTATGGCACCTGACTATAAAAAATTACTGGAAAGCAAGAAATGGATTTATACATGGTTGATAATCATATTTGGAATAGCTGTTATATGCAAAATCCTCACATATAATATAATATCTTCTAATTTGTCTGATGTTTCTATTTGGGCCTCGGAGAGAGCTTTTTACAGAGAGAGGATTTCGTGTAACTTCCACGCAAGGTTCTCCAAATATATTCGGATATATAAATGTGTTATTGGCAATTTTCATCTTGAATTTTAGGGAAAAAAAATAGAATAAAATGTATAATGTTTGCCTTGATTTTAATAAATCTGATATTATGTGGAACAAGAGCACCGATGGTGGGACTTGCAGCTACACTATGTGCTTATGCCATATTTGTAAATAAGGCAAAGTTAATACGTACCGTTCTACTTGGAGTACTTGCAATAATTATCGCAAGCAATTTTGTAAGCAATGATTCTCCTGCGATGAAATATGTGAATGGAGTCGTAGATATTTTTGCTACTGGGGGGAAAATACAGGAGGCAGCAGTGTTGACTTACGTGAACGACAATTGGCAGTGGCTACATCCTTTGCTGTTAATAATCCGATTTGGGGATGTGGAAACGGATTCTGTAACGCTATGCAAAACGAAACATCAAATCAGAACATATTTTACGTTAGTGATTTAGCTGGTGCAGAAAGTGTTATATTTTATATGCTTATTGATTACGGCTTTGTGTACATAGGACTCATTATTATTTACTATTTAGTACTCATCTCTTTTTTTCATAAAAAACAGTAGTAAAAATAAGGATATATTAGCATTAACTATTCCGGCTATAATAGCTTTGATGACCCATTTACTAACATCAAGACCTGATAATTCATGGCAAATTTTTATGCCTTTAATCGGTGCGGGATTATACATGATACAAGATAGAAAAATCAAATCAATTCGTAAAACAACATCATATGCATAAAAAGAAAATATTGTTTGTTATTCACCGATTAGATGCCGGAGGAGCGGAAAAGAGTCTCGTTTCGTTATTGAACTCGTTATCATTGGATTTATTTGATATTGACTTAATGGCAATAAATCCTAACGGGATTTTCAGAAATCAAATTCCTGATAAGGTGCATTTGATTACCGCATCCCATGAACTGATTTGCAAAAGTGAGAAAATAACGTCGAAACGTTTCTGGCAATACACAAATATTAAAACTTTACTTATAAAGATTGCTTGCATATTATGTGACCGTTTGCGCGGTAATAACAGCAAGAAATTAAAAAGCCGCGGACAATATGACAATGACATTTGGAAAAGCCATATTCCTGATTGCAAGAATGAATACGATGTAGCCATAAGTTACATGGACGGAGTTAATTATTATGTCATCGACCATGTAAAAGCGAAGCGAAAAAATACTATGGTGTCATAATGATTATAACAAGCTGGAATACAAACCTGAATATGATGAAAAATATTATGGAAAGGCATACAAGATATGTACAATTAGTGATGTTTGCAAAAAATCATTGGTTGAAAACTTTCCGAATTTAAAAGATAAATTCGAAGTAGTGGAAAACATATCTTCAGCACGTATCATCAACGCACAAGCCGAAATGTATGAAGAAATGGCGCACGCTGGTGATGGATTTGCAGAAGACCGACGTTTCAAGATTGTTTCTATCGGGCGATTGTCTGAGCAAAAGGTTTCGATTATGCCGTAGAGGCAGCGAAGATTCTTAAAGGCAGAGGCTTTACATTAGGATGGTATGTGTTGGGAGAAGGTCCATTAAGAAAAAGTCTGGAAGAACAGGCAAAAAATAGCAATGTGGAAGACATTATCAAATTCATAGGTATCCGCTCCAATCCTTATCCTTATATAAAAACGCAGACCTTTATGTAATGTCTTCACGTTATGAAGGTAAAAGTATTGCTTTGGATGAAGCGAAAATCTTATGCAAGCCGATTGTTGTAACCAATTATCCTTCTGTAGGAGATGCCATCATAAATGGTAAAAATGGATTGATTGTAGATATAAACGCACAAGCAATAGCCAATGGCATAACGAAACTATACAATAATGAGAACCTCCGCGAAGAACTTATTAAGAATTTGAGACAAGAAGATTGTGGCAATGAAAAACGAGTAGTAGCAAAGTTTTTAGAAATAATAAAATGATAAAAACAACAGAAGATTTGCGAGAATATCTCGAATGTGATAAGACACATTTAGGAATCAAGTATTCAAAGCCGAAATGGAACGATGATATTTGGAAATTTGAAATAGCACTTCGTTTTCATGAGTATTACTATAATAACAGAAATGGATTTATAAACAATATACTTTGCAAGTATTGGGCATGGCGTCAACATAAATTAGGTGTCCGCTTGGGATTTACAATTCCTGTTAATACTTGTGGAAAAGGACTCAGATTAAGCCATTATGGTTCAATTGTTATAAATGGCAAAGCTAAATTAGGGATTTTTTGCGATTTACATTCATGTGTTAATATAGGTCAAAATGGGGGGTGAAGAAAATAGTATAAACTCTCCCCAAATAGGAAACAATGTTTGATAGGTCCAGGAGCCAAACTATTTGGAAAAATAAAAATTGCTGATTACTGTCAAATCGGTGCAAATGCTGTCGTTAACAAAACTTTTGATATACCAGGTTCTGTGATTGTTGGATGCCCTGCAAAAGTTATAAAGGTTGTTCAATTTGAAAATAAAAATTAGATTTTGTATACTACTAACATCGCCCATTCATATAAAATATTGTTTTCCAATTAAAAACACTCCTCTCTTTTACTTCGAGTAACTATCCGGAGTTAACCATCTTATCCTTATTTTATGAAAATCTTAGAATTAGTATTCCACCTGAATTCAGGTGGGGCAGAACGTTTTGTAGTTGATTTGAGCAATGAACTGTCAAAGACAAACGATGTTACTCTGCTTGCATTGAAAGAGGACAAGTCCAATCCGGAAGAGTTCTTATTTTATAAATTCGACTTGTCTGAACGGGTCAGATACAAGAATGTGGGACTTCCGTCTTCTTCCTACAAGCCTTCCACCATGTTGTGGGTCTACAAGGCAATAAAGGCGGAGAAACCGGACATCGTACACATGCACGCCGCAGGAATGCCGAAATTCTGTTATCTGGCCAACCTCCTGCTTGGAAAGAAAAATAAAGTTTGTACAGACCATTCATAACGATGTCAACCGTGGGTATTCAACTGCAATCTATGATTTTTTGCACGCCACGTTGGGACGCTGGAAAATGATACGCTTTGCCGCCATTTCAGAAACGAACTATCAGGAACAAAAAGAAGCTCTATCCACATACGATGGCTACCTGCATCGTAAACGGCCGCGCCCCCATGCAACCGACAGAAAAGATGGAGGATGTCAGACGTGAGATAGCTTCATTGAAGAAAAACCCGGACACAATTGTCGTATTGCATGTGGCCCGCTGTAATCCGCAGAAGAATCAGATGTTATTGATTGACTCTTTTAACACATTAATTGCGAAGGGAACGGATGCCATGTTGCTGATAATAGGCAACAGCTACGACAGTGGGCTGGGCGTATCGCTGAAAGCGGCGGCAGGTCCCAATATTCATTTTCTCGGTACACGGAAAAATATCAGTGACTACATGGCAAATGCCGATGTCTTTGTTTTGTCCAGTGCTTTCGAGGGAATGCCCATTACCATCATCGAAGCGCTTCTAAGCGGAATACCCGTCGTATCCACGCCTGTATGTGGAGCCGTGGATGCTGTGGACGGAAAGAACGGGGTGCTGAGTAGCGGTTTTACCACCGATAGCTATACGGCAGCCCTGTCCAGAGTCATCACCAACTTGGCCTATTACAAGACCAATGCACAGAAAATGAAAGACAATAGTCCTTACACGATAAAGGCTTGTGCCGAGAAATACCTCGAATTCTTCAAGGCACGATAAGTCTGTGAATCTTGTCCTATCATCCTAAAGAAAATATAAATAAATCTTGCTATATGCTTGAATTCAATAAAGACAGAAACGAAATCTGTTATGACTATTCCCGATGCCAGCAATGTGGCATTTGCGAGGCGGTATGTTCCAAGCAGGCCATATCCTTGGAACTGCGAAAAGACGGGACAAACCAGATCAAGGTGGACAATGACAAATGCATCCGCTGTAAACGGTGCGTGAACTGCTGTCCCGCCAACAAACATGAGAACTACGAAGGGTATTTTGACAACTTCGCCGGAAAAGAATATTACTTGGGTTATAACACGAACCCCACGGTAAGGCACGAGTGTTCTTCGGGCGGGGTTTGCAAGACAATCGTTATTGAAAGCCTGCGGAACGGACTGGCCGACGGTGTCTATACATTGCGACGAACTGATGTTTTCCCCATACGCAGAGGGGGAATTCTATACGAAAGACAATATTCCGCAATACGATGACATCCCCAATTCAGTTTACCATTCAGTCATGGCATGTCGGAATATCAACAAGATACAGCATTGTAAGAGACTTATTGTGGTGGGTACAAGTTGTCAGCTTCGGGCCATGAATGCCGTACTGAGGGGAAAAGCAGATGAGATTATTCGCATCTGCATCTTCTGCAAACAACAGAAGACATTGGACTCAACACGGTTTCTCGCCAAGATTACGGACACAAAAATACCTGAAAATCTGAAATTTTCGGCCCGCTATCGCGGAAACGGGTGGCCGGGAATCGTTCGGGTAAACGATTCCGAACTGCTTTATTCCCGGGCAGCTCAGATTCCGTTTGGGCGTAGATTGTGGACCGTACCGGGTTGTGACATTTGCGGTGACTCATTCGGAATCAAGGCGGAAGCGGACCTTACGCTGATGGATCCCTGGAAAATAAGGACACCGAACGACATGGGCGAAACCTTGTTACGGTACATACAGAAACAGGGAAGAAGCTGTTGAAGAGCATAAACACCATCGGATTACAGGAAAAATCCTTTGAGGATGTAAAAGCTGCATTAAGCCTGAAAGACGTATGGAGAAAACAACAGACAGAACCTTTCTTCAGGGGCGAGAAGTGCGGCACAACCGCTCAAAAGGCCGGAGAGGCGGAAATGAAACAAAGACGTACCATACTGAAGATTGTGGATACACTGCCAAAGATGCCCATTCTGTTCTATCGTGTCCTATGCAAATTCTACCCCGATTCGCGAAACCGAATTCTAAAATAAGTATGATGGACGTAAAAGTAATAACCCGACACGGGCCTTCTAATTATGGCTCATTGCTGCAAAGCATAGCCACCTTGGAAATACTTGGAAAGCTTGGCGTGTCGGCGGAGATAATCGACTATCAGCGGAAGGATGAAAGAGGGCTGAAAGCAACCCTGGCACAAGTACGTCTGAAAAAAGCGTATGCTGGCAATGTCCTAAAAAGACCCTTTATGTCCTGGTACGTTTCCCGATGGAATCCATGGCAAGAGCACGGTTTGACAGGATGCGTACCCACTACCTGCGGATGACCGGACGTGTGAATGATACCGAGGGGCTTGCCAAACTGCAAGCCGACGCTTTCATTACCGGAAGTGACCAAGTATGGGGACCTTTGTACAATGGAAAATACGACCCGGCCTATTTTCTCTCATTCGTCAGAAAAGGAAAGAAACTGGCCTATGCCGCCAGTTTCGGGAAGACCAGTTTCAACGATGATACAGTGGCCGAATACAAACATTGGCTCAGCCAGTATGACGCCATAGCCGTAAGAGAAGACAGTGCCGTAAAATTGCTGGGCGAATGGGGCATACGATGCAAGGGGCAGGTGTTGGATCCTACATTGATGCTTGACGGCGAACAGTGGTCAAGGATGATACGGAATGAAATCAATTGCGATTACATACTGGTATATCAAATCCATAATGATGCCAACCTGAACCGTTATGCCATGAATTTGTCCCGACACACGGGGCTTCCGTTGATCCGCGTCAGTCCGCACCTGCACCAGGCAAGACGTGGTGGAAAGTTTGTCTGGTGTCCGGACCTTCCCGACTTCCTGGCTTACGTTAAAACTGCCGGTGTCTCGTAACCGATTCTTTCCACGGCACTTGTTTCGCCATTAACTTCAACCGTCCATTTCTGGAGGTGCTGCCGAACACGTCTACTGGCAGCAGGAATCAGAGCATCCTGAAACTGACAGGGCTTGGAAACCGAATCGTAAAGGATTTCAACGACTTTTCACTCTTCGACGAGAAAATAGACTACGCCAAGGTAAATATCATCCTTGAAAGGGAACGTTCCGCTTCACTGGACATCCTGAGAAACCTCCTTGGCTTATAATCCCTAAAAATTACTTATGATACGAATTTTGCATTCCGTCAGCAACCTGGACCGTGGCGGAATAGAGACCATGTTGATGAACTACTACCGCCACATTGACCGTGACAAGGTACAGTTCGACTTCGTATGTAACAAGCTGAAACCGGGCGCATACGACAAGGAAGCCACGGACATGGGAGCGAGAATATTCCATTCGCCCGGACTCCACCCACTGCATTATCCGCAATATATCCGGTTCTTCAAGCAACTGTCCAGTCAACATCCTGAGTACCGTGTGCTGGAAGTCCACAATGGAGCTTTTTGGGGCTGTATGCGCTGAACAGCGCAAAGCGTGCCGGCATACCTGCAAGGATATACCACGCCCACGGGCAGGGATTGAACCTCGACTATAAAATTGCACTGAAGTGGGTCTGCAAGAAGATGTTGCGGTTCAACATGACACACCACTTCACTTGCGGATTGAAAGCCGGCGAGTATTATTTCAGCAAGGCCGTAATGGAGCATGGGGATTATGTGCTCGTGCGCAACGCCATCAATGTTGACCGCTTCGTATTCAACACGGATGTGAGGGAACGTCTGCGCAGTGAGAACGGGCTTGAGGGAAAACATGTGGTTGGCCACGTGGGAAGGTTCATGCACCAGAAGAACCACACCTTTCTCATCGAGGTGTTCGCACAGATAGCCAGACTTGACGAGAAAGCTGTCCTCGTGCTGCTTGGAGACGGGGAACTGCAGGAGAAAATCAGAAACCGTGCCGGGATACTTGGCATATCCGACAAAGTGAAAATGATGGGTAATGTGGGAAACGCCAACGAATGGTATCAAGCTTTTGACCTGTTCATTCTGCCATCCCACTGGGAGGGGTTGCCTGTTGTCGGTGTTGAGGCCCAGGCGGCAGGGCTTCCGTGCCTGTTCTCTTCCTCGATAACTCCGGAAATAGGACTTACGGAAAACGCCGTGTTCCTTGACCTGGGATTGGGAGCGGACGCATGGGCGGAAAAGGCCACAGAACTGTTGTCCGCCCGACAGAAACGTAGGAATATGCGTCAGGCCATTGTAGAGAAAGGTTATGACATCCGTGTCGAAGCCAAGAAGCTGGAAAGCCTTTTATCTGGAAATCTATAACAGCACACTGAAATGAAGATAGGAATACTCACGCACCACTTCATCGCCAATTTCGGAGCGTTTCTGCAGGCGTATGCGTTGCAAGAAGCGATTAGACGGGAACATCCGGACGATGAGGTGTTCATCATCAATTACATCCATCTTAAACACTTCATTATCAATACCGGCGGCTGGTTCAGGTTCTACGCCGGACGCGAAACGGTTGGCGAATGGATACAGAAAATACAATTACCGTGGACATTCTATTCGGCGAGACACAGGCACATGAACCTTACACGGCGCTGCTATGATGCGGACGGTGTGAACAGGTTGGGGCTTGACGTAATCGTGGTGGGTAGTGACGAAGTGTGGAATTTCAGGGATACGAAAAGCGATGCTGAGATAAAATTTGGCAGGGGTTGAACTGTAAACGGCTGGTGTCGTATGCGCCAAGCGTTGGTAACTCCACGCCCGATGGAGAAATACCGGAATACGTCACGGAAGGTATCAAGAATTTCATGGCCATCTCCGTCCGGGATTCCCTGGGACAGCAACTTGTAAGGCATATTACCGGTAAGACACCGTTAAAGGTGCTTGACCCGACTTTCCTCATAGACTTCCCGATGGAGGAAGTCCGACTGCCGAACAAGGACTATATCCTGTTCTACTATGCGGAAAATCTTCTCACACACATAAAGGATCAGATATTCGATTATGCGAAAGAACACGGCCTGGCCGTTTATGGTGCCGGAGAGTGCGACAGACGCTATTCCGCTGTCACCGTGAACCTTACGCCCTTTCAATGGGTATGGATGTTCAGGAACGCACGCTTCGTCATAACGGGCACGTTTCATGGAGCGGCTTTCTCCATTGAGAATGAACGCCAGTTTAAAGTATATCTAACCCAGAAAAACAGGATACGGAAAGTAAATGACCTGCTGGAAACACTTGGCATTGAGAACAGAGGCATTGACGACAGTTTTGTATTTGACCTTGAACGGCAGGAAAAGGAAATAGACTATAAGGCAGTGAATGAACGTCTGAGACAAAAAAAAGGAAAGAAAGCCTGGATTTCTTGAGAAATGAAATCGAATGATGTCTCTGTCAAACCATTGAAACACACAAACCTTTATTTCTTTGAATGCTGTTTTTGTGTGCATTCGGACAATATTGTCTTAATTACCAAACTGTAAATAAATACAATAAAATGTTAAGCAAAAAAAATAAATCGGATCTTAAATCCGAACGCTATAATTCACTTGACGGACTTCGTGCCTATGCGGCCTTGGGGATAGTGTTGATGCATGTACAAGTGAATATCGCATTAAAACCGTCAATCAATTATGTCACAAAAGATCTGATACCCTTCTTCACTAACTTCACGTTGTTGTTCATGATTGTAAGCGGCTTCTCGCTGTGTTGTGGATATTACACGCGAATAAAAGAAGGCACAATTACGCCCAATGCGTTTTACAGGAAACGTTACCTTCGTATATTGCCTTTTTTTCGCATTGCTGTGTCTTATTGACTTGGCTGTTGAACATGACCTTGGCTCATTATGTGAAGTATTCGCAAATATGACACTGTGTTTCGGCTTGTTACCACCGGATATTAAATTTCATGTGATAGGTGTGGGTTGGTTCCTTGAGTGGTATTCCTATTCTATATGTTATTCCCATTTTTTGTATTTATGCTTGACAATAAACGACGCGCATGGATTTCCTTGGCATTGGCCTTGATTTTTGTACTCGTTTCCATCGAGCATTTTTCCGCACCGGGACGAAAGTGTATGATATACTGTGCGCCATTGTTTATTTCCGGAGGTATAGCTTACCTGTATCGTCATGAATTGGCGGAGTTCGGCAAACGGTACAGTGTGTGTGCTACAATCGTGATGCTAATCCTGACCGTATGTTTCTTTATGTTCAAAAGACATATTCATGTGCAGTTCATATCTTACATTGTCCAGCTGTTAATATTCAACGTATGGCTCGTTTATGCGATAGGTTCGTCTAACAAGGTGTTAAATAACCGCGTGGTTAAATACTTAAGTGGTATAAGCATGGAAATATACCTTTCACACATGTTCATATACCGCGTAGTAGAGAGGGTGCATCTTGAGAATTACATAGGCCAGTGTGACCTCCTATATATCGTAACATCCCTACTGACAATCTGCGGTGTTATCTGTTTCGCTCATGTAGCGAAATATTATCTGTTGCAACCAGTGATGAAACGGTTTGAGAAGTAGACACATTATCCGTTTGCCATCCGACAGTAAGCGTCCTAACAAAAGGTGACAAATAGCCCTCCCCACTTTTTTGCAATGCGTCTTTATTGATTTTAATACAAAAGGGAGATTATTGAGGCCAAATCATACTTTCATAAGAATCAATAATTCAAAAACATGAAAATAATTGTTACTGGCACCCGTGGCATTCCGAATATCATGGGCGGTGTGGAGACACATTGCGAAGAGCTGTTTCCGAGAATTGCCAGACGTGGTTTTGACGTTACGGTGATACGCAGGACGAATTATGTTAAGGATGACTTGAGGGAATGGAATGGCGTAAAGTTGGTGAATATAAACAGCCCGAAGAAGAAGTCGTTCGAGGCCATCATCCATACGTTCCGCGCCATCAACGAGGCCCGGCGGCTTGGGGCGGACATCCTGCATATACATGCTATAGGTCCGGCCCTGCTTGTGCCTTATGCCAAGATGTTAGGGATGAAAGTTGTTTTCACCCACCACGGGCCTGACTACGACCGTGACAAGTGGGGATTTGCAGCAAAGACGATGCTGAAACTCGGTGAACGCATGGGTTGCATGTTTACAGATGAGGTGATAGTAATCTCCGACGTGATACGCAACCTGATAAAGCGGAAATACAACCGGACAAGCCACGTTCATTTGATTTATAACGGCGTGTCTCAGCCCGAAGTATGTGATTATCCTGGATACTTTAAGAAACTTGGCATAGAGAAAGGCAAGTATATCCTCGGCATGTGCCGTTTCGTGCCTGAAAAGAACCTCCATCACCTTATAGAAGCATATGTTAAAGCAAAAGAACAAAATCCTGATACGGATATAAAACTTGTACTGGCTGGCGATACAGACTTTGAGGATGACTATTCACGCAATCTGAAAGAAATGGCGAGAAAGAACGGTGTTGTCCTTACTGGCTTTATCAAGGGCAAGAAGCTGCATTCATTGTTGACGAACTGTCTTTGCTATTGCTTGCCGTCAAGCCACGAAGGGCTGCCAATAGCTTTGCTTGAAGCCATGAGTTATGGCGTAAAGGTTATCGTGAGCGATATACCTGCCAATTTAGAAGTAGGTCTTAACAAGGAAGACTACTTCCCTGTTGGCGATGTGGATGCACTTGTTGGAAAGTTAAAAGCCGTAATAGAACATCCATTGGAACACATCAATTACGATATGAGCATATATGATTGGGAGAAGATTGCCAATCAAGTGGCAGAGGTATATCTTAGGTTAAAGTAGCAGGAGATTTGTCTCAATAATCACTTTGTGTTAATCAATCCGCTATCTGAAATATGTTGAGAGATTACCAATCTCATATAAAAGAACATATTTTGTCATTTGGAGAACGGCATTGTAACATCATGGTGCAGATGCCCACAGGAACAGGCAAAAACACACCTGCTTGCTTCTGTCATTTATGACCATTTGAAAGAGGAACAAAGCCAATGCGTGTGGATAGTCGCCCACCGCCGCGAGCTTGTGGAGCAGATAGAGGAAACCGTTGCACGCTACGGCATTTCCAAAGAGGATGGACGGGTAAAGGTGATGTCCGTCCAGTGGCTTTCGCGGCATTGGGAGAACGTAAGGGAGGAAAGACCAAGCCTGATAGTGATTGACGAAGCGCATCACGCGCTGGCGGAAACTTCACAAGGAACTGTGGGCGCGCTATCCCGAAGCCCGCAAGTTGGGCATGACGGCCACGCCTTGCCGGCTGAACCGGCGAGGATTCACGGATTTGTTTGAGGTGCTGATAACCGCGGACAGCATTGCGGACTTTATCCGGCAGGGATGGCTCTCTCCTTTTGATTATGTGTCCATCCGGCCTGACAGCAAAGACCAACAGTTGGTGGACAGCCTCTCGAAACGGGGTGCGGACGGGGATTTCCAGGTGAAGGAGATGAACGCGGTGCTGAACTGCCGGCCAAGCATCGGGCGGCTGTATGATAGTGTGCGGCTATATGCCAACGGCAAGAAAGGCATCGTGTATGCCATCAGCATCAGCCATGCGCAGAACATTGCCGAACACTACAAGGAACACGGGCTGAATGCCGTTGCCATTGACAGCAAGACTCCGGCCAAGCTGCGCAAACAATTCGTGGAAGATTTCAGGCGGGGCAAGATTCAGGTGCTGGTGAACGTGGATGTGTTCAGCGAGGGGTTCGACTGTCCCGATGTGGAGTTCGTGCAGATGGCACGCCCCACCCTTTCGCTGGCCAAATACTTGCAGCAGGTGGGACGCGGGCTGCGCCGGACGGATGGGAAAGAAGCGTGCATGCTGATAGACAATGTGGGGCTGTACCGCCTGTTCGGGTTGCCCACGGCCTACCGCGATTGGCAGGCGATGTTCGAGGGGCGCCTGGCCGGGAAGGGTTGTCCCGCGGCCAATAGAAAGGCCACCTATATGGCTGCATCGTCGGTCTGGCCCAAGACGGCGGAAGGAAGCGGGCTTCTGGAAACCATCATTTCCCACGAACGGTTGATGGATTACCTGCAAAACGACACTCCCCTGCCCGACGTTTCCCAAGCCGGGGAACTGAAACCATTTAAAGACCGCCAAAGCGGGCTTTGGGGACTGAGGCAGGACAAACCATCACCGCACCGCCACAATTCCGCAGGGTCTTCGACGTGAAAAACGATTGGGCTGCCGTGAAGTTTGAGGACTACCGGGTCGGCATCGTGGAAGGGAACGGGAACATAAGGATGAAGCTCGACCGATACCGCCGAATGAGATTCATGCCGGACGACCTTATGGCCGTAACGGACAATGGTAACCATGTTTTCTACATCGACTTAAAGAGCCATCACCTGTACAACGAAAAGCCGAAAGTATTGAATTTCGGACGAATAGGAATGCTGAAGGCCGCAGGGGCGTACTACAGCCGCACGAAGCATGTCTACAAGAGCCGTCCCGGAACGACCGACCTTGACATTGTCTCGCGGAGCTTCTATCTTAGAATCTACGACAACTTCCCCGGCAACTCCCGGTTCAAGCACGTTGACGGCATCGACACTTTTCTCCATCGGGATTGCGTGTGCATCCTGGCTGACGACGAGGAGGAATATTATTGGTTCTGCGGCGAGCTGGCAGACGGGAGCATCGTGATTGCGGACGAAAAGGGGAATTACTATCACGCAATGGAAGGCCGCGAAAAGCTATACATCGCTTGCGAGCATCCCAAGACGGCGGAAGAGGATTTCGACGTGGCGGCATCGCGCCTGAAAGCGGAAGCCGAAACGAGAGCCGTCAAAATGCAGGCCAACTTCCGACAAGAGAAAGAGCGGAAACAACAAGAGCGATTGGCCAGCATGCAGAAGGCGGTGCCTTTCCGCTCCGGTTTGAGATGGGGACTGAAGCTGGGCGACCGGATAATTGTTCCGCCGGTCTATCGCAACATCCAGATGCCGGTCGGCAATTATTGCGCCGTTGAAGCCCATCCCCGACAATGGGGCATCATCATGCTGGACGGGAAGGTCGTGATAGAGGCACGCTACACGAACGTAAAGATAAACGACAACGGCACCGCACAGCTGACCATCTTCCCGGGAATGACCAAAACGGTAGATTTAAGCCATGACGCAGAAAGGCTGAAATAGCCGCGTCCCTCAGGCCTCCCGGCGGACGAGAGCAGGCAGCGTGGCGAATCGTACTTTGCGGAGAGTACTCGAGTACTCTGCGGGAAGTACTCGCGTATTGTGCGGAAAGTACTCTTCGCTCCCGCGCACCATCTTTCGCGCCCTTCCGGCAAGACCGCCGCCGCAGGACGCCCGCTTTCCGCCTCAACAAGGGAGGGCGGGAAGCAAGTTTCCGAACCGCAAAAAAACATCCGGGGGAAACATGGAATGAAACAGACATCCATGTTTCCCCCGGATTGTGTTATGGGTTTTCCTTCGGCAAAGCCCTACAACTGCTGGTTGCCCAACACTTGGCAATCTTCCTCCGCAAGCCACTTCAGGCATTCTGCCAAGTCGCTCGGGCGGATGACGATGTTGGCTTGGTCGCCTTGGGCAAAGGCGTACATGTATTCAATGAAAATCTGATGCGCGGCCAGCTTGTCCAAAATCTTGGCCAATGCCCCGGCCACGTTGGGACAGCAGATGCACACCACGTCGGTGAGCACCACGGCGAAATTCTTTGCGCGCAACACCTCCACCGCCTTGTCCACGTCGGACACAATCAGGCGCAGTATGCCGAAATCCGTTGTCTCCGCCATGCTGAAGGCGTGCATGTTAATCCCATTTTCTCCCAGCACTTTGGTCACTTCATTGATTCTCCCGCTTTTGTTCTCCAAGAACACGGACAACTGTTTGATGGTCATAGTATTTCTCCTTTTTTAGGGTTAAGCCAAAACTCGTTTATCTATCACACGGGTGCTCTTTCCCTCGCTACGCGGCAGGCTGTTCGGTTCCACGAGTTTCACCTCCGCGCTGATGGAAAGCACGCTCTTCAGGCGGTCGGACAACTTGCGTTTCAGGGCCAGCATGCTTCCCATGTCGTCCGAGAAACTGTCCGGCCTGAGTTCCACCTGCACCTCCAGCGTGTCCAGGTTGTTCTTCCGGTCCACCACCAACATGTAGCGTGGGGCAATCTCCGGGATTTCCAGGATGACGGCTTCCACTTGCGACGGGAATACGTTGATGCCCCGGATGATCAGCATGTCGTCGCTCCGGCCCAGGATGCGGGTGAAGCGCACGCTGGTGCGCCCGCAGTCGCAAGTGCCCGGCATCAGTGTGGTCAGGTCTTTCGTCCGGTAGCGGAGCAGCGGCATGCCCGTCTTGGTCAGGGTGGTCAGCACCAGCTCTCCCTCCTGCCCCAGCGGCAACACTTCCCCGGTTTCCGGATTGATGATTTCGGGATAGAAATGGTCTTCGGCGATATGCGACCCGTTCTTGCAGCCGCACTCGTAGGCCACGCCCGGCCCCATGATTTCACTCAGACCGTAGATGTTGTAGGCCTGGATGCCCAACCGCTCCTCGATTTCGCGACGCATGTTTTCGGTCCACGGTTCCGCGCCGAAAGCCCCGATGCGGAGTTTCAGGTCGGCCCCCGTCAGTCCCTGCTTGTTCAGTGCCTCGGCCAGATAAAGGGCATACGAAGGCGTGCAGGCCAGTCCCGTGACGCCCAAGTCCCTCAACAGCCGGATGTGCTTCTCCGTGTTTCCCGTCGAAGTGGGCAGCACCGTGGCTCCCAAATGCTCCACGCCGTAATGTGCTCCCAGTCCGCCGGTGAACAGGCCGTAACCGTAGCCCACCGACACGATGTCGCCGCGCGTCACTCCGTAAGCCGTCAGTGCGCGGGCTGTCACCTCTTTCCATATTTCCAGGTCGCGGTACGTATAGCCCACGATGGTGGGGTTTCCCGTCGTGCCCGACGAAGCGTGTATGCGCACAATCTCCGTCATGGGAGCCGCCACCAGCCCCATCGGATAATTGTCGCGCAAATCCGCTTTTGTCGTGAAAGGCAGTTTCACGATGTCGTCAATCGTGCGGATGTCGTCGGGCAACAAATCCATCTCCTGCATCTTCTCACGATAAAACGGCGTGTTGTGGTACACCAAATCCACCAGCTTGTGCAGGCGTTTACCTTGCAAGTCGCGCAACTCGTCGCGGCTCATGCACTCTTTGTTCTTGTTCCAAATCATGTTTTTCTTTTTGCATCGGGGCGCGGCATGCGCGCCCCGAATGTTTTATTTTAAATGGTATTATTCACTGTCCTAAGGGATGGTCCAGATGGAAAGCTTTCATCCGCTCCTCCATCACGGGATACAGTTCGTCGCGCATGCGGGACGTGCAGGCCCTCACGCCGCCTTGCTCGCTGCCTGTGGTGCCGAGCGAGATGCTGCTCACGCCATAGTAGAGCAATTCGCGGAGCAGTTCGCCGCCCCCCATGTTCCCGTAACCGATGGTGAAGAAAAAGCCGTCGCCCACGGGGCGCGTCACATCGTAATCATACACGATGTGGAACCCATTGTCCGTGAAGATTTTCTTCATCCGCTCAGCCCGCCTTGCGTACTCACGCATGTCGGCGGCAAAATCCAGTTCGCCGTCCGTGGCCGCACGCAACATCTCGGCGTAGCCATACTGCGTGGAAGCCGTACAACCGGAAGTGATCATATACAGCACGGAGGCCACGAACGTCTGCCCGAACACGCCGGAATCGCCATACCGTTCTGCCAAGGCAGGATAATAACGGTCGAACAGCGTGTCGGAAACGCAGGCCACGGCCATGCGCTGTCCCGCATAGCTGAAAATCTTGGAAGAAGACAGCATGAGGATATAGTTGTCCGTATATTTGCCCACCGTGGGCGGATAGGGAGCTTGCCAAGGTTTGCCCAAGTCCTGACGGAAATCCATGCAGAAGTAGGCCATGTCTTCCAGCACGATGACGTCGTAGCGGGTGGCCAACTCGCCGATAATCTTCAGTTCACTGTCTTCCAAGCAAATCCACGCCGGGTTGTTCGGGTTGGAGTAGACAATGGCTGCGATGTCGCCTCGTTTCAGATAACTTTCCAGCTTGTCCCGCAAGGCCTCGCCCCGATAATGGTAAATGTCGAACTGCTCCCACCGGGCGCCGATGATGCGCAACTGGGATTTCTGAATGGGGAATCCGGGGTCGATGAACAAGACCTTGTCCTTTCCCGGACGGCACTGCGTGCAAATCACGAACGAACCGAAGGAAGCCGCCACGGAGCCGGTGGTCGGAATGCAGGCGCGCGGCGAAATGTCGAGATCCACGAAAGCCTTCACGAAACGGGACGCCTCGCGCTTCAGTTCGGGCACACCGTCGGCCGCCGGATACTGCGAACCGACACCGCGGTCGAGCGCGGCCTTCTCGGCCTCCACGCCCACCCGGTTGGCCGGCAAGCCCGGCGAGCCCTGGTCCATGCGGATGAAAGGAATCCCCGTCAGTTGTTCCAGCCGCGAAGCCACAAGGAGCACTTCCCCGATGGTGGCACGCGACAAGTCGGCAATCTTCAGTTCCTCGACGACCGATGCCACCAGTTCTTCACTAAAAACCTGATGTTTCATCTTTCTCCTCTCCTTAAATCTCCGACGCGGCATAGCCCAAATCAAAGGCCCTCTGGTTCATCTCCACCACGGCCTCCCCTTTCGAGCCGAACACCCGGGCGATGCTCGCCCTCAGCTGTTCCACAGAAAGGATGTTCAGATAGCGGGCCGCCGCGCCCAACAGAATCACATTGGCGCATTTCGGCATGGAATGCTCTTTGGCCATCGCCTCCACGTCCACCGTCACCACGTGGGGCAACGTGCGGAAGTCGGCTTTCAACGCCTCGTCATCGGGATAGTTCGGGATATTCTTGAACGGCGAGGAAGAAGTAATCACCCAGCCGTCCTTATTTAAATAAGGCAGATAACGCAAGGCTTCCATCGGCTCCAGCGACAGAATCATGTCCGCCGTGCCTGCCGTAATCAGGTCGGACGCGATTTCCCCGTCCGAAAGGCGCAGGTTGGACTGCACGTCTCCTCCGCGCTGGCTCATCCCGTGCACCTCCGCCTGTTTCAGTGTCAGTCCGGCCTGCGTGGCCGCTTCGCCGATCATGGTGGCGATGGAGAGGATACCTTGTCCTCCCACGCCCGAAAGTATGATGTCCTGTTTCATGATTTCTTTTCAGTTTTCTTTTGTTTCAGTTTTCTGTTCAAGGTCTGGATGCATTCCCTGCGCGGGATAATCACCGACACGCCTTTATACTCTATCTCCTCGCGAAGGATGCGGGTGATTTCTTCCATATTCTTCGGCAACGGCACCACCACACGCACGTGTTCCGGCTCCACGCCGAGTCCCAGGCAGATGGCCTCGAACTTGTTCGTTCCGGCCGAATCCTGTCCGCCGGTCATGGCCGTGGTCAGATTGTCCGAAATGACAACCGTAATCTGCGCCTTGTCGTTCACCGCGTCCAGCAATCCCGTCATACCGGAATGCGTGAAGGTGGAGTCACCAATGACAGCAATGGCCGGGAACACGCCCGCGTCGGCCGCACCCTTGGCCATCGTGATGGACGCGCCCATGTCGAGACAGGTGTCAATGGCACGGAAAGGCGGCAAAGCCCCAAGGGTATAGCACCCGATATCGGCAAACACGCGGGCATTCGGATACTCCTTCACCACCTCGTTCAAAGCGGTGTAGACGTCGCGGTGGCCGCATCCCTGGCACAAGGCAGGCGGGCGGGACACCACCTCTTTCGGCAAGTCGAAATAGCGCTCGGGGCGGAATCCCATGGCCGTGGCCACGCTGTCGGGCGTCAACTCGCCGGTGCGGGGCAGGTCGCCCGTCAGCCGGCCTTTCACCGGATAGTCGGCCGACAGCATGCCCGGAATGATTTCCTCGGCAAACGGCTGCCCGTCTTCCACCACCAGTATCTCGCGGCTCTCAGCGGCCAAGCGGCGCACCAATTCTGTCGGCAACGGATATTGGGTCACCTTCAGTATGTTGAACTTCCCTTCGGCTTCTTTGGCTTCCTTCACATAATTATAACCGATACCGCAAGCCAGGATGCCAACAGGTTTCTCTTCTTCCGACGGTTCGTAGCGCGTGTAAGGCGCATGGAGCGCCAGCTCTTCCAGACGGGGCTGCTGCTCCACCAACGCCGCATATTTCCGGCGCGAATTGGCCGGAAGGAGCACCCACCCGGCCGCGTCTTTGGCACAAGGCAAGGCCTGCACCTCGCGCGCCGTCTCCTTCACTTCCACGGCGGCACGGGAATGTGCCAGCCTCATCACGATGCGCATCAGCACCGGCAGTTTCTCCCGCTCGGAGAGTTCGAAACCATATTCCATCATGTCGTAAGCCTCCTGCTGCGTGGACGGCTCCAACACGGGCATCAGCGAAAATTTACCATAGAAACGCGAGTCCTGCTCGTTCTGCGAAGAGTGCATGGAGGGGTCGTCCGCCACAATGACAATCATGCCGCCGTTCACGCCCGTGATGGCGGAGTTCACGAAGGCGTCCGCCGCCACATTCAGTCCCACGTGCTTCATGCAGGCAATCACACGCCCGCCGGCATACGAGACGCCCAATGCGGCCTCCACGGCCGTCTTCTCGTTCGTGCACCAAGTGCTGTGCAGGCCGCGCTCTCGGGCCAAGGGGTGCCGCTGGATATATTCGGTTATTTCCGTGCTCGGCGTTCCGGGATAGGCATACACGCCCCGGATGCCGGCATGGATAGCCCCCAAGGCTATCGCCTCGTCACCCAACAAAAGTTTCTTTTCCATAATATCTGTCTATTCCTTATATTTAAATGTTCAACGTAAAATCGTCCGCATCGTCCAGGACGGGGAACTTGTGCCGGAAGCTCTCCAGATGCTCCATGTCCACCTCGGCCGTCACGGCGCACACCCGCTCCCTCTCGCACTCGGCCAACGTCTGCCCGTAGGGGTCTATCATCAGCGTCCCGCCGCAATACTCGCATGCCGGATCGGTCCCCACGCGGTTCACGCCCGCCACGTAGCATTGGTTCTCAATGGCCCGCGCCCTCAGCAGGGCCAGCCACGCCTCCACGCGCGGAGTGGGCCAGCTGGCCACATACAGTATCATGTCGTAGTCCTTACGGTTGCGCGCCCACACGGGAAAGCGCAAATCGTAGCACACCTGAAGCAAGATGCGCACGCCGCGGAACTCCACCACCACGCGCTCGCGGCCTGCCGTGAAGCGCCGGTCCTCGCCGCCATAAGTGAAAAGATGCTTCTTGTCGTATGAACAGACCTCACCGTCTGGTTTCACAAAATAGAAACGGTTATAGTAACGGCCGTCTTCCTGCACGGCCACGCTGCCGGCCACGGCGCAGTCGTGCGCCCGGGCATAAGCGCGCATCCAGCGCAGCGTGTCGCTGTCCGCCGGTTCGGCCAGTCCCTCCGGCTCCGTACAGAAACCGGTCGAGAACATTTCGGGCAACACGTAAAGGTCGGCCCCCGGGCGGGCATCCATGGCACGCTCGGCCTCCCGCACGTTATCTTCCGGCTTTCCCCACGCAATGTCCTGCTGCAAAAGCGTTATTTTCATATTCATTTGAACTTAGATTGTGACAAAGTTAACAAAATAAAAGGTAAAATCGCCCTTTTCTGTCAAAGTATTCAAGAAAAAGGCGCAAAAAAAGCAAATCCACGGGAAAATTCACCAAGAAGCTCCCCGCAGCAGCGAAAGGCGGGAAACTGGCGAAAACCTTGCGGAGCGCGTCAGCGTACTTTCCGCAAAGTACTCGAGTACTTGCCGCAGAGTACGCTGGCGCCTTCCGCACGGGACTGCTATCCATCGGGCAATCTGAAAAAGCGGCTGCCCCACCGAAATGTGACAGCCGCCCTCTATCCTTGTCCGCCGCCCCGCGCCCTGCCGCCGGAACGGGCGACGCGAAACGGCCCCTCCTCCGCCGCCTCAAGCTTCCGATGGCGGAAGAGGCTTACAAAACAATCCGATAACGCTTACCCGGCTTGGTGGAGAATGTCACCATGCCATCGGCATCCTGCGAAAAATCCACCTTGCGCCCCCGGGCGTTCTCCACTCTGGCGGGTTTCCGTCCCGGCAAATAGACCTTGCATTCGCCGCCCGCGGCGGAAGTGACGGTGGCAACCGCCAAGCGGCCGTCGGCCCACTCCGCGTCCACCACAAAGCCTCCGTGGGCCCGCAAGCCCGTGAAATGCCCGTCGGCCCAGGCGGCCGGAAGGGCCGGCAACACGTAAATCCCTTTCGGCGTGTTCTGGATCAGCATTTCGGCAATGCCGGCCGTAGCCCCGAAATTGCCGTCAATCTGGAACGAAGGATGCGCACAGAAAAGGTTCTCATACACGCCACCGGCGTTGTCGTCCATGCTGATGTAAGTCACGTCCGTCAGGTGCTGCGCCTGCTTCAGCAAACGGTAGGCGCGCTCCCCGTCCCACAACCGGGCCCAGCAAGCCACCTTCCAGGCGCGGCTCCAGCCCGTGGCGCCGTCGCCCCTCGAGTTGAGCGACACCTTGGCCGCCTCGGCATACCGTTTGTCGTTCAAATAAGAAATCTCATGGCAAGGGAACAAGGCCATCAGGTGCGACAAGTGGCGATGATTGTCGCCCTTCACGTCCTTCTCTTTCGTCCACTCACGGATTTGCCCCCATTCGCCGATGTGAAGGCCGTTGTCCAGCTTCGCGAACTTGTCCTTCAGTTCGGCCACGAAGCTGTCGCTGATTTGCAACACGTCGGCCGCCGCCAGGGTCTCCTTGAACAAGGCGTAGATCAATTGCTGCGCATAGGCCACCCCGTCTTCCCAAGGACCGTGCTCGGGCGACCATTCCCCGGGAGCCACGAGCCGTCCGTCGGCATTCTCCGTCAGGCGGTCGAACCAATATTCGCACGTCAGCTTCATCACCGGATAAGCCGTGCCGCGCAAATAGTCCTCGTCGAGCGTATAGGCATAATGCTGCCACAGGTGGGTGCAATACCACGCATTGGCCGGACGGTTGATGTTCCAGTCCGTATAACCGAAGATGTTGTTCTGCGTGTGCACGGCCCAGCCGCGGCAATTCTCCTTCCGTGCCACTTGCTGCCACGGCCCGTCGGCCTTCATGGCCTCGGCCGTCACATAGGTGATGAACGGCGCGTAGCATTCCGACAGGTTAGCCACCTCCGTCGGCCAATAGTTCATCTGCACGTTGATGTTGCTATGGTAGTCGCATTCCCATGCCGGATTGTTCACATTGTTCCACAATCCCTGCAGGTTGCTGGGCAATTGTCCGCTGCGCGAAGAAGCCAGCGTCAGATAACGGCCAAACTGGAAGTAGAGCATGTCCAGGTAGGGATTGTCGGAATGCTCGCGCACAAGTACGTCCGTGGTATAACCGGGCTGTCCGGCCCCGAAATCCACCTCCACGCGGGAAAACAACGGGCAATAGTCTGCAAGATGGGTTTTCTTCAGTTTCTCATACGATTTCTTCTCCAGCCTCTCCAAGCGGGCTGCCACACGCTCGCCCACTTGCCGGGCATCTCCAGTCACATAAGTGGGCGACGTCAGGTCGTAGTTGGTAGCTCCAGTCAGGATCACCGTGGCGGCATCCGCGCCACGGACCTCCAGCCGGTCGGGGAAAGACTCCACGCTGCCCCCCTCGGCACGCAGGACGGCCCGGGCCTCGTAGGACAGCAAGTCCAACGTCCCGCCGATGGTCATCGTGTTTCCCTCCACGCGGGTCGCTCCCTCGTGGGCGTCTTGCATCCGCAATGAGAAGTTCAACCGCCCCTTGTTCCCGGGAGTGGCCAACCGCACCACGATCACGCTGTCAGGGTTACTGGCAAAATACTCGCGCACGTAGTCCACGCCGTCGATGGTATACGACACCGTACCCACGGCATTGTCCAACGACAATTCGCGGCGGTAGTCCATGCACTCCCCCGTCGCGCCAAAATCAAAGAACAGGTCGCCCATGTTCTGGTATGCCCCGCGCTGTGTAGTGCTCCCCGCCCACAGCGTCTTGTCGTTGAATTGCACTTGCTCGCGCTCCACGCCTCCAAAAAACATGGCGCCAATCCCGCCGTTGCCCACCGGGAGGGCGGAAGTCATCCACACCGTAGCCGGCTCATCGTACCACAACGTCATCGGCACGCGCTCCGCTCCCATCCCTGTTCCGCAGGCGCAACAGGCCAGTCCGAAAATCAATGCTCTCGTTTCTAATTTCATTTTGCTTACTCTTTTAGTTTTAGTTTAACACGCTACAAAAATACGAAATTTTCGCTTTCCGACGGAGAATGGACAGACATTTTATGACCCATGCGACTTCAGCCTCGGGGCTCCGGAGGGAAATGCAGGGGACGGGCCGAAGCAAAAGAAGAACGGGGACGGAAAAAGCGGGGATGCCCACGGCATGAAAGCCGAAGGCATCCCCGCTTAAATCTTCCCGGGAATCGCCGGCCGCTCCCCGGGCGGAATCAGCCCGCTGCGGCGCGAGGTCCCGTCACGGCGCTGGTCATTTCAGTTCCAGCGCCACAATGCTCATGGGCGGCATCTTCACCACCAGTTTCCCTTTGGACAGTTTTGCTCCCTTGAACGCCACGGGTTTCACCACGTCGGGCTGCTCGAACGTGTTCTTGTCGGCGATGTCCTTGACGGTCAGCATTTGTCCTGTGACGGTCTTCAGCTCCAGTCCGGCCAAATCGACGGTCACCTCATTGGACTCTTTCAGGTCCACGTTGGACAGGGAAATGTGCACCGCCCCGTCCTTGGCCTTCGAAGCCGTAGCGGCCAGCATCGGCAAGTCGCGCTGCTCGCCGTCGCGGCCCATCTGCGCCCTCACCATCTTGTGCTCGCACTGCACCTCGGCGGGCAGGTAGATGGCGTCCTGATGCACGTTGTACATCTGGAACACGTAATAGGACGGGGTCAGCACCATCTTGTCTTCCTTCGTCAGGATCATGCTCTGCAGCACGTTGGCAATCTGCGCGATGTTGGCCATCTTGATGCGGTCGGTGTATTTGTGGAACACGTTCAGCGAGAGGGCGGCCACAAACGCGTCGCGCATGGTGTTCTGCTGGTACAGGTGTCCGCGGACGGTGCCCGGTTCCTCGTCCCACCAAGTGCCCCACTCGTCCACCATCAGTGCCACTCGCTTCTTGGGGTCATACTTGTCCATGATTTTTGAATGCTCGCGGATGCAGTTCTCGATGTCGAGGCATTTGCCCATTGTCCAATAATAATCCTCGTCGGTGAAATCGGTGGCAGAACCCTTGCTGCCGCTCCATCCAGCCACGGTGTAATAATGCAGCGAGAGCCCGTCCATCTGGTTGCGCGCCCTGTCCATCATCACCTCCGTCCAGTGCAGGTCGTATTCGCCCGACCCGCTGGCAATCTTGAACAGGCGGTTGCCGTTGTAGCTGCGGCAGTAAGTCTGGTAACGGCGATACAGGTCGGCATAATATTCCGGGCGCATGTTGCCTCCGCACCCCCAGCTCTCGTTGCCCACTCCGATATATTTCACGCGCCAGGGTTTCTCGCGTCCGTTCTGCTTGCGGAGCTTGGCCATGGGGCCGTCTTCGGCCGTCATGTACTCCACCCACTGGGCTGTTTCCTGCACGGTGCCGCTGCCCACGTTCATCGACACGTAAGGCTCGCAGCCCAGCAGTTCGCACAGGTTGAGAAACTCGTGCGTGCCGAAGCTGTTATCCTCCACCGTTCCGCCCCAGTTGTTGTTCACCATGCGCGGACGGTCGTCGCGCGGGCCTATGCCGTCGCGCCAATGGTATTCGTCGGCGAAGCAGCCGCCCGGCCAGCGGAGCACGGGCACCTTCAGGTCCTTCAGCGCCTGCAACACGTCGTTGCGGTATCCGTCCGTGTTGGGTATCGCGGACTCTTCGCCCACCCAAAGTCCACCATAGATGCACGTACCGAGGTGCTCGGCAAACTGGCCGTAAATTTCTTTCGGAATGATTTGGCTCGCCTGTTCCGGGAGCAATCTGACTTGCGATTCTTTCTGTGCCGCAAGTGGCAAGACGGCCACAACAGCCGCCCCAAACATCAGTCTTCTTACGTTCATGATATTCAAAAGGATTTAAATGATTGCAAATATACGCATTTATTTGAACAGCTTCCCTTTCTGAATGGAAAATCCTTCGAAAACTTTCAGTCTCTCTCTTGTCTTTGCAACGGCGACCGTCCGCAATTATCCTTGACAGATGACGCGGGCGGGCGGCCTCACGGCAGCGCTCCGCCCGTAGGTACTCATGCCCCCTATCGCCCCAGGCATGGACGTGCATGAACTTGCCCGACGGCATGCGGCGCCTTGCGGAGACCGCCAGCGTACTCTGCGGCAAGTACTCGAGTACTCTCCGCAAAGTACAAATCAAGACTCCGCAAGGCGGTGGCCCGCCGGCCGCAGCGGAACGACCGGAAACAAGGAGATGTTTTCAGCGAAAAGAGGAAGCACAAGAAGACGGGCCAGCGGAAGCCCACATGCAACAAAAATAAGGACAGGCTGCACTTTTTTCTTATCCCACCGGCATATAAATCGCGATTTATATCTAAATTTGTCCCGTTGAAACAAAGAATCCATCATGACGGAAAAAAAAGAAAAGCTCAAGAAATGGGGCATCCCCGCAGGAGCCGCCCTGGCGCTCTTGCTGTGCATCTGGGGGTATCGGGCCTTTTTCGGCTCCACGTTCCACATACAAGACACGGTGTACCTCTACATCGACGAAGACGACACGGCCGACTCCGTAAAGGCCAAAATCAAGGCGACGGCCCGGCCGGGCATCTCCGCCGGTTTCTCCATCCTGTCCGCCATCGGGGGCTACACGGTGGAGAGCGGCCGCTACGGCGTCGGTCCGGACGACAACATGTTCGGCCTGTTCCGCCGCTTGAAACAAGGGCGGCAGACGCCCGTCAAGCTGACCCTCCCCAGCGTGCGCACCATGGACCGGCTGGCCGGCGCATTAGGCAAAAAACTCATGATGGACTCCGCCGCCGTGGTGCAAAGCCTGGCCGACTCTGCCTTCTGCCGCCGCTTCGGGTACGACACGGCCACGATTGCCTGCCTGTTCGTCCCCGACACGTATGAAGTGTATTGGAACGTCAGCTTGGACAATTTCATGAAACGCATGCAGAAGGAGCACGACAGGTTCTGGAACGAGGAACGTCGCCGCAAGGCCGCCGAAGCCGGACTGACACCGGAAGAAGTGGTCACGCTGGCTTCCATCGTGGACGAAGAAACGGCCAACAACGGCGAGAAGCCCATGGTGGCCGGCATGTACATCAACCGGCTGCGCATAGGAATGCCGCTGCAGGCCGACCCTACTATCAAGTTCGCCCTCCGCGACTTCTCGCTCCGCCGCATCTATCATAACCACCTGAACGTGGAAAGTCCGTATAACACGTACCGGAACGCGGGCTTGCCGCCGGGCCCCATCCGCATCCCGTCCGTCGCCGGCATCGACGCCGTGCTGGACCACGTGCGGCACGACTACCTCTACATGTGTGCCAAGGAGGATTTCTCCGGCACGCACAACTTCGCCCGCACCTACTCCGAGCACTTGGCCAACGCGGCCCGATACTCCGCCGCACTCAACCGGCGGGGCATCAAATAGCAGCCACGACGCCCCGCGCCGTCCGGACCGCTACACGGCGGGACGGCGCGTGCCCCTTCAACGGCATGAAGATGGGCATGACGAATATCAAGGCCAGAATGGAAAACAACAGGCCGCCGGAAGTGCCGATGGCGAAGGAAAACCAGAAGGCTTCTTCCGCCGGGCCGTCGATGAGGAACGGCACGAGGCCCAGCACCGTGGACAAAGTGGTGAGGAAGACGGGGATGATTTTGTGATTGTATGCCTTGACGTAAAGACTGGCCGGGCGCACGGAACGCTGCCCTCGCGCAGACAGTTGGTTGTTGTACTCGTTGATGATGTAAATGCCCGCATTCACCACGATGCCGCTCAGCAAGACCAGCGAGGCAAAACCACCCGTGCCGAACTTCACGCCGGAGAAATAGAACGTGAGGAACGTGCCGATGAACGACACGGGAATGAGCGTGATGATGACCAGCGGCTGGCGCAACGACTCGAACAGGATGGCGCAGAGGAAATAGATGATGACCACGATGAGCAGAATCAACCAATATTGCGTGCCCTCGTCCTGATACCAATGGGGCGTGTCGTTCAGGCAACGGTAGCCCACGGGGAAGCGTTCGTTGAACTCGTCCGTCACCTCCTTGATGAAGTTGGAAGTATAGTTGTACGAACCCAGCACATTGAACGCCACGCGCAACACGTACTCCTGGTTCTTCTTGGGAATGCTGTTCTTGGCTTCCCGCCAGTCCATGTCCATGAAGGGCGGCAGCCACACATCGCCGTCCGCCGTCTTGACATGAGTGTGTTCCAAATCCCACACGTTGAAACGGTCAGCCTGCAAGGAGCGCAAACAGACGTCCGTCCGGACGAACTCATCCTCGTAAGGCTCTTCCAGTTCCACTCCCGACAGCAACTCGCGCAGCGCACCGTGCATGGCGGCGGGATGCAGGCCATACAAGGCGAAATTCTCAGGTGTGTAGACCATGTAAAGCTCGTCTTCTTGCCGCTCGTGTCCCGGCGTCTCGATGATGATGTCCATCACGCGGTGGTTCTGCTTCAGCCGCGCACAGATTTCCTCCGCATAGCGGTATAATGCGTTGTAATTATATCCTGCGATTTCAATCCGGTTGGAGCGGTATTGCAAGTTCAGCGAGTTGCTGAACCCGCGTTCGCTCACGCCATGCGTGCTCCAGTCCGCCCCTCCGATGGAGATGACCTTGCCGATGACCTTGCTTTCCAGGATGTACGGGAAAGACGTGTCGCGGTATTCATCCTTGAACTCCACCGTGACAGTGGCGCCCCACCGCTCCACGCGGGTCTCGAAACGCTTGATGCCATCGAAGCCCACAAGGAAATTCTCCAGTATCTGCACTTTCTCGTTCAGCTCCTGCACCGTGCCGCCCAAAGGCATCTGCGCACGGACGAAGAGCCTCATCTCTTCCTCTTCTTCCGCGTATGTATTCTCGTCCAGCGACCCGGCAAAAAGGCGCATCGTGCCGCCAAACACCTTGGCAAGCGGTTCCTTCAGTTCCATCTGAAAGAAGCGCGACCCGAAGGTGGCGTTATAGGCCCGCTCATACCATGGCCGGCTGTCGGCTTCCGACTCGTAGTAATACGGCCGCTGTCCGTCCCATTGGTCGGGCAAGGCATGGAAGGGAATGCCGAAGGCCAGCACCAGCAACACGTAATACACCCATTTGCGCCGCTGCGTGAAAGCGATGTACCGCCGATAGAAGCGCGCCCAGCCTACCACCAAGCGCGAGCGCCCCTGGCTCCGCACCGGCATGCGGCTGCTGTAACGGAACTGCTGCACCAGCGGCGGAACAAACAGCAAGGCTACAAAAAGGGCCACGGAAAGGTTGATGATGATGATCCATGAGAAGTCGTACAAGTCGCGCTGGATGTATTCCGGCATGAAGAAGACCACCACCAGCGAGCCGATGGTCGTGAGCAAGGCGGCCAGGATGGCCAGGAAAGCCTTGCGGTTGCGATAGTAGCTGTAATGGTCCACCATCACGATGGCGGCATCGATAATCAGTCCCAACGACACGGTGATGCCCGCCAGGGAGAAGGTGTGCAGGCGCATGTCGAACACATAATAGGCCATGACGGCAATCAGGATGTTGGCCGCCAAGGTGACGGCGATGATGGAAAGGTATTTCCAACTCATCCGCACCAGATAGACAAACACCAGCAGGATGGCCAGCGACAGGAGCGTGCGGCTGACCAGCTTCTCCAGTTCCGATTGTTTGTCCTTCGCCCCGTCGTGGGTCAGTGTCAGGTAGACGCCGTCGCGCAACCGGGGTTTCAGTTCCTCTATCTTGTCGCGCAGTTGCCGCGACAGCTCAATCTCGTTGGCGTCCGCGTCCACAAGGATGTTCATGTAGATGGTGTTCAGCCCGTTGACGCGATAGTAACTGTCCGGCAGGCGGTCTTTGTATTCAAACGAGGCCAGGTCGTTCAGATAGATAATCTTGCCGTCCACCGTCTTCAGGGGCATCTCCCCGATTTGGCGGGCAAAGCGCGACGTCTTCAGATAAAGGGTGATGCGCCGCTCCTCGCCGTCTTCTCCTGTCTCCATCACGTCGCCCACGATGTCGGACTTCCCGATGAAGCTGCGGATGCCTTCGGCCACGTCGTCCACCGTCAGGCCGTAGTTCGCCACCACCAGCGGGTCGCAGGTGATTTCCAGATATTGCGACGTGCCGCCGGTCACGTCCACGCGTTTCACTTCGTCCCAGGCCCGCACCACGGGTTCCACGTTCTTCTGCACATACTCCTTGATTTGTTCGTCGGCCAGGTTCGAGTTCACTTGGTAGGTCAGCAAGTGGCGCAGTGTGTTTTCCCTCGTCCCGTCACTTTCGTTCACCACCTCCCCGCCCGACAATGTGGGATAAGAAACATCCTCGGGCAGTTTCTTGCGGACTTGCTTCAGCAATGAAGATATTTCGAACTTCACGGCCGACACGTCCGCTTCCTTCTTCAGCACCACCGTCACCCGGCCCGAGCCGAAATTGGACACCGACGACACCTCGGCCACGCCTTTCACGGCCGACACCAACCCTTCGATTTTCGAAGTCACTTCCTGCTCCACCACCTTGGGCGAAGCATTCCGCCAGCCATAACTGATGGTGAGCGTCTTCCCCTGCCTCGGCCGGGGAGAGGAACCCACGTCCACCAAAGGAATCAGGGCCGCCCCGATAACCATCAGGATGACCAGCGTGAGCAGCAGGCTGAAAGGCGGGATGCGGTCCAGTATGTTCTTCTTCGTCGTCTTCTCCTGCATCGGCCTCACACCTTTCTCTTATAAATAAGGTAATAAATAAGCGGAATAAAGAACAAGCTCACCAACGTACCCGCCACCATTCCCACTATCAACGTCAACGACAAGGGGAATTGCAAGGCGGAACCCATGTCGCCACGGTTCAGGAAAGGCACGACAGCCAAGATGGTGGTGAGCGACGTCATCAGGATGGGCCGCAGACGGCTATGCCCGCCGCGCCAGATGGCATTCACCAACGAGCGCCCCTCGCGCCGCCAAAGCCGGTTCATGGTGTCCACTTTCAGGATGGAGTCGTTGATGATGATGCCGCTCATCACCACTAAGCCTATCATGGACATGATATTCAACGACTCGCCCAACATCCACAAGACGAGGAACACCCAGAATACGTCTATCACGATTTCAGAAAGGATGACCAACGGCTGCACGATGCTTTCGAACTGCGCGGCTAAGATAAAATACAGCAAAGCCACCGCCACGCCCAACACCATGGCCAGTTCGCCAATCATCGCACGGCTCTCGTAGTAATTCCCGACAAAAGAAGCCGAATAGCGCGCGTCGGACTTGGCGAACTGCTCCGTGAAGTCCACCACCTCTTCCACCTTGCGGTCGTCGGCCACGATTTTCACCGGATAATAGTCGCCGCCATTGCCCGAATACAAGCGTTTGAAGTCCTCGCCCCGCGTCTCACGTATCAGGTAGCTCAGGGGGAATCTCCACGTCGTCGCTGTTGCGAACGGTGTATTGCAACAGTTTCCGGCTATCCACGTGCCGCTCCCCGATGATGACCGGCAACGAACGCGCACCTTCGTTGATGGAATAGACCTCATTCTGGTTCACCAGCATCTTCAGGCGGGACAGCAACGTGGCGTATGGCACATGGTAGGCTGCCATTTGCTCCGGATCGGCCACGTACTGGATGTTGCGCTCCGACACCACGGGCTGCACCAGCACTTCGGGAAAGCGGGCCGACAGCGTGTCGATGAACGCCCGCGCCTCGTACACGTCGGGCCGGCCGCCGTCCTGCCGCTGCAGGCGGATTTCCAGGTCGGCATCGTCGTTTGAGAATATCAGGTCGAAGATGTTGCCCGAAAGGCTGAAGTCCACCGTGCCCTTCGGATAATGCTTCTTCAGGTAATCCGTGATTTTCGCCTGCGCCTGCCGCAAATCGTCGCCGTCGGCTGCCTGCAGGTAGACCACGGCTTCGGACGTAGTGAGGTCTTCCGTGTGCGAGAGCACAAAGTCTTGTACGCCCACCATCGACGTGGAAGCCTTCAACAACCCTCCGGCCTGCCGCAACAGTTCTCCCACGCGCCAGTCGTTCTCCTCCACCGAAATGCCGGCATTCCAGTCTATCTTCATCAACGCGTCGTCGTGTTCCATGTAGGGCAGACGTTCCTTCTCCAGATGCTCATAAATGAAAAAGATGGCAGGGATGGCCAGACAAAAGGCCGCCATACTCGTCCGGGGATGACGCAGGGTCCATTTCAGCCCCCGTTCGTATGGCGCATATATATTAATGTGAAACTTGCGGTCGAGCATGCTTCCGTCCGGACACGACCTGGCACGACGATACAACACATAAAAATACACGGGGATGACCAGCACGGCCACGAAGAGCGAGGAAAAGAGCGCTATGGTCACGCCCATGGCCTGGTCGTAGAACAACGCGCCGGCGATGCCGCTCAGGAAAATCAGGGGAATGAAGACGGAGCACGTGGTCAGCACGGAGCTCAGCATCGGGACGAACACCTCGCCCGTCCCCTTCTCCAGCGCGTCGGCGAGCGGCATGCCCTGCCGCCAGCGCTGCATCGCGTTGTCGATGACGATGATGGAGTTGTCCACAATCATGCCCGTGCCGAGAATCAGGCCGGAGAGCGAGATGATGTTCAGCGAGATGTCCAGCAGGTGGAAACAGAGCAACGTCACGATGAGCGACAACGGGATAGTAATGATGATGAGCACCGGTATGCGCCAGTCTTTCATGAAGAGGAAGAGCACGAGGCAGGCCAGTATCGCCCCCACATAGAGGTTCTGCCCCAAGTTGTCCATGGAGAACGTGAGCAGCCGGGTCTGGTCGCGCGTCAGGTCGAAACTGATGTCCGGATACTCCTCGCGCAGGCTCTCCACCAGGTTGTCGATGCTTGCCTGCAGGTCTTCCATCTGAGCATCGTTCTGCTTGATGACGGCCATCGTCACGGCATTCCGGCCGTCGTGGCGCACCAGCCCCGCCCGCGAGGCCAGCCGCTCTTCCACGCGGCACAGGTCCTTGAGCTGCACCAGCCGCCCCTCGTGATTGAGATAGACGTTCTCGATGTCTTCCTTGGTGAGCAGTTGGGAGTCGAAATGGATGTTGTAGCGGTAGAGCCCGTCCACCACCGACAGTGCGCCAAGCGTGATGTTGGCTCCCTGGATGGCGTCCGACAGGTCGTTCATGTCCATCCCCATCGACTGCAGTTTCCGTTCGTCGGGGATGCAGATGATTTCCGCCCCCGTGGTGCCGGAGATGTCCACCATGGCCGTCTGCGGCAGCTGCTCGATGCGCTTGCTCACGATGTTGCGCGCGAACTCGCCCAGCTGGGCGAACCTCATGCCGGCCTGCGGCAGGCTGCCGTCCTCACCCACCCGTTCGTCTTTCAGCGAGAGGTCCAGATAGAAGGCCGGTATGTCCATCGCGCTGGCCTTGACCACCTTGGGGCGCTCCAGTTCCTTGGGCATGTGCCCCATCGCGCGGTCAATCTTCTCGTTCACTTCGATGAAGATGAGATCGATGCGGCTCCCCGGCTCGAACTCCATGAAGATGGTGCCCGCGTCCATCCGCGACTCGCTGTGGATGTCCTTCAGGCCGGCCACCTGCATCAGTTGCCCCTGAGCGGCGCCACCACCTGGCCGTCCACCTCGCGGGCCGACGCGCCGGGGCACGACACCTGCACCGTGATTTGCGGGATGTCGATGTCCGGCATCAGCGACACCGGGATATACTTGAAGGAGATGCAGCCGATGGCGACCAGCGCTATCAGGCACATCGTCACGGCTATGGGCCGGCGTATCAAGTTGCGTACAATCATGCGTGTCCTCCCTTTTGTCCTTGCTTATTCCGCCTTGCGCTCTCCCCGTCGGGGAATCACTTCCGTGCCGTCGGCCAGGTTCAGGTTGCCCGAGGTGATGACCACGTCGCCATCGTGGATTTCCGTCTCCTTCCGCTTGCTGCCTGTCACGGCATACGAACTGATGTTGGAATAGACCACGTCGACGTAGGTCCACACGGCCCGCCCGTCTTCGTAGCGGAAGAGCACGTGGAAGCCGTCGCGCATCACCACGGCGTCCTTGGGCACGACGAACATGTCCGGCACGGCCTTCTCCACCACCACCCTCACGTTCATGCCTTCCATCAACGCACCGTCGCGGTTGCGTATCCTGGCCCTCACTTTCACCTGTCCTTTCTCGTCGACGGAAGGGTTGATTTCCGTCACCCGCCCCTCAAACTCCCGGTCTTCGTCCACGAAAGGGGCCACGGTCACGGCCTGCCCCACGGCCACCGACTGCAGTTCGGCCTCCAGGATGCTGAACTCCACGTCGAACTGCGTGTCGTCAATCAGCGTGCAGAATTTTCCCTCGGGCTGCTGGAAGAGCTTGCAGTCCATGTCGGCCACGCGCCCGGCGAAGGGAGCGTGCAGGTCGCAGCGCTCCAGGTTGATTTCCGCCGACTGCAAGGCATATTCCGCCGCGGCATAGCCCGACGTCACCTTGGCCCGTTGCAGCATCTGTTCCGGCACGCCCTGCATCGTCTCGTCGTATCCCTGCCCGATGAGTTTGTCCACCAGGTCCACGCGCGCCTTCTCCATGTCCTGCCGCGCCTTCTCCAGTTCGCGTTCGGCGTCGCGCTTGTCCACCGAGGCCAGCAGCGCCCCTTTGGCCACCCGCTGCCCGTTCCTGACGCGGATGTCGTGGAGCACCCCGTTGGCCGGCATGGCCAGTTCGCTCTTGGCGGCGGCCCTGAGCTTGCCGTTGCACTTGATTTGCTGGTTGAACACCTCCTTGCGCAGCGTCATCGTGTCCACGTAGTTCTCGTTCAGTTTCTGCACGGCGGCCTCCATGGCTTTCTCCGTTCCGTCTTCGTCCTGCGCGTCGGTGCGCTTGCAACCGCACACGGCGCCCCACACGGCCAATGCCACGAGGCCCGTCCACGTCGTTCGTCTCATATTCCTCATCTTGTCGTCCTATTTTACCAAATCGTTAAAGTTCACCCGTATGTCTTCGTTGCGGATGAAGTCGTAGAGCGTCAGTTTCTGGATGCCGTAGTAGTCCGTCCAGAACTGTTGCAGCTGGCTGATGTACAAGTGTTGCGCGCTCTCGTATTCCTCTTGTGCCGTGTTCAGTTCCGTCACCGTCACGGCCCCGTTCTCGAAGCGCCGCTTCATGATGTCGTAGCGCTCGGCGGCGATGTCCTGTGCCCGGAGCGAGGTGCGGCACTGCTCGGCCTGGTTGTTGAACTGCATGACGCGGGTCCGCACGTCGTGGGCGAACTCCGTGTTGGCCTGTTCAATCTGCGTCTTGGTGATTTCCACGTCCGTCTTGGCCATCCTCACCTTGCCGCGCCCCATGCCCCAGTCG
>VOFD01002465.1_pt1 | contig 35337 bp, 61 predicted proteins | sample 5384101 | NCBI WGS metagenome assembly VOFD01 (sample SAMN12384723, study PRJNA508395) | human gut metagenome | isolation source: healthy gut C | host: Homo sapiens
ATCGATGTGGCCAACGGCCCGGGTATCCGGGTTTCACTGTTTGTCTCCGGATGCACCCACGCCTGCCCGGAGTGCTTTTTAACCCCGAGGCCTGGGACTTCCAGTATGGAGCGCCCTTTGGCCCGGAGCAGATGGATCAGATCCTTACTGCGCTGGGCAAGTCCTATGTGCGGGGACTATCCCTGCTGGGTGGCGAGCCTTTCCACCCCTAACAATCAGAAGACGGTGCTGGAACTGGTCAAGCGGGTCCGACAGCAGTATCCCCAGAAGGATATCTGGTGCTATAGCGGCTACCTCTTTGAGGACTTGGCTGCCGGGAAGGTGGGGGACTATGGCCGCGCTCTGCTGGAGCAGCTGGATGTGCTGGTGGATGGTCCTTTTGTCATTGCCCAGAAAAATCTGAGCCTGCGCTTCCGGGGCTCCTCCAACCAGCGTATTTTGGAGGTTCAGCCCTCTTTGGAGCAGGGCGAACCGGTGCTGTGACGAGGCCAGTGTGGAATAAGAAAATCCCGTGCTTCCTTTGGTAAGGAAGCACGGGATTTTTGTGCTTATGATTTGGAAATCTCTGGGTGGGCACCCTCTGCCTCCACATGGGAGTTGGCACGTACCAGAGCAAAGGCTTTTTTGCGTACGATCAGGAAGAAAATAATGTGTACCGCTCCGGTGACGATCCAGGAGATGGGGTAGAGATGTACAGGTTCTCCGGGGTGCGGTCCATCTGGAAGATGGTGAAGATCCACACGATCCGCAGGCCGCAGGCCCCGATCAGGGAGACGATCATGGGGCCCACCGAGTAGCCCAGGCCGCGCAGGCTGCCCACCATGGTGTCCATGATGCCGCACAGGGCATAGGTGCCGGGCGATGTAGCCCAAGGCGGATGATGCCCTGCTGGATCACGTCCTCCTCCCCAGGGGCATAAATGCTTACCAGAGGATGGCCAAACAGATAGGCAAGGTTGCCCAGTACCACACCGGTGATGATCACGAAGGTCTGGCAGTAGATGAGAGATTTATCCACACGCTTACATTCGCCGGCGCCGTAGTTCTGACCGGTGAAGGTCAGGTTGGTCTGGTAGAAGGCGTTCATGGCCTGATAGACAAAATTCTCAATATTGCCGGCAGCGGCAGAGCCAGCCACCACGGTGGAGCCGAAGGAGTTGATGGAGGACTGGATCAGCACGTTGGACAGGGAGAACACGATGCCCTGAAATCCGGCGGGCAGGCCAATTTCCATGATCTGTCCCAGAATGTGCCGGTCGATGTGCATATCCCGCAGGTTCAGGCGCAGGGGGCCGTCCTCCTGGGTGAGGCACATCAGGACCAGACCGGCGGAGATGTACTGGGAGATGGTCGTGGCCATCGCTACGCCAGCCACGCCCATGCCCATCAGGATAACCGACACCAGATTCAGTACCACATTCACCACGCCGGCAATGATCAGGTAGAACAAGGGACGCTGGGTATCGCCCTGGGCCCGGAGAATGGCCGCGCCGAAGTTATAGAGCAGGGTGGCGGGCATGCCCAGGAAGTAGATGCGCAGATAGAGCGTGGATAGGTTGATTACGTCCTCGGGAGAGGACATCCATACCAGAAGCTGATGGGACATGATGGCACCGAATACCGCCAGCACCGCGCCGCTGACCAGAGCCATGAGAATGGAGGTATGTACCGCTTTTGCTTACCATGTCATGGCGCTTACCGCCCAGATTTCGGGCCACTACTACGTTGGTACCAACCGACAGGCCCACAAACAGGGCGATGAGCAGGTTGATCAGGGAGGTAGTGGAGCCTACGGCGGCCAGTGACTCCTTGCCTGCAAACCGACCGACCACGATGACGTCTGCGGCATTAAACAGGAGCTGGAGGATACTGGATGCCATCAAGGGAATGGCAAACTTTAAAAATCTTATCCGCAAGTGATCCATGGCACATATCCATCTGGTGGCGCGGTTTGCCTAACATGGTGCGATCGTCCTTTCTTCCTGTCCTCACGTTGCCAGCTGGTGCTTTTTTGGATGGTTTGCCTATATTATAACACGCTGAGCCGGGGTATGTGAAGAGAATTTCACAAAAATAGCAGGCCGGAAGGAACTCTGAATATACCAGGTTTCTTCCCGACCAGACAAAGTAAATCATACAACAAATATTTCCTGGAATCAATAGCAAAACAAACAGGCATGGAGAGGAAAACGTCCTCTTACCATGCCTGTTTTTGTATACGTGTGCCAAATTCAGGTGGGGACAGGGCTGGATTGTGCGATGACCAGCAGGTCACCAGACAAAATAACCGTGTCTCCGCCCGGAATGATGGTATCCAGCCCACGTTTGATGAGAATAACCAGAGTGTGGCTGGGCAGATGGAGATGGCGCAGCTGTTTTCCCTGCCAGCGATGGCCCCGTTCCACGGCCACTTCCTGAAGGGACAACTGCTCCCGGTCCTCAAAGCCTCGTGCGGCGATGACCAGCAGATCTCCCGCCTGAAGCAGCGTATCGCCCTGAGGGACAATGGTTTGTCCGGACCGGGCAATCATGACGACTAGCAAATCGTTGGGAAGCAGAAAGATCCTTTAAGGTCTGGCCGGTCCAGGGGTGAGACTGGTCAAGATGCACTTTGATAAAGTCAATGCTGCTCTCATCCTGGTAGTCGTTGAAGGTTTTGCCCACATCACCGGTGTGGTCGATCATGGACAGCCGGGCAGATATCCAGGGCAGTAGGGTACCCTGAATGGAAATGGACAGCAGAACGATGCAGAATACCAGGTTGAACAGGGGGTAGCGGGTGGATGCGCCCCCCAGGACGGCCATAATGGCAAACACGATAGAGGCTACACCGCGCAGGCCCGCCCAGGAGACCACCCCCACCTGGCCCAAGGAGGGGCGGAAGGGCAGCAGCAGCAGGCCCACCACCGCCGGGCGGGCAATGAGGGTGAGAAAGGCGGTGATGGCCAGAGCAGGAAGAAGTACAGCGGGCAGCTCCACCGGGGTCACCAGCAGGCCCTAGCAGGAAGAAAATAAGTACCTGACACACATGGTAATCACGTCAAAGAAGTGAACAAAGTAGCGTTTCTGAGGCAAGTTGGACCGCCCCAGCCAGATGCCGCACAGGTAGACGCTGAGGTAACCGTTTCCGCCAAGCACAGAGGGCAAAGCGTAAGCGGTGATGACCATAGAAAAGATGAAGATGGTTTGGTTCTGATCCGACTGGAATGTGCCTCGTCCTAAAATCCAGGCAGACAGCCGACCAAGCAGCAGGCCTCCTGCGGCACCCAAAAGCGATCTGCTGGAGCAGCAGAAGAGGAACTGAGATTTCCTGCCTGGTGAGGACAGCTACCGCGACGGAGGTGAGCATGTAGGAGATGGGGTCGTTGGAACCAGATTCGAGCTCCAAAAGAGAGTCGGTATGCTCTTTTAGAGCTAACTTTTTAGTGCGCAGGATGCTAAAGACCGACGCGGCATCGGTGGAGGAGATGACCGAGCCTATAAGCAGGCTCTCTGCCCAGGACAGATGGAACACCAAATGGACAAAGACCGCCACACTGCCGGCGGTACAGGCCACGCCCAGGGTGGACAGGACGACGGATTGCACTGCCACCGGGCGGGCAGCAGTCAGATTCGTGCCGAAGCCGCCGTAAAACATGATGAAGATCAGACTGACAGAACAGATGGTGTTGACTGCCGCATAATCGTCAAACTGGATGTGCAGAAGGCCGTTTTCTCCAAAACACATACCCAGGGCAATAAAGACGAGAAGGGAGGGGACGGCTAGTTTTTCCACCCAGCGGTTCATTAGAATACAAATCAGGATAACGGTACCAACCAGAAAAAGAACGTGATCCATTATCTACCTCCTTAAAAATGCAATCATATAACTATTATAGCATGGAAACAGGAGAAAAAGACGAAAAAGATTGGAAATACTGTTAAAAAGTATAAAGAGGGAGCGCTTTGCGCTCCCTCTTTACAGTGGCAGAAATTGAAATAATCAGGGGTGACTGCCCAAACCCGGGCGGGCAGACCGGTAGCGCACGGTAATGTGGGGGGAAGGACACCATCACCACCGCGCCGGCAGGGGCTACCTGATCCAGATTGTACAGCAGCTCCACCTGGAGCTTGCCCTGGCTGAGCACATAGCGCTCACAAGCCAGGTCGCCGGCCTGAGCAGCCAGGGCGGAGGCGTCGGTGTCAATGGTTTCATGGCCGTTGGCAGCGGCGGAGCGGGTCTCGTAGATATATTTCAGCGCCTCCATCGACCAGCCGGGGGTGTGTTCGCCCCCCTCAGAATCGAAATTGGACAGGGCGTTCATGTCCGGCCAGCGCTTGCCCCAGTCGGTGCGCAGAGCCACAAAAGCTCCCTCGGGGATGGGACTGTACTTGGTCTCATAGTCCATGAATATCCTGGACAGTTACCGCATAGTGCACATCCTGGGCCACCTTGTCGGACACGTCAATGACGCACAGAGGGAAGACCAGCTGCTCCACGCCGTAGGCCTCGGAGGAGACGCCTTCTTTTTGTCAAAGTGGCCGGGGAAGTCGATGTGGGTGCCGAACTGGCCGGGAAGCAGAAGGTCTGGATGAGACAATCCAGCATGGGGTTGCCCCAGTCGTACACCATTTTGGCCAGCTCCACCGACCCGTCCGGGATGCCCGCCCAATAGGGGCTGTCGTTGTCCAGGGGTGGGAGAGCTCCACCCACTTGTACTCTTTGGCCCGCTTCAGGCCTTCCCAAAGTTCGTACATAAACAACACTCCTTTATATATAATGGAAATAGGATAAACAAAGGACATCGGTCCGGGATCAGTTTGCCCGGACCAGGAGCAGGACTGTCTCAACTTGTTGTTCATTAGTTCTGACAAATAACGCTCCGCTTTCACCATCGTAGGTAACAGGGAAGGTGAAATGTATCGTCTTTATCAGATGCTTGTCATCCCGCTTTTCCGGATACAGCTCTATAAACGAAACCATAGCCTGCAACAATGCCTTTTTATCCTCCGGCGACATGACATCGTAGTACTTGCTGAAGCCTTCCAGCATTTCAAAGATGGATTTCTTCGTCATGGCAGATTTTTCAACCATAGTGATTTCCTGATTTACTTCATCAAGTCTTGTCTGTGCATCCTCGATCTTTTCATACAGGTCATCCAGAATGCGGTTTAAACTGTCTACCTTATTTTGATAGTGCCTGTCCGCAATGTCAAGCTCCGTCAGTCTCTTTTTCAGTCTGGAGCAGATTGCCGTTATATTTCGTGATTTCATTTTTGAATGGCTGCCCGCTTCTTCCGCAGAGAATTTACATCTGTCTGAATATCAATCTTTTGAGAAATAAGCTCTACAAACTCGGGATTGTCACCATGGAGGATATAACCTCTTTCACCTCGTTTTCCAGTTTGGTGCCGCTGTAATACTTGTTGGCAAGAGAACAGTTGATCCCGTTTCTATCTCTTCCGGATATGCACCGATAGGAAATATATCTCGGATAATAACCTTCCTTTCCGTTTTTCTTTTTCCTTGGCGGCGCAGTATAACCAAAGATGTTTTCCGCAGTCTGGACATCTGATCAGGCCGGTCAGTGGATAAACGGTCGTACTGTCACTTCGGGTTTTCGATGGGCAACATTCTTTTTTCAGCCGCTCTGCTGCTTTTGCAAAAGTCTCCTTGCTGACAATCGGTTCATGCACGCCATCCACAAAGGATAATCTTGCTTTCATCGTCTTGCTTCACGACCTTCGTTTCGTTGTTCTTTCCCTCAACCTTTACCGTATGGCGGCGACCGTAGGGAAATCATGCCTGCATAAACCGGATTACTGAGAATGATACGAACGGTTCTGTCTGTAAAGCCAGAGATTTTTACATTTCGCGCTGCTCACGCTGGATGTTTTCATCATTAAGTTTCTTTGCAATGTAGCTGATGCTCTGCCCTTCCTCTGTGTAGAGCCGGAAAATTTCCTTGACCGTTTCCGCTTCTTTCTGATATATCATTAGTTTTTATCCTTCAAAGAATATCCAAACGGGGCCTGCGCTCCGTTCCAGAGACCGTTTCTGGCTTTTTTGCTGTCTACCGGCAAGCGTCTGTTCATGAATGTTCTCAAGCTCGACTTCCGCGACAGCTCCCATAATATTTGCAATCATCTTGCCGGTAACGGTTGAAGTGTCGATCCGTCCTTGATCCCCAAAAAGACCAATTCCATAGCTTGAAAGCTCCTGAAGGTACTTTGCAGTGTCACTGGTATTTCTGGCAAAACGGGGAAAGCTTAAAAACAAGAACATAACGAATGTTGTCCTTCTTGCTCCGAATATCCTCCATCATCTGCGTAAAGGCAGGACGATGCTCGGCATTCTTTCGGATTTACCTTCATCCGTATATTTCCCGACAATATTGATCTTGCGTGCTTCCGCAAAAGCTCTAATTTCTGCTTCCTGTGCCTCAAGAGAAAAACCGTCCACCTGTATCAAAGTTGAAACACGTGTATATATGTATGCATTTTCCATGGACGGTACCTCCTTCATTCTGTTTTGTCAGTAATAAACATCTACTTCAAACAGTATAAACGATGACAGAAAACTTTTTCAATAGCCGCAGTAAAAAAAAGAAGAGGGCTGGATGCCCCTTCTTGCATCCAGCCCTCTTGGTCTTCTTCTGTTTCCATAGATTTATACTTCATCAGCAGTTCGGCGATCATCGTAGAACAACGAATGAAGTTTTCGTCTCTCATCAATTCATTGTTCATAAGCTATCCTCAACGTTCGTTTTGCAATCCTGTTGTTTTTCTCCTATAAGCAGCTACAATTTCCGGTGGTATGTTGTCTATCAGAGCATGAAGCTCACAAAGCTCCTGCTCCGTTTTTCCGTATTTCAGTCTGTCCGCAATCTTTTCCTTGCTGGCATCTTTTGCTGTTTGTAATTCCGCTTCCAGTGCGCTGTTCTCATCAGAAAGCGCTTTGTACGCCTTATCATACTTTCTTAGCTTCGTCCGCAGAGCTTGTTGCCGGAACATATTTGTCCAACAATGCCTCCAGTTCTTCCATTTTCGATTTTTTATTAAGAAGATTGGTATCTGTCATCAGTTTCAGTATCTGCTCCTTCATCCGGTTCAGATGGACAGCCTCCTTGAACAGCCGCGGCGGGATATGGTCGCGCCCGGTTTCGCTGGCACTCTCGCCGCGCTCCAGATCGGGGTATTTTCTTCACCATGTGCTTCCAGAACTCATCCTGCCACCAGGTCAGCTTTTTCTTGTTGCCAACGATCTCCTTAGCGCTGAGCCGTTTGTCCTCGGTCAGCGGGACAAAAGCCAAAGGTGCATATGGGGCGTCTTCTCGTCCATATGCACCACGGCGGATATAATGGTTTTGGGATCCTGGTGTTCCCGGATAAAATCCAGCGCCTCCTGAAAATAGGCCTTGATTTCGCCCTTTTTTCTTGCCCTTAAAGAACTCCGGGCTGGCAGTCACCAGCGCCTCCACCACCCGCACACTGTCGGAGCGTGTGCGGCAGCCTGCCTCGGCAATCTGCTTTTCAGCCTCTGCGCGGTACTTGCGCTCCGGCGTCACCAGATGGAAATTGAGGTGGCTGCGCGCCGTGTCCACGTCGGGGTTGCTGGCGTACTTCTCCTTGGTACGCTCGTTGTGGGACTCGATGTGGCCGATTTCCGGCCCCTTGTACTTGGCAAAGCGGAGAATGGCGTACTGTGCTTTCATCGGCGCTCCCTCGCTTCACCACACGATGTCGCAGTCCAGCACGTCGGCCAGTTCCACGACCTCCTTGTAGCGGATGCTCTCCCTTTGCAATTTTGCGGACAGATTGGAAACACTGTCCGACCAGCCATATTCATCATGCAACAGATCAACAACCTCCTTTGCATCGTAAAACCGGCACGAATGATCTGCGCCTTGATTTCATTGCGTACACTCATATTCAAATTCCCTCCATAATTAGATAATAAAAAAAAGCGAAGCCAGTACGCCATTCGGCGCATCCGCTTCAAATCCGCTCAAAATTGCCGTTATGATGTTCTGTCCACAGGTGACACCTATCGACTTTTCTGTTCCATGTGCCTTTACTCTAAACCGTATGATTTCCCATGTTTCCGCACATCAGCTTTGCTGTTCTGAGAAGCGCGATTCCGTAAAACCATTTCTGCCAACAGGCAAATAATTTACGGATTTCACTTAGCTTGATTTCGTGCCCAAAAATATAGGCTGTATCGGTCAGAGTTTTTCATATGGTGGTATTTCAAGAAAAAACAAAACGTACATACGTACACGGCGCAGTTGCAGAAGAATCATCGCCAGTCCTCCTGTACGTACGTATGCTCTGAAACATCAGAAAACCCGTTTATATTAGGTCTGGCAATCGCTTCAATACCGAAGAAGCCCCATACACGCCGTCCGGCAGCATTGGTGATTTCTTCTGCTTCCGGTAAATTTGTACAAGTCTTTAGAGCGTGGGTGCCGCCAGCTTCAAAGTCCGAGCGGTCATACAATGCCTGCATGAACGCCAGCAGGCGGGCGTACATCCAACCCTGATAGCTCTGCTTGCCCTTGCGCTCCAAGTCTATCTGCCCCTGCGCGGTCACGATGGACTTGACATAGTTGGTCTGGCGCAGGGCTTCCATCCGCATATCGTCGTCCACGCAGAGCAGGGTGTGTTCGAGGTCGGCACGGGCGAAGCGGTTCTCCGAGATCTTGCCGATGCTGCTCATTCAGCTTCATACTGGGTGTACGGTCGGCGTGGAAGGGGCAGCAGACCATGTTGCCACGATTTACTTCAATCCGTAGTATTCGGCAGCCTCTTTCACGGAAACTGCCATCTTGATTTGTGTAAATAAATCCATACCTGTTTCCTCCTGTAAAATAATTGAACTTCGCCGTTCTACCCGATGCCGTTCCTGCCCGAGTCCTTACCCTGGCGTTGTCCCTTCCTTTGGTACGCTGAATGCGATACTTCTCCGGAAGCATATCCTCATCGGACGATCATGAAATTTTCAAGGTGCTGTGTGGTTTACGTCTAAATTTTAGTAAGAAAACAGGCCCTTTTCCCGTATATCCAAGAGGTTGGAAAAGTGGGGTAGAAGTTGAAATTTTCCACGCTTTGAGACACAAAACGGAAAAACATGATATAATACAGAAAAATGAAAAAGGAGGCTGCTGTATGCAAGTCAAGCTGACAATCGGAGAGAGATTGAAAGATTTACGAGTAGAACGAAAGCTGACCTTTGAGCAGCTTGCCGCCGAAGTGGGCATCTCGAAATCCGCACTTGGCAAATATGAATCAGATAACGGCAAGGACATCAGCCCGTACAGCATTCTGCTGCTGGCTGACTATTACGGTGTTTCCTGCGACTATCTGATGGGGCAGACGGAAACAAAAATCACCCAAACACAGCCCTGCACGAGCTGCATTTGAGTGATGCTTCGATTGATGTATTAAGAACAGGCAAGTTCAACCACCGGCTGCTGTCGGAGCTGATCTGCCACAAGGATTTCCAGCGGTTCATGCTGGACGCCGAGATTTACATTGACCGGATCGCAGATATGCGGATCAAGGATATGAATACGGTTCTGGAAGCTACCCGCCAGATGGTTCTGATGGAGCATGGCGAGGAAGCTAACGATCTGTACCTCCATACTCTGAAAGCGGCGCAGATACAAGAGGAAGAATATTTCGGGCATCTCGTTGCGGACGATCTAAGCAATATCCTGCGGGACATCCGTGAGGAACACAGGACAGATGCTCTGACCGCAGACGATGACCTGTCTGCCGCCGCTGTGCAGAAGCAGTTGATGGAGGCCGTACATTTTGAGGGAAGCTCCGAGGAAAAGAAAATCCGCGCGTACCTTGCAACACTGGGTATTGATTACGACACGCTCACGAAAGAAGAGTTTGTTTCGCTGATTGGAATCCTCAAGAAGTCCAAGCACCTAAAACTCCCATCAGCCAACGCGGGAAAACGACCATGACCCACGGCAAAGGAAAACGAAAGAAGCGCTGAAACAGGAGCATCGCTGCGGCGGGACGAGGGCTGTATATACCTCTGCTTCCTTCTCCGGCCAGTCGGATTTTTCTTTTCAAAAATCCTGCATTTGTGTCACCTTGGTGTCACAAAATCCGCCTGTCCTACTGCCGCAGAAAAGTGTCTGCCTACCGCTATCTGCCCTCATAGCAGATGGCGAAGCCAGCCCCCTTTCCCGCGTCAGCCGGAAGCAAGGTATAACACACTAGACTTTCCGGGGAAAAGTCGTGTGCCAACAGGGGTGCTGCTCGCCCCTATTGGAAACCCAGCGGCAAAGAGATATTCTCGTTACAATCCCTCATTTTCCTCGCAGATGCATATACAAACTGCAAAAGCAACAGCTTGAAAATAGAAAAACGCTGCAATCTTCGCCATATAATTGGGCGAAAATTGCAGCGTTTTATCCCACACCCAATGTAAATAAAAGTGGGCAGCCGTTTCAACAGCATTGATATAAGATATCCAATCAGCACAAACATCACCATTACAGAGAGATAGTCGATCAGGAAGAGGATCACAGGCTCGGAATAATCGTAGAATACGAAGTGGCTTCTGAGCAGCAGATACAAACCAACTCCTCTGCGTCGGAAAGCGAACGCACCATACACTGCCCAGAGCCAGCCGATCAGTCGCAGGCTCCATATTCGCATGGATGAAGGCTGCAAGTGTTTGCGCGCCATTGCCAGCATCATGCTCCAGTGAAACCCCAGATGCGAGGCTCATACAGACGAAGCCCCAGTAGGCACAGAGAATATGCACCTGCTGTGCAAGCTCATAGCCGCCATGCCGCGGGGAGAAACGCAACACATGGCGGGACAGCACAATGCCGCTGATCATGGAGCCGACCATGCACAGGAAAATCAGCCCCTGCCAGTGCTGTCCGCACGACGCGCAGGGGAGTGTAGCACCCCCGCGGAACAGCTTGGATCCATCGGTGGTTCAAAATATGGTGCGCCACGAACAAGGCAAACATTCCCATGCCGATCCACTCGTGGGCTGCCTCACCCACAAGGCCATAGGCCATCAGAAGCAACATGGACACCGACATGGCGCATCCACGGCGATTTTTATTTTGAGAATTGGTTTCATGTCCTCATCCTTTGCTGTGAGAGATCACCCAGTTCAAATTGTCAGGGTCGTCAAAGACCACATTGGCTCCGCCGTGGTAGTTATAAATGCCCTTTTCGTTGAAGAAGGCGTTGCCGGGTGTTTCGATACGCAGAACTTTGTCGATGTCGGCATCGCTCCAACCGGCGTTTTCATAGGCATCGTGGAGATTTTCGTAGGCCGAGCGGGCCTTGGCGCTGCCGTAATACTCGTCGCCGTCGGCCATGTAGATATAGATCGCCACACTATTCTCCGCAATGGGTGCATAGCTGCCGTCCCACTGAGAAGCGCCGTGGAGATAGGCGGCGTACAGGTCGGGCCGCATGGACACTGCACGGGACATGGTCTGCTGCCTGCGGAATACCCGGCGGCATAGATCCGGCTGGTATCCACGGCAAAACGATTGATAAAGTATTCCGTTAGTTCAATGGCCTGCCGGGCGGATTTTTTCGCCCCAGTCAGTGAGCTGTGCAGAAACCACGACCATCTCAGTGTCCAGCCTTGTCCATGCGGTAAAGCCGTTCCAATTCAGATTGCTGCCGGAAGAGTCTTCACCGAACCACATCATGTTATAGCCCGGCATAACGACCATCATCGGAACTTGCGGCTGCCGTCGTAGCTGTCTGGCAGATAATAGCTGTAATGGATGTCGCCGTCCGCGCCGGAGAAAATCTGCTCTGCAAACAGGCCGGTCTGAACCGGCTCCGATGTGACCTCCGACGCTGTACTTTCCAACGGATCTTCCGTCGGTTCGGCACTCGGTGCAGGCGTTGTCTCCGGCTGGGTCGGCGCTGCTGTAGCGGCTCCACACCCCGCGAGAGCCAGTATCAGCGCAAGCACCAGAACAAGCGAAAGAAAGCGTTTCACTTCTGCTCGTCCACCGGGGGGACCATCTCCGCATATTTTTAAGCATTTCCGGGGTGCTGGTGTAGTAGCGCACGTTCTGATTGAGGGCGACAACCTGCGCCATTTCCTCCTCCGTCAGTGAGAAGTCGAACAGGTCGAAATTGTCCTTGATGTGCGCCGGGTTCTTGGAGCCGGGGATCACGATATTGCCGTTCTGATGTGCCAGCGGAGGATGACCTGCGGTGCGGACTTGCCGTATTTTTGCCAAGTTGGGCAAACAGCGGCTCCTCGATCAGCGCCTTGTCGCCATGGCCCAGCGGATACCACGCCTGCGGCACGATGCCGCTCTCCTTCAGGAAGGCTTTCAGTTCAGGCTCCTGATGATAGGGGTGCAACTCGGTCTGTAATACCGTGGGGCGCACTTCGCAGATGGAGAGAATCTCCTCAATCTGCACTTTGTTGAAGTTCGACAGGCCGATGGCGCGCACCTTGCCCTCCTTGTATGCTTTTTCCATCTGGCGATAGCCTGCAATGTAGTTGCCCGCAGGCTGGTGGATCAGCAGCAGGTCGATGTAGGGGGGTATCCAATCGGGCAAGGGTCTTGTCCACCGCGTCGGGCTGCTCATAGAAGCTGGGCCACAGTTTGGTTTCGAGGAAAATCTCCTCCCGCTGCAAGCCGGACTTCTTCATGGCGCGGCCGACGGCCTTCTCGTTCATGTAGGCGTTTGCCGTGTCGATCAGGCGGTAGCCATCCTGTAAGGCACTGATGCAGGAAGCCTCTGCCTCGTCCGGGTTCAAAAAGAAATGTGCCAATACCGGCCATAGGCATTTTCACGCCGTTATTGAGTACTGCGTATTCCATAATAAATTCCTCCTTAAAGCGTTTTTTGAGTTTTGCGGCATCATTTTTGTTGGTTGCCATGCCGCCGTAGGTCATACCATAGAGGCCGGCGAAGCGCTTCATCGTGTACTCGCCCGCATCCAGCATCCACTTTTCTGGAGCTGCCCCCTGAAAAACGAAGTACAGCTTGCGTCCGGACAGTGAACCGTCCTCCACCTTGCCATAAAAACGATCCAGCACATTGCGGACGCTGCCGCAGATGTTATGCCAGTAGAGCGGCGAGCCGATGACAATGGTGTCCGCCTGCTTCATGGCACCAATGACTGCATCCAGCCCGTCACCAGGGGAGATTCTGGCCGTAAGCGCCGATAGTGTAGTCTGTAAAGGTTCAAAAGTCTCATATTTGTGACCTTTCAGCAGCTCCGCCGCCAGTGCAGCGGTGTTCCCTGTTTTTGTTAGGACTGCCGTTGATAAATAAAATGCTCATAGCAATGCTCCTTTACACATTCTTTCCCATTTCATAGGCCTGCTTCATAGCGAGGGTATTTTTCACCTTGCCCGGCTCATAGACGCCACTGCCGATGATAACACCCTTTTCTACTGCACTCTCCACGCAGTCGGCATAGCCTCGGAAGCAAGCCAGTGTGGTATCAGCGGACGAATGGGCTTCGTCTGCCATAGTGACGATGTAGTAAAACTCCTTGTTCTTGACCTCCAGCCAGCGGGCAACCGTGCGGTCAATGACCGCTTTGAGTTGGGCGTCGATGGAGTAGAAATAGACCGGACTGGCCAGCACCAGCACATCGGAATCGACCATCTTTTGCAGGACTTCGGCCATGTCATCCTTGTGAACGCAGGCTCCGCCGTGGTCACGGCAGTAGTAGCAGGCGGAACAGGGATGGATTTTCTTGCTGGCAACACGGATTTTCTCCACTTCGTTTCCCGTTTCCTGTGCCCCCGTGCGAATTCGTCACACAGAATGTCCGAGTTGCGCCCTTGCGGGGCTACCGGACAGGATCAAAACTTTTCTTGCTCATGGTAACCTGTCTCCTCATTTCAGTTTTTGATATTCTTCTTCACTCACTGGTTCGCACCACTGACTGCGGCAGTTTTCTCCGGGTACTTCCACAGCCAGATGGGAAAACCAGCTGTCCGACGCAGCGCCGTGCCAGTGCTTGACGCCGGGGGAATGTTCAAAACATCGCCCGGATGCAGCTCCTGCGGCGCTTTGCCCCATTCCTGATAGTAGCCCCGGCCTGCCACGCAGACAAGGATCTGCCCGCCGCCCTTGTCCGCCTCGTGGATATGCCAGTTGTTACGGCAGCCGGGTTCAAAGGTTACATTGAATATTTTGACCTGCGCCGTGGAAACCGGCGCAAGATAGCTCTGCCCGCTGAAATACTGTGCGAAACCGTCATTGGGCGCTCCGATGGGAAATATCATACTGTTTTGATGACGCTGCTTTTCGTCGGTGCTTTCCTCGTCTGCCCAGATATCCTTTGCCATCCGGAACGCTGCCCACGCTTTCGGCCAGCCCGCATAAAATGCGGCGTGTGTCAGGATCTCCGCAATTTCACTGCGGGTGATCCCGTTTTCCTTGGCCATTTGCAGATGATGTCGAAAGAGGTATCCGTCAGCCCCTGCGCCATCAGTGCTGTCACGGTGATGAGGGAACGGTCGCGTGCGGAAAGCTCGCTTTCCCGGCTCCAAACCTCACCGAAAAGAACATCATCATTGAGCTGTGCGAACTTCGGCGCAAATTCACCAAGCACATCTCTGCCTGCTGTAATTTTTCTCATAAAAGCAACACCCCTTATCTGTGAAAGTTTGTGAAAATCAGTGGTTCCTTCTGAGGCAAGCCGATCTGCTCCTTACCCAACTGAAAGGACTTCATCATAAACGCCATGTTGCGCCCCAGTGTGCGCATGGTCTGCAAGCCCTCGGCATCCTGCGCTACTTCTTCGGCCGAGCCGCCGTAGACCATGTTCCAGTACTGGCTGGAGGCCACCGGCATCCCGGTCATGGTGAAATACTTGTTCAGTACATCGAAGGTGGCGGTATTGCCGCCCCGGCGGCAGGTGACCACCGCTGCACCTACCTTCATGGTCTTATCGATGCCGAGGGGTGCTGAAAAACAGTCGGTCCATGAAGGAGATGGCTCCGCCTGCGGGGGGAGGCAAAAGTATACCGGGCAGCCGATGACAAAGGCATCTGCCTCTGCCAGCTTTGGCGCGACTTCATTGACCACATCGTCAAACACGCATTTGCCTGTCTGGGCACATTTGCGGCAGGCAATACAACCGCGAATGTCCTTGTTGCCCACATGGAGCAGCTCCACTTCGATGCCCTCGGCCTCCAGGGTGTTTTTTCAGTTCGGTCAGGGCGGTATATGTGCAGCCCCTTGGATGGGGACTACCGTTTACTAACAGTGCTTTCACCGAAATCACTCCTTATGCGAAAAATTGTTTCCAGCCATGCGGCATAATCCTTGACCCAGCCGCCGTCTGAGCCGAAACCGTGAGGCCAGCCGTTCAGCACGATGCGCCCGGTGGAAATGCCCATTCCAGAGATTACATCATATTGCTGCTGGAACTGGCGATAGAAGGGGTCCTCGGTGCCGTAGACATAGAAGGTCGGCGGCAAATTGCCCTCTTTCAGCCAGTCCGGATCCATGTTGCCCACGCTGAGGCGGCCATAGAAGGAATAGATCATGCCTGCGGCAGAGGCATGGGCAGGAACAGCGTCCAGCTCGGCCGGCACATAGGTGCTGTCCAGCGCCGTACCGGCCACATCTTCGTCATAGTGCATCAGAAATTCACCGGCCTGAATGCCGCCCGCCGAAAAGCCCATGACGGCAATATCATCCGGGTCAATGCCGTAGACCTCCGCATTTTTCCGGACGAAACGGACAGCGCGGGCCAAATCCAGCGCCCCTTCCTCCTGCGTATAGGGGAGACAGGCGGTAATCTACGATGAAGGTCTGAAAGCCCAGCTCTCGCAGTGCTGCGGCGGTGGGCAGCGAATCGGTGTAGTTGCCGCGGAACATATAGGCGCCGCCCGCCAACAGCACCACGGCTTCACGCCCTCCCGGACGGGGATAGCGGTGACATAGGGGCGGAAGTCCCAATCATCGAAATATCCGGTCATGTCCTGCGTAAACTTCGTCCTGGCGGGGACATTGCCCTCCTCCCAGAGATAGAGCACCTGAATGTTTGCAGGGTCTGCTGCCGTGTTCAGCACAGTCTTATTACCTGCCAGTTCCGGCATCTTTTGCAGCATGGCTGTGCGGGAATAATCGGAAATCCTTGCCGCTGCCGAAGTTGTATGCATCAGGAAAATCGTCCGGCGTGGCTACAGTGTCCGTAGAAGATCCGTTACGCAGATCATCGATGGGGTGGTAGAAGCAGAACTGCTTTCGTTTGGTTTCGTTGTCATAGCATCCTCAATAGCCGCAACGCCGTTTTCCAGCTCACCGCCAGGAGTCCCGACGGACTCCCGGCCACAGGCGATCAGCGACACGACCATGAGAATTGCAAGCATTGCGGCGAAAACTCTGTTCCTACGCATTACAGACCCAGTCCATTGACCCAGGACTGCACATCATCACTGGAAACGCCGGAGGAGAACCGCTGGCCTTCCTGCCACTCGCCGGTACCGGCTATGTCGGCCAGCAAACTGCCGCTCTGACCCATGCCGGAGGAGGAAGAAGTGGCAAAGGGATGACGGTCTTGCCGGTGAAATCATTGTTTTTTACAAAAGGTGTCCACGGGCCACGCTGCGATACCCCACCAGATGGGATAACCGATGAACACGGTGTCATAGGAATCCCAATCGGGAACTTCAGTGGTGGTCAGGGGCACATCCCGCAGGGACTCGTCGTCATGCTCCCGGCTGACGCGGCTGTCGGGGTTCGTCCAATCCAGATCATCGCTGGTGTAGACTTCGGTGGGAACAATCTCAAAGAGGTCGGCACCGGCGGCCTCTGCAATATCCTTGGCCACCCGCTCGGTGTTACCGGAAGCGGAGTAGTAGACCACCAGTGTCTTGCCGGTTTCGGGCTGAGTCTCTGGCTCGGATTCTGCGGGAGCGGTCGAGGAGCTTTCAGACGGTTCCGTGGCGGGCTGTTCGGTCGGCGCAGAGGTTTCGGGCTGCGTGGTGGAAGATGCAGGCTTGTTGGCAGAGCCGCAGGCGGCAAGGCTGGATACGAGCACGACGCTCAGCAGTAGTGCAGTCAGTTTTTTCATGATAAAATCATCCTTTCAATCTTATTTGCATTCGCAGAGAATGTCGTAAATTTCATCGTGGGTCAGCTTTTTGCAGCAGCCCGCAGTGATATTGGTGGAATCGGCAATGGCCCGGAAGTCCGTGTCGGCAGGAATGCCCAGTTCGGCAAAGGTCGTGGGTAGACCGATCTCCTTGATGAAGCTGGTCAATGCGTTGATCCCGGCAAGGGCGGTTTCTTCATCACTGCCCTTAGGCGCAATGCCCCAGACATTCTGCGCCCAGCGGGCGAAGCGGGCTATACCGGACTTGCAGATGTGGCGGTACAAAACCGGGTGAATGACCGCCAGCCCCGCACCGTGGTTGCAGTTGGTGTAGGCACCCAGCTGATGCTCTATCATGTGGCACTGGAAGTCCGTGACCTTGCCAATTTTCAAAATCCCGTTTTCCGCCATGGCAGACGCCCAGGCCAGCTCGCTTCTTGCGTCGTAATTCTCCGGGTCGGTCAGCAGAACGCGGATGTTGCGGATGACGCTGCGCATGACGGCTTCGCCCAAGTCATCGGAAAGATTGTTTTCTTCCGGCTTGCCGAAGTAGGTTTCCATGGCGTGGCTCAGCGTGTCAAAGGCACCGGAGATAACCTGCTTCATGGGAACAGTCAGCGTGTAGCTGGGGTCGAGGAAGGCAAAAATCCGCCTGTGCGCCCCAAAGGGCGCCCTTGATTTTCTTTCCTCGTGGGTGATGACGGCACCGTTATTCATCTCGCTGCCGGTACCGAACACCGTGACGATGGTGCCGAGGGGAATAAACTCCGTTGGGAATGTGTGCTTGGTGTTCTCCAGTTCCCCAAATGTCCTCGTCCAGTTTGGCCTGCGCGGAGATGACCTTGCAGCAATCTGACACGCTGCCGCCGCCCACGGCGAGGATGAGGTCCACATGATTCTCCCGCGCCAGCTTTGCGCCCTCCTGCGCCTTGGCATAGGTGGGGTTGGACATGATGCGGTCGAACTCCACGACACGCTTGCCGGCGGCGTTCAGAATGCCCATCACCTCGCCATAGACACCGTTGCGCTTGATGGAGCCGCCGCCATAAGCCAGCATGACGGTGTCGCCGTAGTGATCCAGCAGGCAGCCCAGATACTCCTTCACGCCGCCCTTGCCAAAAATACACCTTGGTCTTGTTTTCAAAAAATAAAGTTGTTCATAAAACGCATCCTTTCCGAATGTTATTTCTTCATCTGCTTTTTCCCAAAAGGCAACGGCATCATTGATCCAGCCTTCGGCGCTGGTTCCAGTCCCAAGGCCAAAGCCGTGACCCAGACCGGAATACACATGAAACTCCGTGTCGATCCCGGCCTGCTGCATGGCGCCCAGTCGCGCCTGCATGACCTGCCAGTTGGCGATGCCGTCCCTGTCACCGACACAGGCATAGGTGGGCGGATCACTTTCGGAATACTCGCTCAATCCTGTGTACTGCATGATGACCGCGCCGGGACGGGGCAGATCGCCGCCGCCAAAGGCTTCTGCACCGTAAGACCCCAGCCACGCCGCCATCCGGGCCCCGGCGGAGCCGCCCCACAGTGAGTAGCAATCGGTGTCCACTTCCAGTTCGTCCGCATGGTCGAAGATGAAGCGGATGGCTCTTTGCCAGGTCCTCGCAGGCGGTCTGTGCGCCGGGGCGGTAGATCAACGCAAAGGCGTTGTAGCCCTTTTTCGAGAGCTCCAAAGCGTGAGGGAAGCTGTCCTGCATGGCCCCCACATAGGCAAAAAGCACCGCCTGCATTGCAGATGGCGAACTTCTCGCCGGGGACTCCCTTGAAGAAAAACAATCCGGTATCTTCTTTGGCAGGGTCAGCCGCCTTTTCCTCGTCGGTGTAGATGTCGTAGAAGATGGTTTGGCCGTCCGCTGCCCGCTCTCGCAGGGGTGTTCACGATCTCCACCGTTTCGTCTGGATCAATATGGCTGTAGTAGGTCAGTTGAAGTTCTTCCAGAGTGTCGCCGCTGTAATAATACTCGTCCGTTGGAAACAGCAGCCGCCCGAAGCCGTCAAAGGACGGAGCATTGATGACATCTTCGATTTTTTGTGTTGCGGGTAAAGGGTTCGGTTTTATTTTTGCACGGCGGTTTTATTTTTTGCACGGATTCGTTCACTTCCTCGTCTACCGCGCCAGAGTTGCATCCGGTCAAGAATAGCATGACGCATAGAACTATTGCCATGTATGAGACTGGTTTCATGGTATCGACCACCTTTTGTTTTCTGCCATTATTATAAAAAAGCGAGACTTCCGCGGAAGTCTCGCTTTGTTCATCAGTATATACCTTTGGGTTATAATCAGTTGTACAGTCTCTTTACTGATGATTTTGGCTGCATCCAGAAAAGCGCTGTACCGTCGGCGTCGGCTCCGGGAATGGAGGATGCCGTAGGGGGATGTTGTGTTCCCATTCGACAGGAATGACCTTTAGAAGCGGATGGACATTCGCCCAGCCGGGAATCGCCAGCAGCACATCGTTGGTGTTCTCGCAGCGGTTGAACACGTCCATGCTGTAAAAATCAAAATCCACAATGTGAATTTGCGGGTGGTGCTGCCACAGATCGTCCCGAAGCTGATCGACATAGTGGCTCCAGCCGCGGTGCATCAGCAGCAGATTCTCCCCATAGAGGTCAGAAACTTGCAGCTTGTCTTTGTCCGCCAGCCGGTGGTGGATGGAGACTGCACAGCAGAAGCGCCCCGCGTCAGCTCCAACCCGGCACAGCCCCGCAGGTGCAGCATGGTCTCATCAAAAATACCGCCTACAATATCAATGTTTTTGCCGAGATTGGCAAGAATTTCCCGCGCATTTTCCGGCGTGTTCTCAAAGGGCACGATCTGGAATTTAATATCGGGGTGCAATGCTTGCACTCTCGACCAGAGATCCATCAAAAAGCTGTGCGGGCGTCATGGGGACGAGCCGATGCGGATGATATTCTCATCCTCCTGCATGGCGTTTTTGCCCGAGTCACGGAGTCCCGGCAATACTGGATGATATATTTTGCATCCTGGTACATAGAGCGCCCAGCTTTTTGTGAGTTGCAGCCCCCGGTGGCTACGGTCGAAGAGCTTCACGCCGAGGGATTCTTCTAAAAAGATTGATTTGCTTGATGACAGCCGTGGGCGTGATGTAGCTTTCTTCGGCGGCTTTGTTGAAACTGCCTGCATCCGCCACGCGCAGAAAAGTTTCAAGCTGTGGGTTATACATGAAGCACCTCCTTTATTTTATAGCATTCCAAAATGTTTCAATGCCTCCGTAATGGCTCTTTCCTTTTCCAGTGGGCATTGTGGCTGCCTGGCATCCTCGGATTTCGGTTTATTATAGTTCTCGCGCTCAATAATGCCGTATTTCTGTTTTACCTGTGCGATATAAAGACTACTAACCTTCAATCCGCTGTGTTCCAGAACATAATCCTTGATTTGCTCATAGGTTGCCAGTCCTCTTTTTATCCTGCACCATTTCTTCTACATCCACATCAATGTTGATATGTGTCACCGGTTTCTCAGAACTAAGAGGCACACCGTCTCCACGTGAGCGGTGCGGGGAAGAGGTCCACGGCCTGGACCTTGACTGCCCGGTAGCCCAGCTCCTCCAGACGCTTGGCGTCCCGGCCCAGCGTGGCGGGGTCGCAGGAGACATAGACGATACGTTCCGGGGCCATGGAGGCCAAAATGGCGGGTACCTCCGGTGCTAATCCCCCTTCCGGGGTGGATCCACACAGATGACATGGGGGCGCACACCCTCCCGGGCAAGCTGAGCGGCCACTGATCCCGCGTCGCCGCAGAAGAAACGGGTATTATTCACCTTGTTGCGTGCCGCATTGTCCTTAGCGTCCTCAATGGCCTGGGGGACGATCTCAGCCCCAATGACCTGCCCCCGCCGTCTGGGCCAAAGCCAGAGAGATGGACCCGGTGCCGCAGTACAGGTCCAGCACCGTCTCTTGTCCAGTGAGGGAGGCAAAATCCACCGCCTGGGCATAGAGCCGCTGAGTCTGAGCCCAGTTGATCTGGAAAAAGGAGGGGACGGACAGCCGGAAGGTCATACCGCACAGGGTCTCCTCCAGGAAATCCTGGCCCCACAAAGTGCGGTACTCAGGACCTAAAATTACGTTGGTATCCGCCTGATTGATGTTGAGAACCAGACCGATGAGTCCCGGTTGCATGGGGTTGGCGCCGGGGGCGAACGGCTCTCCGAGCTTGCGCCCATCGGGGGTGGCGCCTGTCTTTTTCCCGTACATCACGTTGGAGGTGATGGTGAAGGCGGACAGGGTGTGGATGGCGCCCCCGGTACAGGGGGTGCTTCTTCAGCTCGGCGGAGAAGTAGGACACCAGCTCCACGGCGATGTCGTCCACCCGGTCGTCGTCGTTTCCGTACTTGGGGAAATCGCCCTCGGTGACGAAGTCCACCGCGATGCCCTGCTCGTTGCGGATGGGCTTCACCTTGGCGAACTTAATGGCGGAGAGGGAGTCGGCGGCCACCGAGAGGCCAGCAATGCCGAAGGCGGTGAGGCGCTCCACCTTAGTGTCGTGGAGGGCCATCTGGCTGCCTCATAGGCGTACTTGTCGTGCATATAGTGGATGATGTTCACCGTGTCGACGTACAGCTCGGCTACGTAGGCCAGTACCCTGTTGTAATTCTCCCGGACCTTCGCATAGTCCAGCACCTCGTCGGTGATGGGCGGATGCCGGGGACGATGGACGCCGCCCCTTTCTTCTCGTCTACGCCGCCGTTGATGGCGTACAGCAGGCATTTGGCCATGTGGCCCGGGCGCCGAAGAACTGCATCTGTTTGCCCACCTGCATGGCGGAGACGCAGCAGGAGATGGCGTAGTCATCCCCAGACCGGGCGCATGACATCGTCGTTTTCGTATTGAATGGAGTCGGTGAGAATGGACATCTTGGCACAGAAGGCCTGAAGGGGGCGGGGAGGTGCTCCGACCACAGCACGGTGAGGTTGGGCTCCGGGGCGCTGCCCAGGTTGGTGAGGGTGTGGAGATAGCGGAAGGAGGTTCGGGTCACCAGGGTGCGCCCGTCAATAGACATGCCGCCGATGGCCTCGGTGACCCAGGTGGGGTCCCCGCCGAAGAGCTCGTTGTACTCGGGCGTGCGCAGGTGGCGGACCAGCCGGAGCTTGATGACGAACTGGTCGATGAGCTCCTGGGCTTCCTGCTCGGTGATGACCCCTGCGTCCAGGTCCCGCTGGAGGTAGATGTCCAGGAAGGTGGAGGTGCGGCCCAGGGAGGTGGCGGCCCCGTTGTTCTCCTTGATCCCTGCCAGATAGGCCAGGTAGACCGCCTGCACCGCCTCGTGGGCGTTTCCGCCGGGCAGGTGATGTCGCAGCCGTACTTGGCGGCCATGGAGGCCATTTCTTTCAGCGCCCGGATCTGCTCGGCACCTCCTCCCGCAGGCGGATGCGCTCCTCGTCCATGGGGCCGTCGATCGCGTCCAGGTCCCGTTTGCTTTTCCTCCATGAGGAAGTCGATGCCGTACAGGGCCACCCGGCGGTAGTCCCCACGATCCGCCCACGGCCGTAGGCGTCCGGCAGGCCGGTGAGCAGACCGGCGTGGCGGGCTCCCGGGTGCGCTCCGGGTAAGCGTCAAAGACGCCCTCGTTGTGGGTCTTGCGGTACTGGGAGAAGTGGTCCTCGATCTCCGGGTTCAGGCGGTAGCCGTACTGCTCCAGGGCAGACTGGGCGTTACGGGTGCCGCCGAAGGGGTTGACGATGCGCTTGAGGGGGCGCGTCGGTCTGAAGGCCCACAATGACCTCGTTCTCCCGGTCGATGTAGCCGGGGGCGAAGTTGTCGATGCCGGACACCACGTCGGTCTCCACGTCGATGATGCCCTTTTGGATCTCCTCCAGAATGAGGGCCTCGCCTTCTCCCAGACCTTGGCGGTCTTGGGGGGGTGGGGCCGGCCAGGAAGTCATCCCCCCCTGATAGGGGGTGTAGTTTTTCTGAAAAAATTGCGGACATTCACCAAATGGCGCCACTCGCCGGTGCGGAACCCGCTCCAGGCGGTGCAGTTGACGTCGATGCTCATAGCTCCCATTCCTTTCTTAGTTGTCTGTGTTCCGGCAGCAGGCTTCATTGAGCTGCCGGTTCCAAGGTTCCAGTACTTCTTGTCCATCGGCGGTACCCCTTCCAACGGATAGGGGATGCCAAGCCCGTTTGGTACTTGTGAACCCCCAGGGTGTGGTAGGGAGGCAGTTCCACCTTTTCCACCCGGGGGAGGGTGGCGATATATTGGCTGAGGGAAGTCAGATGCTCCTGGCTGTCGGTGAGGCCGGGGACCACCACGTGGCGGACCCACATGGGGACGTTTGCCGCCCGGCGGCCGCTTCCACAAAAGCCGGGGTGGGGTCCAACTCCCGGCCGGTGACTTCTTCCGGTAACCCGCCGTCTCATGGTGCTTCACATCATAGAGCACCAGGTCGGTGTGGGCCAGGATCTCCCCATAAATTCCCCTTCCGGCTCCCGAGGTGTCCAGACAGGTGTGGACACCCTCCGCCTTCAGCCGCCTGAGGCACGCCAGCAGAAAGTCCGGCTGGGCCAGAGGCTCGCCGCCGGAGAAGGTCACGCCCCCGCCGGAGCGGTCAAAGTAACTGCGGAAGCGCAGCAGCCTGCGGACCAGCGTGCCGTCCTCCCCGGCCGCCGGAGCCCGCTCTGGGTGTCGGGGTTGTGACAGTAGAGGCAGCGCAGGGGGCAGCCCTGGAGAAATACCACTCCGCGCACACCGTGGACCGTCCACCAGGCCCATGCTCTCCACGGAGTGAATATATCCGTCATCCTGTTTCCTCCTTGCTTTTCTGTGATGGCGGGGCAAAAAAGGGCGCAAAAAAGCCGCCCCTCCGGGCCTCTTCAGCGCCCAGACGGTCGGCATAGGTGACGATCATACTCCCCGTGGTTTCACCACTTCCGTCAGTCATATGATCCACATCCACAATACAGCAGAGACCCGCCTCCTGTCAAGAGGCGGGTCCCCGTTTCTACTTTTTCCACAAATCAGCTGGGCCGGGGGAAGGAGTTCCTGTATCTTGCGGCCGCCGGCTCACCGGCGCAGAGGGGTGCTGTCCGGGTCCTGCCGGGCCACCCTGACTACCACGCCGGTCAGGGCAAACAGGGCGATGGCGTTGGGAATGACCATGAGGTTGTTGAACATGTCGGTCAGCTCCCACACCAGGTCGTTGGACATCAGGGTGCCCAGGAAGATGAACATGAGGGCGACCACGGTATAAATAGTGGTGCACAGCTTGGGGGACTTCTTTCCAAACAGGTAGATCACGTTGATCTTACCAAACATGTTCCACCTCAGCACGGTGGAGAAGGCGAAGAAAAGAACAGGCAAACGGCCACGAACTTGGCGCCGGCCTGAGTGCCCAACACAGTGCCGAAGGCGGTCTGGGCCAGGTTGGTGTTGTCCAGCGTCTGAGTCACACCGCCCCCATATAGCCGCCCGCCAGAGGGCCGTCGGCGGTGTAGAGGGTGGAGATGATGACCAGCGCGTTGAGGGTCAGGACCACGAAGGTATCCATGAACACGCTGATCATGGCCACCACGCCCTGATCGTGGGGGTCTTTGACGTTGGCCTGGGCATGGGCGTGGGGGGTGGAGCCCATGCCCGCCTCATTGGAGAACAGCCCGCGCTTGGCGCCCTGGCTGATAGCCTCCTTGAACGCGTAGCCGAAGCCGCCGCCGATGATGGCCTGAGGCTGGAAGGCATAGCGGAAGATCATGGCGAAGGTGGCAGGGATATACTGGATGCGGGCGATAAGCACCACCAGGCCGCCCAGCAGGAAGATGGCCGCCATGACAGGGACGATCTTCTCCGTGACGGAGGCCAGACGCTGTACGCCGCCCAGGAAGATGAAGCCGCAGATGACCACCAGCACGATGCCCACCACCCAGGAGGGCACGCCGAAAGCGGTCTGGAAGGTGGAGCCGATGGAGTTGGACTGCACCATACAGCCCATGAAGCCCAGAGCCAGGATAATGGCAATGGCAAAGAAGCCGGCCAGGAACTTACCGAAGCCGCCCTTGAAGGCGGTGGTGATATAGTAGACGGGTCCGCCGTGGATATTGCCCTCCTGGTCTACCCTGCGGGTCTTGATGGCCAGGGTGGCCTCAGCGTAGATGGTGGCCATGCCGAAGAAGGCGATGACCCACATCCAGAAGATGGCGCCCGGTCCGCCGGCCCCGAGGATGGCGCCTGCGGAGCCCACGATGTTACCGGTACCCACCTGGGCGGCGATGGCGGTAGCCACGGCCTGGAAGGAGCTCATGCCGCTGGCATGCTTTTTCCGCCCCGCAGGGTCAGGTTGCCGAATACCTTCCCGCCGAAGCGCCTCACCGTGGGCCTGGTCATCCACGGCGAGTGGATGGGCGACCCCATGCCTGACCGTGGGCCTGGTCATCCACGGGAAGGCGGCCTACGACGCCGACATCACCTACGGCACCAACAACGAGTTCGGCTTCGACTACCTGCGCGACAACATGGCCATCTACTCCAGCGAGCTGGTCCAGCGCGGCCACTACTTTGCCATCGTGGACGAGGTGGACTCCATCCTCATCGACGAGGCCCGCACCCCCCTTATCATCTCCGGCCAGGGGGAGAAGTCCACCCAGCTGTACACCGTCGTGGACCAGTTCGTCTCCCGCCTGAAGTGCCAGCGCATCGCCAAGGTGGACACAAGGAGGAGGAGGACGTCAACATCGACGCGGACTACATCGTCGATGAGAAGGCCCGCACCGTCACCCTCACCGCCCGCGGCATCAAGGCCGAGAAGTCCTTCAACATCGAGAACCTGGCCGACCCGGAGAACACCACCCTGTCCCACCACATCAACCAGGCCATCCGGGCCCACGGCCTCATGAAGCGGGACATCGACTATGTGGTGAAGGACGGCCAGGTCATCATCGTGGACGAGTTCACCGGCCGCCTCATGTACGGCCGCCGCTACAACGAGGGGCTGCACCAGGCCATCGAGGCCAAGGAGCATGTGGAGGTTGCCCGAGTCCAAGACCCTGGCCACCATCACCTTCCAGAATTATTTCCGCCTCTACGACAAGCTCTCCGGCATGACGGGTACCGCCATGACCGAGCAGGAGGAATTCGGCACCATCTACGACCTGGACATTGTGGAGATCCCCACCAACAAGCCCCTGGCCCGGGTGGACCGGCCTGACGTAGTCTACAAGAACGAGGCGGGCAAGTGCGGGCCATCGTCAAGCAGATCGAGGAGTGCCACGCCAAGGGACAGCCCGTTCTGGTGGGCACCATGTCCATCGAGAAGTCGGAGCACCTGTCTGACATGCTCCAGCGCAGCGGGGCATCAAGCACAATGTGCTGAACGCCAAGAACCATGAGAAGGAAGCCGAGATCGTCGCCCAGGCGGGTAAGCTCGGCGCGGTCACCGTGGCCACCAACATGGCCGGCCGTGGTACCGACATCATGCTGGGCGGCAACGCGGAGTATCTGGCCAAGGCCGACCTGCGCAAGGCCGGCCTGACCGACGAGCTTATCGCCGAGGCCACCGGATTTGCGGAAACGGACAACGAGGATATCCTGGACGCCCGGAAGATGTTCACCGAGGCGGAGGCCAAGTATAAGACGAGATTCGGCGCCGAGGCCGACAAGGTCCGCGCTGTAGGCGGCCTGTTCATCCTGGGCACCGAGCGGCACGAGTCCCGCCGCATCGACAACCAGCTCCGCGGCCGTGCCGGCCGCCAGGGCGACCCGGGCGAGAGCCGGTTCTTCCTCTCACTGGAGGACGACATCATGCGCCTGTTCGGCTCCGAGCGCGTGATGGGCATGATGGAGAAGCTGGGGGTGGACGAGGACACCCCCATCGAGCCAAAATGCTGACCGGCGCCATCGAGAATGCCCAGAGCCAGGTGGAGTCCCGCAACTTCCAGACCCGTAAGACGGTCCTGGAGTACGACGACGTGATGAACACCCAGCGCCAGGTCATCTACGAGCAGCGCCGCCAGGTGCTGGACGGCGAGGACCTCCACGAGGCCATTCAGTCCATGCTCCACAACATGGTGGAAAACGCCATTCAGGGGCACATCGGCGAGCAGAAGCACATGAGCGCCGAGGTACTTCCGTGAGGCCACCGCCCAGCTCCGGACACATATTCCTGGCCCGGCGAGCTGGAGCTCACCGGACGAGGAGCTTCAGCAGTACACCAGATCAGCTGGTGGAGCTGGTGGAGAGAAGGCCAAGGAGGTCTATGCTGCCCAGGGAGAAGGAGCTGGGCGAGCAGCCCCTGATGCGGGAGCTGGAGCGGGTGATGATGCTCCGGGTGGTGGACGAGTACTGGATGGACCAGCCTATGCCCAGACTGACCCCGTTGTAGCCTACAAGAAGGAAGGCTATGAGATGTTCGAGCAGATGATCGCCGTACAACTGAATCTTTCTTTATTTATGGTGTTGGAGGTCTCCCCTCCAACAGCCGAATAAATAGGGACCTGTTTGATTGCCTGCTGGCAGCCAAGGGGTCCCTTTGTTTTTTTAGAAATAGGCCTGGGAAACGCTCCAGGCAGAGGCAGGCCCCGGGAGGTGTATGTTGAAATGTTGCCATGAAAATGTGAGCGATGACCCCATCCCTGTCCCCGCATATCTTGTCTGCCTGTGCCGGTAAAAACAACTGTGTGAATCAAGAAAGGAGAAGCTGCCATGATCTTCAACCTTCCCCTATCTGCGGTCTGTTTCCGCTGCTGCTGTACATCGTCCTGGCATTTAAAAAAGGGATGCATCCTCTGGTGAACGTGTCCATCTGCGCTGTTGTGGGCGCAATCATGGTGAAACAGCCCCTGAACGGCCTGGGCGCGGTGATCTACGAGTCCATGGGCTCCTTCCTGGCCCTGGTGGGATTCATCATCATGCTGGGCTCAGGACTGGGCATGGTGCTGAGAAAGACAGGCGTAGCCGCCGCCATCGTCAATGTGCTGATGCGGAAGATCGGCGTCCGTACCCAGAAGCGGGCTATGATCGCCACCATGGTCTGTTCCGTGGTGCTGGTCACCCTGCTGGGCACTTTGGCAGGTGCCAACGCCGTGATCGCCCCCATCGTGATCCTGCTGGTAGCTGCGGTGGGCATCACTCCCTCCGCGCTGGCCGTCATCTTCCAGGGCGCCGGTCAGACCGGACTGTTCCTCAGCCCCTTCTCCCCGCCTATGGTGACCCTGATGAGCATCACCGGGCTCTCCTATCCCCGCCTTTTGCTGTGTGCGGGACTGCCCGTATCCATCGTCATGTGGGTGGGCACCTTCCTCATCGCCAACAAAGTCCAGAAGGAGACCCAGGGGACGGAGAACTTCGGCCCTGACGGGGAGGCCGCTGCGGAGAACTTCCAGATGGACCCGGCCACCCGCCGCGCCACCATCGCCTTTGCGGTCACTATGGCTCTGATGGTGATCTATGGGATCGCCACCAATGGCGGCGCGTCCTTCGTGATCCTGGTGATGATTGTGGCTGCGATCATCACAGGTCTGTTTGCCAGAATGCCCGTTGGCACCATCTTTGACAGCATGATGGAGGGCTGCGGAAAAATGATGTGGCTGTTCTTCATGTTCCTCATTTTTAACCCCTTCCTGAACTTTGTCACCCAGTCCGGTGCCTTTGATGCCCTTCTCCAGCTGCTGGAGCCTCTGATCGGCCCCACCGGGAAGGTGGGCTTCACCCTGCTGACTGTGCTGGTGGGCATCTTCGGCATCAACGGTGCCGCCGTGGCCCAGGCCATGATGATCGACAGCCTGTTCAGCTCCTTCCTCCCGACCCTGGGCATTTCCATGGAGCTGTGGGGCATGATTGTCCTCATCGGTCATCAGATCACCTCATTTGCCTATCCCGGCGTGGACATGATCGGACAGATGGGACTGGCCCATGCCAGCAACATCAAGCCGATGATGAAGCTCTCGTACTTTGCCATTATACCCGGCACAGTGATCCTCGCAGTGCTGGCGTCGTTCATTCTGTAACTAGCTTTCGGAAATAGGACAGGAGGCATATTCTCATGAAACGTATCCCTCAAAATGAAATCTATCGCATCCTCTCCGGACTGGCCGGGACGGTGGGCCTCTATGTGGAGGACTGCCAGTCCGGCGAGATCTTCACCATCAACCCGGAGCATGTGTTTCCCTCGGCCAGCGTCATCAAGGTCCCTATGCTGGCCCTTCTCATGCGGGACGCACAGCAGGGGCTGGTGGACCTGGACGCCCCCGCACCATCGACCCCCGCAACCGGGTGGGCGGGACCGGCATCCTGTGTGAGCTGGGCACCGATTACACCCCTTCCCTGCGGGATCTGGCCAAGCTGATGATCGTACTCAGCGACAACATCGCCACCAATGAGATCATGGATGTGATCGGAATGGAGCGGTTCAACAGCTTCTGCCGGGAGATGGGCTATCAGAATATTACCCTGATGCGAAAAATGATGGATTTTGAAGCCATCCAGCAGGGAAAGAACAACTACATGTGCGCCGGGGAGACTGGGCGTCTGCTTTCTGCTATCTCCCGGGGCGAATTCGTCAATCCGGAGATCTCCCAGACCATCTTCGATATCATGGCATCTCAACAGTGCCGCAACAAGCTGCCCGCCCTTCTGCCGGCAGTTGCCTCCTACTCCGGCTCCAAGTCCGCCATCCCGGAAGGGCAGGTCCTGGTGGCCAACAAGACAGGCGACCTGGTGGGCATCCAGCACGACGTGGGCATCTTTGAGCTGCCTGACGGCCGCCGCTACCTGATTGCCATGTTCACCGGGGATCTGGAGAACGACAGCGCGGGCATCGCCGCCATCTCCCAGGTCTCCCTGGCGGTGTATCAGGCCCTTCGGGACTGACCGCCGCCCTCTGCGCCCTATGCGGAGCGCCGCCCTTTCGGGCGGCGCTCCTGTTCTCTCTGCCGTCCTGAGGCAAAATGGGCTTTACGGCTCCACCCGGCCATGATATGATAAGAAAAACGGTTTTAAAGCGAGGGAATCCCATGGCCGAGGTCAGAAAAAACACAGTGCATCCCCCTCCATATCGAGGGCTATACCGCGGAAGGAATGGGGGTAGCCCGTCTGGACGGCCGGGTGGTCTTCATTCCCGGGACTATCCGGGGGGAGGACTGGGAGGTCCAGCTGCTCAAGGTGAACAAGGGGTGGCCTGGGGCAAAGGGACCCGCCTGATCTCCCCTCCCCCGTCCGGCAGGAGCCGGACTGCCCTTACAGCGGGCGGTGCGGCGGCTGCCAGTACCGTCACATGTCCTATGAGGAGGAGCTGGCGGCCAAGGGCCAGCGGGTGCGGGACGCCCTGGAGCGGGTGGGCGGCGTCCATCTGGAACTGCCTCCGGTGCTGGGGGCGGAGTCCCCCCTGCGCTACCGCAACAAGGTGCAGTTCCCTGTCTCCCGAGGAAAGTGCGGGCTGTCCATCGGCTTTTACCGCCCCAGGAGCCATGACGTGGTGGACACGGAGGACTGCCTGCTCCAGCCGGAGGCGGTGACCGCCCTGCGTCGGGCCTTCAAGGGCTGGATGGAGGACTTTCAGATCCCCGCCTATGATGAGTCCACCGGCCGGGGGCTGATCCGGCACCTGTATATCCGTACCAACCGGGCGGGGGAAGCCCTGTGCTGCGTAGTGGCCAACGGGAGGAGCTGCCCCACGCCGGAGAGCTGTCCGGTGCCCTGCGCGCCGCTGTCCCCAAGCTGGCCGGGCTGGTCCTCAATGTGAATCTCCGGGACACCAATGTGATCCTGGGCGATGCGTACCGCACCCTCTGGGGCCGGGACTGGCTGGAGGAGGAGCTGTGCGGGCTCACTTTCCGCCTGTCCGTTCCCTCCTTCTTCCAGATTAACCGGGATCAGACGGGCGGCTGTACCAGCTGGCGCTGGAATTCGCCGGGCTCACCGGGGAGGACAGGTCATCTGCGTGGACCCGCCCCGCAAAGGGCTCGCCCCGGAGGTGCCGGCGGTGCTGGCCTCCATGGCGCCGGACCGCATCGTCTACGTCTCCTGCGACCCGGCCACCCTGGCCCGGGATGTGAAACGGCTGGAGGAGCTGGGCTACCGGGCCGTCCAGGCCCAGCCGGTGGATCTGTTTCCCAGGACCGCCCATGTGGAGACGGTTGTCTTGCTTTCCAAGGGAGAAATCGACTCGAAGAAGGTGCGTGTGGAGTTCTCACTGGAAGATATGGATATGTCCGGGTTCCAGAAGGGGGCGACTTACGAGCAGATCAAGGCGTATGTGTTGGAGCATACTGGCTTGAAGGTGTCTTCCCTCTACATCTCGCAAATAAAGCGCAAGTGCGGGCTGGATGTGGGGCAAAATTATAATCTGTCAAAGAAGGAAGATGCCAAAGTGCCAAAATGTCCGCCGGAAATGCAAAGTATTAAACTGCAATATTGGCGATGTTATGGAATTTGTTCCTGATACATGAAAACGGAGGAAAAGACGCATGATTACAGGCGCAATCAAAAATAAAGTAGATAAAATCTGGACGGATATCTGGGCTGGCGGCATTACTAATCCGCTGACAGTAATTGAGCAGCTGACCTACCTGATGTTCATTCGTTCTCTTGATGAAAAAAGAACTGGAGACAGAAGAATTTGAGAATATGAGCGGCAAGAAGATGGATAAAATCTTCCCCCAGTCCCCTATCGGACAGTCTATGCGCTGGAGCAAGTTCAAGAATAACGATCCGCGTGACATTTATGATGTCATTTCCCAGCGGGTGTTCCCTGCTATTAAAAACATGAAGCATGGCCATTTGCCTGATTTCACGGAGCAGGGCGAGATGATCGAAATTGTAGATAACACCGAGAATGATGCGGAAAAAGATACTGCTTTCGCCCGGTACATGAGTGATGCCATGTTTCTGATTCCCACTCCCCAGGTGTTGCAAAAAATCATTACAGGCTTGGACGACCTGTATGAACACGACATTTCCGATTTGGATATGCAGGGCGACCTGTACGAGTATATGCTGGGTAAACTGTCTACCGCCGGCCAGAACGGCCAGTTCCGTACGCCCCGGCATATCATCAAAATGATGGTAGAACTTTTGCAACCTACTCCGGAGGATACCATCTGTGATCCGGCCTGCGGAACAGCAGGATTTCTGGTGGCTTCAGCAGAGTACATCCGCAGCCACTATGAAGATACCATGACAAATGAACAATGGGAACATTTCTCCGGCCCGATGTTTACCGGTTTTGACACAGACCGTACTATGCTGCGGCTTTCGGCCATGAACCTGATGCTCCATTCAATTACGCACCCAGAGATTGATTATCAGGACAGCGTTTCTAAGCAGAACCAAATCCGGGACAAATACACCATTTGTTTGGCGAATCCTCCCTTTAAGGGCACCATTGACGCTGAGAGCATCAATGATGATTTGAAAGCTGTTACCAATACGAAAAAGACTGAGTTGCTGTTCTTGGCGTTATTCCTGCGGATGCTGAAAAAAGGAGGTCAATGTGCTTGTATCGTGCCGGATGGCGTGCTGTTTGGTTCCTCCAAAGCGCACAAATCCATCCGCAAAGAGCTGGTGGAGAATCATCAGCTGCGGGCAGTGATTTCTATGCCCTCCGGTGTATTCAAGCCTTATGCTGGCGTGTCCACGGCAGTGCTGGTGTTCACCAAGACCGGCGCGGGTGGCACGGAAAATGTCTGGTTCTACGACATGAAGACAGATGGCTTTTCGCTGGATGACAAGCGTAGCGAGATTTCAGAGAATGACATTCCAGACATTATAGAACGGTTCCATAATCTCGATAAGGAAGCCAGCCGCCAGCGCACCGATCAGAGCTTTTTGTGCCGAAACAGGAAATTGCGGATAACGACTATGATCTTTCCATCAATAAGTACAAAAAGTGGAGTATGTGCCAGTGGAGTATCCGTCTACAGCACAAATTATGGCTGACCTGCATGAATTGGAAATGGAGATCAGGGGAGGGCTGGCGGAGTTGGAGGAGATGCTATGATTGTAAAAATTGGAGATGTAATCTCTGAATATTCTGTCCGCAATAAGTTTGATGAAAATATTCCTGTTTACAGTGTAACAAACGAAAAGGGGTTCTGTACCGGATACTTTAGCAAAGAAGTTGCCAGTAAGGATAAATCAACGTTTTTCTGGCTGACCGCACTGCCTTGGTAAAACAGGCAAATGATGATTTTAAGCAGTATTTGCCGGATATGTCTCTGTGCAATCTGTGTTCCAACAAGGATGACCGAAATGCCCGGATTGTGTTTTCCACTTACCCAACTATTTTGAATGCTATCGATGATACGAAATCCAAAGATGGGCGCCAGTTGTTTACTCCGGCGCATTTTGATCTGATTATTATTGATGAAAGCCACCGGAGTATTTTCAAAAAGTATAGGGCAATTTTTGAATATTTTGATGCTTTGATGGTTGGCCTTACCGCTACGCCGAAAACGGATGTAGATCGGAACACCTACGATTTCTTTGAAATGGAACATGGTGTTCCTACTTACGCCTACGATTATGAAACAGCGGTCTACCAGGATCATGTGCTTGTACCGTACTATAATTATGAGGTCAAAACAAAGTTTTTGGATGAAGGCATTACCTACGACGACCTGTCTGACGAAGACAAAGAGCGTTACGAAGATGACTTCATTGAAGATGGCATGATGCCGGATTTTATCCCGTCCGCAGCTCTGAACAAATTTGTATTTAACGAGAAAACGGTTGACATGGTTTTACAGGATTTGATGGAGCGGGGCATCAAGGTCGCAGGCGGGGACCGCATGGGTAAAACCATTATCTTTGCACAGAATAAGCGCCACGCCGAATTCATTCTGGAGCGGTTTAATAAACTCTACCCTCAGTATCACGGTTCATTTGCCAGCGCGTGATTTGTGACGATAGTTATGCTCAGACCATCATAGATGATTTCAAACAGCCGGAAAAGGAGCCGCATATTGCTGTGTCCGTGGATATGATGGACACAGGTATTGATGTGCCGGAATGTGTTAATCTGGTGTTCTTCAAGAAGGTGCGCTCCTAAGGCAAAGTTTTGGCAGATGATTGGCCGTGGCACTCGTTTGTGTAAGGGCTTATCCTGCGTGGATCAGGTTGATGGAGCATATACGGATAAACGGCGCTTCTTGATTTTCGATTACTGCGGCAATTTTGAATATTTCCGGGAACACAAGGAAGGGTATGAAGCCAGGGAAACCAAGACATTGTCGGAGAATATTTTCGGCAAGCAAATTAAAATTACTATGGCTTTGCAAGAAAGCACCTTTGCAGGAGAAAACTACCAGACGTGGCGAAACGAACTTGTCGAAACCTGCCATAAGCAAGTTACAGCGTTGAACCCAGAGTTGATTTCCGTAAAACTGCGGATGCAGTATGTGGAAAAATATAAAAAGCAGGACGCCTTTCTTTCTATCAGTGAGGGTGATAAAGGCGAGTTGCTGACACAGATTGCACCGCTTGTTCAATCGGAAGAAACGGATGAATTCGCCAAGCGTTTTGATAACTTTATGTATGGGCTGATATTGGCAACATATTGAACAGATGCCTGCTTTCAAGTATGCCAAAAAGCAGTTGTGTGACACGGCTTCGCTCCTGGAGCGCAAGGCAAATATTCCGCAGATTAAGGAAAAGCTGCCGCTTCTACAGGAAATCCATACCGATGTCTTTTGGGACGCTAATGATATTCTGCTGTTTGAAAAGGTTCGGAAAGAACTTCGTGGTTTGATTCGTTTTTGGACGAAGATGACGGAGGGCAAAAACGTATTATTACCAAACTTACTGATCCAATTATAGATAGCCAAGAAGGGGTTCAGTTGGATACAGCGTATGACTTTGAAGACTACCGTGCCAAAGTAAACCGCTATGTCAATGAGCACGGAAATACGCTGGCTATTTACAAGCTGACCCACAATATTCCGTTGGCCGCGGGCGATTATCAGGAGCTGGAACGAGTGCTGACAAGTGAGCTTGGAAGCAAAGAAGATTATAAACGGGAATTTGGTGATACACCTTTTGGGTTGTTGATTCGCAAGATTGCCAAGTTGAACCATGAGGCGGCCATGCAGGCATTTTCTGCTTTTATCAACGACCAATCCTTAAATCAAAAGCAGATTGCCTTTGTGAAAAAAAAAAATCATCAATCACATAGAGCTGAACGGGTATATGGAAAATGTTTCAGAACTTACAAAGCCGCCATTTGACAAACCTGTTAGCTTTATTAAGTTATTTGATGCAAAGACTAGAACCGCATTGATAGCAACTATAAATCAGATTCGTGAAAATGCGGTTCAGAT
>VOFD01001036.1_pt1 | contig 35323 bp, 43 predicted proteins | sample 5384101 | NCBI WGS metagenome assembly VOFD01 (sample SAMN12384723, study PRJNA508395) | human gut metagenome | isolation source: healthy gut C | host: Homo sapiens
GAAATGGATAGAATAAATTTTTTTCCTATCTGAGGATATCAACCCGCTTTATTCTGTAACAAATGATTTTAAAACGAAACGAGATAACATTTGCGACTATACAGTTTGTTTTCAAAGTGGATATCAGCTTTACATGCAGACGCAAGATTCCGGTTTCAACGCATACGTGCGTCGAGGAGAGCATGACCAGTTGCAGGTAACGCTCGGGCAGTATTATCCGGATTTGAAGTGGGGGAATTATCTCGGTAAACCTCTGCTCCCAAACCGAAAACTCCATTTTTCAATCTGCCTGAAAGAAGGCCGTGAATCGCTGTAAACGAAATAGCCGTTTGGAGAGGGAGGGAATGCACATGTATGAAAAAAGAGCTCGCGGCCATTGACCGGGTGATTGCCTCCGGCAAATATAAAGATCATTGGGAGAGCCTTGCAGCGTATCCCGTACCGGAATGGTACCGGGAAGCAAAGTTTGGAGCCTTCATCCACTGGGGCGCTTATGCGGTGCCTGCCTATTTCAGCGAGTGGTATGTGCGGCTGATGTATTATCATCAGAACCCTGTTTATTGGCACCACATCCGAAAATATGGGAAGAATTATCCCTACCGCAGATTTATCGAGCAGTTTACGGCGCCGAATTTCGATGCAGAGCAAATTGTTGCCGCATTGAAGGCCGCTGGGGCCAAATATATTATGCCGGTAGGGGAGCACCATGATGGGCTGAAAATGTACGATTCTGATTTATCGGAATGGACGACAGTCCGGCAGGCGATGCATCGGGATGTGCTTAGTGAATACCGCTGTGCCTGCGAAAAACAGGGCGTAGTTTTCGCCGCATCCAGCCACCGGGCGGAGCATTATTGGTTTGTGAACGGCGCGCGAACGGTCGGCTTTGAAAACGAAGCGCTCAATCCTAATTATCAAGAGCTGTATGGCGCATGCGTAAACGTGAACCGCCGCAATAACCTGCGCACGCTGCTTCGGCAGGAGCGCGGAATTGATCCCACCCCAGAATGGTGCGAAAACTGGTTGGTTCATACAGTGGAAATGGTTGACCGCTATCAACCGGAAACGCTGTTTTTTGATTGGTGGGTATCGAATCACACCTTTCGCCCGTATTTAAAAAAATTCCTGGCCTATTATTTTAACCGTTCCCTAGAATGGGGGAAAGAGGTTTGTGTGCAATATAAGAGCGATGCGATTATGTATAACGCCTCCATCTTTGACCGGGAGCGCGGGCAGTTGGATGCCATCAGCCCATCTGTCTGGCAATCGGAAACCTCCACCGCATATAACGCATGGAGCTATTGCACGACAAATCGATGGAAAACGCCGGAGGAAATCGCCCGTGTTTTTGCTGATGTCATTTCAAAAAACGGAAATTTCGTGTTGAACATTGGTCCCAAAGCGGATGGAAGCATTTGCGATGAGGAGAAAAAGATTCTGCACGCGCTTGGGGAGTGGACCTCCCGCAACCAAGAGGCCATCTGGGTACCTCGCCTTATAAGGTGTATGGGGAAGGCCGCCGGCTCAAATCAGGCAGTTTTCAGGAAAGGAACCACTACAGCAGCCATGATTTCCGGTATACTTATAAACCATGTCATATCTATGCGTTTGCCTTAAAGCCGAATCGGAAGGGGCAGTATCATTTGAAGGCGTTGCGACACAGTATGGATGGATTTCATTTTGTGATCAAAAACATAACCGTGCTGGGCGGTGGCCCGGCAAAGTGGGAGTTAAACGACCGGCGGCTGTGCATCCGCGTACAGGATGCGCTCCATACAAAAAATGCCTTTGGTATTTGATATAGAGGTGGATTGATCGAATGAAACAGCTTTTCTATAACAAACCCGCTTTGCGCTGGAAATCGGCTTTGCCGGTTGGGAATGAAAGCTTTACCGCCGCCATGATCTATGGCGGGAGAAGAAAAGAGAAGATTGCGTTCAACGACGTAACGCTTTGGTCTGGTTACCCCAAAGACTATGACAACCCGGAGAGCCTGCAAAGCCTAAAAGCAGTCCGTTCGCTCGTGTTTTCCGGCAAATATCGGGAGGCTACCGTGCTTGCTGAGGAAAAACTGACGGGCGGCTATAGCGAATCTTTTCCTGCCGCTCGGGAACCTGGAAATCAAGCTGACAGGCGGGCTTGGGCAATATAGTCGGGCTTTAGATTTGAATCAGGCCATTTTAACGATCCAAAGCGGCGCTTTAAAGCGCACATGTTTTGCCTCAAATCCTGCGCGTGTGCTGGTTTATCAAATCACCGGCCAGCGCTTTCAGGCAGTGCTTCGTGCAAATTCTCCGCTAAAAAACGAAGTGTATGTGCAGAATGGGTTGGTCCTCTGCGGCAATGCGCCGGATTACGTAGCGCCCAACTATCTGCATGGGGAACGGCATCCGGTTGTGTATCGGCCAAATGGAAAAGGCATGGCATTCGCACTTTTTGTGCGCCCAGTGACGGACGGTCAGGTCATTGAAAAGGGAAATCGGATTGTGATCAAAGGCGCATCTTATTTAACCTTGATTTCCTCCACAGCAACCGGATTTTTTAGGGTACGATCAGATGCCCTTGACGGATCGAAAGCAGGTTGTCCAGAAGGCCATGCAGCAGGTGATGGATGCCGGTACCGATGTTTCCAAGCTAAAAAAAGGAGCATATCGAAGATTATAAAGCTCTTTTTTAGCAGACAGGATTTTTCTCTGCACACCGATCGCTCTGGTAGAACGGATAAGCTGCTGAAGGATCCCGCCGCATTTCAGGCGGTGTGCGAGCTGCTTTTTACCATTATGGAAAATACTTGATGATTTCCGGCAGCCGCCGAGGTGGGCAGCCATTGAATTTGCAAGGGCAGTGGAATGCCAACATACGCCCGGCTTGGAGCAGCAATTATACGGTCAATATCAACACCCAGATGAATTATTGGGGCGCAAGCCTGTGTGGCCTTCAGGAGTGCCTAGAGCCCTATCTCAGGATGGTGCATGAGGTTTGTAAACGCGGTGAGAAAACGGCCAAGGTCAATTATGGCTGCCGCGGCTTTGCCTGCAACCACAATGTGGATTTGTGGCGCAAAACGGCTCCTGTCATAGGGGAGAGCAATTATATGTATGCGCCTCTATGCGGCGTTTGGCTGGCCAATGAAATCTATGAGCATTATCTGAACGGCGGGCTGGACGCAGAGCGTGATACCGTGCTGGAAATTGTGCGGCAGGCGGCGCTCTTTATCATGGATTATCTGGTGGAGCATGACGGCTGCTATGTCAGTTGCCCATCGGCTTCTCCGGAAGCTGTTTTTGATCGAAACGGGCGCTGCGCGCTTGGCCTACACAGCGCGTTTGAAAACGGTCTGGCGCGGCAGGCGCTTATGAACGCCGCCTCAATTGTGGAAGAGCCTTCGGAGCGGACGAAAATCCAAAATACACCCGATCATCTCCAGCCTTTTGAATATGCGCAGGAGGGCTTGAGTGAATGGAGCGGTGGAATTTCCTGCTCAGAAAAAGGGCACCGCCATTTTTCGCCGCTTTATGCGCTTTACCCTGGCCGGGTGGCCGGTGCGAAAGATCCGGAGCTCCTTTTTCAAATGCGGAAGCTGTTCGATTGCCGTCAAGCGAATAGTAAAAGGGCAAATCGGGTGGAGCACCGCTTGGGCGATCTGTTTAGCGGGGCGTTTCCATGACGGCGCCACTGCGCAAAAGAATATTCAGTTATTAATCGACAAAGCGTTGTTTCGCAATCTATTCAATGTCCACTGGCCTGCTATTTTTCAAATTGACGGCAATTTTGGCTATGTTGCCGGTGTGAATGAGTGCCTGATCGGCTATCAGGATGGCGTGATTGAGCTATTACCGGCACTCCCGCCTGATTGGCGCGAAGGGAAGATGAACGGGGCTCAAATTCGTGGAGCCAGAATCGGTTTTTCTTGGAAAAACGGGCAGGTAACCCAGGTAAGCAGCGATCGTGAAATCATTCTGAGCGGCAAAAATCTTGCTAAAATTGCCGGATTGGTGAATTGATTCGGCTGAAAGAGGGAACATGATGAAAAAATCAACAAAAAAAGGATGGAAGATCGTGGGGATTGTCTTCTGTGTAGTCATTTTGTTGTTAGCGATTGCCTGTGGCATGGTATTTGGAGGCGTTTTTACCCACAAGCCCGGTGGGCAGGATGCAGCGTGCAAAGTGCTGCAAATTACGGATGTGCACATTTTGAACAATGCAAAAAAAGATCAAAAGGCCTTTCGCACGATCACCCAGATGATTGGCCTCTCGCCCGGATATCATCGTAGTCCCGGCGATATCACCAGTGAGGATGAAAATATGCGGGCCTTCCGAACCTTTGGGGAGTTTATGGAGTCTTTCAAAATTCCATGGGGCTTCGTCTATGGCAACCATGATGCGGAAACACGCCGTACGCACACGAAAACACAGCTTTCGGAATACCTGGAGTCGCTGGAATATTGCTTTTTTGACCGCGGTCCAGAGGATGTAGACGGTGAAGGAATTATTATTATAACGTCACAGACGATTCTGGAAAGATCATTATGTCCCTTATGATGATGGATAGCAATATGTACTATCGTGATCCGGTCACCGGGCAGGATGATGGATATGATTGCTTCCATGAAAATCAGATTGCATGGTATGAAAAAACCATCAAGTCCATTGCCCAAAACGTCAATGGGGATGAAAATCAGGTGGTTCCATCCCTCGCGTTTTTCCATATTCCGATGCGTGAATATCTCACCGGTTATGAGACCGCCAAAAAAAATGGAGCCATTCTCGACGGCGCGAAGCTGGAGGCGGTGTATTGCAGCAACCATGATGACGAAATGTTTGAAACCATGAAACGGCTCGGCAGCACAAAAGGGTGCTTTGCCGGGCACGACCACATGAATAATTACACGGTCGATTATCAGGGGATTCGGCTGGCGTACGGCTATTCCTGCGATCACAATATCTATCTGGTTCCGCAAAAGGGCGGCAAGCTGATTTATATCTATCCGGACGGTAGCTTCACCCAGCAGGGAATCTATCGTTATTTTGGGATTGGAAACTTATGCTATGGTAAGGAATTTTGATGATGTTTACAACGTATGACTACACCCGAACGCTGATGCTAAAAGCTAGATCTTGCCATCCCGGAGCCGGGAGGCGGCTGCCGCGTGATGTGTACCTTTGATCAGGCCCTTGAAATGGTAAAAGCAGATCGACCGGATCATGCCGGGCTATCAAAAGGTGATCTATTTAGTCGGCTGGCAATACAATGGGCATGACGACCGGTACCCTGAATTTTTGAAGTAAATGAGCATTTGAAAAGCCCGAAGGACGCCACCGCAAGGGAAAGCCTGCTCCGCCTTGTGGAAACGGCAAAAAACTACCACACCGTAATCAGTTATCATATCAACCTCTCCGACGCCTATCCGGAAAGCGCGCTCTGGCAGGAATATCTGGATCACGGACTGATTCTATGCGGGAGAAACGGACAGCCCAAACCGACGGGGTCTGGAACGGCAGGAAGGCCTATCAGGTTCGTTTGGAGCAGGAGTGGAAAAGCGGCTATTTTCAGAAGCGGGTGGATCGCTTGCTGGAACTGCTCCCGATCGAGGAAGCTGGAACCATACATATCGACGCATTTTTCGTCCGCCGGGGTAAAAGCACCTCCATCCCGCGTGAAAAGTTGGCCCGCCGCAACATGATCGCATATTTTAACCGCCGTGGGGTCGAAGTGACTTCCGAATTTATCTACCGGGAATGGCAGTCAGGGATACGCGTCCACTTCGGCAAAAGCGATACGATCGGCCTGATTAGCGCTTTCTGGAACCCCGTTTTCAGCCCGGGAGATATTTTGCGTTATCCCGCCGCTGCGGTTGGGTTTGGGGAGCAATGCAACGCACTCACACCGTTTCAATCGCTCGAATGGCTGATTTATGGAAATATGCATGGAGAAGATTTGCTGCATCCGGAGGATTCTGAGTGGCCGCAGAAGTTCCTGAAGCGTTTTATCACCTATACGGTGCCGCATTACTACCTGAATCAATTTACACGACTCAAAATCAAAGGGATTGGCAAATCGATCCGCCTCCTGCATTCAGACGGTGTTGTTTCCTTTGCGAGGGAAAAGCGGATTGAGCAAAACGGCTGTGTTTTAAAATGCGGAAATGATCTCTGCCTGCCGGAAGCGGTGCGTTCCGGCTCTTATCTGGCCTATTCCGAAACAGGGGAGAGCAGGTTTGGCATCTAGCGGGCCGTACAGCGCGCGTTTACCGTTTGACTGCTGACGGAAGATCAGAACAGTATGATGCGGTAAATATTGCCGATGGAAAAATTCATTACCTGACACAGCCGGAAACGGCTTATCAAATTGAGGTGGATATATGATTGAGGCAAAAGCGTTTGGTATTTGCCCAGGGATTGAGATCGCTGAAGCGCTCACCAAAATGCTGAAACAGCTTAAAACAGAAGAGCAGCCCTGCACAGTCGTTTTTGAAAAAGGAATTTATTATATCTCCGCTGAAAAGCTGCCCGTTCGAAAAATGTATGTTACCAATACGGTTGGCGATAACGAGTGGCGTCCGGGAGAGGCTCCGCACGAAAACCGCGCGGGATTTTTGTTGGAAGGCTTACGGCAGGTAACGCTGGAGGGTAACGGCGCGGAATTTATTCTCCTAGGCCAGGCAACCAATATAGCACTGCTCAACTGTACTGATGTGGTTATCCGCAATCTCCGCATCACTTCTTTTCAGCCGGATATGCATGAGCTGACAGTGGTGAAAACCGGCCCATTTTACGCCGATTTTCAATTGGATGCGGAAAGCCAATATACCAAAACTCAGAAGGGCTATTGTTTCATTGGAGAAGGGTATTGCACAGAGTTTCTCGATTCCCGCACCACAGCACACTGGATTGGGAAGATAAACGGAAAGGATCTCGGCAATTTAAAGCGGACAGGGCATCCATTTTGCAGCGCGGTAAGGATGCGGGAGCAAAAGGATCATCTTTTTCCGCATCTATGATCCCGCCGCCTTGCGCTTTTAAAAAAGGGGATCGTTATGAGCTGTTTGACGTTCGCCGCAAATATAACGGTATTTTTATTGACCAATGCCAACATATCAGGCTGGATGGAATTGAACAGAATTTCAACTATGGCCTTGCTCTGGTCGCGCAAAACAGCGATACGCTTACCTTTTCCAACCTTCGATTTGCCCCGCGGAAAGAGGGACCGCGCTTAATGGCATCCGTCGCTGATTTTATTCAGATCTGTATGTGCCGCGGGCAGGTGACGATCCGGGACAGCATTTTTGAAGGCGCAGGTGACGATTGCCTGAACGCGCATGGCATCCATTTTAAGATCGTGAAAAAAGAGGGGAATACGATCACCGTTCGGTTCATGCATCCGCAGTCTCATGGTTTCAATCCTCTGCGCATAGGAGACCGGATCACTTATGTAGACCCCGATACGCTTCTGTGCAGCGGGGAATCGGAAATCCTCTCCAGTGAACAAATCGACGAATACCAGATTCTTCTGCATCTGAACGGTCCGGCAAAGGCGGAGTGCGGCGCCGTAATTGAAGATATTGACGCAGCTCCAGATTTGACCTTTGAAGGGAACCGACTCGACCGAATTATTACGCGGGGCTTCTCCTAACAATACGCGGAAGGGTGCGAATTCGTAATAACCAGTTTATCCATACAACGATGAATAATATCCTCATCAGTGACGATGCCAAAAGTTGGTATGAAAGCGGATGCGTCCGGGATGTTGTGATTGAAAAAATGAGTTTCTGGCATGCTCGGAGCACACCGTTTCGATCAAGCCGGAAAACAAAAAGGCACGCGGGTGCTGTCCATTCGGGGATCGTGATCCGAAACAACACCATTCTTACCCCGTCTTATCAGATCAAATCGGCGGATCGGGTTGCCATTTATAAAAACAACAACCACCGGGCAGCAAAAATGAAAATAACGAACAGCTCCGTCTCAGAGCAGAAAGGGTGAATATGTTTGGCTCGGAAAATCAGTAAAAAATCAAAAAAAGGTGTTAGCGGTTATTTTGGCATTCCTCATCGGGTTGATGGCAATTATAGGAGGATTCAACATTTATTTCTCTGTGATTGGAAAGCAGAAGCAATATGGCACGGCATCAGGAGAGTTCTGGAGCCCGAATCAAACTTTTCAGCTGGAGGATATTCCGGCAATCGAACTTGGAAATAAAGATTTTAAAATCCTAGTGATCACAGATATTCACCTAAAAAATCACGCAACGTTTGCCGCTTTTTTAGGTGTCAATTACGTTTTGGACTGGGCCGGTAGCATTGCGCTCAACCGGATGGTAGAGGAAGTCCAGCCGGATTTAATGCTCGTCCTCGGCGATACGACCCTTACTGCTCGCAATGACATTGAATATGAGCGCTTTGTCCGGCAGATGGATCGCTATGAGGTGCCTTGGGCCTACGTATTTGGAAATCATGATGATGAGGGGCGCGCTGATAAGGCAAAGCTTGTGGATATTCTTTTAACAAGTAAAAATGGATTGTTTGAATATGGCCCATCTGATCTGCACGGAGCCGGCAATTATGTAATCCGTTTGACGCGTGACGGCAAAACAGAGCAGGCCCTCTTCCTAATGGATAGCGGCAGCAGCCTGGAATTCCCGGAGAAAAAGGACGGTATCAATGAAAATCAGGTTGCTTGGTATCAATGGAATATGGAGGGCTTCAAAGCAGCGGAGGGCGGCTATCCGAAAAATATGTCCTTTTTCCATATTCCTCTTCCGGTTTATTCGGAGCTGGATTCGTTTGTACAGGAGAGCGTGCAGAGGATTCCTGCCCTAGCAATACGGATGGCGGCCTGATCAGCGCGATGCAGCGATTGAACGGCACACATCTCTTCGCCGCGCATGACCATAACAATAATTTTATTGCAGAGAAAGATAGGCTAAAGATTTGCTACGCGATGAAAAAGCTCCTATAATTGTTATTTTAAATTTGGCATGACAGGCGGAACATTGCTGACGGTTCATCCGGATCATCAGGTTACGGAAGAACTGATTTATTTTTAAACGGAGGGGGGGATTCCGATGAAGGCGGCACGCGTATTTGAGAAGGAATTGATGATCCCGACCTATGATGTTGGCAAAGAAGAAAAAAATCCCATGTTTTTTGAAAAACGGGTTTACCAGGGCAGCTCCGGCAGGGTGTATCCCAATCCCGTGATTGAAAAGATTGAGGATGTCAAAAAAGATCGCGTATACCGAGCGGTCATCTTGGAGAACGATTATGTGGAAGTAACCGTGCTGCCGGAGCTTGGCGGACGGATCTATTCTGCGCGGGATAAATCTAACGGATATGATTTTGTTTATCGCAATCACGTCATCAAGCCGGCACTGGTTGGCCTGCTGGGGCCATGGATCAGCGGCGGCATTGAATTCAACTGGCCGCAGCACCATCGCCCTTCCACCTATATGCCGGTGCGCCATCAGATCAAAAATAATCTGGATGGCAGCGCTTGCGTTACGGTTGGGGAAACGGAAAATATGTTTGGTCTCAAAGCCCTAACGGAAATCCGACTCTATCCAGATGCGGTTTATATCGAAATTCACACCCGGGTATTCAACTATGGCAGCCTGCCGCAAACCTTTCTGTGGTGGGCAAATCCGGCTTATGCCGTTAATGAAAATACGGCGACCATCATGCCGCCTGATGTAACCGCAGTGTTGGATCACGGCAAGCGCGCGGTCAGCGAATATCCGATTGCAAAGGGCACTTATTATAAAATGGATTATTCCGACGGCATTGATATTTCCAGATATAAAAACATTCCCGTTCCAACTTCGTTTATGGCGTATAAATCCAATTTCGATTTTATCGGCGGCTATGATTACGGAAAGCAGGCGGGCCTGCTCCATGTAGCGGATCATCATATCGCGCCCGGAAAAAAGCAATGGACTTGGGGCTGCGGCGATTTTGGCAGAGCCTGGGATCGGAATTTAACCGATGAGGACGGGCCGTATGTGGAATTGATGACGGGCTGCTTTACGGACAACCAGCCGGATTTTACCTTTATCCAGCCGCATGAAGAAAAGAGCTTTACCCAATATTTCATGCCTTATCGTGCGGTCGGACGCATCAGCAATGCCAACCGTGATTTTTGTTTCGGCACAGAGGGTGGAAAATTAACGCTCTATGCGGCCCGGGCGCACCAAAATATTCAAATTACCGCAACATGCGGCGAAGTTTCTCATTCGGCCACCGTCGGCCTGCTGCCCGGAGAGGTGTTCGAGATAGAGGGGGCACAGATGAGGCTGATATCTGCCTTACATACGATGGTAGCCAGCTTCGCTTTTCCCCCAGATGGTTGAAAAATTTGAGATACCAGCCCCTGCTACCGCCTGCCCGCCGCCCTCTGAATGTCAGACAGTGGAAGAGCTTTATTTATTCGGGCTGCATATTGAACAATACCGGCACGCAACACGCCGACCTGAGGATTATTATTTAGAAGGGCTCAGGCGGGATGCAACCGATATCCGCCTCAACAGCGCATATGGCCTTTTGCTGCTGCGCTGCGGCCAGTTTGAAGCATGCAAGCCGTATTTCAAGCAGGCAATTTCAAAAATGACAGTCAAAAATCCAAATCCACCTGCTACAGATCCCTTTTTTTTATTTAGCAATTGCTGAGCTGCTAACAGGAAACCGCATCCAGGCCTATGATCTGTTTTATAAATGCCTTTGGAGCAATGAGCATAAAAACAGCGCGTGTTATTACCTGGGGGCACTCGCATATGCGCAAGGACGTTGGGAACAGGCGCTTAGCTTTGCGCAGCAGAGTCTTGCATGCGGCGCGTCCGATACGCGGGCGCGCATGCTCCTTGCCCTTTCACTCAAGCGGCTGAAGCGTTTTGAGAAAACGGCGGAGCAGCTTCAGAAGATCAGGGAAGAGGATCCCTTTGATTTACCATCCCGATTCGAACTCCAGGAGGATCTTTCTTTCCTGATGGGAAGTAACCTGACGGAAATCACGCAGGCGGCTTCATTTTATTTCTTGCTTCGGGAATATGGCTGTGCGGAAGCTCTGCTTTCTGCATGGCGGAGCCAAAATAAGGAGAATCCGCTCATCTCCTTTTATATCGTTTATGCCCAGGATAAAGCCCATAAGCCCTGCCATGAGGAAATCAAGCGTGCCGCATCGTGCAAAAATGCAATCTGCTTTCCCAATCAGCTGATGGATATTGTGGTGCTCCATCAGGCCAATGCACTGGAAGAAACCGCACTGGCCCATTATTACCTTGGAAACCTGTTTTACGATAAAAGGCAATATGAGCTGGCGCGCAGCCATTGGCTTGCTTCAGAACGCCTTGACCCAAAATTCCCGACGGTGAAGCGCAACCTATCCCTTTATTTCTATAACAAGGCGCATGATCCAGAGAAAGCGCTTTCTTATATGGAGCAAGCCTGGGCGCTCGACCAAACGGACAGCCGGATTTTACTGGAGCTGAGCCAGCTCTACCAGCTGACCGGAAAGACGGATTCTTTTCTCCTTGAGCTTTTGCAGAAATATGATTCCGTCATGGTGCAGCGCGACGACCTCTATACGGAATATCTCCGCTTGGTGCTGAAGGCTGGCGAGGCAGAGCGCGCCGAACAGATGATCCAAGCGCGGAACTTCCACCCCTGGGAGGGCGGAGAAGGCAAGGTAACCCGCCTTTATAAAGAGATTAAATGCGCCTGTGCCGAGCATCTGGCGGCAGCCGGTGATTTCGAAAACGCGATGAAAAAAATACCGTGAGGCACTGTCCTTCCCGGAAAATCTCGGCGAGGGCAAGCTGATTTTAGATACCAACAACGATGTTTATTACCGAATGGGCGAGCTTGCCGAAACAAATAGGGATTCCAAGTACGCGGAGGCCTGCTATCGGATGGCTGCGCAAGGAGATTCCTCTGTTTCCGACGATATGTATTATAACGATAACCCGGTAGACTATGTTTTTTATCAGGCACTTGCTTTTCGCAAGCTCGGCATGGAAGACCAAACGCGGAAAATAAAACAGCAGTTTGAAGCATACTGCCGAAGCCATGAAAACAGGGAAGTAGTGATCGATTATTTCGCCGTATCCCTGCCGGATTTGTTAATCTGGGAGCAGGATATCAACCAGCGTAACAGGGAGTTTTGCCGCTATATCCAATCCTTGGCGGATCGATTGTGAGGTAAGCAATTTGGAAATTAGAAAAGATGGTTTTTTTATCAACGGCAAGCCCTTTCGGCTATTTTCCGGCGCGATGCACTACTTTCGAGTTCCACGCGCCTATTGGGAGACCGCTTTGCAAAAAATGCGGGCTGCGGGCTTCAACTGCGTAGAAACGGTAATGTGCTGGAACCTCCATGAGCCTCATGAGGGGGAGTTCTGCTTTGGGAGGCCTCGACATTGCGGCTTATTGCCGCACCGCAGCGGAATATGGCCTGTATGTTATCATTCGACCTGGTCCGTATACCTGCGGAGAATGGGATTTTGGCGGATTTCCGGCATGGCTGCTGAAAGATCACAATTTGCGCCTTCGGTGTGATGAACCTATTTTCATGCAAAAGGTCGATGCCTATTTCAAACGGGTGTTTCAAGAGATCAGCCCGCTACAGGATACAAATGGCGGCAATATTATCGCCTTGCAGATTGAAAACGAATATGGCTCTTACGGAAATGACAAAGCGTATCTCAACCATCTGAGAGAGATCATGCTGCAATACGGGGCTCAGGTGCCCTTCTTCACTTCGGATGGAAATAGCGGGAACATGTTATCCGGCGGGACGCTCCCAGATGCTTATAAAACGCTGAATTTTGGATCGCATGCGAAAACCGCCTTCGATATTTTTAAAACAGATACAGCCCGACCTGCCCAAAACGTGCATGGAATTCTGGTGCGGCTGGTTTGACCATTTCGGCGAGCGTCACCACAGGCGAAACGCCAGTCAGGTTGCGCGGGAAATGAAAGAATTGATTGACCAAAATGCAAATTTAAATATTTATATGTTTCATGGTGGCACCAATTTTCATTTTTGGGCCGGCGCTAATTTTGGGCGAACCTATCAGCCAACCGTAACTAGCTATGATGATGCGGCTCTACTCAATGAATACGGTGATTACACGCCCGCCTATTTCAAGGTGCGCGAATTGCTCCATCACGCGCAAAACCTTCCGATGGAACAGGCGCTCCCGCCCCGCCCAAAGCTACAACGCATCGGGGTGTTCCGCTAACGCACTATGCGCCGCTGTGGGAAAGCTGCGACCGGATTGGCCGGCGGCATCACACACAGCATCCGGAGAGCATGGAGCACTTTGGCCAGAATTTTGGCTATATTCTCTATCGCAAAGAGCTGGAGGGCAATTATTCCGCCCAAACGCTTTTTGTGGAAGGCGTTCACGATATTGCTTATCTACGTATTAACGGTAAAGTGGTAAAAAATATGACCGTACCCGAAATGGTAAGAGGAAAAATAACGATGGTTTTACCTGTTGGATTCCCGCCTTTCACGGTAAATGCCTAATTGAGATCTTAGTAGAAGGGATGGGGCGCGTCAATTATGGCCCTTATTTGGCGGACCGCAAGGGCATTCAACGAGTCCGCCTCGGCATGCAGCTGCTCTTTGGCTGGGAGGTCTATACCCTTCCCATGGAAAATCTCAGCCAGCTCTCCTTTGTGCCGGAAGGAGCGGATGGAAGGCCAGGTTTCCGAAAGGGAACCTTTTCCGCTCGCACGGATGCGGATTGTTTCGTGGATATGAAAGGATTTAAAAAGGAATCGTGCTCGTCAACGGCGTCAACATCGGCCGCTACTGGAGCCGTGGCCCACAGCGCACGCTTTATTTACCAGCGCCGTTTTTAAAGGAGAGGAATGAAATTATCATTCTCGATCAGGAGGGCTCCGCACCTTCTGAAGTCCCAATTATTGATCGCCATATGCTTGGATAAAACAAATGGGGAGGAAGCGCTTGATGAAAAAAGGGAAGATTTCCAGCATGCTTGTGTTAATAATGGCGTCCGGTTTCGTTCTGTCCGGATGCGGCAAGGCCGACGCCAAATATTTTGCGAAGGTATCTCAATATTCATTCTGGGATAATCAAGGAGCCGAGTCTATTCCACAATATCAATATTATCACATCATGGATCAGTTTTTAAGCCGCGGAACCGTTCAAGATGGGAAACTGGTTGATAGCGAGGGCAAAACGCTCAAAGTTTTGTTTCTCGGTTGGGATGGCGTCCGCGCGGACGCGATAGCAAACCTGTTTTACGATGCAAATTGCTTTGATACCAACGGCCATAACTATGAAGCGGCTTCCTACAGCGGCCTGCACAGGCTGAAAAAAACAGGAGGATTATATTTGGCCTATGCCGGCGGGGAAAAAGGGGACCGAGAGCGCGCAGGAAACCTCTACCTGCGCGGGCTGGACGAGCGAACTCACCGGGGGATGGAAAACGCTCCATGGCGTTGACAGCAATAATGACGTAAAAAAAGCGGACGTGGATACCATCATGTTGAAATATGCAAAGTTGGGCGTGGCGACTGGGTTTGCGTTTGATTGGGGCGAATATTTTGATGTTACGCTAAAAAACGAAGTGCAATATATCATGGAGCACCCTGATTTGCCAGTGACCTATCGTGATATTGACCGCCCGCGCGCAGGCAATGTGAACGAGATGCTGAAAAACGAAGGGAAAAAGAAAGAAAAAAGAGCTCAATGCACCGCTTGAGGCCTACAATGCCGTGGCAATGGAGGTAGGGGAAATTTCAAAGCAATGCGCCTATGATATTTCCATGCGCGACTATCTGCTTGGCCGTATGGAGAAAGGCGACACCATTGTGGCAGGTGTTTTCCATAGGCCGGACAGCAACGGCCATCTGGCAGGTTTCGCAAATGAGAACCCTCATTATGTGAACGCAGTGCGCAATGCCGACCTTTATCTCTGCGACCTGCTGGATGCGGTAGAGCAGCGGGAGAAGCAGTTTAATGAAAAATGGCTTGTCCTCGTTGCGGCGGACCACGGCGGGAGCAAGCAAGGGCATGGGAAGCAGGTGGCGGAGCACCGCACAATTTGGATGGCATGCAACTATCCGGTAGAGCAAAAATATTTCGGCGTCCATTATAATGTCTTTCAAGAAGAACGGTAGGCGGTGAAGGCTTTCTTCCGGCATCTTAAATAGTTTGCTTTCTGGAGTGTGCATAATGAAAATTAGAAAAAATGACTTAACCGTATCCTTCTCACCAAAAAACCGGAAATATGAAACCAATTATAAAGGGTTTTCCTGGGTCAACGAGGGCCGGCCGCCCTATATCATAATCCGGCATAAAATAGGAAGAAACTACGCCCATACGATCCGAACCTTCGGATGCGCGTTAGAAAAACAGTTTTCCTGCGTGGATAACCGCATCACTGCACGATATAGCGGCTTTTGGGCATTCGGGAGAAGATTACCGTTTACACTCGTCTGTATGGCGGAAATCACAGATCGGAATACAGTGGTATTTTCGATCAAGGCGGAAAACGAAAGTGAAATGGATATTTCTGCGGTTTATTTCCCGGGGCCTTTTGATGCGAAGCAAAAAGGCGGCAGCACCTATGCGGTCGATACCATGCGGCAGGGCTTTTAATGCCGGATGGATACAAAAATAACTTTTTTCTCCACCATTGGCTTTTGCTAACTATCCCCGGCGTATCAATACAGGGGATTGCTATCTGCCTTTTGGGGAAGAGTAAGTGGGAATAATGGGTTTTGCGCGATTGTGGAAACTCCGTTTGATGCTGCTATGTTCTCCTGTTTTGGGAAAAATTTATCTTTCTTGAATTCAGTTCACTGGTATTCCTCTCTAGGGCGGCTCAATTATGAACGAAAAATCCGTTTTGTGTTCCACGACAAATGCGACTATAACACGCTGGCGAAGGATTATCGGGCATATGTAGCGGAACAGGGGCGTTTGGTGACTCTACAGGATAAGATTGCGCAAAATGAAAATGTGAAAAATATCATCGGCGCTCCTGTTTTGCACTGCCGAACCTTTTCCAACGTTCATCCCAAATCCGGATTTTATCAAAAGACGGGGAGAACCGAAAACTGTTTGCCTCCTTTGAAAAGCGTGCGCAGCAGTATCAGGCGTTAAAGGCCGCCGGGCTGAAACAGCTTTATATCCACACAGATGGATGGGGAGAGCAAGGGTACGATAACAACCATCCCTATATCCTTCCGCCATGTCCCGGGCGGGCGGATATGAAGGCATGAAGAGATTATCGGAAACTTGCCGTAAACTGGGCTATGTATTTGCAATTCATGATCAATATAGGATTTTTTTATTACACTGGAAAAAAATTTGATATCCAAAAAGCGGTCACTAAAATAGATGGGATCCATTTTTATTGCGATTATTGGGATGGCGGCCCTCATACCTGGCTTTGTGCTTCGCAGGCCCCAGAGTTTGTAGAAACAACTTATAAGGCGCTTGCAGAGCATGGCGTTGATATCCAGGGAGCATATTTAGACGTGTTTTCCATTGTGGCAGGTGATGAATGCTTCCACCCGAATCACCGGATTACTCGAGAGGAAAGCATCCGCTTTCGCGGACAATGCTTTGATCTACTGACGAAACGAGGGATCATCCCGTCTTCTGAAGAGCCGGGAGACTTCCTCCTGGATAAATTGGCCCTTGTCCATCACGGACCATATATGCTGCGGCCTCAGGAACGAGGTCAGGCTGTGGGAATCCCGGTGCCGATTTTAAGCCTTGTATATCATGATTGTATTATGATTCCCTGGTTGTCAAAAGGAACAGGAGGATGGGGGATTCCAAATGGAGACAGCGCAAAATTGCATTGTATTTTGAATGCCGGAATGCCTTATTTTGACCCCTTAGACGATCATGATGATTTGATCCCATCGGAAGCGTTAGAGAAAGAGATTGCCCGTGTGCAGCAATTAGCATGCATCCAGGCAAAACTTTTTGACTGTGAAATGATTCAACACCGCTTTTTGGATCATTCGCTACGCAGGCAACAAGCCGTTTATTCAGATGGAACGGTTATTACAGTAGATTTTGAACGCAATACCTATAGTATCCGCAGGGTTGAGCAAAATTAGATTTGCCGATATGCAAAAAATGCTCAATCGGAAATGGATTTTACAAATAACCACGGTGCAGGCTACGGGGAAAGCGTATGGAAATCACTGCCAATAGATATATCAAGAATGATGGTACTCTCGACCCCTTCCATTGGTCATCTGGGGTTGCATCAAAAAAAGAAATTGATTATTTTCTTGCACTGAATGGAATCAATATGCCTTTGGCTATTGTAGGAACAGAAGCAGTATGGTATGATGCATCAAAAGCGATCGAATTTTTTACCAAGGATGCATTGGTTTTCTTTCTGCTTGTCAAAAAGGCATCAATTCAAATCATCCCTTCGGCTTTGGGGTTCTAACATGTAACCGATAAATTTATATCAAGGGGGAAATATAGTATGAAAACTGATGCGATTTTCCAAAAAGCAAAGGAGGGGCTTATCCGGCTCAAACTCCACTGGAAAACACCACCGGACGGCTATTTTGTTAATTACCGAGAGTTCCTGAATCTTGCGCTTGGCAGCGGCTCCTATCCTTCCTCAGCGTTATTATCAGCTGGACGACGATCGCAATCAATATCCCGATGATGATCAGTTATTTTAAGGTTTCTACCGGCTTTATTTTTGTAGCTGGAATCATCGCTTCTGTGCTGGGTTTAATTCGAGCTCCCATCCTATCCATGCTGATTGATAATTCTAATTATAAAAAGGGAAATTTAAGCCCTTTTTGCCGTGGAGCTCGATTCTTACCGTTCTGTGTTTTACATTTATACCGTTCATTCCGGAAAGCTGGATTGCACAGGCCTTCTTTAGCTTTGATATCCCCGCGATGCCGGTATTCGGCGTTGCGGCGTCACACATTGACGTAACGGTTGGCACCGCTGTGATGTTCCTCCTGATTCAGCTCGGCACCTTTTTCTATACCCTCTTGACCCAATGCTTACAGGGAATCGAGCAAACGATCTCACCGGTTTCGCAGGAGCGTGCAAACATCGGCGCTTTTAAAGGGCTTATTTCCAATCTGCCCAGTTCCATTGTCAATATCATTATTCCTCTGGTCGCGGGCATTTTCTTTGCTGGTGAGAAAGACCCAATGAATAACATCATGCTCTACCGGTGGGCGTTCCCGATTTGCGGTATCGGAGGCATTTTATTCGTTTTCTTTGCCTACTTCGGCACGGAGGAACGCACCGTCGTACATAAACAATATGTTGCAAAGGTGAAATTTACCGAGGGCGCAAAGCAGCTTCTGACCAATAAATATTTCTGGATTATCACGATTTTCTCTATTGCCGTCGGTGTGCGCGGCAATATCAATATGTATTTGTGGATTTGTAATTATGCCATCGGCGGGCAGAACGGCGCCTTTGTGCTGACCATCTGCAATATGCTGCTCAACAATGCCCTGATTCCTGGCATGCTCTTAGGGCCCTTTTTGATCAAAAAAAAATGGGCAAACGAAATGTGATGATCCTTTCCACAATTGGCTTTACGATCATGGCCTTTATGCAGCTGTTTACCCTCCACAGCCCATATCTCATGCTGGTTGCGATCTTTTTTCCAAAACCTGTTTAACGGACTGAGCTATATTTCCGCCATTATGGTTCCGGATGTGTTGGATTATCAGCAGTGGAAAACCGGAAAACGCTTGAGAGGATTTTGGCAGAATTTAAATAACTTCATCATGACGCTTTTTGGCTTTTTCACCAGCGCGCTGATGCCGATTTTCATGTCCTTTGGCGGCGTGGGTTTCGGCGATAATATCGATATTGCCCTGAAAAATCCTCAAATCATGCAGGCCACATTTAGAAGCGTTACCTGGCTTGGGATTATCGCCTCTGTAATCTGTGTGATTCCGGTCTTATTTTATGACCTTTCTGAAAAGAAACACGCAGATTATATACGGGCGCTGAAAATTCGGGCTGCCGTGCGAAACTATAAAGACCATACGATGGGGGAGGACGATATCAAGAATATAAAAACAATCTCCGAATACGCAAAGGTGGAAAATAACGCCCTGCTTTTTGCAAGAGTTGGCGGAGCACAGCTGTATCGAAGCGATCCTGCAAAGCGAGAGCTGTAAATAACACGGAGGGCTGTATGGTGAAAACAAAATCTAAAAAAATATTGATAGTGGTGCTTTCCACCATCCTCTCAATTGTGATGGTAGTCGTCCTTCTATTGTTTTTCCCTTTAATGGGTAAAAAGCATACAGAAGTGTGGAGTGCAAAGCAGGAATTCAAGCTAGATCAGCTTCAAACCGTAGAAAAAACTCAAATCAGGATTTTTAGAATATTGCTTTTAACCGATACGCAGCTTTGGATGAATCCCAAAGATAACAAGGCGTGCTACGATCAGATTCGCAAACTGGTCGCACAAACAACACCGGATCTGATTGCAACAGTGGGCGATAATGTATCCGGCGTTACCTCTCGCTTTCTGCTAAAGGAATGGATCGATGTGATGGATTCGTTTCAAATTCCGTGGGCGCCTGTGTTTGGCAACCATGATAGTGAAATTCCGCTGACCACCTTAAACCGGCAGGGCGATCAGCTCCTCAAATCAGAATATTGCCTGTTTCAAAAAGGACCGTCCAATCTGTATGTATGCGGAAATTATGCAGTGAATATTACAGAAAAAGGGGAGCCTATCTACACGCTTTTCCTGTTGGATAGCGGCAGATATTATGAATATGAAGATGGTTCAAAGCGTGAAATATACATGGGGTATGAACAGATTGCCTGGTATGAATGGAATGTGAAGGGAATAGAAAAAGCGGCGGGACGTTTGATTCCATCCATGACGTTTTCCCATTTTGCACTGCCTGAGATGCGTCAGGCAGTTGAGAAAAACGGTATTTATAACGAATCAGACAAAAGCTATACCATTTCTGATGCGTATGGATTTGGTAAATGCGCTTATCTGCCAGGAGTTTCTCCGGTTAATTCCGGATTTTTTGATCAATGCCTCGCTCTAGGCTCCACAACACACATTTTCTGCGGGCACGACCATGAAAACAACGCCAGCATTACCCATCAGGGGATTACGATGACTTATGGGCTGAAAACGGGGCCCTCTCCCGCGCCATGGAATTCTGCCGAAGAAACAGGCGGTACTATCATAACAATTCATACCGCGAGCAATCAGACAGCCTCTGTGGACGTTCAACATATTCCCATTTCATAAAATATGCAAAACGGCGGTGATTTGCCGCCGTTTTGTTTTCAAAATGCGATCGCTTCGAGCCAGTATGCGGCATATTGCGCACTTGTTTTCTCCATTATCATTGCGGTATAATAGCTTCAAACAGAGTTTGAAGCATTGAAAAATGCCTGTCAGCGTGAAACGCCTCCTGCCGCAGAGCGGCAACGCCATTTTTCACAAAGGTTGGCCTTGCGTGTGGTATAATAGCTTCAAACAGAGTTTAAAGCATTGGAAAAATGCCTGTCAGCGTGAAACGCCTCCTGCCGCAGAGCGGCAACGCCATTTTTCTAGAGAGTTTTTGTATATGGTATAATAGCTTCAAACATTTGAAGCATTGGTTAGCCTATGTGCGCATGGTCGTAAAAATGTTTTTGCATTAACCTGTTTGCTCCTTTTAATTCTGAGGTGAACAGCAAAACCACTGATTGGAAAGGACGATCCTATGTTAAAAATCCTCTCGCAGGAGAAGGCCGCCAGGCGCTGTGAATTCCCCACTGTGCATGGCGTAATCCAAACGCCCGCATTTATGAATGTGGCACCTGCGGCGCAATCAAAGGCGCCGTTTCCGCTTATGACCTAAAAAGAACTCCACTGTCAAGTGCAGCTATGCAACACTTATCATCTCCATGTGCGTCCAGGGGATGGATTGGTGAAGGATTTGGGAGGCCTCCATGCTTTCACCGGCTGGCAGGGTCCGATCCTGACCGATAGCGGTGGTTTCAGGTTTTTTCCCTTGCAAAGCTGCGTCAAATTAAGGAAGAGGGCGTCACCTTCGCCTCCCATGTGGACGGCCACAAGATTTTCATGGGGCCCGAGGAGAGCATGCGCATCCAGTCCAACTTGGGCTCCACCATCGCCATGGCCTTTGATGAGTGCGTGGAAAATCCGGCGGAATACCACTATGCGGAGCAATCCTGTGCCAGAACGGTGCGTTGGCTTGCCCGGTGCAAGGCTGAGATGCAGCGGCTCAATTCACTGCCGGATACGCTCAATCGCCAGCAATTGCTTTTTGGGATCAATCAGGGCTGCACCTATGATGCATTGCGGATTGAAAATATGAAGCAGATCGCCGCGCTGAATCTGGATGGATACGCAATTGGCGGCTTAGCGGTAGGGGAGCCGAAGGAAGAGATGTATCGCATTATTTCTGCGGTGGAGCCCTATATGCCAAAGGACAAGCCCCGTTATTTGATGGGCGTCGGAACGCCGGGCAACATCCTGGAAGGCGTCAGCCGGGGCGTTGACCTATTTGACTGTGTGATGCCAAGCCGTAACGCCCGCCATGGGCATCTCTTCACCTGGAACGGGATCATCAACCTGAATAATGCAAAATATGAGCGCGATTTGGGCCCAGTCGATTCGGAATGCCACTGCCCCACGTGCCAGCGCCATTCGCGCGCTTATTTGCGCCATCTTTTTCAAAGCGAAGGAAATGCTTGCCATGCGGCTGTGTGTCATGCATAACCTCTATTTTTATAATACCCTCATGGAGCGCATTCGCTACGAGCTGGAAAATCATCATTTCGAAGCTTTTAAGGAGGAATATACAGATCGCCTGGACCGGCGCATCTGAGAAAGAGAGAATAACTAAACCGTCCTTGCAATTGGGAAATAAAACACCGGCGTGTCAAATTGATACGCCGGTGTTTTGAGGAGATACGGACATAGCAGCTTTTCGTTCCGATCGAAATATTCCGGCGAACCAGTGGAGATCTTGCTGTGTAATGCCTCCGGAGCAGCGAAGTGCCAGCAGATATGCGCAGCTTGTCGCCAAAATTGCCCCAACCAGCCATGGAACAGAGTGCAGTAAAGGCGCAGGAAGCAGGGTTGCAACAAGCCGCACACCGGTCACAGCACAAGTCATGCATAAAATTGGATTCAAAATCCGTCTCCAGTTTAAGCGTAGCGTACTGACTCGAATTAACCTTCGAAGGCTGAGGTAAAAATTAAGAATCTCGCTGACAAACAAGGTAATGATATATCCCTTAACCGAATAGCGCGGGATGAGAAAATAGACCAAAATGACACACAAACCGGAATCAATAATGTTATACCGCATGGAGCTCAGTTGCTGGTCAAGCCCTTTGAGCATCCCATCCACCGCCATATCCAAATACATCACAGGCACTAGCACAGCAAGAAGCTGAAGAAAAGGCTTTGTATCGCTGCTGTGATAAACCGCGTTCGATAACTCCCCTGCATAGGCGTAAAAAGACGCCCGCGACCAGCAGGGAAAACAGCAGCGCGGCATAAAGAACACGATTGATAATGCCGTCAATCCGCTTTGCCTGGTGCAACGCATGGTATTCCGCTATCTCAGGCACCAAAAGACTTGCCAACGAATTGAGGATACAGGAGGGGAAGAGTAGCACCGGGAGGGTCATTGCATGAATCGTCCCATAAGTTGCCAAAGCGTTTTCGCTCGAAATTCCCGATTTTTTAAACCCAATTGGAATCAGGAGATGCTCAATGGTTAGCAAAATAGAGCGCACCCACGCGCCGACCGCGTCCGGCACCGCAATGCGTAGCAGCCTACGGTTAAGGTGCAGCATCACTCGGTGCTGATTTCTCTGCCTGCGCACCATCCATTTGCTCAGGAAAAACGAGGCCAGGAACGAGATGAGATCCGAAACGCAGCTGCCCAATACAATTGCGATACAGGAGGCCTCCAAGCCGCGGCCGGAAAGCATATGCAGAAAGCCTGCCGTGGAGGCAACCCGCACAAGCTGCTCCAGAACTTGTACGCCCGCATAAACACCTGCCCTGCGGATTGCGGTAAAATACCCGCTTAATGCTGCGGACATTGCAATAAACGGAAGGCTGAGTGAAAGCAAGCGCAGAGGCTGTGCCGTTCGGCTGTCATACAGCCAATGCTGGCTGATGAGATCCGAACCGGTATAAAGAATCAACGCGACGACAACAGCAACCAGAAGAATGCTGAGCAAGCATCTACGGAGCACCTTTTTTGACATCTGCTCGATCTTTTGCTTATGGCATCTACCACGAGCCGGGTCGCCGCAAGCCGGATTCCGGAAGAGGGCAAACGTGATCGCCATGGAGAAAACCGTCATAACCAGCTGGAAGAGCCCAATTCCCGCCGCGCCAAGCTGATTGGTCAGGTACACATTGAAGGATACGCCGACTGTCCGCATAAAAAGAGCAGCTATGGTCAATACTGCGGTATCCCAAAGGAATTGCTTTGTTTTTTTTTCATGAGCAGCACCTGTTTCCTAAGATAATTCATTCTATGCGGGATCATAGATGGATTATTTGCAAAAGCGACAATTTTAAGGGACATGTTTTTTCATACGCAGAGTTTGTTCAGATAGGATAGTTATGGACAACCGTTACGGCATGAGAGCCACGATTTTATTATTTGAGCAAGGCCACGGATCTGCTAAAGAGGAAAAGCTTCGTGGATATCTAAGGCATACAAGCCTTTTCCGCCCAGACGGTTTCTACAAAGAAAGATTCAAGCTGGACATAATAGAAGGCCATATTCCTACATTGGGAATATGGCCTTAGATGTTTTTATGTGAAATTATTTCACAAAACTATACAAAGTTAAGTTAAATAATATATGATTATATCAGAGGTGATGGTACAATGCGTAAATGCAGCGCATGGGAACTATGGCGAGTTCAAAATCAGGTCGCCGACGTCCTCGTGATTGTTAATTTGAAGCCTATGGAAGGGCTGCCGTCTTTGGGCGTCAGGTAAATTCTAGGATATCCGTTTATTTTCAAGAGGAAGATTTGAAAGAATATATCGGTCAAGTAAACGATCTGCAAATGGCACAGATTACAAAAAGAATATATACGCATCCGAAATTGGAACACGGCAGATATAGAAGGCCTTCTCTTTGATACGATCGAATGAAATGAATTGGAGAATAAAAAGGGTCTGCTATTGTAATAATCATCTGAATACGTTATGATATTATCAAGTATTTTGTCTAACTTTGAAATATAAACAGGGGAATGGCAGGCGGATAGGCCGGATATGGATGGAGAAAAAAAGAAAGGCAAACAGAGATAAGGAGGCTATCGTCAATGCAGAAATGGATGGTTACAAAGGAAACAAAATTAAAGGATGTGTTAAAAACGCCTGCTGGGCATGATATCTTGGCAAAGGCATTTTATTCACTCGGGCTAAGCGAAAAAATACTGACGGCTACGCCTCTGGGCTCTCTGAAAATTACAGCCTGAAAAAGCTGTCGTTCGGCAAGCTGGACGATGGATTCATCAATGCGCTGCTTGGCCTGCTCAACAGTGAAACAGAGCGTCCGCTGGATGATCACACGCCCATTGTACATAAATGGTGGAAAGAAGCTGTGTTTTATCAAATCTACCCCCGCAGTTTTAAGGATTCCGATGGGGATGGGATTGGAGATATCAACGGGATCATCGAAAAGCTCGACTATCTCAAGGCGTTGGGCGTAGATGCGATCTGGTGCTCACCTGTTTATGATTCTCCCAACGACGACAATGGCTATGATATTCGCGACTATCGAAAAATTATGCGGGAATTCGGCACGATGGAGGATTTTGACCGCTTGCTCAGCGAAGTCCATGCGAGAAACATGCGGCTGATTATGGATTTGGTAATCAACCATTCTTCAGATGAACACGAATGGTTCCGCAGCTCTGCCACAGACCCGGATTCGCCGTACCGTGATTTTTATATTTGGCGAAAGGGAAAAGGGGACGGGATACCGCCGAACAACTGGGATTCCATCTTCAGCGGCCCAGCATGGAATTATTATCCGGAACGCGGAGAGTGGGCGATGCATCTGTTCAGCTCAAAACAGATGGATTTTAATTGGGATAACGAAGCGGTCCGCAAAGAGCTGTTCCAAATTGCAAACTGGTGGCTGGAAAAGGGATTGACGGCTTCCGGCTCGATGTCATCAGCTTTATCTCCAAGAAGGAGGGCTTGCCGGATGGGAATGCCGTGATCGGCTCCCTAATGGGGTTCAAAGGCTGCGAGCATTATTTCTACGGCCCGCATCTGCACCAATATCTGCGGGAATTGCGGGAACATTCTTTTGGCAAGTTCGATGCCTTTACAGTGGGCGAATGCCAGGGAACCGGCCTTCAGATGAGCCGCCTAATGACGGGGGGACGACCGGGGAGAGCTGGACGTGGTATTTTCCTTTGACCATATGGATAACCCCGGCAAACAGCGCTTTCAGGATTACCGCTTTGACCTGCGCCCTATGGCCAAAAATTTGATGGAGTGGCAGCTGGAGTACGGAAATCATTGCTGGCCGACTGTCTTTTTGAAAATCACGACCATCCGCGCATGGTCTCTAAAATTAATCCGGATGGCGCTTATCGTTGTGAGATCGCCAAACTGCTTGCCATGCTTCAGATGACGTTGAAGGGCACGCCGTTTATTTATCAGGGCCAGGAGCTTGGGATGACCAATACGCCGTTTGCCTCAATTGATGAGCTGCGCGACGTAGAGAGCGTCAATCTGTACCATAAACTGATGGACGAAGGCAAATCGTCCGTCGAAGCGTTTCGAACCGTGCTCAGCGGCAGCCGCGACCATGCGCGCACGCCGATGCAGTGGAGCGGAGAGAAAAATGCCGGATTTTCAGAAGGTACGCCTTGGATTCGGGTAAACCCTGATTATTTCAAAATTAATGCTGCCGATGAGGAGAACGCCATCGACTCTGTGCTTCATTTTTACCGTTCTTTGATTGCGCTGCGCAAAGAGAATCCGGCATTGGTTTACGGAGATGTGATTCCTGTAACAGCCTCCCCTAAAGGATTGCTTTGTTATTTCCGGCGGATGGATGGGCAACGCTTTTATGTTGAACTGAATCTGACCGGGAAAACGGTTCAGCATGTGAACACAGGCATGCGCGGAACGCTTCTCTATTCCAACTATACAACGCGGCGTGAAGGTGCGGTGATGCGCCCATATGAGGCAAACCTTTATCAAGATTAAGGGGGCGGCATTGCATTCATGAAGTGGAAAAAAATAGCGTCTCTTTTACTGATTACGGCACTGTTTCTCTCTTTCTTAGGCTGCGGCGAACGGGCACAACCGGAGAGCACCGCTCCAGACGACAGCGCACTTCTTCAAATGCGGCAGTATCAAAGCAGCATGGAAGCCTTTCAAAGCGATTGCACACAGCAAATCCATGCATTTACCGCTAGCCTGCAAAGCGGCGATACCGAAGCGGGAAACGCTGCGGCCGATACGCTTACGACAAGGCTTGCGGGTTTTGAAAAAATCCCGGTTCCAAGCGGCTGCCAGGAAATTCAGCCCTTCTTTGCAAAGGCAAAGAAGAAAATGGATACGATATATGCTCTGATGATCCAGATTTTGGGGGATGGGCAATATACCAACGATGACATGGCAAATCTAACCGCGCTGAAAACTGCGGCAGGAGTCTTTGCAGAATCCTATCAATTCGGATTGGGGCTTCTTGAACAGGCGTTGGATAGGTAACCGATAATCAACGAGGGGATGATTGAAACAATGTGGGAACGTTTTAAAGCGGCAATTGGCGTGGAGGGAAGCTTTGGAAGCACGGTTTTTCCAATGATTGCCTATAGCTCCGCCAATATCTTCAGTGGTGGCTCTACCTACATCATTGGCATTTATTTTTCTCCTTTTTGACGGAAGTGGAAAAACTGAATGCAGGGCAAGCAGGGCTTGTCATCCTGTTTGCAAAGCTTTGGGATGCTGTTTCAGACCCAGTCATGGGCTTGATTACAGATCGGACTCGTTCGAAATATGGGCGGCACAGGCGCTACCTTCTGTGGGGCGTGATTCCAATTGCCGTTACTTACTTTATGATGTGGTATTCCTTCGGCATTTCTGCCCTTGGAAACCCGCTTTACACCATGGTTTATTACAGCGCCGCCTATATTTTATTCAGCACTGCATATACGCTCGTGGTTGTGCCGCATACCGCCATGCTGCCGGAGCTTGCGCCTGCCTATTCGCTGCGCACACAGTATAATTCCGTCGGCTATTTGATGAATTCAGTAGGTATGGTTTCTTCCTTCATGCTGGTGTCTATTACGCTCGGCTTTTTTGATATGGAATCGCTTTCGGCAGGCTCCCGGACAAAATTTATGGTGTTGGGCATCGTGCTTTGCCTGTGGTTCTCCCTGCCATTGATTTTACATTTAAAAAAACATGGGAGCCCAGCTCCCTTGGTATGGAACTGCCGCCGCTCAGCCTCCGGGAAAGCATTGGAGAATACGTACAGGTGTTCCGCAACCGCGCCTTCCGGCAATATTTTGTGATCAGCTTTTTAATATGATGTGCACCGGATTTTACAGCAATACAGATCAGTATTTTATCAAATATATTGCTCAGCGCTTCAGCCTTTTCAACATGCTGACGACGGTATCCGGAGTGGCGGAGGCCTCAGGTTTTCCACTAAATTATTGGCTGACGATGAAGTTCGGCAAGCAGCGTTGCGGAAAACTCCTCGCCCCCATTTTATTTTTCGGCCTTGCCATGGGCCTTTTTATGAATGAATCAACGCCTGCTTTCTTCCTTTTTTCTCGCCTGCATACTCTATAATTTCGGCTTTTCGGGCATCGGGTTTGTGCCGACGAATATCTTTCCCGATGTGACGGATGTGGACGAAATGATTACAGGCCGGCGGCGCGAAGGCGTGATCTCCACTTTCTCTTCCTTTGTGAAAAAAGACGGTTAGCGGTGTGATGGCAGCTATGACCGGCTTCATTTTGAATGCATTTGGCTTTGTAACAGGGCAGGAGGATACGCTCGCTCAAACCGCGCAGGGCATCTTTGGCGTGCGGCTGACCTTTTCTATTTTGCCGATGATTTTTTGTGGTGTTTTCCGCAATTAGCATTTACCGTTACTCCATGACAAAAAAGATCATGAAATGATCCGTGCCGCGATACAGGAGAAGAAAGAAAAAGGGGTATGTCACACTAACTGAGGAGCAAATAAAGCGCTGTGAAAAAATCAGCGGCCAAAAATTTGAAGATATGTGGATTGGCCGCTATGATAGGGCGAACGAGGAGGTTCTCCAGTGAAAAAGGTATTGTTTTATTTGGTACAGTGGACGTGGGGATTAACAGTCAACCTAGCTGGCCTGCTGGCACATTTGTTTGTGCGGCGTAAGGGGAGGACCGAGCGTTTCCAAAAAGCGATTATCACCTTCCTGCCGTGGAATTTTGGCGGGCTTTCTCTGGGATTATTTATCTTCATGGCAGATCATAAAAACGAACGCTGGACATATAACACCCGTATTCATGAATATGGCCACACCTTCCAATGTCTGTTGCTGGGGCCGCTTTACTGGCTTGTGATCGCTCTTCCCTCCGCAATATGGTGCAATTGCTTCCAGGCATACCGTAAAAAACACCAGGTTTCCTATTATGCACTGTATTGTGAAAAATGGGCGAATGCCTGGGGGAGCGTTTCAGCGGGCTTTCCTTCCGTGGAGAAATGAAATAATAGAAATCAAAACACAGAGAAAGGATTTTTATCATGCTGCAAACCCTAACCATGCTTTTTTTCAGCCCTACCGGCGGCACGCTGCGCGCCGCGCGCTTATTGGCGCAGGGGCTGGCAGAGGAAATAACGGAAGTTGATCTGTCGCTTCCGCAGGGGAAAGCCATGCACTTTGAGGAGAAGGATATCGTTTTGATTGCCGGCCCTGTTTTCGGCGGCCGGATGCCGGCCTGTTTTTGAGAGGCTTGCCCGCTTCACAGGCAGCTATACAAAGGCAATTACAATCGCCGTCTATGGCAACCGCGCCTATGAGGACGCGTTGTTGGAGCTCAATGATACTGTGGAGCGGCGAGGCTTTCAGTCGATCGCATCTGCTGCGCTGCTTGCGGAGCATTCCATGGTTCGCACGGTTGCGGCCGGTAGGCCAGATCAGGAGGATCAGAAGCAGATCAGTAGATTGGCACAAGCAATTCTCAATAAGGTTAATTCAGGCCAGTTTGCTTCCCCTGAAGTGCCCGGGAACAGGCCCTATAAGGTATGGAAACAGATGCCCGTAGTCCCTGAGGTATCCTCTGTCTGTATCCACTGCGGCCTTTGCGCGGTGAGATGCCCGGTTGGGGCGATTCCATTGAAACATCCGGATCGGACAGAGGCGTCTCAGTGCATTCTCTGCCTGCGCTGCATCGCAGTCTGCCCAAAAGGCAGCCCGGGCGTTACCAGCACAGGCTGAGGAGACGATTCGCGTAAAGCTGGCTCCCGTGGAGACTCTGCGCCGCGATAATGAGTTATTTTTATAACGGTTGCCTCGGGAAAAGTCGCGCCGTCGGCTCTTGTCTTTTTCCCGGGATAGGTGTATAATCGCAACGAGAAAGAAATCATTGGAGGTCGTTGAATTTGGGAAACGTTACAATTACCAACCATCCGCTCATCCAGCATAAACTCACCCTGCTGCGTGATAAAAACACAGGCTCCAAGGAATTCCGCGCGCTGGTCAGTGAAATTGCAATGCTGATGTGCTACGAGGCAACCCGCGATCTGCCCTTGAAAGAGGTGGAGATTGAAACCCCCGTGAGCGTGGCCAAAACCCGCGTTATTTCTGGTAAAAAGCTCGCCTTTGTCCCAATTCTGCGCGCAGGGCTTGGCATGGTGGATGGAGTGTTGGCACTGGTTCCCTCCGCTCGCGTGGGCCACATTGGCCTTTACCGCGACCCGGATACGCTTCAGCCTGTGGAATATTACTGCAAGCTGCCTGCTGATATTGAGGAGCGCGAAGTGATCGTTCTTGACCCGATGCTCGCAACCGGAGGCTCTGCAATCGATGCAATCAGCCAGATCAAGAAACGCGGCCCCAAATCGATTAAATTCATGGGCATTATTGCTGCGCCTGAAGGGCTTGACGCGCTATGCAAGGCCCATCCAGATATTGATATTTTCTGCGCGGCGCTTGATGAAAAACTCAACGACCATGGATATATCCTCCCCGGCCCGGCGATGCGGGCGATCGTATTTTCGGTACAAAATAATCCCCGATAAGGGAAACGATAGCGCTGGATGCTTGCCGTCCCGCGCTATTTTTTGACGAAGCAACCAAATCATGCTTATATCGCAGCCGTCTTATTCACAAGAGCAGTTGGCTTGCGGTTGATGATCGAAAGGATGTCTTTTATGCTGCAAATCCGCGGCCCGCTCCTGCCAGAGCGGCTGATTTTACAAAAGGATATGGAAAACATCTTGCGCCAAGCAGTGGAGGAAGAATCCGATTTGGCCGGAATCCACTTCGAGGGAGGCGTCGTTCCGACAGAAACGCTCCGAATTATCTCCTTGAAGGAATGTAGGTTCACCAGTTGTCGATTTGGAGAATGCAAAGGAGAACAGCTTTACTTTTTCAATGTAGTGTTTGAAAGCTGCGATTTTGCCAGTTCCTTTTTTGATCGTTGCCTGTTTCGCCGCGTTCAGTTTACCAATTGTAAGCTGTCGGGCGCTCATTTTTCTGATTCCTCCTTCGAACAATGTATTTTTTAAAAACAGTCCGGCACGGATGGCAGCCTTTTCCCGGGCAAAATGTAAGGAAGTACTTTTTTCGGAATGCGATCTTTCCCATTCCAATCTGCAAGAATCCAAGTTAATGAAAACTCGATTTGAAAATTGCAGGCTACGGGGAACCGAGCTGCTGCACACCCCTTTAAAAGGGATTGATTTCACTTCAGATGATCTGGAGGGAATCCGCGTCACCATCCCCGAATTGCGCGGCGCGATTGTAACGATGGAACAGGCTTCGGAATTGGCAAAGCTGCTCGGCGTTGAAATTCGATAGAAGGAGGCTGTATCCATGGAGATCCAAAGGGGAACATACCGGCATTTTAAAGGCGGAGAATACCACGTGATCGGCGTGGCAACTCATTCAGAAACAGGGGAGCAAATGGTGATTTACCAAGCATTGTATGGAGATCACGCGCTTTGGGCCCGCCCGGCTGCTATGTGGTTTCAAACAGTAATGTATCAAGGGCGGCAGGTGCCGCGCTTTACTTATATTGGGGAGGAGCACAAAAGATGAATCTTCAAATTTTTGGTAAGCCAAAATGCTTTGATACCAAAAAGGCAGAGCGCTTTTTTCAAGGAGAGAGCAGGCATCAAATATCAGTTTGTTGACCTGGTGAAATACGGGATGAGCAAAGGGGAATTTGAGCGTGTCAAGGCGGCTGTCGGTGGTCTAGAAAAGATGATCGATACAAAGTTGAAAGACACTGATGCCCTTCTGCTGCGCTATCTAGCCGGGGATAGCGCGCGGCAGGAAAAGCTGCTCGAAAATCAAAAACTGATCCAAACGCCCATTGTGCGAAACGGGAAATATGCAACTGTCGGCTACTGCCCGGAAATATGGCAGCAGTGGATTGATACCACTAAGTGACAACATGAAGCACAAAAAAATTAGTGAGGAGCTCCTCGCTTCTGCTAAGCTCTGTTAAACAAAGGAACCCTTTGCCCAATTGGTCTAAGAGGGCAAAGGGTTCTTCTATGGATGGCACTTTATTATTTCTTGGAGAGTTTTTTTCTGCTGAGGATCAGGATCACACCAGCGCCAGCGGCAACTGCCACAAGAGCCGCGGGGAAGGCAGTGCCTCCCGTGCTGGGGTTTTCCGTTTCATTCGTATCATCTATAGATGGATCGCCAGCATTGGTTTCCTCCTCATCTGGGAAGAAGCCGTTCTCCTCATCTGGATTTTCTTCTTGATCCGGATCAGAGGGCTCCTGTTCCTGCGGCGCAAGCAGCTCAATTACGAGCGTGGTCAGCGCATCTTTTTGACTTAGGGAGCCGAGAATCTCCTTAATAAGCGGCAGCAGCTCCTCGCCACCTTCGATCGTACCGATCAGCCGCTCAATCTCATCCCGGTTTTGGGAGAGCGCCTGTTCCACATAGCGGAGCAATGTAACAAACATGGCGGGCCGATCAGCCTTGACGGCATACTTTTGCGCATAGCCGGCACCTGCCGTGGGAACGGCTTCCAAGCTCCCAAAGGGAAGCGATAGTATCCCAATCCGGCTCCGGCAATGTGAGAGAAACGCTCTGTCCATTGATCTCCAGGTTTTGCAACGCATCGGCCGCAAGCCTGAAGATGCCGTCCAGGCTCAGGTAGGGAGCCACCAGATCTTCCAACCCAAAACCGATGGATTGAGTTGCCTCACGAACGGCATCAAATACCACTCCGGATTCATACACCAGATGAGGGAGCCTTTCGGTAAGGGTATCTATCGGTTTTTCCAACAGGCGGTCAATGAACGGCAGCAGGGGAGAGAATACAGGCTTCAAGTAAGCGTCATAATTCCCTGCTTCTTCCGTTTTTTGCTTTACCTGCGCCGTGTATTCAGCGCTGGTCAACGCATTGGTAATGCCAAGCGCGTCGTAGATGGGGATGAATAATTTTTCATATAATCCGTATTGAAAATTTCCATCATCATCCGTTTTGTTTTCAAAAGCTATGTCTGCGCCGACAAGACTCAGCAGCTGCATGCCGAAAACCAGCTCTGTTACAGGCCGCAGTCCGGCGATCAGTGCATCGATGAAACCTTCCATGTCTCCATCAGAAAAGCCCCAGTTGACTTTGGAAAGGTCTGCATTCTGCCAGGTTAGTCCATCTGCGGAAAGCGCTGCCTTCGTCTGTGCGTATTTTTCCTCCGTTAGCCGCTCTGCGGCCCCTGCGGGAATCAATGCGTTTCCGATTAACTGCTTTACAATCGTTTGCACAAATTCCGGCAGATCGGAAATCACGCTGTTAATAAGCGAATCCAGCTGCGTATAAACCGCGGCGAGTGCCTGGCCTGTCATTGCATTCGTTGCGAGTTGGTTCTTTGCAAACGGCTGTAGGCCGCCCGCTTCCTGAATGGCAGGCACCAGCATTTCCAACGCCTCATTTAAGAAAGCGTCGCTCGCGCTGAGCGCCTGCTGCGCCTGTTGTTTGGTGATCCCTGCCGGATAGTCAATCGATCCGGTAATATGGGGCTTTTCGACGGGCTTGATACCGGGAGACTGCGTTTGCATCGCCTCGCCGCGGATCAACTGTAGAGCCTTAGAGAAAGGATGCGCTTCCCCATTCAGCACTGCCACAGGATAGCTCAAATCCGCAAGCAGCTTCTGCTGGAGTGCATTCAGGTCGTCATAAGCGGAAAGGGATGTTTTCACGGCGTCAATGCCGCCCTCACCTTGGGAAAAGCGCAGGTAAGCGGAGATCACATCCTGTGCGATGGACAACGCATGCTTCTGCTCCTTGTCGAATGGCATCGCAGAAAGTGTGTTCCAGTAGCGGCCGGCTGCGTCTGCTGCTTTCGCCGCTTCATATTGCTCCTGAGTTTCTCCTGTATTTTGAGCACGGAAGGGATTTTGTTGCAGATCCGCTGTCAGATTCAGCACTCCCAGTTGATTCAACGCGACAAAATTTTGATTCGCGCCCCAATATTCGCCCTTTTGATCCAAAATGCCAAGATAGCCGCGCACGATTTCTTCCGCTGTCTCATAAGAAACGTTAAGCGTTTCCAGCGCGGCTTTAGCCGCCGCGTGCGTAAAGTCGGTAGAAGAATTCAGCTTGAGGCCTTCCACCGGGATAATGCCCATGATCTGCTGATAAAGCGCTGCGGCCTTCTGCTGCATCTCCGTAGGGTTACCAATCAATTTCGGAATATTAACCGGGTAATTGGGAAACCATCCACCCGTCGCCTGCACACGCGCTCTTGCCAGCTGATACATCTTTAATACATTTTCTACGCCCACGGCATCCTTTTCCGCATCGCTGGCCGATTTGTAGTCTGCGGCAAGCGCTACGCCCGCCTCGTCGGACAGGTCGCCGCTGTATGCCGCGATACGATCTGCAAGGGAATCACCCTGTGCAAACGCCGTCAGCGAAAGGGACATGGTAGAGAACGCAAGGAGTATGGCGAGTGCGGCCGCAAGCAGTTTGTTTGTTTTTCGCAAGGTTCTTCCTCCTATATCTTTCTATAACATAAAAATTTGGACGTTATGTCAAAAACAAAGCTGCCTTGCTGCTACACCTCCTCCCATTTCATCGGTGACTTCATCCTAGCATATCAACGAAAACAGGTCAAATAAAATGCAAAAAATTTATGATAAATTCATAAAATTGGAGCGCATTTCCATTCGCTACAGGGCATCAGTTTCAATCCGGATCCCGCCATCCAGATGGTATTCCGCGCCACTAACACCCGAAAAAAGCAATAAAATCGGAGAACGGCTCGCCAAGGCACTTGCAATGTGCATTTTGCATGTGTATAATTATATTGTTTATACTTTGTTGCATTTGCAATCGTATTTTCACTATACTGGAGGGCTTACATTGGCAGAGTCAGAAAAAAACAGCTTCGTCGATCTGGAGCACAGCGTCATGCAGTTTTGGGAGGAAAATGATTGCTTTAACAGGCTGCGTGAAAAAATCATGGGCATGAAATGTTCCGTTTTCTTGACGGGCCGATTACTGCGAATAATCCCATGGGGATCCATCATGCCTGGGGCCGGACGCTGAAGGATACGTTTATTCGTTATAAAGGCATGCGCGGCTATGATTGCCGCTACCAAAACGGCTTCGATGCACAGGGATTATGGGTTGAGGTCGAAGTAGAGAAGGAACTCGGCTTCCATACGAAAAAAAGACATTGAGGCCTATGGAATGGACAAGTTCACGCGCAAATGTGTGGAGCGCGTCCAGCGGTTTTCCGGCATTATTACGGAGCAATCCAAGCGCCTGGGCCAATGGATGGATTGGGAAAACTCCTACTTCACGCATACGGATAAAAACATCGGCGGCATCTGGCATTTCTTAAAAACCTGCCACGAGCATGGCTGGATTGAGCGCGAATATAAGCCCATGCCATGGTGCCCGCGGTGCGGCACCTCGCTCTCTGAGCACGAAATGACCGGTTCTTACAAGATGATGAAGCACAAATCCGTTTTTTTCAAGCTGCCGGTCGTGGATCGCAATTTCAAGATGCTTGCTTGGACGACAACTCCGTGGACGCTTTCCGCCAATGTTTCCCTCGCCGTTAACCCGGAGATTGATTATGTGGAAGTGAAG